>Ga0256838_1000708_pt1 | contig 18590 bp, 19 predicted proteins | sample 4571419metaG_FD_185978 | JGI IMG/M metagenome (GOLD analysis project Ga0256838, IMG submission 185978) | Hydrothermal vent microbial communities from Guaymas Basin, Mexico - 4571-419 | ecosystem: Environmental > Aquatic > Marine > Hydrothermal vents | place: Mexico: Guaymas Basin | collected...
GTGAAAACCCGAGACCTCATACCCTCACCTCCCTCCTCTGAATCTTCTTGAGCAACGTCTCCAGCGCGTCCGCGTAGCCAGTCCAGTACTCCTCTCCGCGCTCCCCCTTGGCCCGCAAGTAGGACGCCGCTTCCCTCGCTTCCGCGATTTCCCGCTCAAGCCACTCGATAATGGTCGGCACTTCCTCGGTCCTGGCCTGCTCCCTCCATCTGGCCTCGGCCACAAGGGCCGCCAGGGTATCACCCGGATACACCAGAGTTTTCACCATCGGCATCACCTCATGCGCGTGAAGCCAAAATCCACCCCTTCTCCCTCTCAACAACCAGTCCGCGCTCATGAGCAAGCTCCAGAGCGTAGCGAGCCTTCTCAGAATCGAGGCCTAAGTCTTCCAAGGCCTCAATGACCTCTGATTCTGGAATAATCGTGTAGTACTCGTGGAGCTTCTTGAAGACACCCTCAACCTTCTCCAAAAGCTCAAGCTCCTCCTTGCTCGCCTGAGCCTCAATCTGGCCGAGAATAGACCAATCAACATCTTTATCACCCCACGACCTTATGGCCGCAGTAAATACCTCCTCCGCCGCCAGAACATCCCTAAGCTCAACTCTCTCTGAAAGCCTGAGCAAGGCATTCGCAAGGGAAAGGCGCTTCAAAATTCCCCTCAACCTCATGCTATACTTGAAACCCGCGTTAACCAGCGCTTCATTCACCATCAGGCCGAAGCGCTTAATCTCTCTGTACGCCTCATCAGTAAACTCGGGCCGGAGCTCGCGCACGTAGAGGAAAAACTTCCTCAGAAGATCCTCAGGAATCTCGCGCGTTATCAACCCTTTCTCAAACTTCTCCTGATGGTCGTAGATGGCCTCAATGACCTTTGGATCCTTCGGCTGGCGGAGGATAAAAATCACATCAAACCTGTCGAGGAGCGAAGACGGGAGAGTAATCTGCTCGAAAACCCCCTTGTAGTCATTAAAGTATCCTCCAACCGGGTTCGCCGCGGCAATAACACTCTCCATCGTCTTCAACGTCGTCGAAATTGAAGCCTTCGAGAAGTCCACAATTCCATAACTCATTCCACCGTGCATTCTGGCATAGTCCTCCGCCTTCGCCTTCTCAAACTCGTCAAGAGCGAGAACAAAGCCGTTAGCCCTGACCATCAAGCCACCGCGGAAAACCCACTCGCCGGTAAGCTCCTCCCGCTCAGGCATTCCAATCAGTCCAGCACCGCTGACGTTGCTCCCTTCCCCATACACGGCCACGGTAACGTTCTTGATGTCCCTGATGATGCGGCTCTTTCCAGTCCCCTTATCCCCAACCGCTAAGACGTGAATCCACAACCTCTCGTCGCCAGGCCCAAGCTCCTTCGGACTGGCAATCGCGTAGACAATCGCCTTCTTAAAGAACCAAAGCTCAGGAAGGAGCTTGGGGTCCGCAAAGATGCCCGGAGCAAGAGAGCGAGCCACTGCGTTGGGGAGGTCATCCCCATACCTCTCTTTCAGCTTCTTAATCTCAGCAATGTCCTCCTCAGAAAGCTCCCCGACGCCAATGTCATCAATGAAGTCCACGTGCAGAACCTCAAGAACCATGTCATTGTTCTGCCTCCTGTCCTTGTGAATGGTGTCTCTAAGAATGCCAGTAACAAGAACGCGGTCGCCAGGGGCAAGCGAAGCGTGAGGCCTGAGCATATAAGCAGAAACCTTCGACGGCTGTTCCTTGTTCCCGAGGTCCTCAACCATATCCTGGAGGGCAAAGAAGACTATATCCCGGACCTCACTCTTCTTCGGGTCGACCCTAATGTTCCTTGAGCCACAAGCCTCACACCTTGCCGGCCACTCAACCTTAGCAATCGGATCCTGAATCCTTGCAGTCTCCCAACCACACTCCTGGCAGACGAAAACCATCTTCCTGTAGAACAGCTTCTTCTTCGACGTGACGCCAGAAACCATGGCCCTGACCGTAACCATCTTGCCAAGTTGCTTATCCCTGAGATCCTTCACGCGAACCGGTTCACCAACGTTCGTGAAGTGGACGGCATAATTCCCCGGCTCAAGGAACAGGTGATCCTTGCGGAAAATCTTCAGGGCCGTCTCAAAGGCATCGATAGCATCCTCAGGGTTATTAACCACATACTCCGCCAGCTCGGGATTGTAAGAACGAAGCTCCTGCCAGTCAACCAAGAGGTAATCCCTGTGAGTGAAAGTAGTCAAGTCAATGATCCTCTGCCTGTAAACATTCTCATAGAAGTCAATGACTGCCTCAATGACCTCCTCCCTCTCAGCCTGCTTGAGTTCTTCTTGCTTTTGGAGAACTTCTTTCTCCTTGAGAACAATCTGGAAGGTCTCAATGATTTTCTTCGCAGTCTCCTCCTTCAGGCGGTAAACAAACATTCCAGTCGTCGGGTCCTTGCTCGACCAGATGTGCGGAGAATTGCGGATAAATCCGATAACATTTCTAATAGTTCCTTCTTTATAGGGTTCCTTTCTCTTGGAAAAGTACTGCCCAAAAGGTGCCAGCTCTCTGCGTAGGTCAGGGTCAAACATTTCCTTGTTTTTTAAGAGTAAGTAAATAGCCAGCTTCTTCTCTGTTTGATTGGAGCCACTAATCTGAACAACTTTTCCAATGGCTTCAAGCCAGGGACTAATCTCAGAGATTATTTTTGCATCAGAATCCTCATCGGTAGTTGATGCAACTTGATGCATTGATGCAGTCTGTTCTGAAGTGCCTCCAGCTCCTTGATGCATGTTAATGCATTGATGCACTGATGCATTTGCATCAAGAGTCCCATCGAGATACTTCTCTATTTCCTGTATTGATATTATGTCTTTGTCAGAATAGCCAAGTTTGTACAGGACGTTGCGGAAGTTGAGTGTTAGTTTCATGACCTGAACCTTGTCCCTGCCCATCTCTCTCATGAAGTCGAGGAGTTCTTTCAGCTCCTCGAAGTCCGAGGGCGTGAGTTTGATTTCCTCACTCATATTCTCTCACCAGAAGCCATGAGTTCTGGTGCTGCTCGATGAAGAAGCTCTCTAATCGCCTCATCCTCCGTTACTTTACGACCCTTCTCTACGAAGAGCATTCCGCGGAATTTCTGGAAGAGCTTGAAAGTGTTTTCACGCACGGCAATACTCTTGTACCCATCACGTGGCATAGTCATCACCGTTCCTATATTTGCCATCGTTCCTAAAATGGGAACCAAAATATAAAAGCTTTTTGTGGTCATAATAATTCACAATTATACAAAATTGGGAATTGTAATGGGAGTAACCTCCAGACGAACTTAAGCTTTAGAAGAAACCATGCTCAAAGATAAAACCTAATTGTGCTCTTTTCGTCCTCTTCAGAAATGATAGCGTATCCTTTCTTGAGGAGATCCTGGACATATTTTTCAAACACAACTTTTCCTTTGAGAACCTCCTCGGGCTTGAAAAATCTCACAAGCAGAATCTCAACAATATCTTCTTTGAGCTTTATCCCCATCTTCCTGGCAAGTTCTGTTGGGATTACCCCTCTTCCCATCGAGCTTAGCCTGATTATCACCACTGCCCTTTTTGTCGGTTTCTTGGTCTGTGGGTCGAGTTTGCGGACTATTAATTCGAGGTAGTCCCCTTCCTCGATGCCGAAGACTTTTCTGGTTTCCTTGGGAACGGTAAATCTGCCTTTGGTTGTGATGAGGGCGTGGAACTTTGCGAGGGGTTCACTTAGTTGGTTTTCCTGAGTCATTCGCCCACCTCAAGTGTCTCTTTGGATTTAAACGAGGTGGTTTCCTTATATATTTATTTGATTCTTGGAAGTTTTCTAATCGGGCGTTCTAATTATGTGAACAGTTCCAAAAACTTTAATTATTCAAACTACTTAATCATTTGGGTGGTATCTGCATGCAGGGGAAGGACCTGCACTATTTTATCACGCGCATAATAAATCCTGATTTGAATTGGATTGTCGTTTCTCTCAGGTCGGACCACAAGGTTGTTTACGGCAGGATTGGTTATACTGGCGTGAGGTGGAGGGATAAAACGCCCGGCGACTATATCGCGGACCGCTTGGAGGAGTGGCGGGATAATCTGTGGTATAAGTATAAGCGAGATTTTCCTGCGAACGGCAAAGAAATTCTGGATGAGTATTTCAGGATTCTTTATGATGCTGAGCTTGCTTTCTACGGTAGCGGTAACACAGCTGTTAAGGGCATGTGGGAGCTTGCAAAGAGGATGGGGGAATATCTCGGGCTCGATGATTATGTTCAGGAGAAGAAGGCTGAGATTAGGGAGAGAGTGCAGGAAGCTATGAACAAAACTTCTGAACCGGAGCTGGATGTCGATAGGTGGAAGGGCAGTAGGACCCTCCGGCCGAGTTCGATGGGAACTCCCAACAGGGATTATGAGGAAGTTCTGAAAACTCCTCCTTCCCGGCCATTTCATGAGGGTAGTAGGATTTCTTGGAAAAGTGCTGTGGCTGTTGTTTTGGGCATTCTCTTAATAGGAGTTTTATGGGCCGCGGCCAGGGGTATGATAACTGTCCCAACTTTTTCAGCAAAGAGTGCAGATGTAAGCCAGCCAATTATTTTAGGAAATACCACAGTTAGCTCTTCAGAAGAAAGCACTACGTCAACAGCATCATACATTGTCTCCACTTCAACCTCTTCGACTTCCACATGGCAGGGAGGGGAATACACTACAACTGAGTCTTCCGAGGAGTCTCCTTGCATTGGTGCGGCATATTCTCTCGGGAAGGCCCTCAAGTGCTATTTGAATAAGCCCTCTGTTATGGATGGATTGCGAAATCTTGCTCTTCAACTAAAGAGGGATGGTTTAGTAGAAAGTGCATGGAGTGTTGTTGAGTGGGAGGATACTCATATATCCTATGATTATATTAGGGCTTCTAATCCTATGAGCACTATTCAAACCCCTCTTGAGACGGTACAGAGGGGGAAGGGGGTTTGTAGCGATTATGCCCTTTTAGCAGTGGCATTGCTCATTGAAATGAATTATTCACCTGTTTATGTGTTTGAGATTAACTTCTCTAATGACCCAATTGGCCACGCTACGGCCGCCATCAAGGTCAATGGCTCTTACTTTATGATTGACCAGCATCCCCCAATAATGGATTTAGGGACATACTGGAAAGATTGGGCATATTGGAGGAATGTTACAACCAATGGGACTGAAAAGAATCTCTTGATTTCGAAGGCTGTTGTTTACGAGATTCGCAAAACTCCGAGCGGAGTCGTGGTTGAACCAATTGGGACTCTCACGGCTCAGGATTTCAAGAGAGAGGATTACACTTTCACGCATGTGGATGTTCAGCGCATCGTTTCAGATTTGAGGGCTAAATTCCTGAGTAAATATCATAACCTCCACTTGGACGAACGGATTGCCAACCTGGATAGCTCGAGATATCTCCCGTATGGATACTCCGATGGGCGCACCTGGATAACCAGGTTTCCCTACTTTGGTGAATACTACAATCCGGTATTTCACAAAGAGTTCGTTGACTACTTATATCGGCATCTTGTGGATAGTCCGAGCCTGGTTGGAGATTTGAAGAAGTATACAAGCTTCTGGCTCAAGGCAACGGTTGAGGCGAATAATACGTTGAAAGTCACAATAAATCTCGCGAGCAAATAAATTGTAGAAGAAGTGCCTTTCGCACCTCTCACTTCCTCTTTCTGTCCTTTCTAAACCCTTCGGCCCTCAGTGCGAACTGTATCTGCTGTTTTGTCCTCGTGTCGAGGCGCTGATAGGCTTTGGTCTTGGTGAAGGCTCTCAGCGTGTTGGTGTTGATTTCTCCTGTCTTCGTCCAGATGGGCCTTTTTGTCGCGGCGACTATTCTCTTTCCGAGGCTTCCGTGAAGTTTTCTCGTCAGGTCGCCGGGCCGTTTCACGGCCTTTTGAATCCAGTTCCTTTTTCTCCGCCGGGCCTTGGCGTGGCCCGGCTTTGATATGTATCTTCTCATCTTCGCCATCCCCACCACCTCAGTCAGCTTTCCGGCTTTCGATGAAGTCTTTCAGAATCCAGATGAAGAGGAAGAGGTAGAGAGTAACAACTCCTGGCAGGAGGCGCATGTCGAGTTTCGCGCCGAGGCCTGCGAGGCTGGCCTGCGTGATGGCGCCGAGGGTGAGTGCTACGAGTGGGCTCTGGCTGAAGACGAGGCCGAGAACTGTCATGCCAAGCCAGATTGCGAAGGGCAGGAAGACCTGCGCTTTGCTGTTCGGGTTCTGCGTGAAGAATAGCTGGATTGCTTTGTCGAAGTTCAGGGAGAGGGCTTCTTTTCCAATTTGCCACCCGCTCCAGCCGGTGCCGTTTATGTCTGGCATTGTGAAGTTGTTTGTCCAGTTCGGTGGGGTTGTCGTGCTGTTCTCGGACGGGGCAGGATATAGGTACACGGCAAGGCTGGTTATACTGGTGGGAGTCTGCAAGAGTCTCGGCAAATACCCGCTAGCGCTCACGTTCAGCGTTACTGTCTCGTTATACGGCAACGTGAGCAGGCTCGGGAGGAGTGAAATCGTCGTGTTGTTGGCGAGCATTGAGACGCTGACGTTCTCGACTGGAATCTCGCTGTTATTCTCGATGTCGAAATAATGCGCGTCAGGGATTGAAACCCTCACTGCCTCGGCGCCGTAGTTGGTCGCGTCCAGCTCCTCCGCGAGCGGGATTGTGGAGAAGATGGGCGCGATGTTCAGCCAGCGCCCCGATTCGGGGTCGTACGAGTAGGGCGAGTAGAACAAGACAAGGCCGTCGCGAGGTGGGTCGAGCGGGTGCTCGTAAATCTGGCGAATCTCCTCGTCGGAGAGGGCGCGGGAGTAAATTAAGAGCAAATAAATATTATACTTTGCATTATCGCCCTGAATCGTTGGTGCATAAGGATGTGGGATGATATAATTCTCCTCAAACGGAAAGCCCTGTATGACAACTTCCCCATCTAAATACAGCTTTGCAACCTGACTTTCCCCATTGAAAGTCGCCGCGAGGAAATACGTACGATTTAGCTCGAAATACATTGGCTTTAAGAGCCCCTGATAATGATAGCTACTATATAAGTCCCCGTTTGGTTTAACAAACCTCAAATAACCTTTACCATCCGCCGGATTCCGCACCCACCAATCCAGGAACCATCCATTGTAATCCCACCTCCCTGCAAATACTATACTCTCATGCACACTCGCATAGTCACGCGGGCGAACTATCGCAATCACACTCAACTGAGTCCAATTACTTCCAAGTCCATTAGCACCCACCACAATCTTTTGCCCCATCTCACTATTGAATTGTAGTTCATACGCTTCGCTGAACTGCGCCTCTGAAATCGGCCTCAACGGCACGTACGAAGCGCCGTAAATCTGCCCGTCGTTAGCGTTGCCCGACTTGTCCAGCCACTTGTTCTGAGCCGTGTCCACCGAATCAGGCCCATACCACAAGACAAGGCCGTCGCGAGGTGGGTCGAGCGGGTGCTCGTAAATCTCGCGGATTTCCTCATCCGAGAGGACGCGGTTGTAGAGGAGAACTTCATATAGTGTCGATGGCCCATTGATACGTATTTCATTATATTGGTTGGTGATTCTTACTGAGGCTGGTTCAGCCTCGACTAACTTGCCATTCACGAATATTTTGCCCATGTACTCCCCATATGTAGTAGCGAGTAACACTGTCTTATTAGACTCGAGTGAAGCATTCACAACTTTTGTATTGTTCACGTAAAAATACAATGTATTATTCATGTATGTCAGTTTCCAATCATTGCCCTTTGTTATCAGAGCACCATTCTCGAACTTTGCAACAACAACAATTGACATTGAGGATAATTCTGGAGCCGTTGTTGTGATAAAATCTATAGGCCTAAGCCTCACTCCAAAGTAGTCAAATGCTTCTAAATACCCCTCAGGATAGAGCTCAAGTCTTACAGTTTCGTTGTTTTCAACATTTAATGATATTATTTTAGAATCGTAGCCGGCCTTTGAGATATTTAGTATGTGTGTACCTCTTTTCATTTCGAGCGTGCTTCCACTATTAATTGTCCATGTATTTCCGTTTTCATCTGTTAAGATTACATTGTCCAAGTTCTTTCCCGTTAGTGCATCTCTAATGTCAAATGTGATATAATATCGGGGGGTTCCGATTAGAACGAGTATGATCTCGCCTTCACAGCATTCGGAACACGGGGTGTCCGCCACTACTAACTGTCCGTCTGTTTCGTATCCAGTATATACCTTTCCATTGCTATAACTCTGTCCATCAACAGCCACACAGCCTGCAGTCCCACTCGGCATAAACCAAACGTTTTGCAATCCCTGCTCAAAGTTCAAGGTCATACTGCCATCATCGCCCAATCCAACCATGAAAACTTTATCAACTATTATCGTGGGGTAGAACTCGGTTGTGAAATTATCAAATCTTGCTTTTACAACCTTTCCGGATATTGGGATTAAATCGCCATATATGTTTGGTTGCTCTGGAGAACCCCATTGAGCGGGTCCTATTATCCAGTCGCTGCTGTTGAAAACATCCTTTCTGAATGTTTCAGAGTTTATCTTCACTAAATTCCCATTTTCGAGCTCAAGTGTTATCGTAATGCTGTCGAACCCTCCATAATTTGTGCCTCGTCTGAATATATAGTATCCAGCAGGATGTTTGCTGTCTCCAGCATAGTAAATTAGATATGGAAACACTGCTCCATTATACGCTTCAACAGCATCGTGTGTTTCCTCAAAAGCTAATACAGGGTGTGTGTTCGTTACCAACATATAAGCAACCAAAACAAAAAAGAACAATACCGCTCGCCTCATAACCCCCTCCCTCCTATTATGTAGCCGAGCAGAAGGATGTAGCTTAGGTAGGTTATCGCCTGAAGAGCTCTTGCAAATGTGAATGTTGCACTTTGTGGGTAGTCCAGCCCCATCGCGACCCATACGTCGTAATTTCCCTTCACGAGATTGCCGAGGAAGGTCTTTATCATCGTGAGCGCAGTGATGAAGTCACTCTGGTCTCCGGCTGTCGGCTGGAGCTGTTCTGCTTGAGCTGTCATCTGTTCAACATCTATCTGTCCGCCAGGCGTTGCCAAGTCAGGGAAGAACGTCCCGAGTAATGCCGCCGAGAGGTTCGCTATCAGTACGAAAAACGCAACTGACACGGCTATCTGCGAGTATCCCATCACCCCACCCCCTGGTCGCGCCTATACATTAACATGGCCAGGGCTGAAAACACGCCGAGCATTCCAAGCACGTAAGGTGGGACGTTTGCCCAACCAAGGAATTTCACTGCGCTGAGAGCTATCAGCGCTCCGAATGGCATCAGATACGCATTTATGGCAACGAACATCAGTGCTCCAACTACTCCTGCTCCAAAGATTACGAGCCCTTGCGGGACAATGTTTGATGGGAGAACAGACTCTCCTCCAGCCTCTCCAAAGACCGTTCTCTCGTAAATCTGTCCATCTGCATTGAGAGTTATCCTGTAGAGCATCACATCACTATCATTTGACACTGGAAGTGCGAGCCTATAGTAAGCGACCGGTCCTTCGACCGCAATGTCGTTTATCTCGTATTTTAGGTTGTTGTTTGCATCGTAGGCTTTGATGCTAATGTGAAGTTCTTTCGTCTCGGCGCTTTGGTCATAATATGTGATAATGAGCAGTTTGTCGTCAAGTTGGGCCGTAAAGTATTTGCCCTGGTACTTTGCTGTGTCGTTTTCTACCCATAGTGAGATGTCTCCAGTAATCGTGTAGAGCATCGACTTCGTCGTGTTTACGTTTTCGAGCGAGATTATGTAGTCACTCCCAAGAACTGCCATCACACTCGCTGTCTGAGTACTGTCGAGCTTCACACGCGTTGCAACCCTACCGTCTGGCGTCTTCAATGTGAGATACTGCCATACTGTCGGCCTGATGGATATAGTAGAACTCACGAGTTGCACGTTCTCTGCGGGAAACGCTATCTCCGTGTAGTTCCCGAGCCAGTACCTGCGTGAGACTCCCGAGCGAGAGATTACAACGAGTGCTGTCTCGTTGGGCACTACTGCCAGCTTTGAGCCGGTGCTGAGCGTAGTAGAGTTGATTGTTGTCATATTTTCGTTTAAGAACGCTACGTCTAAGGTGCCCAAGTCGGTTCCGCTCTCTGGAGTTATAATGATGGCCTTTCCACGCCAGAGCAGGACGTAGCCTTCTTTCTGAGATTCATAGACGACTTGGTCTGGAGGGATGTAAGTGTCCCACACTTTCAGCTCGTCGATGATTGTTCCGCTTTCTTGCGCAGGGTTGCCAATCCTGTCAAATGCGAGATTGCCCTGCCAGTTTATGCTCAGCTTTGTATTGTTTATCATAATGTATCCTGTGCTGGATGACCATCCAATGTAAACCGGAACATAAACTCCAAGAGGTGGATGGTTCGGAAAAGTGTAGACTTGCCCATCAACATCAACGAAGAGGTACCCGTCTTGGTCTATTCCGATGACAGTTTTGGACCCGTTCATAAGAATGGCTGCGCTATTGCCGTCCCATTTCAGCCAGAAACTTAGAGTTCCCTGAGGGAAGTTGTATTCATTGAGCACTATACTCGTCCTGTTGAGAATGAATCCCTCGGGAGTACCTGCTGCGCCAGGAGGATAATACTTTAGCTCTGTCAGGGTTGCGTTGATGGAGTAGTCCGATGCAAGATAATACTCTGCAAGTGTTGCAGAATCGAGACGCACTCCAGCATTGTCATTGTCTGTTCTCATACGTAGCTCAACGTTAAAAGTCGATGCCATAACTCCAGAGAAGGGCACACTTTTTTGAATTGTTGTCGAAGATGCGCCTCCAGCGACTACTTCAGAACCTGACCACACTACTTGTCCGTTCACGAGGACCTCCATATACACTGCATGAGAGTATGCATCTGGATTGTAGATGCTGGCTTTAATATATGCCCCAACCAAGTACCTTGTACTTGGTAGTGAAATTACATCAGAGATTGCTGTTTGATACGTCGTGTTGAGAGTGAGTGATGTGTTTCTCGTTGCAGTGTGTACACTGAAGCCCTCAAAGTCGATGTAGAGCACCTGCGCTCCCTTTACGGGCAGGAATGAAAGAATGAGAAGCCCGAGGAGGAGCGCTCCCGCGCGCTTCATTTCCAGCCCCCCTAAATCCTGTAAATGTTCCCCTCTGTGTCTTGCGCCCTGACAATGATGTAGATGATGCCCCCAATGATGAGTATTATAGGAATCCATACCCACTGCCAGTCAAGCCGCTGGAATAATGGCCCAAGGTCTGGCCACGCCGAGACTGCAGGGTCAATTGTCTTTGGCCTGATGAAGGCTAACCCGTAGCTCGCTATGCCCCACAGCAGTATGACAGCCGCGACGAAGAGCATGAATGCGAGTGCATCTGCAAAAAAGCCCCTACCTCTTCTTCGCACGTTTACCACCCCCTCGGCCCTTTCGGGCCTTGCGACGGCCTTTGCGTTTCTTCCCCCTCTTCTTTCTCAGGCTAAATGAGAATGGATTAGATTTGGAGGTGCCAAACGGGTTTTTGAAGAAGGCGAGCTTTCTCATCCATGAGTCTCGTCCGAATACTTTTGGAAATGCTACAAGAGTACCACCTGAGACCGTTCTACGATGGAAGGGCATGCGTATCATCGGCGTGGTGGGTTGTGGGAAGTCTATGGTTGATGTTCCGAGTTCAACTTGTTTTTGTCTGAGTATCTGCACTTCTTCAGACGGTATAGTTGTTTCTGGAACAGTATGTTGCTTTTGTATTTGTGTCTGCTCTTGCTCAGGTGGCTCAACAGGTGGAATATCGCTTGGCTCGGGTTTGAATCTTTTCATCAAGTCCTGCTTTATTTTAATGACATCAAGCTCTGGTTGGTATCTGTCAGGTGTTTCGTTGGGCTTCTTAGTGAAGCGTAGCTTTCTCTCTTCGAGCACTTTTACATTTAGCTTGATGAGCTGGAGCTGGTCTCTTACGCTTGGCTCTTTTTCCCTCTCCAGGGTCGGCGCTCCCGGTACAGCGAGGAGAACTCCTTCTTCCATCTGCACGTTCATCGGATGAACTCTGAATGTTCCAGTATCTGGAACAATCCGTAGCCTACTCTGTTCGATAAGTTCAGGACTTGTTGGAGGGTCATAGAATGTAGAAAAGACATTTCCAGAACGTGCAACCTTCATGTATTTGTCCTCAATGCGCGCTGCCTTTGCGTTTGTAATCTTTTGCATTAGGGAGATGTCTTCAGGGGTGAGAACCTTTTCTTTCGCGCTCAGGGAAAACTCAGACTGGAGCTGTCCTCTATGAAATGTCGTCTTCCCAATTACGAGGTTCTTATCCTCGAGTTCCAAAATAGTTATCTCCTGGCCGTCAGTTGTGCGGAGTATCGTCTGTGTCTCGAGCTCTTTTTTCACTACTCCTGTGGGCCAAGGTTTACCGGTCATCCTCTCAAATTCTTCAGGTCCTACTGATGCGCTCGGTGTCTGGCCAGGTTCAGCTTTCAGCGGTTCCGTACTCATGAACTTGTTCAGCACGAATTGTCTTGTATCCTTCCCTCCAACCCTTAGTGCCATGCCTTCAGGTCCATTGATGAAGGACTTCACGTATCTTATGTCGCCGTCTGCTTCGAGTGTTGTGCTGTATCTCGTCTCTACTGGCTTCTTTCTGAACCATCCTTTGTAGATAGTCTCTTTTACTGTGGTTCTGGTTCCTGATGTGTCCCCAAAAATATCTGGAAAGCTCGTTTCAGTTCTAACGACTTTCTCTGGAGCAACTGCCCTAACCGTGGGAGCTATAGCCTCAGCAAGCACTGCGCTTGCAACTAAACCTCCCGCAATTTCTCCGATTGCAAAGTTCCTCTGTGCCTCTTTGAGGCGACTGTTGAACTCTTCAACCTGCTTGTTTGCTTCATCAACTCCGAGTGCCTTGAGTTGCGCCTCAACAGAGAGGACCCTTTGATTATATTCTATTACTTGTTGGTTGAACTCCTGAGCTTCCGCATTATATATTCTTGCAAAGAACGGGTCATTCTCAGCCCTCTGTCTGTTTTCTTTGAACCATTTCGCCTGCTCTTTGAGCTGTTCCGCCTGCTCGTTTAGCTTTATTATTTCTGGTTGGAGCTTCTGAGCCTGCTTCAGCTTTTGCTCTGCGCGGTACGTCTCCGGGGCGGCTCTTGCCATAATCAGCTCGTTCTTTATTTCTTCATCAGGATTTCCCGTGATAATTTTCTCTGACTTTGTCTCGTGACGCAGGCCAAGAGGACCCTGAGACACTGAGGGCATTGAGTCCCAAGCTGTCTTTGCAGTTTCATAAATCGTGCCTGGCGCATCGACAAATGCATCAATTAGGATTCCATACGCTACACCTACTGCCGTTGCTTCCTTTGTTTTCCCCTTCTCTGCAAGCTCAATCATTGTCTCTTTCTTTGCAGTTTGCGCCTGCTCGTGGATGATATGGAAGAAGTTCACGATTGGAATCTTGTCAACGTTCTGCTCGAACCACCGCTTGACTTTTTCTCCAGTACTTGGGTGGTATGCATCAAATGTTCCTGCCGTTACCGTATCAGGGTCCACGGTTACGTTGGGTTGGGAGGTAGTGTTTCTTTGGTTGGGCTTAGCGACTTGTAGCCAGTTGGATGGAGTGTTGATTTCCTTCGCATCTCCACTCTCCACTAGTAGTGAGAGTGCAGTCTGCCTCTGTGGAGTTGTAGGAGGACCTGCCGAGATGTCCCGGTCGTCAATGTATAACTTTCCCCTTGGGGGCGCTCTTATGTTTTTAAGTTGGGTCGGGCTGGAAGTTTCCGAGGGTGGCTGAGAGGGTGGAGTAGAGGTCGTTGATACAGGATTGGAAGGCGTTGAGGTTGGCGGGCCAGCGGAGATGTCTTGCCCATCAACATACAGTTTCCCACGAGGCGGTACTGGCATCAAATCACCCCCTCGAGGGTGATTTTATCCGCGATGAACTCCTCCTGCTCAGCTGGTGTAGAAATGGACGTGTTGGATGTTGGGAGGGATATCTGGAGGGGCTTCAGTCCGCGCATCTCCCTCCACTCGTTGTATTCACGGACAGTCTCTTCGAGAATCTTCATTTTCTCAGGATTGTTTAGAATCCACTTTGGCACTTTGAACGGCGCGTTGTACCTGTCTGCCGCCTCCAATGCCTTCCAGATGAAGAACTTTGTCGTGTTAAACTCTTTGTGCCGTCTGTATTCATCTGGAATCTTCCCTTTCCAGTGAAAGACATAATAGTCAAGCTTGCCAATCTCGTCCTGGCGTTCTTTCCAGTACTGGAGAACGTCTTCAAAGGTCTGCACTTTGATTCTCTTCCTTGCTTCCTCCGTTGCCCTCACGAGCCTGGTCTTAAACACGTCAAAGAACGCCATCGCCGTGCCACGCCCAACTACGTGAACTATTAGTCCTGCACGCCTAAGCACGGCGTCGAGGTCCCAAAATGCTGGAGTGTTGTATATGATGAATTGTTTTCTCGCCCTGCCCGTTTTCACCGCCGAGTCGAGCGTGATGTTCCTCCAGGACTGGTGCATGCGCCTGTGGAAGAAGTTCTGCGCTTCATCAAAGATGTGAACCGAGCCCTCTGGCATTACTGCCATGTTGAAAAGGGCCTGTGGAATCTGGCGCTCGTCCCAATACATAGTCTCGCGCAGGTCAAAGTTCGGGTCGAGCTCTTTCGCTATTGCGAGCGAGAGGGTTGACTTACCAGAACCTTCCGGGCCATCCACGATTATGTGAAAGTCATCATCGTGAGATAGTGCATTCTCTCTCAGCTCCTTCAACACGGTCTTAAACTCCTCTTCAACAATTGCAGGCCACTCCACCTCAACCACCCACCTTCTCATCGCTCAGCTGGAAGATGTTCGTGAGCCTCCTCTTCGCGGCGAACCTGAGCAGAATGCGGGAGATGTGGTACACCACAACGGCCTTTTCAGAGGCTGTCTTTCCAAACTCTGCTTTGCGGAGCATAAGGTAGTCCTTAAACCGCCTGTACGCTTCCTTTTCCTCCTCAGTTACTGCATAATCCTCGCTTAGGAAGGGTTCAAAGAAGTCAAATAGAGTCACAGCGAGCTGGAGGGTCTTTGTATAGACCTCTGGTGATATTTTTCCTTTCGACAGCTGGAGCCTCAGTTCGCTTTTCAGCGTGTTTAGCTCATATAAGTCGTCAGTAACTGCCAGGCGGTAAAGGTCAACGGGGGCCGCAAGGCCCTCCTCGCGCTTTATCAGTTTTCCGAAAACCTGCCGGCTCACGTAGTCAGTCATGGCACCACCACCTGCTTGGCCGTCTGCACAGTCTGGACGGCTCCCGAATGGTTGTTAGTCACAACCTGATAGACTATCGCGAAGCCGACCAGAATCATTAGGGCTATGATTCCCATTGTCATGTAGAACTTGTAGTCGTGCTTGCCCTTCTCCTTCTCCTGCACAATCATTTCTGTGACTATGTCGAGTGTCGGAGCTGGAATTCCGAGCGCAAAGCGCAGTATCTTATCCAGGTCAATCTTGGCCCAAAGCCACTTCCTAACTACGTTACCGTTCTCGTCCTTCTCAGGAACCTCAATGAGTTCTTTGTTGTCAAGCTCAACGAGAACGTACTTGAGCTCGCTTTCGAGCTGGTCAACCTCCTCCTTAACGCGTAGCCACTCATTCATCACTTGATTGTACATCTTCGGGTCGGCGAGGGTTTCAGCTTTTAGAGCATCGAGCTGTTCGAGGTAGTTCTTCTTTAGAATGTACTGCTTCAGCTTTTCCTCGTAGCCAGCCTTCTTTATCAGCGCAAGGTCTGTTGCGATTTTAGGGTCGAGTGGACTCATAGTCTGAAGGTTCAGGAGAACCGCGGGTTTGTGGAGAAAGCGTTTCCAGTCCGAAGGCATAATTGGAAACAGTGCTTTGGTGTGCTTTGTGAGCTTGACTTCAAGAACGTCCCCTTTCAGATTCTTGTTTGAGAGATGCTTCACGTCAAGTGGGAAGCCCTGTTGAATGAACGCCCAAATTCCGCTCGGCGAGAGAATACCCTTGAAGAGGTCCTTCCCGCGGAATCGTGCCCATGCAAGTATAGCAATTAAAATGATGTTCAAAAAGACGCTTGCTTGGAAAAAGTACCAGAGCTCCTGCACGTTCATCTTCCAACACCTCCGAAGAAGCGCGCGAGGCCACGTCTCGTGGGCTGAGCGGATGAATTGGACACGATGTTGAACTCCTTCGTGCTCCTCTCCAAGAACCCAAGGAATGCTCCATCATTCGCCCTCGAAAGCTGAATGTCAACGTATGTCTTCAGCTCTTCTTTCTGCGCGAAGAGGATATCATCACGTGCCATCGCAAAATAAGGCCTGCGGTAAGCCTTCATTATCACCGTGTACACGCGCGCCTTGATTTCATTTGCAGTATCTCTATCGAGGTTTGCGAGGCCAAAAGCCGGGTCTCTGAATGTTGTCAGATGCCAAAAGCGTGAGGGAAAGCTCTTCTCCTGCTCCTTGATGAGCTTGAGTACTTCACTTTTCACATCTACTGCAAACTCACCCTGCTCGAGAAGCGTTGCATCTCTCGCGAGCATCACGTTTTCGAAGACATCAGCCTGCTGGTCCTCCCCACTCATCTTCTCACCTCCTCTGCCATGCCCATCGTTGCATAGATGAACGCGAAAGCGCCGTTCAGGACTGTCATCGCAGAGCCGAAGAACCACATCAGCTCGCGCTCGTGAAACTGAAGAACAGAACCAGCGGATGGGACATCAACGTAGTAGAAACCAGCATATACGAGAAACACGCTGACGAGAAGCGAGAACACGAGCAGAACAGGGCTTCTATACACTATCCCAAGGATGTTGTATATGAGCGCTGTTCCCATTAAGAGCAGGACAAACCACACGAGCAAAGTACCACCTCCTAAGGGCAAGTAAATAGGAAAGGGGGAAATCCAGCTCAGCCTCAGCGGAAGATGCCGAAGAGCAGGCCGAGGACGAGAGCAATTGCGCCGATGAACGGCACCATACTGGTCATGCTCAGCGAGCTCTGCGTGTTGCTGTCGACGTCAGTAAGCATCTGCTTTGCTATCGTGTCGTTTGTTGCTTCTATGTTCTGCGAAATAACAGGGTGGAACTTTCCGATGACGAGCAGAGCCACATATAGAAGTAGTATCACGCCAATGATGCCGCCGATTGCTGCCATGCTGACCTGACCCTTCTTCTTAGACTTTTTCCAGCTCCTTGCCATCTGCTTGCCCATCTCAAAACCGAGCCTTGCGGCCAGCTTCAGGTCGTCGAACACGAGGCAACACCCCGGTAGGGCATATTCATTGGAAACTACGGTGTTAGTGGATAAAAAGGGAGGTCACTTATTCTAACGCGGTAGAAAAGAAGAACAAAGATTAGAGAGTGAGTTATATAAAAAATAAACTATCTCCGGTCAAAAAATAAAATCTCGGTCTTTCAACTCGACGCCGTAGCGAGCGAAAAGCCTCCTGACTTCTGACCTGCGCTTGTATGACCGAGAAATCTCGATGAGCTGTGCTCTGTTCTTCTCCTCAAACTTTTTGAGTAGTGCAATCGCGAGCATCATTACGGCGCCCTTGCGGACTCCTAGCATCGCTGACATCTGCGCGAGAAACGCGTCCATTTCGACTGGAAGTGTTACCCCTACCTTGCGTGTGTTTTTGCTCGTTTGTGGGGGCTTTGTCTCAACAACAGGGACAACTGCCACAACATCCTCCATGATACATCACCCCTCCAACACCTTTTTCAGCTCAGGCAAAACACGAGAATACGCCTCATCCGCAAGAACCGTCAGGTTAAGATAGTGTCTCTCCAAAACCGACCGAGGGGCACGGCCCTGGATGAAGTCTATGACTTCCATTGGAATTCTCTTCTGCGCCATGAAGTTTGAGAACCACTTCCTTATTGTTGCCGATGAGACTCTGCCGTACTTTGTTCTCGGGCGGGCTTGGTGGTAAGTGAGCGAACTCTTTTTGAGTTCCTTGGCGAAATCCAATGGCATGTAGGCCCAAAAGGCCTTTTTCGTGCCTTTGCCGTGCTCCATCATTGGGTACCGCGCTACTTTCTCGTTGACTATAACAAGCTTCTGCGGGTCGTATGTGTTGAGCATCTTGACGATGTGCTTGAGCCTTAACCCTGTATAAACCAGAAGCTTGAGAAGGACTTCAGAATCCTTCCCATAGTGGGTTGTTAGCTCCCGATATGCCTCTCTCAGCTCCTCGGTCGTTATGAACACTTGGCGAGGCGTGCTCCTCTTCAGCTTCAGAGGTCTCTTCAGGAGCGTTGAAACGCCCTCATCAATTACTTCCTCCTCAACGAGGAAGTTGATGAAGTTCCTGAGGCCCTTCACAATCTTCTCGTTGAAGTTCTCTGCGCGGATTGCATCTCTCAAGTGTTTGATGTCTTTTATCTGATGCCGACCAAAGAACCTTTCGAGCGCGTTCATGTAGTCTTTCATTGTGATTGTTGCAATTCTCGAGGAGAGCCATTCCTTAAATTGGCCTCTGTATGCGACCCAATAGTCGTTTAGGGACTCGAACTGGCCCTCACGAGGCGGAGGTCCGGGGTTCGAAGCCCCGCGGGCCCACCAGTTACAAACTTCGCCTGCGCGACGTCGAGCTTAGCTCGACGCAAGGGACGATAGTCCCGCA
>Ga0256838_1000711_pt1 | contig 18491 bp, 20 predicted proteins | sample 4571419metaG_FD_185978 | JGI IMG/M metagenome (GOLD analysis project Ga0256838, IMG submission 185978) | Hydrothermal vent microbial communities from Guaymas Basin, Mexico - 4571-419 | ecosystem: Environmental > Aquatic > Marine > Hydrothermal vents | place: Mexico: Guaymas Basin | collected...
ATTTTGTTAATAAGGGTATAATTTCCAATAGGAGTTTTTAAATCTCCTTCTTTTTGTTTATCTCCCAATTTTCCAACTATTATGTTTGAAAAAGTAGTAATTTTTTTTAAAGAGTTATTATATGAATATACATCAAGAGTGTGAGTTATTTTATTGCAAAACAATATAAAAGTTGGTTTTTCAAAATATCCTAATTTTATTTCTTTATCTTTTAATCTTTTTAACCAAAAATCCTTTGATTGTAATTTTCTTTCTAAAAATTGTTGAAGAGATTTTATTCCTTCATATCTATAAATGTCGTAGATATCGTAAGAAAACGCAAGAGTTAGAAAAAATAGAAAAATTATTTTTTTCATTTTTCTCCTTATATCCAGATATTGTCTATTAATCTTGTGTTTCCAACGTAAGCTGCAATTAAAATAATGGTATTGTTTGGTTTGATTTTGTCGATATAGTTAAATTCTCTATCTACAAAGGCGATATATTGAAGTTCATCAACATCTAAAATTTTAATCATTTCGTTTTTTATAGATTCTATGTCATCAGTAATTCTTGAAAGTTCTGCCGCTTTTTTAAGTGCTTTTGAAATACTAAGGGCTCTTTTTCTCTCTTCTTGATTTAAATAAATGTTTCTACTTGATAGAGCAAGACCGTCTTTTTCTCTAATTGTTTCTCCTTCTACTATTTCTATGTCAAAGAAAAAGTTTTTTATCATTTGTTTTATTAAATATAATTGTTGAGCATCTTTTTTCCCAAAATAAGCTCTAGTTGGTTTGATGATATTAAAAAGTTTATTTACTACTTGTAAAACTCCATCAAAATGTCCTGGTCTAAAAAAACCTTCAAGAATATAACCTTTTATTTTGGGAGCTTTTATTAAAATTTCATCTTTATCGTACATATTTTCGGGTGTTGGAGTAAAAACTGCGTCTACTTTGGCTCTTTTACATATATCAAGATCGGCTTCCAATCTTCTTGGATATTTTTCAAAATCTTCTCCAGGTAGAAATTGGGTAGGATTAACAAAGATTGATACTATTACGTAATCATTTTCTTTTCTTGCTTTGTTAATTAAACTTAAATGCCCTTCATGAAGAGCTCCCATTGTTGGCACAAATCCTACGCTTCCTTTTAATGTTTTTCTAAATTCAATGGCTTCTTTAGGGGTTTTTAAAATTTTCATTATATCCCTTTTTTGATAAAATTATAATAAAAAAAGGCAAGGGATGGATGCATTTGAATATGGTGAACTTATAAAGAATTTGGAAAATAAACTTGAAAATATTAAGTCTATTTTAAAACCTGAAGAAATTGAAAAAAGGCTTAAAGAAATTGAAGAAATGGAAAATGATGTAAATTTTTGGAATGATCCTAAGAAAAGTGCGAAAATTCAAAAAGAAAAACAATCTCTTTTAAGAAAATTAGAAAAATATCAAAAAGCAAAAAACGCTCTTGAAGATAACAAAGGAATGTATGAATTAGCAAGTATTGAGGAAGATGAGGAAACATTAAAAGAAGTATTTGAAGATGTAAAAAATATTGAAAAAATGATAAGAGAGCTTGAAATAGAAGTAATGCTTAGTGGAGAAAATGACGATAAAAACGCAATTATTACCATTCATCCCGGCGCTGGAGGAACTGAATCTCACGATTGGGCTAGTATGCTTTATAGAATGTATTTAAGATTTGCCGAAAGAAAAGGATGGAAAGTAGAACTTCTTGATTATCAAGCTGGAGAGGAAGCAGGAATTAAGGATGTTAGCTTTTTGGTAAAAGGTGAAAATGCTTATGGATATTTAAAAGTTGAAAATGGTATTCATAGGCTTGTTAGAGTTTCTCCTTTTGATAGTGCAGGAAGACGTCATACTTCTTTTGCTTCTGTTCAAGTTTCTCCAGAAATTGATGATGATATAGAAATAGAAATTGAAGATAAAGATATTAGAATTGATGTATTTCGCGCAAGTGGAGCTGGAGGACAGCATGTTAATAAAACTGAAAGTGCAGTTAGAATTACTCATATTCCAACTGGAATTGTAGTTAGCTGTCAGCAAGATAGGAGTCAGCATAAAAATAAAGAAATAGCATTTAAAATGCTAAAATCAAAACTTTATGAACTTGAACTTGAAAAGAGAAAAGCCGAGGAAGAGGGTAAACCAAAGGATGAGATGGGATGGGGACATCAAATTAGAAGTTATGTATTGTTTCCTTATCAACAAGTAAAAGACAATAGAAGCAATAAAGCTTATTCAAGAGTGGATGCTATATTAGATGGAGATTTAGATGAGGTAATTGAAGATGTGTTAATTGCCGAGCAATCTAAGTCTTAGGAAGAAAAATTTTAAATCCTTTCTTTTTATCGCTTAATTTTATTTCTCCTCCATGTGCTTTTATGATTTCAAGAGATAATGCAAGTCCAAGACCGTTTCCTTTGGTTTTTGTAGATTTAAAAGCTTCAAAAAGAATCGTTTTATCCTCAAAATCTTTTCCGCTATCGTATATATTTATAATGTGAAACTTATCGCTATTTTCGTATAAAACTTCTACTATTCCAAAATCTTTTTCGTCTTCTTCTATTGCATCAATTGCGTTAAATATCATGTTTTGTAAAACGAGTAGTAATAAATCAAAATCAGCTTTTATTTTAATTGGGGGTAGAAAAAATAAAAATTTAATTTCTTTTGAATGCGAATAGTATTTAATTGAATTTTTTAATTCTTTTTCAAGTTCGCTTAATTCAAATTCTTTGATTTTTGGTTGAATTCCTTTTGAAAAAAGTAAGGTTGATTTTATGATTCTTTCAACTCTAAAAATAGCACTTTTCATATCGTCTATGATTTCTTTGTCGCAATTTTTTCTAAGAACGGATAAAAGAATTGAAATTGAACCTATTGGATTTCTAATTTCGTGAGCTAAATGTGCTGCCATTTGTCCCATTGCAATGAGTCTTTCATTTCTCTTTTGTTCGGTTATATCCGTTGCTGAAATTATTTTTTTATCTTTAATGTTTGAGGATTGAACTAAATAAAATTTTCTATCAATTTCGATTTCACCTTCTTTTGGAATGAATTTAAATTTTTTTGCTTTTTCGTTTTGAACGATTATTTCGCCATTTTTATCAATTACCCATAAAGCTTGAGGCAAAAATTCTATAACGCCATTTAATATGTTTTTTAATTCTATAAATTCTTTTTCGACTTCGTATGTTTGATTTATAAGAATTTCTAAATTTTTTAATAATTCTTCTTGGTCTTTTGGCAATTGCATTTAGGACCTTTTTATTTGTTATGGTAGCAAAAAACTTTTAATAAAGTGTTTTTATAAAAATTTTATTGAAAAATTTAAAAATTTTGCGTATTATCATAGACAATAAGAAAATTAAGATTTTAAAAAATAAATTTGTAGAAATTGAAGATGGATTTAAAATAAACGAATATTAAATTATAATCCAAAACTCATTTATTTTATAATAGAACTTTCTAAAAATGCAAAAAAGTTTTAAAAAGAAAGTTAAGGGAAAAAAATAAATCCCTTATAAAGCTGCTTTTGCTTGTTCTACTATTTTTGCGAAAGTTTCAGGCTCGTTCATTGCTAAATCTGCTAAGATTTTTCTATCAAGTTCGATTCCTGCTTTTTTAAGACCATTTATAAATCTTGAATAGCTTATATCGTTTAATCTACAAGCCGCATTAATTCTTATAATCCAAAGTTTTCTAAAGTCTCTTTTTCTTTGTTTTCTATCTCTAAATGCGTATACAAGGCTTCTTTCAACTTGTTCTTTTGCTTTTCTGAAATGTTTTCTTCTACCAGAATAAAAGCCTTTTGCCATTTTTAATATTTTTTTGTGTCTTCTTCTTCTAACTGTTCCAGTTTTTACTCTCATTGTCTCTCCTTCTTTTTTTTGGCGTGCTTTTTAGCAACTTAGCCTTTTAGGCGGGGATTTTTCCCACTTTGCCTCTTTTGCGTTATATACCAAGTAAGCGTTTTACTTCTTTTACGTCCGTTTTTGATACATACTTAGCTTGTCTAAGATTTCTTTTTCTTTTTTGAGATTTTTTTGTTAAAAGGTGGCTTCTGTAAGCACTTCCTCTTTTAATCTTTCCGCTTTTTTTAACTTTGAATCTTTTTGCTGCCCCTCTGTTTGTTTTCATTTTAGGCATGTTAGGCTCCTTTTTGGATTTGAAATGAAATTATATCAAAATTTGTTAAAATTATGAAAAAAGGCTATTAATGACGATAGAAAAATTTGTAGATAAAGTAAATAGTTTTGAATTTGAAGAAATTAAAGATTGGTCTTTGGAAAAACTTATAAGATATGTTAGAAATAATAAAATCCTTAGGTTGTATATTACTAAAGAAAATTATCCTATTTTTGTAGTTGATCCAGAGGTTATTATAGAAATATTTTTAAATAATCTCTTAGCCCAAAAAGTGGAAGATTTTGTAAAAGAAGACAATGTTTTTATTATTGAAGCCAATAGGCATATAATAGAAACTTACAATTTTATGAGAAAGGAAAAATTAGACTTTTTAGCCGTAATAAAAGATAATAAACTAATAGGGGAAATTACTTTTAATACTTTAAGTCTTAAGATAAGTTATATTGCAATAAAAGATACTCTTACAGATACTTACAACGAAAAGTATTTTAGAGTTTTGGTAGAGGAGTATAACGAAATAGCTTCGGATGTTGGAATTGTTATGGTAAAAATTTTAAATTTATCTATTTACGAAGGATTATATGGAATTGATATGGTAAATAAAATCTTAAAAAAAGTTTCTGATGTTTTAAAAAATTCTATAAGAGATGTTGATTTTCTTTTTAGAAACGATGACGTTTTTAAAATTTTAACCTTTAATAATGCTGAAATTACTATGAAAATTAAAAAAAGAATTGAAGAAAGATTATCTGATGTTGAAATAGATGGTATTAAGATTCTTACGAAAGTAGTTGCTACTCAGGTTCCAGAAATAGAAAGCAATATTATTTTGGCAATTGAAGAACTTGAGAGGAAATTAATTAAAGGGGACTAATGCGCTTCCCCATGTAAATCCACCTCCAAATGCATCAAGGAGCATTATATCGCCTTTTTTTAATTTCCCTTCTTTATATAAATCATTTATTGCCATTGGGATTGAAGCGCTTGATGTATTTCCATATTTATGAACTGTTAATACTGATTTTTCTTTTGGCATGTTAATAGCTCTTGCTACAGCGTCTATTATTCTATAATTTGCCTGATGAGGAATAAACCAATCTATGTCCTTACTACTCATATTATTTCTTTCTAAAATATCTCTTACGCTCTGAGAAAGAGTTTTTACAGCTACTTTAAAAGTTTCATTCCCTTTCATTTCTAGATAAATTCTATCTGTATCACATCCATATTTTACTCCACGTCCCGGAGTTATAAGATAATCTTGATATTTTCCATCAGCATTAATATCTATATCTATAATGGCTTCTTTTTTATTTTCAGTAGCGCTAATTATAGCGGCTCCTGCACCATCTCCAAATAAAACACAAGTTGTTCTATCTTTCCAATTTACGATTTTGCTAAGAGTTTCTGCTCCTATTATTAAAACATTTTTATACATTCCACTTTCAATAAACGCTTTTGCGTGAGCTAATGCATAAATAAAACCAGTACATGCCGCATTTATATCAACGGCTGGTCTAATGATTCCAAGTTTTTCTGCTACTACACAAGCGGTGGAGGGCATAGTAAAATAATCTGGAGTAATTGTTGCAACAATTATCATATCTATTTCTTCTGGCTCCATCTTAGCGTTATTTAAAGCGTCTATTGCTGCTTTGTAGGCTAAATCGCTTGTGACTTCGTTTTGAGCTATATGTCTTGTTTTAATACCAGTTCTTTTTGTAATCCACTCATCAGAAGTATCTACCATTTTTTCCAGATCTTCGTTTGTGAGAATTTTTGGAGGAACATAAGCTCCAATTGAAGTAAATTTCGCATACATTAATGAACCTTTAAAGACTCTTGAATTTTATTTGTAACGTCGTTTTCTATATATTTTATTGCTTGGAAAATTGCATTTTTTATTGCTTTGGAATTGCTTTTTCCATGGGCTATTATAACGCAACCGTTAACTCCAAGTAAAGGTGCTCCTCCATATTCGGCATAATCAGTTACTTTCTTTAATTCATTAAATACAGGTTTTAAAAGTAAAGCTCCAATTTTTTGAAAAATACCGCTTTTTTGAATCTCTTGTTTTATAAGTTTTCCTATTATTTCAGCTGCGCCTTCGCTTGTTTTTAAAACGATGTTTCCAATAAAGCCATCGGTAATTATTACGTCTACTTCGCCTTTAAAGATATCGTTTCCTTCGACATTTCCTTTGAAGTTTGGAAAGTTTTCTTTTAGCATTTTAAAAGCTTCTTTAGTAACACTGTTTCCTTTGCTTTCTTCTTCTCCGTTGCTTAAGAGTCCAAGGGTTACGTTTTGTTTGTTTAAAACTACTTTTGCGTAAACTTCTCCCATAAGACCAAATTGATATAAATTTTCAGCTTCGCAATCTACATTAGCCCCTACATCAAGTACTAGTGCGTAACTTTTTTTTATTGTGGGCATAAAAGTTACAATCGCAGGTCTTTTAATGCCTTTTATTCTTCCAATTCTTAAAGTAGCCAAACTCATTGTAGCGCCACTATGGCCAGCACTTACAACGCCATCGACTTCTTTGTTTCTTAAAAGTTCGATAGATTTATAAATAGTGCTTTCTTTTCTTTTTAGGGCTTCTGTGGCGCTTTCTTCCATTTTAATTACGTCTTCACTATTTATAAATCTAACTTTATTTAAAAACTCTTTTGGAATTAAAGGCTTTATAATTTCTTCTTTTCCTACTAAATATGGAATAAAATCTTTTTCCTCTAAAGCTTTAACAACGCCTTTAATAATCGGTTCGGGACCAAAGTCCCCTCCGTGTGCATCTATTGCTATTTTCATTAATATTCACCGCAGCTTGGGCATACTCTATGAGGTCTTTTATAAGCGCCACATTTAGAACATTTAACTACTGATTTAAGAGTGATTTTGTAATGAGTTCTTCTTTTTGCCGCTCTAGTTTTTGAGTTTCTTCTTTTAGGAACTGCCATATTCTCTCCTTAGAATTCTTTGTTAAAATCTTCGTTTTGACAAGTTTTACAGACATTGTAATCGTTTTTTATAGATTCGATTTCGCTTTTTATTATTTCTTCTAAGTCGTATTTGTCTTGTTCTATAATGTCGTATTCTTCGTCAAATCCATCGTATGGAGGTTTTACTATTTTAAATTTTACTTTTTCATCTATTTCTTTTTCGAATGTATTTAAACATTTAATACATTCAACTTCTACTTTGCCTTTTAAAGTACCATCGATTATAATAGAACCATCTTTATTTTTTATACTCTCACCCTCTAACGTGAGGTTTTGAATTGTTTTTTTCACTTTCAATTATAAAATCTCCCTTTCGCTAAAGAAAAATGCTATTTCTTTTTTAGCGTTTTCAAGAGAATCGCTTCCATGAACGGCATTTGCTTCAATGCTTTCGGCAAAATCGGCTCTAATTGTTCCAGGTTTTGCTTCTTTTGGATCAGTTGCTCCCATTAATTCTCTATTTTTAGCAACTGCATTTTCTCCTTCAAGTACCATTACCACTACAGGACCGCTACTCATATATTCGCATAAATCGTTAAAAAATGGTCTTTCTTTATGAACCTCGTAAAACTTAGCAGCGTCTTCTTTTGTAAGTTTAATTTTTTTCATAGCTGCGATTCTAAGTCCATTGCTTTCGAATCTGTCAATAATCTTACCAATAACATTTTTTGCTACCGCATCTGGTTTAATGATTGAAAGAGTTCTTTCCATTTTTACTCCTTGTTATTTTGAGGAGAAATTATACAAAATTTTGAAGAAAAAAAGAAGGGGGAAGAAAGTTAGCAAAGTTCTACTGCTGGTGTTCCTGGTTCGCATCTATTTGGATGACAAGTTTGTCCTTCTTTGCATTCATCCCAAACAATGCATCCTTCAGTTGGGCAAGCTTCAGCACATGCTGGAGCGTCATAATATCCTACGCATTCAACACATTTATCAGGATATACGTAATAAATTTCTTCTCCAGTTGGGTTTTCGCTATCATCAACAATTGCTTCTACTGGACATTCATCAATACATGCTCCACAATTAATACAAGTATCAGTAATTTTTACTGCCATTTTTACTCCTTTTTAGTTTTTATTGATTTTGATTATATCAAAAAAAGTTTCAAAAAAAGAGAAAATTTGTAAATAAAATTTTGAAATATTACGAAATTTCTCTTATTTTAAATTTAAAAATTCTTTAATTTCGTCAACTTTATCTGTTTTTTCCCAAGAAAATTCTTCTCTTCCAAAATGTCCATATGTAGCTGTTTTTCTATAAATTGGTTTTAAAAGATCTAATTTTTCTATAATTCCTTTTGGTGTTAAATCAAAAATATGTTTTACTGCTTCTTCTATTTTTGTTTCATCTACTTTTGCTGTTCCGTGAGTGTCTACATAAATGCTGACTGGTTTTGTAACTCCAATTGCATAAGCTACTTGAAGAGTAAGTTTATCAGCAACTCCTGCTGCTACGAGATTTTTTGCGACATATCTTGCTGCGTATGCTGCACTTCTATCTACTTTTGTTGGGTCTTTTCCACTAAAAGCTCCTCCTCCATGAGGTGCCGCTCCTCCGTAAGTATCTACGATAATTTTTCTACCCGTAAGTCCAGCATCTCCTTGAGGTCCTCCAATTACGAATTTTCCGGTTGGATTTATAAAATACTCTACATTTTTGCTAAGCATATTTGCTGGAATTACTTTTTTTATTACTTCTTCAATTACCGCTTCTTTAATTTCTGAATAATTTATATCTGGTTCGTGTTGAGTTGAGACGACTACTTTTTCAACGCTAACCGGTTTTCCATCTACATATTTTACGCTAACTTGTGCTTTTCCATCTGGTCTTAGCCATGGAATAATCGCTTCTTTTCTAGCAATGGCAAGACGTTTTGTAAGTTTGTGAGCAAGCATAATTGGAAGTGGCATAAGTTCTGGCGTTTCGGTGCATGCATATCCAAACATCATACCTTGATCTCCAGCTCCAATTTCTTCTCCTCTTTCGACTCCTTGGCGAATGTCTGGGCTTTGTTCTCCAACTCCGTTTAATACCCCAGCTGTTCTGTAATCAAATCCGTATCTTGCATCTGTATATCCGATTTCTCTAATTACTTCTCTTGCTATTTCTTGCATTGGAGCATAGGTAGTAGTTTTTAGTTCTCCAGCTATAATGCAATATCCATTACTAAGAAGTGTTTCACAAGCGACTTTTGCGTTTTTATCTCTTTCAATTATATAATCAAGTATCGCATCTGATATTTGATCGGCCATTTTGTCTGGATGACCTTCTGTTACGCTTTCGCTACTAAAAAGATATTCTCTCATTTATTCTCCTTAAGAGTTTTTTAGAAGTATAGCATAAAAAAAAGTTATGGGTTAAGACATTCTTTTGAAGCTTTTTTTAAGAAATTTAAAACTTCCGGAGAGGTTGAAGAGTATAAAAAATATTGGTAAGTAAATTTGTTTTCAAGTTTTTTTAATACGCATTTACAATATTCGTATTTATTTGGAAGATTAGAATTTTCCATACATTTGTAGATAAATTTGAATTCAAAGTCTATTGGATAATAAAAAGCAAAAGCAAAAAGAGGAAGAAAAATTAGTTTTTTCATTTGATTTTGTTTCTAACTTCCTTTGCTGCTTCTACCATATTTTTAAGAGATGGTTTAACTTCTTCCCATTTTCTTGTTTTGAGTCCGCAATCTGGATTAACCCATACTTTTTTAGCTGGAAGTACTTCAAGAATTGCTTCTATTTGTTCAATAATTTCTTCTTTGCTTGGAATTCTTGGAGAGTGAATGTCATAAACTCCAGGACCAATTTCTCCTTTGTAACCTCTTTCTTTAAAGATTTTAAGAAGAGAATTATCACTTCTTGCGTTTTCAATTGAAATTACATCAGCATCCATATCTTCAATAGCATCCATAATATCGCTAAATTCAGAATAACACATATGAGTGTGGATTTGAGTTTCTGGTTTTACTACACTTGTTGCGATTCTAAATGCTGTAATAGCCCAATCTTCATATTCTTTTCTTTTTTCATTTCTAAGAGGATATCCTTCTCTTAAAGCCGCTTCGTCTACTTGAATTACTTTAATTCCAGCAGCTTCTAAAGCTTCTACTTCATCTCTTATAGCTAAAGCCATTTGAAAAGCGGTTGTTCTTTTGCTTTGATCGTCTCTAACAAAAGACCAATTAAGCATCGTAACAGGACCAGTTAGCATACCTTTCATTGGTTTATCGGTTAAGCTTTGAGCATAAGTAATCCATTCAACAGTCATGTCTTTTGGACGAGAAACGTCTCCATAAATTAGAGGAGGTTTTACGCATCTACTTCCATAGCTTTGAACCCATCCGTTTTGAGAAAATGCAACTCCATTTAATTGTTCTCCAAAATATTCTACCATGTCGTTTCTTTCAAACTCTCCATGTACTAATACATCAAGCCCGATTTCTTCTTGAAATTCTACGCATTCTTTAATCATTGCTTTAATTTTATCTTTGTATTCTTCTTCGCTAATTACTCCGTTTTTGTAATCTCTTCTTAGTTTTCTAAGTTCTGGAGTTTGTGGGAAACTTCCTATTGTCGTAGTTGGTAAAATAGGGTATTTTAGATTTTCGTGTTGAAGTTTAATTCTTTCTTCAAAAGGAACGCTTCTGTGTTTATCTTTTTCAGTTAAATTAGAAACTCTATCTTGAACTATTTTATCGTGAATTTTGTTTGAAGTTTTTCTTGTGGAAATTGCAATTTTATTTCCTTCAAGTACTTCTTTGTCGTATGCGTTTAACTCTTCGTTTTTTACTAGTTTGTTGATTACTCTAATTTCATCAAGTTTTTCAAGAGCGTAGCTTATCCACGATTTGATATCTTCATCCATTTTTGTTTCGTATTTAAGAGTATATGGAACGTGAAGTAAAGAACAACTGCTTCCAATGTGGATTTTATCCATATCAACTGCTTCAGTTAAACCTTTTATGAATTCTGCTGATTTTTCAATATCGTTTACCCAAACGTTTCTACCATTTACTATTCCAATGCCTATTTCTTTATTAGCATCTATAAGTGCTTTAATTTTGTTTTCTTTTCCGTGAACAAAATCTAAGAACATTCCTTTAATAGGAGTTGTTGATAGAACTTCGTTTGCTTCGTTTGAATGTTCAAAATAAGTAGCTACCATAATTGGAGCAATGTTGCCTAATTTATCATATACTTTTTTGAGTAATTCTAAATCTTTTTTAGAAGGATTTGTTACGAAATATGGCTCATCCATTTGGATAAATACTACATCGTCTTTGAATTCTTTTAAAATTTCTTCATATATTGGTAATAGTTTTTCTATTATTTTTTCTTCATCTCCGTTTACTTTAGAAAGTTTTACATAAGTAATTGGTCCAATTAAATTTAATTTTGGAGTAATTCCAAGTTCTTTGATTTCAGAGAGTTCTTCTTTAATCTTTTTCGTATTTGCTTTAAATTCCATATTTTCCTCAAGTTCTGGAACTATATAGTGATAGTTTGTATTAAACCATTTTGTCATTTCTTGGGCTTTGTGATTTTCATCTCCCCTTGCCATAGCAAAATATCTATCAAGCTCGTCTTCAATATCTTTGTATTTTTCAGGAATTGCATTTAGCATAATGGAAGTATCGAGCATATTGTCATAAAAACTAAAATCGTTTATTGAGATATAATCAATTCCTGCTTCTTTTTGATAAATCCAATGTCTTTTTCTAAGTTCGCTTGCTGTTTTTTTAAGTTCATCTTGGCTTATTTTTCCGCTCCAATAACTCTCAAGTGCTTTTTTAAGCTCTCTTTGTTCTCCAATTCTTGGGAAACCTATTACATAAGTTGCCATTTTATTCCTTTTTTGGCGAAATTATAACATAAAAAGTTTTACTCTATTGGAACAAAAGCTCCATTAATGATTTGATAAAGTTTTGTTTTGTAATTGACTTGGTTGTTAAAAATATATAAATTAAAATCATTTATATAAAATTCATCATTTTGTGTTTTTTTGTTGTATAGTTTGTTCAAAAGAACGGAAGTTGCGTAATTTAGCCAATTATATTGTATGTCTGAATTTAAGTTTAAATTTATATCTTCTATATCTTTTGGAATTTTAATTAGCGAATTTGAAATAATAAGTTTTTTTACGTCTTGGGGTTGCGTTATTTCTATTAATAAAGGATCGTAATCTATTTGAGGAGCAAAAATAAGTTTTGTATTTATTTCCTTTGAAGTAATGTTGGATAAAACTTGAGCGCTTTTTCCAGCTCCTACATTAAGAAAAATAAAATTGTTACTTAGTTTATAATAATTTATATTTGGATATTTGTATATCTCTAAGCTTAAATTTAACTCTTTTTCGATGTTTGTTAATTTTTGCGAAATGTATTTTGAGTCGTTTATTGCGATTGCTTTGTTTGTGTCCATATATTTTATAAATTCTGCTATTTGATTTTTATAATTGATTCCTGAAAAATATAAGTTTGTAGCGTTTGTTTCTATGTCGTTCTTGTTAAATACTGGTATGTAAAAATTTGCATCGTAATTTTGAAGGTTTTTGATATAGTTTTTATCAAGTGAATAAACAATAAAATCGTTAAATCCGTTTTGTTTTAATTGAGAAATGTTAGCCTCTATGTCTAAAACTTTTAATTCATAATTTATTTCTTTGGTTATAAAATATGCGTTTATTGAATTGATTATACTGGGAATAAATTTAAAAAATTTTGGTTTATCTATTAAAATAGCGAGTTTTATGTTTGGTTGTAGGGGTTTTATTGGTTCTTGAAGGGTTATTTCTACGATTTGAGGTTTTATGCTTAAATTATTTTCTTCAAAAGTTAAATTCGTTTCCGTAATTGATTGGGCAAATAAAAATGTCGCTAAGAAAATAATTAATTTTTTCATGTTTCCTCCAATAATTTTTTTATAAATAGAAAATCTTTGTATGCTTCTTTTTTTGCACTTGGGTTTCTAAGCAAAAAGCTTGGATGATACGTAGGAATTACTTTTTTCCCTTTAAATTCAAAAAGTTGACCTCTAACTTTGCTTATTGGCATATCGGAATTTAACAAATACATAAATGCTGTTTTTCCAAGACATACTAATATTTTTGGATTAATAATTTCGATTTGTTTTAACAAATATGGTTTACAACTTTCAGCTTCTTCTATGGTTGGAACCCTGTTATTTGGAGGTCTACATTTTACTATATTTGCTATATAAACTTTGCTTCTATCTAATTCTAACACATTTTCAATTATTTTTGTAAGAAGTTTTCCCGCCCTTCCTACAAAAGGGCGAGCGGTTTTATCTTCCATTTCTCCAGGACCTTCTCCAATAAACATTAATTTTGCGTTGGGATCTCCTTCGCCAAATACCACGTTGGTTCTGGTTTTACTTAAATTACAAAGAGTACATTTTTGACAAATTTTTTTTAACTCTTCCAGTTCATTTGGCATTTTTATATTTTCGTCTTTACTTTCAAAACCTTCAAAATATTCAACTCCAGCTTCTTTTAATTTATAAAGATATTTTAATTTTAATAACTTATCCATTTTTTTCTTTTACCTCGATATTTCCGTTTATTGAATAAGTTGGATATGCTATTTTGATGTCTTCTTGAGCGTTAAAAGCCTCTATTATTTCTGCGCTTATTTGACTTCTCATATTAAGAGTAATGAAAGGAGCTAAATACCAAATGCTAATTCTAATTCCGTTTTCTTCTATGAAAGTATAAACTCTTGGTTCTACATTGGCATTTTTAATATGGTATATGGTTTTTAATTTTGTTAATCTTCTTTTGGTTATATCTATATTTCCTTTTGAATATTTGCTTGCTATTTCTTTTGCTAAATAAGCTGCTTTTTTATAATTTGAATCAAAAGTAATGGTTATATCGATTCCATCCCAAACAGTTGAGAGCCCATGATGAGTATAATTAAAAATTGGATTATTAAAAACTACATTGTTTGGAATGAAAACTATTCTTCCGGCTCTTCTATTGTAAAGATAAGTAGTAAGTGTTACATCTTCATATATTACTATTTTCGTTAAAGTTATATCTATTACGTCTCCAACTATTTTTACGTTTCCGTTTTGAAGATAAATTTTTATTCTATCTCCAACTTTAAAATTTCCGCTTATCATTATTACGAACCATCCAAAAATGTTCATAAACCAATCTTTCATTGCAATTGCAATACCTGCTGATACAAATCCCAAGATCGTAACTAAGTAAGTAGCGTTATTGATGTAAAAGAAGGAAATTATCAAAACAATTACGGTTATGTTTAAAAAATTAAGAATTTTATTTATTAGATATATCGATTCATTTTTGACATATTTTCTAACGCCAAGTTTTATAAAAAAGAAAATTAAAATACTTATTGCAATTGAAATAGCTAGATAAATTAATTTTGAAATTTCCCTTTGGACTTGGTTTTTTATTTGTTCAAGATAAATTTCAGCTTGTGCTTTAATGGTGGAGATTTTAGTTTTATAAACGTTATTAATCGTTTCGAAATCGTTTATTAATTTTTCTAGATTTTTATTTTTTTTACCTTCTTGTTTGTATAAAGAGTTTAATTCGTGAAGCTTTTTAAGGGTTTGTTGAAATTCTTTGTAATATTCGTCATTTTGTTTTAGAATGTTTTTTATTTCTTTTTCGTAAGTCAATGCTGAAATAATGGCGAATGGGTTATTTATTTTTGGGGGAGGAGGAAGGTTTTTTATTTTTATTAAGCTTTTAAAAATATTTTCGTTTTCTTTTAATAATTCTAGTTCGGTTTTAATACTTAAAAGTTTTTCTTTGTATTTTTTGTTGTATCGAGAAAGTCGTTGATATTTTTTTAGTGTATCTTTTAAATTTTTATATCGCAAATAATTTTGATAGCTTATGTAAAATTCATTCTTGGAAAGTTCTTTACCTATGTTTTGAATTTTTTGAAGTATAATTGTATTGTTGAGTGTTAAATTTTTGTCGCTTCCAAAAAGGAGGACAAAAAATAAAAATAGTAATCTCATTCAAATTTCCTTAAAATATTTATAACTTTTTCTTTATCGACATTTTTTACAATTTTATACTTTCCTATTTTTTCTGGAATAATGAATTTAATATTGTTATCAATGGTTTTTTTATCTAAAAAGAAGTGATTGTAAAATTCTTCGCTATCTTTTATTTTATATGTGGTTGGAAGGTCGTATTTGCGTAAAAGTTTTTTTATTTCTTCAGCTTCTTTTTCACTTAAATAACCAAGTTCTTTTGATAATTCGTTTGCCATAACCATACCAATTGCCACAGCCTCTCCATGTAAATAAGTTTTGTAATTTGTAAGATTTTCAATTACGTGTCCAAAAGTATGACCATAATTTAATACGCTTCTTATTCCTTTTTCTTTTTCATCTTCGTTTACTACCATCGCTTTTAATTCTACGGCTCTTTTTATCATTTCTTCAAGAGTTAATCGATTATTTTTAATATCTTCAAAAAATTTTTTATCAAACATTACCGCCATTTTTATAATTTCTGCCATTCCGGCGTTGAATTCTCTTTTATCAAGTGTTGAGAGAAAATGAGTGTCTATATATACCGCTTCTGGTTGGTAAAAACTTCCAATTAGGTTTTTTCCATATTTATTATTTACTCCCGTTTTTCCTCCAACTGAACTATCTACCATTGAAAGAAGCGTTGTTGGAATTTGAATAAATTTTATACCTCTTAAAAAGATACTTGCCATAAATCCCGTCATATCTCCTATAACTCCCCCTCCAAAAGCGATTAAGGTGGAGTTTCTATCGAATTTTGCATCAAATAACCTATCCATTGCCCATATTACAGTTTCCATTGTTTTATATTCTTCTCCGTCTGGAAGAGTGATTATATGAAGTTCTTTTGCTTTTAATTTATTGGTTAAATAGTTTATATGTAATCCGCTAACTTTTGGATTTGTAATTATTCCAACCTTATTATTGATTGTTATTTCTGGTAGTTTTCCTATTATAATATCGTATTTTTTTGTAGGAGTGTTAATTGTTACTTTCATTTTCATCCTTTATTGGAATTAAAAATTGATTAAATTTATCAAGCAAAATAAATGAATCTTCTATTTTAGGGAAGAGAATTTGTTTTATTTTTAAAGGAGGAATTTTAGTAAATGCTTCAATTAAACAAGTATGCTGTTTTTTTTGTAATAAAAATACTGGATTTTCTTTTGAATTGATAAATTCTACTTTTGAGAAATTAAAGTTTTTGGCAAGAGTTTTGAGATGTTCTATTAATTCGTTATAAGAATTTTCAGGATCTATGTTGTAAAATGTTACTTTAACATCAAGCTGATAAGATAAATCAAAAATTACAGGAGCTATTCTTAATATGTATTTGTCGTTTAATATAACGCTTAGATTTTGACATTTTTTAATAGATTCTTCTCCAACTTTTAATATAGGTTTTCTTAAATTGAAAAAGGCACTTTTGTATTCGTAAAAATAGTCGTTGTTTGTAATAATAAGTCCAATGTTTAGTTTTTCGTTGTCTTCTTTTAAAGTCTTTATGTATTCGGTCGAATAAAAATCGGTGGATATGTCTATGTTGGGGAATTTAAAGAGTTTATAAATTTGAGAATTTAAAGAAGGGTTTATTATTTTAATTATTAATTTTTTATTTTTTAATCTTCTATGAAGAAAAAGAGCAGTTTTAAGAAGTTTGTAAATTTCTTTTTTATGCATGTTTTTCATATCTAAAAGCAAATATATATTTTGCCCGTATGGTTGAGGGAAAGCTCCAATATTGCTTTTTATTTGGGTAAATATTTCTTTTAGTTTTTGAGGAGGTCCAATTAATATTAATTTATCGTTTGGTAAAATTAATTTTGTGTTTTCAACTTGTTTTAGTTCTTCGTTTCTATATATCGCAGCTACGCTAATACCGTATTTTTTAAAAATTGATGGGCTTTTGTAGGTAAATGGAGAGTGAGGAGGTACTTCTACTTCAAGAATTTCTCCAATTCCAAGTCCTATATCTCTTGCATATAACGGAACGTTTGGTAAAAAGTCTATGATTTTGTTTGTGGTAATTTCTGGAACGTCTATAATTTCTAAATTTTTAATCTCAGATTTTTCAAATTCTATCCAAAATTTGGTAAAAAGAATAGGGTATTTATAATGTTTTACTTTTTTTAATACGAATTCCGCTTCTCTTTTGTTTTTTATAAGAATTATTACTTTTGTAAAATCTTTTCTTAAAATGTCTTTGTAGGCTTCATATGCAAAAAAATCTATTTTATAAAAAAATAAATTTTCTTTTTCTTTAATTGAATTTTTTATTTCGTTATCTTCGTATATAATATGAAATTCTCCAAGATTGAGATAATTTTCACTTATTTTTTGAATAAGAAGTTTTGATTCTTGAGCTCCTGCGAATATTAAAATTTTATTCATGAAAACCTTTTTTTGCAAGAATTATACCAATTTTAGTAAAATTTGAAAAAAGGAAAGTAATGGAGTTTAAACTTGAAGTTGTTGATGGTAAAGCTAGAGCTTGCGAAATAAAAACGGCTCATTCTGTAATTAAAACTCCCGTTTTTATGCCTGTTGGAACCGCAGCTGTTGTTAAGAGTCTTGATAAAGTAGATATGATGGATATTTTAAATACTCAAATAATTCTTTCAAATACTTATCATTTATATCTTCGCCCAGGAGATGAGGTTATAGCAAAACTTGGAGGTCTTCATAAGTTTAGTGGATATGAAAGAAGTTTTTTAACCGATAGTGGAGGATTTCAAGCTTTTTCTTTGGGAGATAACGTAAAAGTTACTGACGATGGAATTGAGTTTAAAAGTCATATTGATGGGTCTAAACATTTTTTTACTCCAGAAAAAGTTATTGATATCGAATATAATCTTAATAGTGATATTATGATGGTTTTAGATGATTTAATAGCTCTTCCAAATACAAGAGAAAGAATTAAAAAGTCAATTGAGAGAACTACTAATTGGGCTTATAGAAGTTTGGTTCATCATGTAAATAAAGGTAGAAAAAACAATATTTTTGCAATAGTTCAAGGAGGAACAGATAAGGAGTTTAGAAGAATTTCGGCTGAAAGCTTAGTGGAATTGGAGTATAAAGGATATAGTTTTGATGGATTTGCCATAGGAGGTTTAAGCGTTGGAGAAGAAAATAAAGTTATGTATGATATAGTTGAATTCACTACTCCTTTCCTTCCTGAAAATAAACCAAGATATTTAATGGGAGTTGGGACTCCAGAGGATATAATTGAGTGTATAGATAGAGGTATTGATATGTTTGATTGTGTAATGCCAACGAGAAATGCCAGAAACGGATAT
>Ga0256838_1000712_pt1 | contig 18440 bp, 17 predicted proteins | sample 4571419metaG_FD_185978 | JGI IMG/M metagenome (GOLD analysis project Ga0256838, IMG submission 185978) | Hydrothermal vent microbial communities from Guaymas Basin, Mexico - 4571-419 | ecosystem: Environmental > Aquatic > Marine > Hydrothermal vents | place: Mexico: Guaymas Basin | collected...
AGGCCATAGTAGTGTTCCAGCTGTTTCTTGTGGTCCTGCACAAGCTGGTTTATCTTCTCGGACGGGATGCCCCTCTGTTGCAGGGACTGCTTGTACGCCCTAACCTGGCCCTCAATGATGGCCTCCAGTACCTTCTTGTCGTAGCCCGTCGCGCCTATGATAACGGCTGCAAGGATAACGATAAGCACCAAAGCTATTACGAGGAATATGCCGCGCTTCACCAGCACCGACACAACCCTGGAGGAGGCCATGAGGAAGCCCGGGCTCCATGAAGCTAGTCGCCCCTCTTAAAAGCCTCGCCCAGCTGAACCTAATCCCGTCTCTCCCCCAACGCGCCCACTATGTAAAAAGAAGCATTCACAAGGAGAGAAAAATGCGAGATAATGGGAGAACAGATGCTGGATGTTGAGTATGGAGCCGCCACATAGGGCGGCAAAAATGTTGCGGAGTGAGGTTTAGTCCCCTTAGTGCCTATGTCTGCGCCGGCCTTACTGCTTCCTGAAGAGCAACGCTAGCGCTACCAGCAGGAGCACCAGGTTGATGACGCCTATTATTACCGCCAGGTTGGCCTTACTGGCCGCTGTATCAGCGGTATTGTAGACAGCGTCAAGCTTATCACTGGTCTTCTTGAGGGAGCTCTGTAGGGCGCTTATCTGGCCTACCTGGCTCTGGAGGTCGCCCACCTTCTTGTCGAGACTGTCCAGCTTGGTGCCTATCTGCGCTACAGCGTTGCTCAGCTGAGTGACCTGCTGGCCGAGCTGGGTTATCTGCTGGCCTAGTGTCTGCACGGTCTCTGTCACGCCCTTGGTTAGCTGCTGCAGCTGCTCAGCCAGCTGCTTACCTAGAGCCTGCTGTAGCTGGCCTAGCTGCTCGGCTAGCTGCTGCAGCTGCTGCGCCTGCTGCTCTAGCTGTGCCTGGAGCTGCTGTATCTGCTGCTGGGTCTTCTGTACCTGCTCCTGGGTCTGCTGCAGCTGCTCCTGCAGCTGGCCCACCACCTGGGACACCTTGGCGGTGGTCTGCAGCACGACTGTCTTCTCGGCTGGTAGTGCCACCTGCTCGCTGTAGGCTATGATTGTTAGCTCATAGGCGCTGTACTCTGCTAGCTTGCCGGTTAGGCCAGCAGGCAGCTCTATCACGTAGCCGGCGGGGCCCTGCTTGGCCTCGCCTAGCGCTATTATCTTGCCGGTGACGGGGTCGCGTAGCAGGTACTTCACATGTATCGGCGGCAGGCCGCTCACAGTCACGGTTATGGTGGCAGGCTTGCCGGGCTCAACCAGCGGCACGTTGACACCGGTTATGGCGGTCGGGGTCGGTAGGCCGAACACCCAATCGGTGGGGCTGAACGGGTAGCTGGGGTCGCGGAACGCCTCAAGCCTCAGCATGTCCCTGTCCTTGTCGAACTCTACCAGCTTGAACGGGCCGTCGCTTATCCAGGCACTACCATGCTCAGCTATCCACTCCTTAGCGGCCTTGACGCGTGCCTGCCACCAAGCGTCAGCGTCACCGCCAGGCACGGGTACAGTACCGTCGGGCAGAGTTATGTAGCCCTTGTACATCTCATCAAAGTTGATCTCATCAAGGGCCTTCGCCACTGCCTCCGCGTGGCTCTTGAGCACCAGGTTGAGCTGCGGTATGCCACTGCTCTTGGCGCGAGTGTCGCTCAGAGCGTAGGTCTTAGTGTGGAATGCCAGGTAATCCATGGCAAACATTAGCTCGGCGGGCACTTGCAGCGTTAGCGTGGCGAAGTCGGCTATGTAGTTGGGGTCGAAGTGCCAGTAGTCTAGGTAGACCTCTATCTTGTTCTCGCCAGGCAGCACCCTTATCGCAACTATCTTGTCAAAGGTCTCCTTCTGTGGGCCGGCTATGCTGGACTCTAGGCTAGCCTTGTTCTGGTCGTAGGTTAGGTCTAGCCAGGTCGCCCAGAGGGCCAGTATGTCGGCACAGGTTATGGTCTGGCCGTCGTGCCACTTGGTGCCTATCAGCTTTGACAGATCAAAGATGACCTTGCTGGTGGCCTCGGTGCGGCCAAGGTCCTTAGCGTAGACCCACTTGTCGTTGACTGGGTCCCACCATATCGCGTCGTCGGGCACCTGCAGCTTGCCGTCGGGGCCAGCGGTCTGCACAGTATAGGGCGTCCTGAAGGCTATCGGCTCGCCGTTGAACGGGTGCTTCCATACGAACGGGTCGTAGGTAGCCCTGGCGGGGTCAACGCTGTACACGTCGCTGAAGCCGCCGTAGGGGTTCCAGACCGTGCCAGCAGTGAAGACGTGGAGATGGCCGATCTTAACTGTATCCTTGCCAGGTATGTTCATGCCGCGGTAGAAGAACGGATTCCTCAGGCCGGCGCCGAGGTCTAGCGTGACACCCTTCACGTCAGCGCGTGTCGCGTAGCTGTTCTCGGTGGCGGCTATCCATATCCTTATGCTCTCCTGTATAGTCAGCTCGAGGCCCTTGCGCAGATACTCTATGAACTCCTGCTTGCTCTTGACCTCGCCCAGGGCAGCGGGCTTGCTGTACTTGTCTATGGTTGCGTTCCTGTAGTTCCAGTAGCTTACCTCGCCCCAGCCAGGGGCCCAGCCTAGCCAGGCTGCGCCGAACTGGGCCAGCAGCCAGGGATCCCAGCGGTCTAGTGCACCCTTACCCCAGCCCTCGGTGTAGAAGCTCCACTGGAACTCCTTAGGGTCGGTGAAGTAGACCTTTGGTATGGCCTCGGTGAAGGGCAGTATCTGGCGCTCAACCTTTATGCCTAGGACCTTCTCTAGCTGGTCGGCGAACAGGTTGCCTATGTCGAAGCGCTCGTCCTCCTGGCGTATTATGCCTATGACCTTCACAGGCTTGCCGTTGTAGTACCATATACCGTTCTTGTACTCGGCGCCTACCTTGCTGAGGACCTCGCTCACCATCCTCCTAGCCAGGTCAGGATTGTAGGTGAACTTGTACTTCGCCACCACGTCTATGAGGTCAACGTAGGTCGGGTCGTCGGGGCCATAACAGGCGTACTTGGGTATAGCGAAGCCCTTGTAGATGTTCTTCACTATGAAGTCGCGATCCACTATGTAGTTGAGGGCGAACCTTATCTGGCGGAAACAGAACGGGTTAATGTCGAACTTGTTGCTCTCCCAGATGGTCTTGGCGTCGCCGGGTAGGCCATTTAGCGGCTTAGCACAGAGCTCTACAACGGTCACGTCGGTCTGGTTCAGCGTTATACCGATGAACGGCATGCTGTTTATCTGTGACAGATTGGCGTCCTTGGATATGTATGTTGCATACTCTATAGCTACTGGGTTGATGCCCAGCTTCTCGGCTGCAGTCTCCTTGTCGTACTGGCCGGGCAGCAGGACTATCATTACCGGCGCCGGGTTCAGGCCAATGTCGACTAGGCCGCTGGGGGCCTGGTAGAGCTTGATGTCAGGCTTGCCTGCTAGCTGCTGGGCTGCAGAGGGCCTCAGGCCGAAGAGATAGACATCAATCTGGCCGCTCTCAAGGGCGTTCGCCACGTCTTTTAGATCAACTGCCATCCATTCTACCTTGTCCGTCGCTGGGCCCTTCTGGGCCTGGGCGGCTGCCATGGCTGCGTTGAGCATCGGCAGCAGAAGGAGCGCGAGTATTAGGAGAGAAGCTATCCGCCTCATGGTGGCTCCACCTTCCTCATCTTTGCAGAAAACGCTCTATGGAGGGGAATAAAAATGTTCCCACAGTCTCAGGTTGTGTGACCCCAGGAACCACTATATCTATGGAATACCTAAACATAATAGAAACATATGTAGAAGATAGAAGGCAGAACTTGAGGGGCTAGCGTCGGCGACAGAGTAGGAGCGAAACTGTAGAAACCGCTAACGCCACCACACCCCGAGACAACAGCCCAAGGCCAGCAGAGACGCGCAACACACCATCCCGGCCATAGACGGGGTCCACGTGGATCTCGAACAGGGACGACGGAGCGCGCGGCGCCGCCACGCAGATGCTGCCCGCGCGGCCCACCAGCTGCAGGAGTCGGTGGGTACCGCAAGCCTGCGGAGAGGCGACGCGGACATCGCTGACAACGATGCGGAGCACGGCATTGCCCCGCAGCACTGGGTAGCTCCAGGTCGCGTTTACCAGGTAGCCCCGGAAGAGAAGCTCCCCCGCTGGGAGGTAGCTTCCGTCACCTAGCCTCACGCCGATGTTCTCCAGCAGCGACCAACCTAGCTCTAACCCGGAGCCCGGCCTCGGGGGCAGAACGACGCTCTCCACGCCGCCGCAGCCTAGAGGGCTACACTCTGTGTAGACGAGCTCCAGGCCCTTGACTCCAAGCGGGGAGCTGAGCGAGGCGGACTCTACATACACGCTCAGCTTGCCCCAGACTATGCCGTCAACCTCCTCCCGGACAACCGGGATGCCTAGGAGCACGAACACCGCGAGAGCAGCTATGACGGCCAGAGCAGCACACCTTGCCCTCAAGGCTGCCCCATGCCCCCGCTTGGGCGTTTAGGGCTCCTCCTCTAGCCCTGCGAGCTTGAGCACCGCGCCGAGGCTGAGAGAGGCTGTGCCGGCTATCATTAGTGCTAGTGAGGGTAGACTGGCCCAGCGGAGAGGGTAGCTGCGGCCAGCAACCCGGAGCTCCGCCACGAGGTGGCACATTCCTCCCCCAAGGGGCTCGACCTGTATCGCAGCGGTGGGTGACATGTTAGCGCTAACAGTCTGGCCGGGCAAGATCGTCTCGGCCAGGTCAAGGCCTTTGACAGGATCATTTATCGCTATCTGAACGCCGTGGGGACAGTCTGTCCCGAATACTGCAGAGACCCAGACGACGTCCTCTGCCGCAACCCGCCCCGACACGAGTGAGGCAGCAATGTAGACCCGGCCATCACCGTCTAGTGTGACCTTCTTCTCTGCTTCATAGAGCCAGCTCTGCTGGTAGAGCGCGGCGAGGGACAAAGCGAGGGCAGAGATGAGAAGCAGGAACCCGGCGTAGATGTAGCGGCGTGCCATGCTCGCCAAAGCAGCAGTTACACCCCAGACATAGTCTTCCCGGGAAGGAAGCCGGCCCCAGCAGCCAGCCCTGTATAAGCAGTCTTGTCCCTAAGGAAGCCGTCCGGGAGGAGCTGCGTTAAGGAAAAACAAATACTAGAGTTATGTTTACACAATACATGAATGACGTGTTGAGGGTTGAGGCGCCCTCGGCGCCACCGGCGTATGATACGCAAAAATCCTGGCTACCATGCCGCCGTCGGGCCGGGTGCCGCCCTAGTAGCGGGGATAGCGCCGGGTCCGGAAGCCGCGAAAGCCGCCCGCACGCTGCGGCGGCCTCCAGTCTGGGGGAGCCTTCGGGGTCTCCTCGGGGACCTCCTCTTCCCGGGGAGCCTCGTTATCGTCGAGCGTGTTTATCTCTCCCCGGCTGCCGACATTTAGGACAACCTGGCCCCGATAGGCCGTGGTCCAGGCGCCCTTTATCTCGACAGCCGTGCCGGGCTCAATGTTACCCGCCGCGTTGCCCCACAGGGTGAGCCTCACCCTACCCGTCTCGTCGCCGACGACCGCCTCGCTTATCGTGCGGACGCCGCGACGAGTGTTTATTGTGCGGGGAGGCTCAGCCTCGAGAACGCGGACCCGCACGCTCACGTTATCCATACCGGGCTTAAGGTCGGAGACCTTGGTGTTTTTCTCACGAGACTGCTCCGACATGGGTTCCAATCTCCTACGAGCTACGTGGACACCTCAACCTAGAAGCACTTAGCCCCTCTTAAACCTGCCGGAGGGCTGGCCCCGACAACGGGTGAGCATAGAAAGGGTAGGCTACTCAATCAACCATCCGGCAGGGGCGATGTGGAGGCTGGCCTGTGCCGACCCTCGCCCGTCGCGGGGGCATGGCGTGGGCGATGGTAGCCGCCGAAGCCCCGCTAGCCATGGCCCACATCCTCGATATGGCTAGCTGTGAAGGCATAGGGCAGCAACTCCCCAAGCTTCCACACGCAGAGGCGCCCGGTCCTGGCAGAGTAGGACACTACCAGCGTGTCAGGGTCAGAGAACTCGGCTAGAACCTGGCGACAAGCCCCGCAAGGCGGCAGAGGCTCACGCATGTCCGAGACCACGGCGACGCCGACCACACGCCTACCACCAGCGGCAATCATCGCGGCCACAGCGTTGCGCTCGGCACAGACGGTTAACCCATAGCTCGCATTCTCCACGTTGACGCCCACATGTATGCGGCCCTTCTCGTCCCTCACAGCCGCCGCAACGTGCACATTGCTGTAGGGGGCATAGCTGTTGGGGAGAACCCGTAGAGCCGCGTCCACGAGCTCGGCCAGCTCCCCTGGGAGCTTCTCAAGACCGCGCGCCATGCAGCCCACCGGGGCCACCTCCTCCCTACCTACTCGGGGGGACGGGCGTCCCCCCGGCCCGAGGGTATCACGTGTTACTGCCCCCGAGAGGCTGGAGCCGTTCACCAGGTGTTACCTGGGTGTGACGAGGCACTATACCCGGGTCCCACTGCGGCCGCAGCCCTATACCCCTCTATGCTGGGGAATAACTGTGATTGGGTGGGATGCGTGAGCCTCGTAGTAGAGGAACAGGCGTTCGCGAGCCTGGCCCACAGTCTTGAGGAGTCCCAGCCTCAGCAGGAGGACGTGGGCCACGGCCTCACACTGATACGCTTCATGGCCGACGTACGCACCGTGATAAACGCGCTACTGTTGGGCGCTGGCCTGGAGGGCGCCCGGTTCCGCAGGCTGATAGAGGACTACTACCGGGGAGAAGCAGACATACCCGCAGCAAAGGCTATCATAGTGTTCAAGGGCTTCGCGTTCTATCTCTACGCGAAGCCCTTCATGGACGTTGAGGATGTTGACGTACTGCTTGACCTCTCGGACGCAGAGACAGAGCGCCTCGACGTAGAGGAAGTTGTCCCCGTGGCTGCAGCCTACGAGTTCAGCTACGACGCCGAGCGCTACGCGAAAAGCATCGACGTCGAGCTCATCCGCCTAGGGCTCTAAGGCTGCGCCCCTCGCGCCCCGCAGCGGCTCCACCGGAGAGCCTCAGGGGCCCCCAGCCCCGCCGGGCTCTCCGGTGGCTGGGTATGCGCCCGGGCACGTTCTGCCTGGGGCCGCCCCCAGCCCCCGTTTATCCCTCCGCGGTGTTCAACACTGGATTGTGGCGAGCTTCTCCTCTACGAGTTTCCGCGCAAGGCTGGGATCTGCGCGCCCCCGCGTCTTCCTCATAACCATGCCCACAAGGAAGTTTATCGCCTTCGGGTTCTTCTTGGCGTCGCAGGCTGCCTTCTTGTTCTCCTCTAGTACTTGCTCCACTATTGGCTCCAGCTCTTCGCGGCTGGTTATCCTGGTGTAGCCCAGCTCCTGGACTAGTCTCTCAGGGTCTTTACCTTCCTTTGCGATATGCTCGGCCATCTCCTTTGCCTGCCTTATGCTTATTACTCCCTTGTCGAGTAGCTGCATCAGCTTCGCTAGGTGCTCTGGCTTCACCTTCGTGTAGAGTCCGCGGAGGTCCTCGTCCTTCAGCCAGTTTAGCAGATCATTCACAAGGTAGTTAGCCATCCTCCGGTAGTCGCCTTTGTAAAGCTGTGCCGCGTCCTCGAAGAAGTCTGCAAGCACCTTGCGCTTAACCAGCACCTTTGCCACGTCAGAGCGTAGGCCGTACTGTTCCGCTAGCCGGCGCGCCCTCGCGTCCGGCAGCTCGGGGAGACTCTGGCGCAGCCTCTCCACGAGGCTCGTGGGTATCTTGACGGGGGACAGGTTCGGGTCCGGCATGTAGCGGTAGTCTTCCTCGGTCTCCTTTGCACGGGCCGGGAGTGTCACCTTGCGGACTGGGTCCCAGTGCCTTGTCTCCCTGCGGACCTTGCCGCCCTTGAGGAGTATGTCGCGCTGCCTTGTTATCTCGAACGCTAGCGCCCGCTTGACCTCGTGGAAGCCGCCTATGTTCTTTATCTCGACGCGGTCGCCGCCGGCGATGCTCACGTTCGCGTCGACGCGCATAGCGCCCTCCAGGCCACAGTCGCAGACGCCTAGGTGCTCGAGTATGCTCCGGAGCTTCTCGAGGAACTCCACCGCTTCCTCGGGGCTCTCCAGGTCGGGCTCCGTCACTATTTCAAGGAGCGCTATACCACTCCGGTTATAGTCGACGAGCGCATAGGGGCTAGTCAATGGGCTGCCGCCCGGGTACACTATCCTGCCAGGGTCCTCCTCCATGTTAATGCGCCGTATCCTCACCTTCTTGGTTCTACCGCCCGAGGTCTCTATCTCCACGTAGCCGCCGCTGCATATGGGCTCGAGGTACTGTGTTATCTGGTAGTTCTTAGGGAGATCAGGGTAGAAGTAGTGTTTACGGTCGAACCGCAGCCTCTTGGCAACGGTGCCGTTGAGCGCGAGGCAGACCTGGATCGCGTGCTCCACCGCCTTCCTGTTCACGACAGGGAGGGCGCCGGGGAACCCCAGACAAACAGGGCACACGTGGGTGTTGGGGGGTGCGCCGCGGTAGTCAGCGCTGCAGCTACAGAAGAGCTTTGTCCGAAGCGAGGTCAGCTGCACATGCACCTCGAGACCTATCACTGGCCGCATGTCGCTGCTCAAGCCCCAGCCCTCCACCTAGCCGGTCACGCGGCTAGTCTACACGCCTCGCCCGAGGATAGAGGTGGCGCCAGGGGGAGAGGGGCCCCTTTACGTGGCTCGGCCCACCATCTCCAGCGGAGACGCGTGTACATGGAGTGGCTGTGTGTTAGGCCGGAGGGTGGCTGCTCGGCTGTACCTGCGGGAAGTCAACCACCTTGGCCTTGTATAGTCGGCCGCGGCGCTCCACGTACACCGTCATACCCATGAGAGCGTGCTGCGGATCAAGATAGGCCTGGGCGAGGCTTCTGCGCAGCACTGGGCTGTAAGCACCGCTCGTGACTCTGCCTATCTCCACATCCTCGACAATGACCTTGTCGCCCTGCCTGGGGACTATGCGGTGCTTCTTGCCCAGCCTTAGGCCTACGCGGACCCGGCGGGCACCGCGCCTTATCGCCTCCCGGAGCGCGTTGCAGCCGACACAGTCCTCCTTGGGGCCGGGCTGATAGACCCACCAATACCTGGCATCAACGGGCGTCGTCTCCTCGTCTATCTCGTGGCCGTAGAGGACGAAGCCTACCTCCATCCTCAGGGAGTCGCGGGCGCCGAGGCCGCATAGGCGGCCCCCGAGGCTAGGCAGAAGCTCCGCCGCCTTGCGGAGTATCTTCTCGCCCTCGCCGGCCTCCGCTATTATCTCGAAGCCGTCCTCGCCGGTCCAGCCGCTGCGGGACACTATGAGCGCCTTCGCCCCGACAGCCTCTAGGCGCACATCGCGGACGAAGTGGAGGGCCTTCAGCTCGAGTACCCTGCTGGGGGCGCCGAGGAGCTTCATTAGCTCGGCTGAGCGGGGCCCCTGGGCGGCAAAGAGCACCCAGTCCATAGTGTGGTCCTCTACTGTCACGTCGAGACCTAGCTTCTCGGCCCAAGAGGTCATCCACTCAGCGTCTCTCTCAATGTTCATAGCGTTCGGGACCACGAGCCACCCGTCGCCACCGAGATTGTAGGTCATTATGTCGTCTATGAAGCCGGCGTTCTCGTTGAGGAACGCCGTGGGCCCCACCATCGTGCCGGGTGCCGACTCTATGCTCCTTGGGACAAGCTTGTCAAGGAGCTGTGTCGCGGCAGGCCCCGTGACAAGCAGACGACCCATATGGCTAAGGTCGAAGAAGCCAACCGTGTTACGCACTGCCATGTGTTCCTCGACAACACTCCCATAGTCTATGACAGTCTCCCAGCCCGCGAACTCTCCGAACCCCGCGCCGAGCTCCCGGTGGACATCATAGAGGGGTATACGGCGTCTAGCCAAGACCTGCGTCTCACCGAGACACATGGGCGCTAAGATGCCGGCCTTCTAAGTAGGTATAGCTCCTCCAGAAAGTCGCAAAGCTCGCGGAAAGGGGCTCGGGGAGGGGGCCACCACGCCACAGCCCCGGCCACGGGGCTGGCGCCTAGAGGGACATCCCCCAGGCAGCCTCACAGCCCCAGGAGAAGGGCCTGGAGAAGAGGAGTGCTGCTTGACTCTTTCGCCGGGCCACAGGGGAGGGGGCGCGGCCTAGGCCTCGGCAAGGAGCTCCTGGGCGCCCAGGAAGAGAATGCCGCCGCGACGACTGTCTATGTAGTAGCGTAGCAGCGTCTTCCTACCGGGGCGTAGCCTCTGGGGCGTCCTAGGCCTGGAGCCGTCTACGAGGGCTTCTAGGATATCGCGGCTTTCCTCGACGACGTCCTCGGCTGTCTCGACCTCGCTGCACTGGGCACGCCCAAGCCTGGAGCAGATCCTACGACTCCACCAACTCTCCTCTACGAGGACCTCACTCGCTTCATGGAGATAGGCGACGCTGCCAGCTAGCTCACCGACTAGGTGGGCTGCACGAGTGGGGGATGCTACCGCGTGCGGGCTCGGCAGCAGCAGGCCGAGCCTATTGCTTCGGGCTAGCATGGCGCCCAGGCCGGGGAGAACCCTAGTCCCACCAGGGGCCCACTGTATAAGCTTTACCCCACTAGGCTCCCACCGGACACGGGCACGCCATTGAAGCAAGCGAGAAAAACCGCACACAGCCCCGTCATCTACAAGGCCGGCACCCGGCCCGGGAGAGGAGCGTAGCCGGGTCGTCTAGCGGCCAAGGATGCGGGGCTTTGGCCCCCGTGACCGGGGTTCGAATCCCCGCCCGGCTACCATCCCCCAACCCGGCTCCCAGCCCGCTTCTCCACCTCCAACCGCTCTATGAGGCCCGCAACACCCTCCATAGTGTACACGGCTGGGTAGGGAGGCTCAGGGTAGCCTAGCTCCACAAGCTTCCGCGCTGTCGACGGGCCTATCGCAACCGGCTGGAAGCCGGGCCTCGCAGGGCTCCTGTAGTGCCGCGTGAAGGCCTCGGCAATGCTCGGGCTCGTGAACACCACGTAATCAAACCGGTCCGCCACAGCGGCAGCCAGGGACGCCATGTCGTCTAGGACTACGGGCCTATACAGAGGCACCTCGATAACCTCTATGCCGGCCTCCTCGAGGCCTCTCCGGAGATCCGGGAGTGCCTTCTCCGAGCGGGGCAGCAGCACGCACCGAGGCTTGGGCTCGAGCCGGGCGAGTTCCTCGGCGAGCGCCTTGCCGCGATACTCGCGGGGAACATGGTCCACACGGAGGCCGAGCCTTTCTGCCTCCTCTGCCGTGCGGGGCCCCACAGCGGCGATGCGGAGGCTGCCGCCCCTCTGGAGCTCCCTTATCCTCTCAGCCAGCGGCTTCAACAGCCTCGGCGCCCGGGGACTCGTCACTACGAGAAGGCTACAGCGGCTTAGCCACTCTTCAATCACATCCAGCGCTCCCTCGACGGGCTCTATGTCTATCACGGGTATGTTCGCGACAACCGCGGCCTCGGCGAGAGGGCCCGCGCCCGCGTCCGGGGGGCGTAGGAGGAGCACACGCGGCCTAGGCATGCCGCTTCTCAGCCCCACCTGATGCCCCGTTTAGGCTCCAGAGCCTTGGGCGGAGTTTCACGACGTTGCCGAAGACTATCACGGCCGGCGGCTTTACGTCTGCCTCGCGGGCCTTCTCCACTATGTCGCGGAGGCTTCCCTCTATGACGCGCTGGCTGGGCGTTGTTGCGTTCTCAACTATCGCTACGGGGAGCTCCGGGTCCACACCCTCTTCGAGCATTTCCCGCACTATGTTCTCCAGGTTGCCGACGCCCATGACGACCACGAGCGTGTCAACGGCCTTCATTATCTTGCCGTAGTGGACCGCTTTCCTCGGCTTGCCGGGGGCCTCTCTGCCCGTTGCCGCCGCGAAGCTGGAGGCGACGCCGCGGCTGGTTAGGGGTATACCCGCGTAGGCTGGCCCTGCTATCACGCTAGTTATGCCCGGTACGACGCTGCACTCCACGCCACGCTCGCGTAGGTAGATGCACTCCTCTTCGCCACGGCCGAAGACGTAGGGGTCTCCACCGTGAAGCCTTGTAACGGTTTTGCCCTCGCAGGCTTTCTCGTAGAGGAGCCTGTTTATCTCATCCTGCGTCAATGCGTGGCGGCCGGGCCTCTTTCCGGCATATATCAGCTCCGCGTCGGGCTTAGCGTAGCCTAGGGCCTCCTCCGGTATGAGCCTATCATACACTATCACGTCTGCCTCTCTTATGGCGCGCACAGCCTTCAACGTCAAAAGCTCGGGGTCACCGGGCCCGGCGCCTACTATGTAGACGCGGCCTCTACACCCGTCACGCCTACCCTCTCCGGGCACGGCTTTCTCACACTCCTCTGCCCGGGTGCGGTGCGCTACCCCTGCAGGCTCACACCCTCTCTCCTGGCAGCAGCACGGAGCTCAAGGGCTGCGTCGATGCCCACCTGGGCGGGGCGCTCTGGGTCGCCCTCGACCCTCACCCTGGCGACACGGCCCCCGTCGGGGGAGGCTACAGCAGCCTCGACGACGAGGACACCGTTCTCGAGCCTTATGTCGGCGCCCAGGGGGGTGTGGCACCCGCCGCCGGCATATGCGAGGAAAGCCCTCTCCGCAAGCGCGGCAGTGTATGCTTCGGGGTCAGACGCGGCGCGGAGCCTGGGGAGGATGTCGGCGCGGGAGTAGTGGGTGTAGGCGGCGACTATCCCCTGCCCGGGCGCGGGTGGGAGGACGTCTGGGGGGAACCGCCAGTACTCCACAACTGCGCCTAGGCGGCGGAGCCCGGCCTCGGCGAGAACAATGGCATCGTATTGGCCTTCGCTCAGCTTCCGGAGCCTCGTGTCCACGTTCCCCCGGAGCGGCTTGATGACTAGGTCGCTGCGCACGCTACGTATGAACGCTGCACGCCGTGCACTGCTGGTTCCGACCACCGCGCCACGTGGGAGGTCCCATATCGTCGTCGGCCCATCGCGGGCCACTAGGACGTCGTAGGGGGACTCTCTGGGCGGTGTGTATGCAAGGACTAGGCCTGGGCTGACGTCGCTTGGCACATCCTTTAAGCTGTGTACCGCTATGTCGGCCCTGCCTTCCAGCACCGCACGGTTAACCTCCTTCTCGAAGAGCCCCTTACCCCCTATCATTGTGAACGGCTTGTCCTGGTGGACATCGCCGCGTGTACGCACTATCACGAGCTCGTAGTCTAGGGGCTCTCTGAGCCTGGAGGAGAGATGCTCCAGTGCCTGCCTGGTCTGGGCCAGGCTTAGCTTACTTCCGCGGGTCGCAACACGCAGCTTCATCTAGCCCTCATTCCCCCAGCTGCCTGGCATTGCGCGGCCGCCGCGTGCAGATAGGGCCGAGTAGCCGGTAGAGGCAAAGAGGCATAGGGAAGGTACTCTCGAGGGGTTGTGCCTTAGGCTATGCTGCGGAAGGCCTCCCTTATGGCGTCTATCGTTTTCTCCACCGCCTCCGCGTTGTGCGCGCCGCTGGTGAATATTGCCTCCATCTGGCTCGGCGCTATGAAGACGCCGCGTTTTAGGAGCTCCTCGTGGAGTCTCTGGTAGAGCTTCTTGTCGCTCTTTGAGGCGTCCTCTGGGCTCCTGACCGGCTCTTTCGTGAAGAATATCTGCAGCATACTCTCCACGTGGTTTATGGTGTAGTCTAGGCCTCTTGCCGCGGCGTTCTCGTCGAGTGCTTCTCTCACGGCCTTCGCCGCCTCAGCGGCGACGCGGTAGGGCTCGCCCGTCTCGAGGACCTCTATGGTTGCAAGCCCTGCCGCCATTACTACTGGGTGCGCGTTGAACGTGCCAGCGTTGAACACCTTTCCTGACGGGGTGAAGTGGCTCATTATCTCCTTACGGCCCACTATCGCGCCCACGGGGAATCCGCCGCCTATTATCTTTCCGAGGGTTGTTATGTCTGCCTCTATCCCGTAGTAGCCTTGCGCGCCGCGTAGGCCGAGCCTAAAGCCCGTTATCACCTCGTCCATTATCAGTAGGGCGCCGTAGTTGCGTGTCAGCTCGCAGAGAGCCTCCAGGAAGCCCTTCTCGGGCGGGATGACGCCGCTGTTGCCCGCGACCGGCTCAACTATAATCGCCGCCACCTGGTCGCCATGTTTCCTCATTATCTTCTCCACGCTGTCCACATCGTTGTACCTGGCTATTAGGGTGAGCTTGGCCACCTCCTCCGGGACGCCCTGGCTGCTGGGGACACCAAACTCTGCGGCAGCGCTACCAGCCCCCACAAGAACCGCATCATGGGCACCATGATAGCAGCCGTTGAACTTGACTATGAGCTTCCTCCCGGTGTAGCCACGGGCCAGGCGTATGGCCGCCATAGTGGCCTCTGTGCCACTGTTCACGAACCTCACTAGCCCGCCCGGGTGGTAGTAGCTGAGTATCTTCTCCGCAAGCCGTATCTCACCCTCAGCAGGCGTACCATAGAGCCAGCCGCGCTCAAGCTGCCGCCTGACCGCCTCCTCGACCCGCGGATGCCGATGCCCAAGTATGAGCGGCCCATACCCCAGGACGTAGTCGACCAGCTGCTCGCCATCAACCGTATAGAGGTAGGGCCCCTCCGCCCTCTCCACGTAGAACGGGTAAGGCCTCACAGCGGCACGGATAGGGCTGTTAACGCCGCCAGGGAAGAGGCTCTGAGCCCTCCGCCACAGCGACAGGCTACGCTCACCAGGCAAGACGTGCTCCCCTCCACGCGGCGCCGTCAACGAACAGTTCTACACAGCGAAAGAGGGCCTTGACCCCAGGAATAATCAGTGCCGCCAGAGATGCCCGGCCAGGTCGCCAAACCCTGGGGCCGCATCAGCGCCCCGAGGAGCCCGGTAGGGCAAGGCCCAGAGCCCCAGGGCGCAGCAGGGGGCTCCCCGGGGCTCCTGCCCCGTGACCCACCGCTCATCCCCAGGGGCCGGTCAATGAAAACAAGAACGCAGGTATGAATGTCTCTATGCATCCAGGGAGCCGTGGCGTTACTTCTCCTTCTTCTTCTTGGCGCCGCCTCCGCCGCCCTTAGGCTTAGGCTCTATGAACTGCTTGAAGTACCAGCCGTGAGCACGCTTGATGTGCTCCAGGAGGTCCTTTCTCCGGTACATGCCTCTGCCGCACACTGGGCAAGGCCTAGCACCAGCCAACGCCGTGGCACCCCCATGGGCTCCTGGCGCGGTAGCCCGTGGCTCTAGGCACCCCCCGGGGGCTGCGGGGGTTTAGGGTCTTTCACCGGCTGGCCCGGCCTCGGCCACGTAGGCTATTGCGCGGCGTATGCGCTCCAACACGTTGAGAGGGATGACTGCGGCGAAGGGCGCGGCATACCGGTATCTCGCGGCCTCCGCTACCACGGACCGGTCGCCCCCAGCCTCGAGGTAGCCTGTTGCGAGCAGCTTGGCCCTCTCGACTGCGCCGCCTAGCGAGTAGGGCACCGAGTAGTACACCGCCACCGCTATGTCCCACGCCTTCTCTACTATCGACGCAGCCTCCCTAGCCTGCTCGAGGTCGACGAGATATAGGCCGTCGCGGCCCAGGATGACGTTCGAGGGGTTACTGTCCCATAGCGCGACGCCGTCCCGGTGGAGGGAGGCGAGGAGCCGCCCATACTCGCGGAACTCGATAGGTACGGGGTTTGAGGAGAGCAGCTCTGCGAGGGTCTTGCCCTCAACGTATGTGTAGGCTGCACGTAGGCGCCTAGGGTCGACCAGTATGGGCCTTGGCACCCTGTAGCCCCTCCCCTCGAGGACTGCGTTGTAGTGGTACTCGGCGCCGAGCCTCTCCTTGGGCCTCAGCCGGGGCTGCGGGAGGGGTAGCGAGAGGAGTGCAGCGAGAAGCCACTTAGCTATAGTCGGGTCCCTGTAGTGCTTGACAACAGCTGTGACGAAGCCTTTCTCGCTCTCAATCACCTTGGCGCTTCTTATGATGCCCCGTCTACGCGCCCGCAGCGCCCCCGCCACACCAGTCAACGCGTAGAGCTGGCGCTCGAAGCCCACCAGGCGTGTGGCGAGCCGCGCACGGTCAAGCCTCAGGAAGAGGAGGGGGTCACGCAGCGGCGGCGCCAGCGAGGAGCCCACGCCCTCTATCACCGCCTCCGGTGGGATGGCGCGGAGCACGTCCAGGCTCGTGGCGCCACGGGCAAGCTCCACCGCCGTTCGGGCAGCCGCGCCCAGCCCCAGTCTCCGGTGGGGCTGGGTCAGGGGAAGCTCCGGGAGAGGGACCCAGCGGCGCCCCCCTAGGCCGGCCTCGCGGACAACCTCATGCAGCCACCGCGACGCGGGGCCCCCAAGAGTCCGCGAATAGAGCGGCCTCAGCCACGTGTAGAACCGAGCCAGGCGCGACATGCGGGCAGCCGGCAGACCCAGGGGGGAGGCCAGCGCGTGGCGGTGAAGCTTCTCGCCTAGCAGCCTCTGGTACCGATAGTTCTCTTCACCGGTGATGCGTGACACGTAGCCCGCGGCATGCGCAAGCAACAGGCTCCTATCGCCGACTACCTCCGTGGGCGAGGCCAGCAAGAAGGACGCAAATATCTCTCCAAGAAGCCCGTCCTTCACGTCCGACTCCGCTACGTGTTCCTCGAGAACCACGCATATGCCGCGCTCTGTTCTCACGACACGGTTCTCGCTGCCCACCCCCAGGTAGAGCCTCAGCCCCGACGACGGATACTCGTAGCCCGCGAGATACTCCGCGCCACACTTCTCGAGCAGCACGCCCACCCCACAGTCCCCAGCCGCCAGCGGCGCCCCGGCGAGGAGCCCTCCATGCAGCCACGTGGGGCGGTCAGGGCGTTACAGCCCCTACCCTGCCACGGCGCGAATAACGCTAGAGGCCCCACCCTGTAGCCTACGGGCATGGAGGCTGTAGAGTGTTGAGCCGGCGCCTGCTCTACCGTGACGCCCTCTTTTACATGCATACGCCTCCGCGGGGCTACCACGTGGAGGGGCCCTGGCGGCTCGAGAGGGCCTACCGGGGTCTCGCGGAGGCGGGGCTCCTCCCGCACCTTGAGGAGAGGCCGGCGCCGCCACCCGCCAGGGCGCGCAGAGAGCTGGAGATGGTGCACTCACCCAGCTACATAGAGCTCATAGACCGCGTTGCTTCAATGGGCGGGGACTATATTGATCCAGACACATACGTGGGGCCATACACCGCCATGGCTGGCTACGCTGTGGCTGCGGCAACGCTTGATGCGCTAGCCGAGGTAAAGGATGGCGGAGTCGCGCTGGTCCTCGCCAGGCCGCCGGGGCACCACGCAGGCAGAGAAGGTTCCGCGATGGGCGCGCCTACCTTAGGCTTCTGCATATTCAATGCATCGGCGCTTGCCGCACTGCGGGCCGCCGACATGGGCTACAAGGTGTTGGCGATAGACTTCGACCTTCATCACGGCAACGGGACACAGGAGATACTCTACGATGACCCGCGCGTGGTCCATCTAGACCTCCACCAGGACCCCGCCACGATATACCCCGGCACCGGGTGGCCCTGGCAGACCGGCGAGGGCGAAGCCAAGGGAACAAAGCTAAACGCCGTGCTCCCGCCCTTTAGCGGCGACGACATCTACACCTACATGTTCGACGCCGTCCTAGACCTGGCTCTGGAGGCGCTCGGCGGAGCACCCGACATTGTAGTGGTAGATGCAGGCTTTGACGCCTACCGGGGAGACGGCCTCGGGCTACTCGAACTCACTATAAACGCATACCGCCACATCGCTCACAGGATACGCAAGCTAGCCGACCGGATCATCGTTGTGCTCGAGGGGGGATACAGCAGTGGACTCGAGAAGGCCTTCCCAGTGTTTACCGCAAGCCTCATGGACATAGACGCTGCCACGTGGACCGAGGAGGAGACCAGGAGCCCCAGGAAGGTATGGGAAGCGGCGGGGAAAAACCTGCGCAGACTCGAAGAGGCCCTAAGAGCTCCTGGGTAGGGCGAGGCACCAGCCGCTACTCCTTGAGGAGCTCGTGTATTATGCCGAGGCCGGCGAGGGTGAGCACGAGGTCCAATACATCCCTCGCAGATATCATGCCCAGCGGCTTACCATCCTCATCCACGACCGGGATATGTCTCACGCCAGCGTCGCGCATCTTCTTTATTACCTCGACTATCTCCTCGTGAGGCCTGACCGTTATCGGGTCCTCGGTCATGATCTCCCATGCCTGTCTGTTCTCGGGGTGCCAGCCCTCCGAGCAGGCATAGACAAGGTCATGCTCCGTTATGATACCTCTCAACTTGCCCTCATCGTCGACGACCAGAACACTCCCAACCTTATTCTTCCTCATGAGCATAGCTACGTCCTTTATGCTGGCGTCTGGCTTCGTGGTTATCGGTGGTGCAGTCATAATGTCCTCGGCACGGAGCGGGACACGCCTCCTACGCAGAAGGAGGATCATAGCGCTAGACCCCTCCTCTACTGATTCTCCAGCCTGTCTACTATGCACGATTGCCGCCTAAAAACGGGGAGGAAGCACAAACACTCCCCTCCGGGCGTTCCTCGTGCAGCTGCTTTGTTCTGCTGCTCAGGCTACGCCTAGAACC
>Ga0256838_1000713_pt1 | contig 18420 bp, 20 predicted proteins | sample 4571419metaG_FD_185978 | JGI IMG/M metagenome (GOLD analysis project Ga0256838, IMG submission 185978) | Hydrothermal vent microbial communities from Guaymas Basin, Mexico - 4571-419 | ecosystem: Environmental > Aquatic > Marine > Hydrothermal vents | place: Mexico: Guaymas Basin | collected...
CAGTTATATTCTTTATAAGCTTTATAAGCCAAAACATCATTTAAATCAAGTCTATTAAAATATGAATTTATTTCCAAAGCTACATTATTTTCAGAAGCGGCTTTAAATACTTTATCCCAATCTACAGGATAAGGTGGCCTTTGATTTATTATTCTTCCGCTTGGATGGGCAATTATGTTTACATACTTGTTTTCGATAGCTTTTAAAAGTCTTTCCGTATTATCTTGGTTAAAACGAGTATGAATAGCAGCTATTACAATATCTAAATCCTTTAAAATATCTTCCGAGTAATCTAAAGAACCATCTGGAAGTATATCTACTTCCATAACTTTAAGAAGAAATTTTTTTCCTAATTTTTCATTTATTTTATCTATTTCATAATTTCTTTTTTTTACTTCCTCTTCCGAAAGACCATTTGCTACTTTTAAACTTTTTGAGTGATCTGCAATACCTATGTACTCATATCCAAAATCCAAAGCAGCTTTTAATATTTCCTCTAAAGAATTTGCGCCATCACTATATTTTGAGTGAACATGCAAATCTCCTTTTATATCTTTTACTTTTACTAAATTTTCAAAACTTATTTTTTGTCTTAATTTTTCATCTTTTTTAATCTTTTCTTTTAAAGATAAATAACATTCTAAAAGAGAAGAGTAATTATCCTTTATGGGCTCTATAAACTTTTTAAATAGTTTTTCAGCTTCCTCAATTTCTCCAAGATTTTCTCTTAACTCCGGAGGCGGCGGATAAAGGCCTAAATTTAAATATATCTCTTCTTCAGTTCTTGAAGCAACTAACTTATCACCTCTAAAAAGTCCATATTCATTTAACTTATAGCCTTTTTCTATACATATTTTTCGAAGAGCAATATTATGAGCTTTTGAACCGGTAAAATACTGAAGAGCCGCTCCCCAAGATTTTTCTTCTATTATTCTTAAATCTACTTGAACCCCATCTTTAGTTAAAATAGAAGTTCTTGTTGGACCTTCCCATAAAACTTCTTTTACAATTTCTAAGTTTTTAAAAGCTTCGTTAACTTTTTCTCTATATCTGTAGTCATCTTTTTTTATTGTTACTAAAATGTCTATATCTCCAACAGTTTCTTTCATACGGCGAGTAGAACCTGCATAGGAAATATTTGTAATAATATCTTTTAAAGAGCCCTTTAAAGAATTTATAATGAAATTTGCAATATGAAGAGCAAAACCCAAAGGAATTTTATCTTTAGAAAGTTTATATATTTCTATTCCTTTTTTTATCTTTTCTACTTTCTTTAACCCAAAAGAAGGAAGCCTTAAAAGTTTTCCTTCTTTAATAGCTTTTTCTAGATCCTCTATACTTTTTATATTAAGTTTTTCATACAAAAGTTTTATAGTCTTTGGACCCAAACCTGGGATTTCAAAAAGTTCAAATAAAGAAGAAGGAAACTCCTCTTTTAATTTTTCAAAATCTTCTATTTTTCCAGTTTCCAAATATTCCACTATCTTTTTTCTTAAAGAGGCTCCTATTCCGGGAAGTTTTTTATTTTGTTTTATAATTTCTTCTATATCTTCTTTTAAATCTTCCAAAACTTTAGCTGCTTGTCTATAAGCTCTTACATGGAAAGGATTATCCCCTTTTAAATCTAAAATATCTGCCCATCTATAAAAAATTTTTGCAAGCTCTAAATTTTTACTCACGTTTTATATTCCTCCAAATCTTCTTTGTCTATTTTGAAAATCTAAAATAGCATCTATAAAGTCTTCTTCTTTAAAATCCGGCCAATATTTTTTTGTAAAATAAAGCTCGGCATAAGGAATGAACCATAAAAGAAAATTAGATATTCTTTTTTCTCCTGAAGTTCTAATTAAAAGATCAACATCTGGAAGCTCAGGAAGATACAAATATTTTTTTAATACATTTTCACATATATATTTATCTTCCAAAATATTATTTCTTATATCATAGGCTATTTTATTTACTGCATCTAAAATTTCTTGACGTCCTCCATAGTTTATGCAAAATACAGCTGTTAAATCTTTAAAATCTTTAGTTTCCTCTTCAACCTCTTTTATTTTTTTCTGTAAAAAAGAAGGAAGTTCGTAAATTCTTCCTATAGCTTTAAATCTTATTTTATTTTTTAAAAGCATATTTTTTTTATCTTCTAGATAATTTGCCATTAAGGTAAATAAAAACTCAACCTCTTCTTTTGGACGATTCCAATTTTCTGTTGAAAAGGAAAAAAAACTTATATAGGAAATACCTACCCTTTTTGCTATCTTTAAAATATCCTCTACCCTCTTTGCTCCTTCCTGATGACCAAAAATTCTAGGATATCCTTTTTCCTTTGCCCACCTTCCATTTCCATCCATTATAATTGCAACGTGTCTTGGGATTTTATGTTTGTTTATAAGCTTTATCTTATCTTCTAAAGAAAGCTTATTTATTTGATTTTGCATCTATTTCCCTCAGAAATCTTTTTAAATCTTTTATAAATTTATCAACCTTTATTCCATGCATATGACAAGCTTCTCTAATAATTTCTTGTTTTATTCCTTTACAAGTTAGACACTTTAAACCATAACGTTTAAAAAATTCTTTAACTTCAGGACATTTATTTAAAATATCCTTTAGATAAGTTTTTGGAGTTATTTTAAGTTCCATATGTTCTCCCCCAAAGTTTTTAAGAAAATATAAATTCCCTTATTCGTTTTAAACCTTCTTTTATGTTTTCCAAGCTTGTAGCATAAGACAGTCGAGCATAACCAGGAGCTCCAAAAGCACTTCCAGGAACAAGAGCTACAAGTTTTTCTTCTAAAAGAGCTTTTGCAAATTCCATATCACTTTTATAACCTTTTTTAGAAATTACTTTATTAAAATCTACAAAAAGATAAAAAGCCCCCTGTGGTTTTACATAAGGAATATTTAAACTATCAAAAAACTCACACATGTAGTTTCTTCTTTCTATAAAAGCCTGCTTCCACTTATTTAGAAAATCTTGAGGCCCTTTTAAAGCGGCTACAGCTGCCTTTTGAGCTATGGAACATACATTAGAAGTAGATTGAGAAATTATTTTAGTAATAGCTTCATTTACCTCTTTTATTTTACTTGCTATATACCCTACTCTCCAACCGGTCATAGAGTAGGCCTTTGAAAAAGCATTTATAGTAAAAGTTATATCTAAAACGTCTTTGTCTAAACTTCCTATGGAAATATGCTCTCCTTCATACACAAGTTTTTCATAACATTCATCTGAAACTATAAATATATTTTCTTTTAAACAAACCTCAGCTACTTTTTCTAAAACTTTTTTTGGATATACAGCTCCAGTTGGATTGTTGGGAGTATTAATAATAATAGCCTTTATTCTTTTTGGATAATGACCTATAAGCTTTATATAGTTAGGAAGAGGTTTTCTTTCAAAAACTAATCTTGAAACTTCTTTTATTTTTTCCTCATTTGGCAAAAAGTTATCTTCAGTTGTATCCATAATAAGAACAGAACCTTGAGCAAATTTGATTTGCTCAGTATATGAAACCCAGTAAGGAGATAAAACGATAACTCCTTCTCCTTCTTCTAATATAGATAAGAACAAAGTAAATAAAGCATATTTAGCACCATCTGTAACTACTACTTCATCTTTTTGGTAATCCAATTTATTTTCTTTTTTTAATTTTTCTGCCAAAGCTTCTCTAAGTTCAGGTATACCAGCTGGAGGTGTATATTTTGTAAAACCTTCTTTTATAGCTTTAATTGCAGCTTCTTTTACAAAATCAGGTGTATCAAAATCTGGTTCTCCAGCTCCAAAAGAAATAACATCTTTACCTTGAGCCTTTAAAAGTTTAGCTTTAGAGGTTATTGCAACAGTGGGAGAAGTTTCTAAAAATAAGCTTCTTTTTGAAAGTATCATTTTTCAACCTCTTTTTATTTTTATTGTCTTAAAAAAATTATAAAAAAGTTATTTAAATAGAACAAGAAAAAGCTAAAAATTTTTATTACTTTTCCTCATGAAAATTATGTAAACTTCCATAAAGAGAAATTCGAGGATATGGGAATTTAAGCTCTTTTAAAACAAATTTTTTTATAAAATTTTTTAAGGTTTTCTCTTTTACGCTTGGACTCCAAGGATATTCTTCTATATATTTTAAAAGATACACTTTCAATTTTTCTTTTTGCTCTTTAGAGATAGTTTGAAGATATAAATTTACAATTAAAGTTTCTATTTTTTTTAAAATTTTTTCTTTTTCAAGGAAACTTTTTTCTTTTAAAAATTTAAAGCATAATCTATTAATTTCTTGAAATATTTTATTAAAACTTTCTTTATTTACAGCTTTATCCCTTCTTTTTTCTAAAAAAGATAATACCTTTTTTATATCCCTGTATATGTTTTTATTAATATAAAAATAAACCTCTGAATTTATATCTCCTTTTAAAAATTTTTCAAATTCACTTAGAACTCTGTTAATATCTTTTCCGTAATCTTCATAAATTCTAAGAAATTTTCGTCCTAGCGCATTTAACTCATTATCTTCAAAATTTTTAAAATCTTTTTTAAACTTTTTTAAAAACTCCAAAAGAAGTTCAACGTTTTCTTTCAAAAACTTATCTTTTTTTATTATCAAACTCAAAAATTTTTTTATTTTTGCCTCAGACATTTTTTTAATGTCTCCCTTAAAGTATCTCTTTTAATTTTGTCCTTCTCTTTTATACTAGCTTTTTTTAAATTTTCTAGATTTAATAGTTTATCTTCAAAATCCTTTTCGTTTTCCAAAATACAAATATTTTCTACAAAATTTAGATTTCCAATTTGATTTTCATATGATGGCCCTATAAAAACAATTTTTTCAAAATAGCTTGGCTCCAATATATCGTGCCCACCTTTATTATTAAAACTTCCTCCAACGAAAATATAGTCTGAAAAGGCATATAAATATTTTTGAATTCCAAAATAAGGAAAACATATAATATTGTAGAAATTTAAAAATTTTAAAGGATTTTTCAAAAATTCTTCTTTATTAGGAATAAAAAATTTATTTTCTTCTTTATATTTTTCCAAAATTTTTAAAATATTTTTTATATTTTCTGGATGACGGGGGGATATCAAAATTTTAATATTTTTTCTTTGAAGGATGTTTATAGCTTTTTCTAAAAGAAAAGCCTCTTCATCATGCAAAGAAGCAAATAGAAAAAATTTATTTTTTAATTTCTTTTTTAGGTTAATAAAAATTTTTAATTTATCATCTTCAAAATATAAAAACTTAAAAAGCTTTAAAGGAATGTGATAAGAAAACTTATCTTTAATCTCGGAAAAATGATGTTTTAAATAATCCAAAACTTCCTTTTTTGGTACGAAAATTTTTTTTGCTTTCTTAAATAAAAATAAATAAAAAAATTTTAGCTTTTTATATTTCTTTAAATGTCTTTTAGAAATTCTTAAATCAAAAATAAAAATAGGAATATCCTTTTTAGAAGCAAAATAAAACATCTGAGGCCAAAAATCATTTTCGTAAATAAAAATAGCTTTTTGTTTAGTTAGAAAGGAAAAAGTATTTAAAATAGGAAAAGAATAAATGTTTACTAAAGCTTCCTTTTTTTCTTTTTCAAAAATTTTGTTTGCATGAAAGTATCCAGTTTTAGTAAAGACACTTATATTTACTTTTGAAAAATTAAAAGCCTCTTTTATTAAAGGGTAAAAAGCATTAAGTTCTCCTATAGAAGAAGTATGAAAAGTTATTCTATTTTCTTTTAAACTTCTTAAATTAATAAAATTACTTAGTCTTATATTAAGTCTCATTTAAATCCCTTTTAAGCTAGACCTATAAGACGCCTTAAATTTTTAATTTCCTCTCTTAATTTAATGGCTTTTTCAAAGTTCCACTCTTTTGCAGCTTTTTTCATTTCCTTTTCAAGCTTTTCTATTTTTTCTAAAATCTCATCTTCACTTAAATGTTTATATTCGTCTTTTGGTTTTAAACCTGCATCTTCCAAAATAGATGTATCTAAAGGCCTGTAAACAGTTTGAGGAATTATTCCATGTTTTTTATTATATTCTTCCTGGATTTTTCTTCTTCTTAAAGTTTCTCTAACTGCATTTGCCATAGCTTGAGAAACTTTATCTCCATATAAAATTGCTTTTCCATGAACATTTCTTGCACATCTTCCAATAGTTTGAATTAAAGAAGTTTCGCTTCTCAAAAAGCCTTGTTTATCTGCATCTAAGATAATAACAAGACTAACTTCTGGAATATCAAGTCCCTCTCTCAAAAGATTTACTCCTACTAAAACTTCTATATCGCCTTTTCTCAGATCTCGAATAATATCCACTCTTTTTACACTATCGATATTAGAGTGAAGATAATAGGCTTTAAAACCTTGCTCTTTTAGATATTCCGAAAGTTCTTCAGCTTGTTTTTTTGTTAAGGTGGTAATTAATACTCTTTCTTTTCTTTCTAATACTTTTGAAATTTCAAAAATAACATCTTTCATCAAATTATCTATAAAATCTATTTTTTCTATATATTCAAAGTTTTCAGGAATTCTATCTTTTAAAGTTTCTTTTAAAAGATCATATTTTTTCTCTTTTTTTAATCTTTTTAAAATTTCTTTATCTTTATTATCTACAAGAAGCTTTATTGTTATATCTGGATCTAATAAACCCGTTGGTCTTACAATCATTTCTGAAACTACTTGACTATTTTCAAGTTCAAATTTCCCGGGGGTAGCAGATACAAAAAGAATTTGAGGTGCTTTTTCTATAAATTCTTCAAATTTTAAGGGTCTATTATCATAAGCACAGGGAAGACGAAATCCATACTTTACTAAGTTTTCCTTTCTGCTTCTATCTCCCCTATACATAGCTTTTATTTGAGGCAATGTAACATGACTTTCATCTATAAATACTACAAAATCATCTTTAAAAAATTCCAAAAGAGAAAAAGGAGGATCTCCTGGTTTTCTTCCATCAAAATGACGAGAATAATTTTCTATACCTTTACAATATCCAAACTCTTTTAAAAGTTCTAAATCTGCTTTTGTTCTTTTTTCTATTCTGTTTGCCTCTAAAAATTTCTTTTGGGAAAGAAAATATTTTATTTGATCCTGAAGCTCTTCTTCAATGGATAAAAGAGCCTTTTCTAAAGTAGGTTTCTCCACGCTATAAAAACTAGCAGGATAAACAATATAGTCTTTGTACTCTTTTAAAACTTCTCTTTCAAAATATTTAAGCTCTTTTATAGCCTCTAGTTCATTATCGAAAAATTCGAGTCGAATATATCTATCTTCATAAGAAGATGGAAATATTTCTACAATATCTCCCTTAACCCTAAATATTCCTGGTTTAAATTCAAAATCATTTCTTTGATAACCTAAATAAACAAGCTTTTTTAAAATTTCCTTAAAATTATATTCCTTTCCTACCTCAAATCTTAAAGCTTGCTTTTCATATTCATCTGGTCTTCCAAGATTGTATATAGCAGATACTGAGGCTACAACAACTACATCTTTTCTTGTAAGTAAAGATACTACAGCTGAGTGTCTTAATCTATCTATAACCCAATTTATAGAACAGTCTTTTTCTATATAAAGATCTTTCTCTGGAATATAACTTTCTGGCTGATAATAATCATAGTAAGAAATAAAGTACTCTACAGCATTGTTTGGAAGAAAATTTTTTAGCTCGTGGTATATTTGGGCAGCTAAAAGTTTATTATGACAAATAATTAAAGTAGGTTTCTGAATTTTCTCTATAATCTTTGCCATAACATATGTTTTTCCACTTCCGGTAACGCCAAGTAAAGTTTGATATTTATTTCCTTGTAAAATGCTTTTTGAAATTTCGTTAATAGCTTTTTCTTGATCTCCCTTAGGATTAAATTTTGAAATTACTTTAAATTTTCCCATGTTTTCCTATCCCAAACTTGATATAATTTAGGTCGTTAAAGATGTTTTAGCTAGATTTTATTACATTTCTTTAGTAATTAAAAATTGGAAAGTTTTTTTTATTTTCAAGTTAAGCTCTGCACGGAGGATAAAAATGAAAGATAAATATGAAGCTGTAATTGGACTTGAAGTTCATGCTCAACTTAAAACAAAAACAAAAATGTTTTGTGGATGTAAAAATGAATTTACAAATGAACCAAATATACATGTTTGTCCTGTTTGTCTTGGGATGCCAGGATCTTTACCTGTTATAAATAAAAAGGCAGTTGAGCTTGCCGTAAAGGCAGCTCTTGCTTTAAACTGTAAAATTCATAAAAAAAGTATATTTGCAAGAAAACATTACTTTTATCCTGATTTACCTAAAAATTATCAAATTACTCAATATGAAGAACCTTTTGCAACAGATGGTTATTTAATAATAGAAAAAAAAGATGGAACCAAAAAGAAAATAAGAATAAAAAGAATTCATATGGAAGAAGATGCTGGAAAAAATATTCATGAGGAGCATTTTTCAAAAGTAGATTTAAATAGAGCTGGTGTTCCTTTAATTGAAATTGTTTCCGAACCGGATATTTCTGATCCAGAGGAAGCTAGACTCTACATGCAAAAGTTAAGAGATATTTTGGTTTGGATTGGGGTTACAGATGGGAATTTAGAAGAAGGATCCTTAAGATGTGATGCAAATGTTTCTATCCGCCCAAAAGGATCTAAAGAACTTGGAACTAAGGTAGAAATAAAGAATTTAAATTCCTTTAGATTTATAGAAAAGGCGTTAAGATATGAGATAAATCGCCAAATTGAAGCCGTAAAGAAGGGTGAAAAAATTATTCAGGAAACTCGTCTTTATGACAGTCAAAAGGATATAACCAAATCTATGAGAACAAAAGAAGAAGCTGAGGATTATAGATATTTTCCTGATCCAGACTTACCGCCTCTAATTATTGAAGATGAGTGGCTTGAGGAAATAAAAGCTTCTTTAGGTGAACTTCCAGATGAGTTTAAAGAAAGAGTTATAAAAGAATATAAAATAAAAGAATATGATGCAGATATTCTTTCAAGAGATAAAACTTTAGCATACTTTTTTGAAGAAGCTGCAAAAAGCTATAAGGGAGAAGCTCAAAGGGTATCAAATATAATTCTTTCAGATTTACTTGGAATTCTAAAAGAGGAAAAAATAGAACTAAAAGATGTTCCTTTCCCAGCTTCTTACATTGGTGAGCTTCTTAACTTAGTTGATGAAAATATAATTTCCTTAAGAGTTGCTAAAGAAGAAGTTTTACCCGAAATGGTAAAAACCGGAAAATCTCCAAAAGTAATTGTAGAAGAAAAAGGATTAAAGCAAATTTCTGATACTTCGGAAATTGAAAAAATAATTAAAGAAAGCTTTAAAAATAATCCTAAAGCCGTAAAACAATATAAAATAGGAGATGAAAGAAAAAAACAAAAGGCAGTTCAATTTTTTATAGGTCAAGTTATGAAAGCTACTAAAGGAAAAGCAAATCCAAAACTTGCAAGAGATTTAATTATTAAACTTTTAGAAGAGGAAAATTAGTATGGTTAAATATTTTGTGGGTAAAGCTAAAATAAAAAATTGGGATAAGGAAGATGTACTTATTTGGTATTTCCCAGAAAAAGTAAATTATTCTTGTGTATTTACTTTAAATGACGTAAAAGCTCATCCAATTATCTTTTCAAAAGAAGTTTATAAAAATTATAAGCCTGTATCTTTTTTGTTTGCAAATTCTGGAAATGCAAATTGCTTAAATGGAAAAGAAGGTTATAAAGCAATTTTAAATATTGAAAAAAAACTGAAAGATATTTTTAAAATAAAAGAAACTGGACTTTTTGCCCAAACTGGAGTAATAGGAGAAGATTTTCCCGAAAAAAATGTTTTAGAGGTTTTAAAAAATCTTTCTTTAAAAAATTTTAAGGATCTTAAAACAAAAGAAGATCTTAAATTATGTGCAAGAGCCATTATGACTACAGATAGTTTTGAAAAGTATGAATACTATAAAGATAGCGAATTTGAAATTTATGCTATAGCCAAAGGAGCTGGAATGATAGCCCCAAATATGGCAACTATGCTTTGTTTTGTTTATACAAATGCAAGTTTTTCCAAAGATGAACTTGATGTAGTTTTATCTTATGCTGTGGAAAAAAGTTTTAATAGAATTAGCGTAGATGGGGATATGAGCACAAACGATTGTGTCTTTTTATTTTCAAAGGAAAATGGAATAAAAGTAGATATATCTAAATTTAAGAAAGTTCTTACAAATATTTTAAAAAGTTTAGCTATAAAAATTGTTAAAGATGGAGAAGGTGCTACAAAAGTAATGCATATAATTGTGAAAGGTGCAAAAAATAGGGAAAGAGCCTTAAAAATAGCAAAAAGAATAGGAAATTCTCTTTTAGTAAAAACCGCCATATTTGGATGTGATCCAAACTGGGGAAGAATTTTAGCTGCAGCCGGAAGTGTAAAACTTGGAATAAATGTAAACAACTGCACTTTACTTATAGGCCCTTATCTTTTGTTTTCAAAAGGAGAAAAAACAAAATATGATGAAGAAAAGGTAAGAAAGTATATGGAGAAAAATGAAATAATAGATATTGTTTTAGATTTAGGAGAAGGAAATTCTTATGAGGAATTTTGGGCATCTGATTTATCTTATGATTATATAAAAATAAATGCTGAATATAGAACCTAAAAATCATGAATATTTCTTCTGAGATAAAAAGGCAAGCTTATGAATTATCAAAAAGTTCTTATTTATATTTTTTTGATACTTTTGCCTTTATAGCTTACCTTTTTATCTTTATTGTGTGGATATATGCTTTATTCTTTTTTTTAAAGAAACTAAGTGTAAAGGCTATAAAATTAAAGTTAAAAAGAGGTAAAAAATGAACATAATAATTTCAAATGACGATGGTATATCTAGTGAAGGTTTATATAGATTATATTTAGCTTCCAAAGATCTAGGAAAAGTAATTGTTGTAGCTCCGGATAGGGAAAGAAGCACTATTTCTCGAGCTCTTACTATGCATCGACCGTTTAGAGTATGGAAATATCATAAATTTGAAAATTGGTATTATACAGATGCTACTCCTGTAACTTGTGTATATATCGGAAAAGATATTATTTTAAAAAAAGATAAGGTAGATTTAATTTTATCTGGAATAAATAGAGGTCCTAATCTTGGAGAAGATGTAAATTACTCTGGAACCCTAGCTGTAGCTAGTGAAGCTATTTTTTTAAACGCTTCTGGAATTGCTTTTTCTTTAGCTACTTTCACAAATTTTAATTGGGATACTGCAGAAAAAGTAGCTCGTCTTATTTTAGAAAAATATAAAAAATATGGTCTTCCTAAAAGAGTGGCTTTAAATGTAAACATTCCAAATGTGGACTTTAAAAAAATTCGGGGAATAAAACTTACGCGTCTTTCTAAGAAAAAATATCATGAGGGTATAGTAGAAAGAAAAGACCCTTGGAATAGACCTTACTACTGGCTGGGAGCCACAACCCCAGATTGGGAATGTGAAGAGGGAACAGATTATTGGGCTATAAAAAATAATTTTATATCTATTACGCCAATATCTTTAGATATTACAGCTTACGAACATCTAGAGACAATTAAATCTTATGAGGAAGTTTAATGTTTTTTGGAAAAATTAAAGAAAGTTTAAAAAATCTATTTAAAAAGCAAATATCAAAGGAAGAGTTCGAAAGATTTTTGATAGATCTTGGATTTTCTTATTCCTTTATTAAAGAAATAGTTAAGGATAAAAATTTTTTAGATACCTTTTATAAAAAGTTAGAAGATCTTATTAATTTTTCATTTTCTTTGGATTATTTTTTTAAGTTTGATACTTTTTTATTTTTAGGTCCAAATGGTAGTGGAAAAACTTCTTCCATAGTTAAATTTGCTTACTATCTTTTAAAATCTGGAAAGATAAATAAAGATAAATTTCTTATTGTAGGAGCTGACACCTATAGAGCCGGAGCTCAAGAGCAACTTAAAAAACTTGCTCAAAAAGTTAATTTAAATGTTTACTTGGAAAATGGAAAACCTGCAAGTGTAGTTTATAAAGCTTTAGAAGAAAATAAAGACAAATATATTTTTATAGATACTTCTGGAAGGCTTGAAACAAATAAAAATTTACTAAAAGAAATTTTTAAAATATATAAGGTTTGTCAAAAATTTAAGAGAAAAATTTTATCTATATATATATTAGATGCTACTTATGGAAAACATGCAAAAAACCAAATAAAAATTTTTAAGTCTTATCTTCCCATAGATGGTCTTGGAATAACAAAATTTGATATTAGTAAAAAAATAGGTTTTATTTTTGAAGTTATAGAAGAATATAAATTACCTATTTTTTTTATATCTTATGGGGAGAACCTTGAAGATATTTCTATATTTAACAAAAAGGAATTTTTAAAAAATTTTCAAGTGGAGGGAAATTTGTGAGAGCTGTTATTCAAAGGGTTTTGGAAGCTAAAGTAGTTGTAAATAATAAAACTATTTCAAAGATAGGAAAGGGGCTTTTGGTTTTTATATGTTTTGAAAAAGAAGATAAAAAAGAGTTTATGGATAAATTTGTAGATAAAATAATAAACTTAAGAATTTTTGAAGATAATCAAAGAAAAATGAATTTATCTTTAAAGGACATAGATGGAGAAATTCTAATAGTTTCCCAGTTTACCTTAGCTGCAGATTGTAAAAAAGGAAGACGTCCATTTTTTGGAAATGCTATGGACATAAAAGAAGCTAAAAAGTGGTTTGAAGAATTTATAGAAAAAGTAAAAAAAAGTTATAAACAAGATAAAGTTTTTTCCGGAGAATTTCAAGCTGATATGAAAGTTCATCTTATAAATGATGGTCCTGTAACTATTATTTTGGATAGCAAAGAAATATGCTGATTATTTTTTTATTTTTAAGTTTTTTAGTATTAAATTTATTTTTTTCTTTTTCATCTCCAAGATATTTGAAAATTCTGGAGGATGTAAAAAAGGAAAAGCTTATAAATCTTCTTTATATAGCTAAATTAAATTCCTTTAATAAAGTACTTTGTATAGAAATAAAAGACAATGTGATCGTGATAGATAATAAAACATATTACTTTGAAAATATTTCTTCGAATTTTGAAAAAATTTGTTTAAAAAATGGAAAGCCGAATTTACAAGGTTCAATTTTTTATAAAAGTATAAAAATTTCTATTAATTATGCAGGAGCTTTTAATATATATAGGTTAAAAAAATAATGTTAAAAGAGAGTTTATACTTTTTTATTTTTATTATTTTACTTAATTTACTTGTTTATTTTTGTTTTGAAACTTCAAAAATATTAAATAAAAATTTAATTTCTATAAGATTTCTAGAGGAAAAAGTATATATATTTTTTGAAAAATAAAGTATAATATGCAAAAACCCAAATTTGGAGATTTTGGGTGAAAAAAATATTAGATAATTTTTACAAATATTTAACACTTTTTGCAGCAATATTTGTTATTTTAATAGTTTTGGGGATTTTTATTTCACTTTATTTAAATTCAAAACTAGCTATAGATACATTTGGATTTATAAAGTTTGCACTTTCTAAAGTTTGGAATCCAAGTAAAGAAATTTATGGTGGACTTCCAGCTATATTTGGAACTATAGTTTCTACCATACTTGCTCTTTTAATAGCTACTCCTATAGCTTTGGGAATTGGAATATTTTTAAGCGAAATATGTCCTCAGAAATTTAAAAATCCTTTTTCTACAGCTATAGAACTCCTTGCAGCTATTCCATCTATTATATATGGAATGTGGGCTCTTTTCTTTTTGGCACCTTTTGTTTCAAAATATATTGCACCTTTATTTGGAGCTCATACTACAGGAATATGTATATTTACTGCATCTTTAGTTTTAGCCATAATGATTATTCCATATATTGCTGCAATTGTAAGAGATGCTATAGATAATGTTCCAAATGTTTTAAAAGAATCTGCTTATGGGCTTGGTGCAAATAAATATGAAGTTGTTCGTCATGTTATTTTACCTTATACAAAAACAGTTATCTTAGGAGCTATCATTTTAGCTTTAGGAAGAGCTCTTGGAGAAACTATGGCAGTTACCTTTGTTATGGGAAATGTTTTTAAAATACCACAGTCTCTTTTTGAACCGGGAACTTCTATAACTGTAAAAATAGCTAATGAGTTTAATGAAGCTTATACAGATTTATATACCTCATCTTTATTTTTACTTGGATTTATTTTATTTATTATGAGCTTTGCCTTTATATCCCTTGCAAAAGTATTTATTTTAAAAAGAAAAATAAAGGCATAGAAAATGGGAGAAAAGATAAGAAAAATAAAAAATATTTTATTTTACGTATTTACCATATTTTCTGCAGTTTTTGGACTTTTTTTCTTATTTTGGATTTTATTTACTATAGTTATCAAAGGGATAACAAATTTTAACTTTCAAGTTTTTTTTAAAGATGCTCCTCCGCCCGGAAGCGAAGATTTAGGAGGATTAAGGTACGCTATTGTGGGGCACTTTATAATTGTTGGTCTTGCAATTCTTATAGGTATTCCTATAGGCGTTTTGGCTGGAACTTACTTGGCTGAATATGGAAAAGATTCAAAAATAACAAATATTATTAGAACTCTTTCTGATATTTTAACTTCGGTTCCATCTATTATAGTAGGTCTTTTTATATATGCTATCTTAGTTAAGCCTTTTGGCAGTTTCTCTGCTATAGCTGGAGCTGTAGCACTTGCCATTTTAATGATTCCCATTATTGTTAGAGTAACAGATGATATGCTTTCTATGGTTCCAAAGGAGCTAAGAGAAGCTGCATACGCCCTTGGGGCTCCAAAATGGATAGTTATTACTAAAGTAACCTATAGAGCAGCTTTGGCTGGAATTTTAACAGGTATTGCTTTAGCTGTTGCAAGAATAGCCGGTGAAACTGCACCTTTAATTTTTACATCTTTTAACAATAATTACTTTTCTTTGGATTTAACAAAACCCATGGCCTCTTTAACTATGACAATTTATCAATTTGCTGGTTCACCTTTCAAAAATTGGCAAGCTTTAGCTTGGGTAGGAGCTTTTATTTTAACTATTTTTGTTTTAGCTTTAAACTTACTTGGAAAATACATAGCTCATAAAAAAGCTCATAAAATGAGGTAAATAAAATGGCTTACATAGTAGATGTAAAGGAACCTTTAAGACTTAAAGTGGATAACTTAAACTTCTTTTATGGAGATAAAAAAATTTTACATGATATAAATATGCCTATTCCTAAAAATAAGGTAGTAGCTTTAATTGGACCTTCTGGATGTGGAAAAACAACTCTTTTAAGATGCTTTAATAGAATGCACGATTTATATCCTGGAAATAGATATGAAGGAAATATTTGGCTTTTTGAAGAAGATGGAAAAAAAATAAATATTCTTGATAAAAAAATAGACGTTTTAAAACTAAGAAGTAAAATAGGTATGGTTTTCCAAAAACCTACGCCCTTTCCTATGAGTATTTTTGATAATGTAGCTTTTGGCTTAAGATTAAAGGGAATAAAAAATAAAACTGAACTTGAAGATAGAGTGGAAAAAGCTTTAAAAGATGCAGCTCTTTGGGATGAAGTGAAAGATGAACTTCATAAAAGTGCATATAGTTTATCTGGGGGGCAACAGCAAAGACTTTGTATAGCAAGAGCTATAGCTGTGGAACCCGAAGTTTTACTTTTAGATGAACCCACAAGTGCACTTGATCCTATTTCTACTGCAAAGATAGAAGAGCTTATTGTTGATTTAAAAGATAAACTAACTATACTTATTGTTACCCATAATATGCAACAGGCTGGTAGAGTTTCAGACTATACTGGATTTATGTATATGGGAAAACTTATAGAATTTAATAAAACTAAAGAAATGTTTATTTCTCCTAAAGAAAAATTAACGGAAAAATATATTACAGGAAGGTTTGGATAATATGGAGTTTTTTAAAAATTTTCTAAAAAGTTTATTAGATTTAAAATTTGAAAATTATATAACTTTAAAAATTTTGGGAATTTTACTTATTTTGGCATATATCTTGGATACCATTTTTGTACTATCTTTATGTTCTACTATAGAAAATTTTTTGGAAGCTTTGATTTTATTTATAATTTTTTATCCTATCAGTTTAGTAATAGTAAGAATTAATTTTGAGGCATTTTCTGCTTTAATAAAAATTGCGGAAAATACCTCAAAGATAAATGCTAAATTAGAAATTTTATGTAAAGATAAAAAAAAACTTGAAGATGAAAAATGCCTAAATACAAAATAGATACTTCCCTAGACACATTTATTAAAAAAACGCCCTTTGACTTTCAAGTTTATGAAAAATCTATTTATGAGCCCAAAAAAGAAGGAAATTTTCTTTTCATAAAACTTAGAAAAGTAAATATATCTACCTTAGAAGCTATTAGAACCCTTTCTAAAGTTTTAGAAATTCCCTTAAAGGAAATTGGTTTTGCAGGTTTAAAAGATAAATACGCTTATACTGAGCAATACTTAAGTTTTCCAAAAGAATTTGAAAATAAACTTAAATATAAAACTTTTTTAATAAAAGGGAATAAAAAATTTGAAACCTTTGAAAATAGTTTTAGCAAGAATCAAATTTTTGAACTTTACATAAAAGACTTTAAACAAAAAATTTTTTCTATAGAAAAAGTTGGATATATAGAAAAAAACTTATCTTTGGGAGATTTAAGGGGAAATAACTTTATTATTACCATAAAAAATTTAGATAAAGCTCTTTATAAAAGACTTTTAAAAAATATAAAAATTGTTAAAAAATATGGTTTTGCAAATTATTTTGGAGAGCAGCGCTTTGGAAGCTTGAAAGATAGAAACTCCTTTATTATTTTGGAAGCTTTAAAAGAAAATTATGAAAAAGCCCTATATATATATTTTATAGAAGGAAGAGATCCTTCTTTAAAAAAACTTTGGGGTAAATGGGAAAAGCTTTATGGAAAATTAAAATATTCTCTAGAAGACTTTGAAAAGGATGTTATTTTAGGATTAAAAAGAGGTTTATCTTTTAAAAAAGCTTTTCAAATATTTCCGAAAAATATAAAGCTTATGTTTTATTTTGCTTTTCAATCTTTTATATGGAATAAAGTTTTAAGTATATATATAAAAAGAAAATACAAAAGTGGAGAAGTAAAATTTATAACTTCCTTACCTTTAAGATTTTATTATGAAGTATATGATTATGATTATTTAAAAACTTTAGAAGTTCCTTATCTTGGATACAAACATAAAGTAAAAGATAAACTTTTAAAGGAAATATTGGAAAATATTTTAAAAACTTGGGGAATAACAAAAGAATTTTATGAAACTAAATTTTTTAATTTAAATATATTTACAGATGGTTTAAGAAAAGCAATAGTGGAAAAGGAAGTTTTGAAATTAAAAATTTTAAAAAGAGAAAGAAAAAAAGTAACTTTAAACTTCTTTTTACCTACTGGTAGTTATGCTACTATCCTTCTTAGAAAGCTCCTATTTTTAAAATAAAAACTATAAAAATTTTAAATTTCTTGACACTTAAAACTCATAATCCTAATTTAAGTTTGTAAATTTTCTTTTAGGAGGAAAAATATGAATGTAAGACCCCCTGTAGTAGCTGGTCAATTTTATCCAGCTGATCCAAATGAATTAATTGAGATGTTAAAAGAACTTACAGACCCTATACCTGAAGAAGAAAAAATAAAAGCAAAAGCAATAGTTGTTCCTCACGCCGGGTACATATATTCAGGAAGAGTTGCTGGAAAAACTTATTCTCGAGTAAAAATACCAAAAAAAATTATTTTACTTGGGCCAAATCATACTGGATATGGGCCGGCAATTTCCACTTATCCAGATGGAGCTTGGCTCACTCCTTTAGGAGAAGTTTTTGTTGATGATAATTTAACAAAAAAATTAACTGAAAGTAACATTTACGTTCCTGATTACACAGCTCACGTGTATGAACATTCTTTAGAAGTTCAACTTCCATTTCTACAATTTTTATCAAAAGAACCTTTTAAAATTGCACCCACAGTTTTTAAATTTATTTCCTTAGAAGATGCTCTTACTGCTGGAGATTATTTGGCTGGAGTTCTAAAAGATGAAGAAGACTACTTAATTGTTATTAGCACAGATTTTTCTCATTATGTTCCTCATGAAGTTGCAAAACAAAAAGATGCTCTTGCAATAGATAGAATCTTAAATGTAGATCCTGAAGGTTTATATAGGGTTGTTGTGGAAAATGATATATCTATGTGCGGAGTTGTACCAGCTACGGTAGCTCTTCAAGCTCTTAAGCATTTAGGTGTGTCTAAAAGTATTTTAGTGGATTATAAAACTTCTGGAGATGTAAGCGGCGATTATTCTTCAGTGGTAGGATACGCTGGTATTATTTTAGCTTAAAAGGGAGGATTTTTCCTCCCTTTGTTATTTTAAAGAAGATTTTGAAGAGAATTTAGGAATT
>Ga0256838_1000714_pt1 | contig 18401 bp, 19 predicted proteins | sample 4571419metaG_FD_185978 | JGI IMG/M metagenome (GOLD analysis project Ga0256838, IMG submission 185978) | Hydrothermal vent microbial communities from Guaymas Basin, Mexico - 4571-419 | ecosystem: Environmental > Aquatic > Marine > Hydrothermal vents | place: Mexico: Guaymas Basin | collected...
ATTCTTGGAACTGGTCTTTTTGCTCTTTTTCTTGGACTGAATGCCAATGAACCTCTTCTTGGTCTATTAACGTTTAACCCCATAATCTAACCTCCAACATATTTATTGATATCTTTAAAATCTATTTATTGAGTGTTTTGTTTGATTAATATCTAAATAGCATAGCTTTTATTTTGCAAACCTGTCATTGCCCTACTTGGGCTTTTCAGGTTTGCATTATCTTGGACATTTGGAATGAGAACATTAATAAAAGAAAAGGATTGTATAAACAAATACTAACAATTGGGTATATAAAATTTTTGGTGGTAATATGGAAGAGATAAATTATTTAATAAACTACCTTGCAAATAAAGATTCGGTTAGGGAGGAGATTTTAAAGTTATCAAGGGAAATAACAAGAGATTGTGCCATGTTAATCAGGAAAATTCACAAATCAGATAACAAAGATGAATTTAAAGATAAATTAAATGATATATCAGAAAAAATTAAAAAATTGAATAGCTTAGCAACATTTCCGGAGTTCGTTAATTACTTATCAACCCCTCAGCAGGAATTTGTTGAGGCACTTGCATTATATAATATAAAATTTAATAGTAAAATTCCAAGTTTTAAAGAGCTTGATTTTATTAAAGAGGAGAACTACATTTTAGGATTGGCTGATGTTATTGGAGAGTTGAGGAGAGAAATTTTAGAGGCAATGAAAAATGATAATGTGGCAGAGGTTGAGAGATACTTTAAATTTATGGAAGAATTATATGAATTTTTAATGAATTTTGATTATTACCATGTTGTTGATAATTTGAGAAGGAAGCAAGATATATGTAGGGGAATATTGGAAAAAACTCATGGGGATATTGTTACATTTATCCAAAACCTGAAACTTAGGGAGGAACTAAAAAGAGTTCAAAAACCTTAATTCATACATTCATCTAATTCATCGTTTTGATGAAATTCTAAGTTTTATTCAATAGGGAATCTCAATAAACCGGCTATTCCTCCCAATGCCTTTAATTGTTTTCCAGCATCGTGTTCGGAGGAAACAATAACTACTTTCCCTCCCATTTCCTCAGTAGTATCTATTATTTTTTCAATCTCGTGATTTCTAACTAAGTTATCTGAAACTAATAATGTATCTATGGCTGAATACTCCAAAGCTTTTTTTACTTCATCAATACCATAAACAGCCAATCCCTTTTTAGCAATCTCTTCCAAAAGCTTTTCTATAAGTTGTGTTTCTTTTGCAACCCTTGATTCAGCGTATATCCTATTAATAATCCCTCTTTTAATAACCTCATTTAATCCAGCCCTTGATGTTGTTGATACACTCTCCACAACTATTTTATTTTTTAGTTCAGGATATTGAGAGGATATAAAGTTATAAAAGCTGTTTTTTGCAAATCCTGGACCTGCAACTAAGATATTATCAACCTCATAATCTAACAAAACCTTAGCTATCTCATGATAATACTCTTTTTTAAGCTCTTCATTAATTTTATAATCTAATTTTTTTGAGGTGTGGGATTTTATTGAGCAAATTTCTTTTATGCTGTAATCTCTAACCTCAAATATATCTGCCTCTTCGTCGTCCATAACAACAACTAAAACCTTGGGTCTTTTAGATGACTCAATTGCCTCTTTTATCCTCTCTATTTGCCATTTTTTCCAATTTTTCTCAATTGAAAGCTCATCAAATGGTTTAATTTCAATTGTGTGATGACTGCCGAGAGGAACATCATCTGGACCGTGAATTATAGTTCCTAAAATTCTAACCCTCTTTGTATTTTCATCAAATTCTACATTTTTTACGTCAATTCCTAAAAACATCTTTTTTTTAGCCCCCCTATCTGCTCTAATCATGTCTCCTTTATCTTGCACCCTCCTCTCAGTAACTGCAAATACTTTATCCCCTTCTTCAATAATATTATATAAAACCCATAAATCGTCTAAGTTTTCAGGCATAAGTTTAACAATATTTTTTTGTGGAATTTCTTCTATAATCTTCATTGACTATCCCTCCATTTCTCAGAGGTATCACCGAGCGTAGTGAGGTGATGCATCCGTTTTGATTAACCTTTTACTAAAAGGTTGTTGTTGGACTTTCTTCTATAATTTTCATTTATACCCTCCAATGTCCAAATCTCCATTTTCAAGTATGTATATTTTAAATTTCTTTTTAACTGTTCTTTTTTCTATAAATTCAGAGGCATTTTCTTTTATAAACTCTATAAGTTCCAAGGTATTATATTTCACTTTTATATCTTCCTCATCTGCCTTTTTAAATACAATATCGGGAATGTTTAAAACATCAGTTCCTTCTTTAATTTCAATTGATATTGGAGCCATTATTCTATTATAAATTTTTATTGTGTTGTATGCCTTTTTTATGTTTTCTCTTGCCCGTTTTTCAATCATGCTTATATTTGCCCTACTTGTCCCAAACATCTTTGCTATCTCTTCCTGGGTTAAACCTTTTTTCCTCAATTTTAAAACCTTAATTTGTGTTTCTGTTAAAAATGACTCCTCAACCATAAACAACACCAAAAATATGCTATCTCCCTACTTAAAATAAATAACTTCATCAAAGATTATTTTAATCATTAAATATAAAATTTATATTTGTGGTGATATGATGAACTTAGAAGAACAAAAGAAAGCAGTGATTGAAAAACTAATTAAAGAGGGATATATAAAAAGTAAGAGAGTTATTGATGCATTATTAAAAGTTCCAAGAGAAGAGTTTCTTCCAGAGCATTTAAAAAAATATGCTTATGTCGATACCCCATTAGAGATTGGTTACGGGCAGACAATTTCAGCCATTCACATGGTTGGTTTAATGAGTGAGCTTTTAGATTTAAAGCCGGGTATGAAAGTTTTAGAGATTGGAACTGGTTGTGGTTATCACGCGGCTGTAACTGCTGAAATTGTGGGGAAAGATGGTTTAGTTGTTAGTATTGAGAGAATTCCAGAATTGGCTGAGAAGGCAGAAAGAACTCTAAGAAAATTAGGTTATGATAATGTTATTGTAGTAGTGGGGGATGGAACTTTGGGATATGAGCCATTAGCCCCATATGATAGGATATACGCAACTGCATCAGGTCCAAAAATTCCAAAGCCATTAATAAATCAATTAAAAGATGGGGGTAAATTATTAATGCCCGTTGGTAGATACTTACAAAAATTGGTTTTAGCTGAGAAGAGAGGGGATAAGGTAATAATAAAAGATTGCGGTCCAGTGGCGTTTGTTCCTTTAATTGGTAAGGAAGGTTTTAGAGAATGATTATTATAAAGAGTTTATATTTTTATTTTTAGGTGAGATTATGATACTCTGGAAGGATGTTTGTGAAATATTTGATAAGATTGAAAAAACAACAAAAAGATTGGAAAAGAGAGATTACTTTATAAAATTAATTGACATGGTTAAAGAGAAAGGTAAGCCAGAGGATTTAAAAAAGATTTGCTATATGGCAATAGGAAGGGTTTATCCTGAATATGATGAGAGAGAGCTTGGAGTTGGAGAAAAGCTTTTAATAAACGCAATTACTTCCATAGGGATTAATAAAGATGAACTATTAGAAAAAATTAAAGAGACGGGAGATATTGGATTAGCAATAGAGCAATTAAAATCAAAGATTAAGCAGGCATATCTGTTATTTCAACCATTAACTGTAAATGAGGTTTATGAGACCTTAAAGAGGGTTGGAGAGATTGAAGGGGAGGGCTCACAAAAGAAAAAGTTAAGGTTAATAAGCAGTTTATTTTTAAGGGCTTCACCAATAGAGTGCAGGTATTTAGCAAGGTTAATATTGGAGGATATGAGGATTGGGATGAATGTCCCAACAATATTGGATGCTCTATCTGTTTATTTTAATGTTCCAAAAGAAAAGTTAGAAAAGATATATGCCATAACTAATGACATTGGACTTTTAGCTGAAAAATTGTTAATGGATGATTTGGAAAGTAAAGAGCTAAAATTAAAATTATTTAGACCAATAAAACCAATGTTGGCTCAATTAGCTCCCTCAATTGAAGAGGCATTGTTAGAGATGGGTAGGGCTCAATTTGAAACAAAATATGATGGGGCGAGAGTTCAAATACATAAAGGGGGGAATAAGGTTAAGATTTATAGTAGGAGGTTGGAGGATGTTACGAATGCCCTTCCAGAGATTGTTGAAGCAGTAAAAAAAATTAATGTTGATAAATTAATTGTTGAAGGAGAGTGTGTAGCAATAGATAAAGAGACAGGGAAGCCAAGACCTTTCCAAGATATACTTAGAAGGTTTAGAAGGAAATATGATATTGGAAAGATGATGAAAGAAATAAATTTGAGGGTTTATTTATTTGATATTCTTTATAAAGATGGCGTCTCTTTTATAGATGAGGAGTTTGAAAAGAGAAGAGAGGTTTTAGAGGAGATTGTTGGATATAAAAATGATTGGAGGACTGAAAGGGAGAGAATAGAGAAGGAACTTAAATCAGATAAGATAATTGACATATCTTATAAGTTAGTTACAAGTGATGCAAAAGAAGCGAGGGAATTTTATAACTGGTCTCTATCCATTGGGCATGAAGGAGTTATGATTAAAAATTTAAAAGCCCCTTACACTCCTGGGAGTAGAGTTAGAACGATGTATAAATTTAAACCAACATTGGAAAGTTTGGATGTTGTTATTACAAAGGCAAAGAGGGGGATGGGGAAGAGAAAGGACTGGTATGGTTCATTTGAGATTTGCGTTAGGGATGAGGAGGGAAATCTCTACCCTATTGGACATGTGGGAACTGGATTGACTGAGGCGGATTTAGAGTTTTTGAAGGAGGAGATTGATAAAATTATTATTAGGGATTTGGGGGAGGAGGTTGAAGTAGAGCCAAAGATAGTCGTTGAAGTTGCTTATGAGGAAATTCAAAAATCTGATAAGTATCCTTGTGGCTATGCTTTGAGATTTCCAAGAGTTGTGAGGTTTAGATTTGACAAAGGGAAAGATGATATAAATACAATAGAAGATGTTAAAAGGATTTATGAAATTCAAAGGGGAAGAAAGTAATTATTTAATTTTTGTGAATTTTTAATATTATTTGTTCTATGAAGGTTTTATAAAGGGTGATATGTGAATGGAGATTTTTGGAAATAATTTAGATAGCATAATTATTTTTATTACCCTAACTTTGTTTGGTATTGTTATAGGAAGGATTATTGATAGGATAATAAAGAGACGCATTAAAAAAATTATCAACAATACAAAAACAAAACTTGACGACATAATATTGGATGCATTAGATTTGCCAATTATAGTTTTGGTGGTTGTAGCGTTCTTTTATTTTGGACTGAGATTTTTAACCCTGCCAAACCATATATTTAGTTTGATAGATAACGCAATCAAGGTTGTTGTTATCCTCTCAGCCACATACTTTTTAGTTAGATTTGTAAATGGGTTGTTTGATTATTATTTAATTCCATTTACTGAAAAAACAGAGACAGAGTTAGATGAACATATAATAAAACCATTAAAGAAAATAACAAAAATAATAATTATAATACTTGGTATATTAACGGCTTTAAGCTCTGTTGGATATGACATCACTGCTTTATTGGCTGGTTTGGGGGTTGGGGGTTTAGCTTTGGCTTTGGCTATGCAAGATACGATAGAAAATTTTATTGCGGGAATTTTGATATTGATGGACAAGCCATTTAGTATAAACCACTGGATTAAAGTTGGAGATGTAGAGGGAATTGTTGAGGAAATTGGAATAAGAAGTGTAAGAATTAGAACTTTTGATTATACATTAATTACGGTTCCAAATTCAAAATTGTTAAAATCGGAGATTGAAAACTTAACAGTTAGAGATAGGAGGAGGGTTTTAACAACCATTGGCTTAACTTACAACACATCAGTTGAAAAAATTAAAAAAGCTAAGGAGATAATAAAGGATATTGTTGAAAATCATCCAGCTACTCTTCCTCCTTATAGAGTTCATTTTATGGAGTATGGAGATTGGTCTCTAAATTTGAGGGTTGAATATTTTGTCAGAAATATAGGATTTGATTACTATTTAAACGCAGTTGATGAAATAAACTTAAAAATAAAGGAAGAGTTTGAAAAAGAAGGAATAGAGATGGCATTCCCAACATATACTGTTTATTTGGAAAAGGATGATAATTAAAATTTTTAAATTTGGAATAATTAATACATCCCAAATAACCTCTTAATTTTGTCAATGAAACTCTCTTTCTTTACTATTCTAATTTCATCTTCAGCATAAATAGGGACTCCTGCTATTATTGAAGCCAATTTCATATAAGCTTGAGAAGCTGGAGAATTCTTTTTATATTCAATAACACTCATCTTTTTTAAAGCCGCTGCTCTCACACTTTCATCTTCGGGAACTTCAACTAAAACCTTCCCTTTTATCAACATCTCAATCTCATCCCTTCCCATCTCACCAAAGTCCCTCCCAACCCTATTTAACACAACACCCATTAATGGAGTTCCTGCCATCTCAGCACTCTCTTTTAATCTAACAGCATCAATAATTGAAAACATCTCTGGAGTAACAACAAGTAAAAGTTTATCGGCAATAGCTAAATGAGTAGCCATCTCCCTATTTAATCCAGCTGGGGCATCTATAATTACATAGTCAAAATCATCAGCTACCTCATTAACAACATCTGGAAGCAAATCAATATCTGATTTTTTATAGCCCTCCAATGACAAACTCGTTGGCAATACATAAACTCCCGTTTTGTGTTTGTAAATTGCATCTCTAACATCTGCCTCTCCACTCAAAACTTCATGTAAAGATGGTTTTTTCTTTTCCATATTGAATAAAACTCCCAAATTAGCCATTGATATATCTCCATCAATAGCTAAAACTTTTTTACCCAATTTAGCAAGTGCTACTGCCAAAGATGCTGATGTTGTTGTCTTTCCAACTCCTCCCTTACCAGAAGCTACGGTAATAATCATAAATATCACAATTAAATACTGATTTTATGATTCTTCCATTCTATAAAATCCCACTCCTACTTTTTGTAATAATCATTATAAATAATAATGTTTTTTATAATTTAGTGTTTAACTTTTTAATGTTCATCCTCCATATATGCAAAAATTTTCCGAAGACCTTCACAAAAAATGAAAATAACCGAAAAGTTTAAATAAAGGATTTTGTAAGAATATTTATTGAAAATCTATTGTGAGGTGGTATTATGGCTGAGCTTCCAGTTGCACCATTTGAGAGAATATTAAAAAAGGCAGGAGCTGAGAGAGTTAGTAGAGCAGCAGCAGAATACTTGGCTGAGGCAGTTGAAGAGATTGCATTAGAGATTGCTAAGGAGGCAGTAGAATTAGCCAAGCACGCAAAAAGAAAAACAGTAAAAGTTGAAGACATAAAATTAGCTTTAAAGAAATAAATCCCTATTTTATAATTTTTATTATTTATTTTTACTTATTAATCATTTTAAAATTTAAAAATTTTTTATTATTTTAATCTATATTTGTTTATTTGTATATTCACATTATATTAAAAATTGGTGAAATTATGCATAAAAGAATAAAAGATGTGAAATATGCTGTAATTACTGTAAGTGATAGCCGATATAACGATTTAATTGAAGGAAAAGAAGTGGATGATAAATCTGGAAATCTATTAAAAGAGGAATTAAATGCTAAAATATATACAATAATCCCTGACAACAAAAATATGATTAAAGGAATAGTTGAGCATATAGTTGAATCTTTTGATGTAGATTGTATTGTCTTTACTGGAGGTACTGGAATAGCTAAAAGAGATGTTACAGTTGAGGCATTAAAGGAAATTATTGAAAAAGAGTTGGATGGCTTTAAAATTATTTTTCAAAAGTTGAGTTATGAGGAGGTTGGATTTTCAGCTATGCTATCAAGGGCAATGGCTGGAATCTATAAAGGAAAAATTATATATGCCCTTCCTGGCTCAGTAAATGCATGTAAAACAGCGTTAAAAATAATTAAAGAGGAAACAGGACATATATTGGGGCATTTAAGAGAGGGGATAAAATGAAGTTTTTATTAATAGCATCAAATAAAGATTTGGCAAGTAAAAACATAGCCAACCACATAAAAGAGTATTTTGATGTTTTTGAGACAGATAAGGAGCTTTTGTCATTAACAAATGATGATTTAGAAAAGGCAGATTATTACATATTTTTATCAAAGCATAAAAGTATGGCAAACAAGCCATCATTAACTGTCCATACTCCGGGAAATTTAACTGAAAATAATGAATTTGGGGGTAATCCAAAAGAAGTTTGCCCATGTGATGCTGTTTTAAACACTCTTTTATTGAAAAATATTTACAAAAACTACAAAATCTATTATAAAAATGGTAAAATTAAAGAGTTTGATGTCTCTTTTGAAGTGGTTCATCACTCACCAACTGATTTAAAAGCTCCAACGGTATTCGTTGAGATTGGGAGTAGTGAGAGAGAATGGGTTTTAAAAGAGGCAGGGGAAATAATTGCTAAATCAGTTTTAGAGGCAATAGAAGCAATGAAATCCAAAAATTATGATAAAAAAGTTAGGGCTATTGGCTTTGGTGGAGGACATTATGCCCCAAAATTTACAAAACTCGCTTTAGAGGATAAATATTATTTTGGTTACTTAGTTCCAAAATATGCCTCAGTGTCTGAGGAGGTTTTAAATCAACTTATCAGTAAGATGGAAGTAGATAAAGCTCTTATTGATTGGAAGGGATGTAGGGGAGAGGATAGGAGGAGATATATTGAATTTCTCGAAAAGGAAGGAATTGAGTGGGAAAGAGTTTAATGTTTTTCTAAAAGTTTTAGAGGGGATTGAATGGGAAAGAGTTTAAGAGATTTACTTTTAGCATTTAAAAATGGGGATATAAGCTTAGATGAAATTGAGAAACAAATAAAGCTTAATTATTTTGAAGAAATTGAGGATAAATTAAAATTAGATGTTAATAGGCAGTTTAGAACTGGAGTTCCAGAGGTTGTTTATGGTAAAGGGAAAGATATAGGGGAGATAATTAAAGCCACTTTAAAACTTGCAGAAAAAAATGGCATTGCATTGGCAACTAAAATAGAGGATATTGAAAAACTTAGTGACGAAATTAGAAAGTATAATTTAAAAAATTACTGCATAAAAATTAACAAAAAAGCGAAAACATTAATAATAAAAAATAAAAACTATGAAGTTAAAAAAATAGGCAAAGTTGGTATATTAACGGCAGGGACTTCAGACATTCCAATAGCCGAGGAGGCAAAAGAAACATTAAAAATAATGGGAGTTGAAGCTATAACCTCATATGACGTGGGAATTGCAGGCATTCATAGATTGTTTCCAGCTTTAAAAAAAATGATTGAAGAGGATGTTTGTTGCATTATTGTTGTTGCAGGTATGGAAGGGGCTTTACCCTCAGTTGTGGCATCTATGGTTGACATTCCTGTTATTGGAGTGCCGACATCGACATCTTATGGAATAAAAATAACTCCTCTATTAACTATGTTGCATTCATGTTCTCCAGGGATAGTAGTCGTTAATATTGATAATGGATTCGGAGCAGGTGTATTTGCAGGTTTAATAGCTAAAAAGATATATAAATTATATAACAAAATATATACAAAAGGAAATAACAAATGAGGGAAAAATATGATAAAAGTTGTTGATGGAGATTATGTAAAGACACTATATGAAGGTAGTTTGGAAGATATAATTAAGGAAATAAACACTGGCTATATTTTAATTTTAGTTAAAGATGGAAATAAATTACACGAGGGTTATATCTTTGTTGAGGATGGAAAAATTGTCGGATGCTACTATACCGATAATGAATCTACAGAAGTTTTTGGGAATAAGGAAAAAATCATCGAACTGTTAAATTATGAAAACAAGATTATAGACATCTACAAATACGATAAAGATAAAATAAATTTAATGAAATGGTTATATCCTGAGATTTTTGTATTAGAAAAAGTAACCAAGAAAAAAGATGAGAAAAAAATAGAAGGAGAAACAAAAGAAGAAAGTGAAGAGACATACATTAACATAAAGTTGGATATACCACTCGATAACCTAATAGAGGCAAATGTAAAGGACTTTGAAAAATACTTGGAAGATAATAAATATATCCTTATAAATGCTTATAGAAAAAAAGATGGTAAATTTGAAAATGGTTATATAATATACGAAGGAAAAACTCCGATAGCGGCGGCTTATGAATGTGATTTGGGAGTTTTGTTAGGAAAACCTGCATATAAAAAGGTAGAAGAAATGTTAAAAGACGAAAATACAATTATTGATGTATATGAATACAACAAGAAAAAAACAGAGATTGTATTAGAAATATATCCACAAATGAAAATCCTTGACAAAAAAGAAGAGAAAAAAGATATAATAGAGGATAGTTCAGAACATGAAGAAATTGCAGCAATTGCCGAAGAGATAAAAGAAGAGTCAGAGATGTCAGAGGTTTCAAGAGAAGAACTATTGAAAAAACTGGGAATAAAAGAGCCAGATGAAAATTGGATAGAAACATTATTGGAGGATGTATTTAGACCTTCAGATGAAGAATTGGAAGAACTAAAAGAAAAAATTGAAAGTGAAATTGTTAATAAGATTAAGATATTAGACGGTGTTAGTGATGTTTCAGTAGATCTTAAAATTAAGTGGGAGAATGGTAGATATTACATATTTGGAGATGTTAATGTAAAAAGGAAGAAAATCTTAGGAATTATTAAAAAAGATATCGACCCTTCACTTGTTAAATTTGAAATTGATAAGATAATTAAAGAACACATGTCTAAATACACCTCAAGGATAAATATTCATATTGAATAAAAATAAACGTTCAAATAGAGAAAATGTAGAAGAGGTAGTAATATGGACGTAATAATAATTTTTTTAATTCTTTTTATAGTGGGTATTTTAATTGGCGTAGGAGTATATTACTACAGGGAGAAGGAAGAACAGAAAACATATAAGATTATTGAAATGGAAATTATTGAAAATCTTAAAGAATTGAAGCCTTATGTAGCTCCAGATGAAGATAGGGAATATACCAAAGAATTTGATTTAGTTGAAATAGCTCTTTCTTATGATATAGAGGATATTATTGTTGTTAATGATGAAGGTTTAGTTATAGCCACTACATTAAAAGATGCTGATGAAGTTGGAGCAATTGCCTCAAGTATATTTGAGTATATTAAAAAACTGTGTGGAAATATAAAAAAGGTTGTTATATTTAAGGAGGATAGTTATCTATACATTTATCCATTAAAACTTTATGGGGAAAATCTTTATGTTATTATAGAATCAAAAATAGTCCTTGATGTTATAGAGGAAAAAGAAATATTGAAAAGAATAATGGGAGTACTTAAAAAGTACTTCTCAACAATTACAACCATAGAGGAGAAAATTCCAGAAGAACCATTATTGAGTATCTAAAAAAATTATAATATTTATAAAAAATAGATACATTTAAATAGGTAATATCGTCCCCTTAACAGGAACAAACGTTGGTATCTTTAACGTCTTCCAGATAGTCATAGCAAATGATAAAGATTGATACCTCTCCCCATGCATAACTATTGCCTTTTCTGGCTTAGGAATCTTTTTTATATACCTAACTAATGAATTATAATCTCCATGAGCAGAAAATTCTATTTTAACGACCTTCCCATTTATAGGAATTTTATTTTTAAATGGCTGGATTTCCTTAGCACCCTCTTCTAATTCTCTACCCAAAGTTCCCTCTGCCTGATAACCAGTTAATATAAGCTTATTTTTTGGGTCTTTCAACAACTTTAAATATTTTAATACTGGCCCTCCCTGAACCATTCCCGAAGTTGAAACAACAATACAGGGCTCTTTATTAAATACTAATCTTTCATCTGCCTTCTTTATCTCACCAAATGGATTAATCCTGTTTTCAACCATATTTTTTATTTTTGGATTTAGCCAATTTATATAGCTCATATAAACAGCAGTAGCATGAATTAGAGAGCCGTCAGTATATATTGGCACCTCCTTTAACTTCCCACTCCTCATATAGTTGTTTATAATCAGCAATATTTCCTGAGCCCTACCAATTGCAAAGACCGGAATTATCACCTTTCCTCCATTTTCTATCGTCTCTGCTATCTCATCAATTAACTGCTTCTCCAAAGTTTTCCTTGCTGGCTTTATATCTAACGGAGAGCCATAAGTAGATTCTATAATTAAAACATCAATCTCATCGATATCCGTATCTGCTGGAAGTAGAGTTCTTGAAATTCCCTCGTTTATATCCCCAGTATAGAGAATTTTTTTTCCATCTGCCTCTAAGTATATGGAAGCACTTCCCAATATATGCCCAGCATTGTAAAATTTAAATTTGATGTTTTCACTAATCTGCCTCTCTTCATAATAATTTAAGCATTCAATACTTTCCATTGCTTGCTGAATATCTTCTTCTTTATAAGCTTTTGTTAAATTTAAAGTGTCCCTCCAAGTTATAAACATTAAATCAGCAGTTGGATGCGTGCAATAGACCTTTTTAAATTTATAAAATGGGATAGCTCCACAATGGTCTAAATGTGCATGAGATACAATAACTGCATCTATTGCCCTATCATCTATTTTTGGAATCTCACCAGTATCTGGCGTCATTCCACAATCCAATAAAACTCTTCCTTTTTGTGTCTCTACCTCAACACAACTCATTCCAATCTGCTGACAACCACCGTGAAACTTCAATAAAACCATAACCACCATCCCAAAAATTTATATATATTTTATTTGGATAAATCCTATTACCCTTTAAAGATAGAAGAATAGAAAACCAAAAATTAGTAAGGTCTATCAAAATAATAATCAACAAAAGAATCCAAAACTATTGCCATCTTCCTGCCAAAATACAGAAATTAAAATTGGGAATATGGCAACCAGCATATGTGAGTTCTACTAAATATCTATTTTTATTATTTTTAAATCTTACTATAAAAGGAATTTGGTGAATATAATGGAACATAGGCATGTCATTTCCGCATTAGTTTTAAACAAGCCAGGAGTATTGCAAAGAATCTCAGGGTTATTTACAAGGAGAGGATTTAATATTTCAAGTATTACCGTTGGAATAACGGAAAATCCACAAATTTCAAGGGTTACAATAGTTGTTAATGGTGATGATAAGATATTAGAGCAAGTTATTAAACAACTCAACAAATTAATTGATGTTATAAAGGTTAGTGAGTTAGAGGAAAAGAAATCCGTTCAAAGAGAACTCTGCCTAATAAAAATATATGCACCAACAGAAAGTGCAAAATCACAAGTTATTCAATATACAAGCATATTTAGGGGAAATGTTGTTGATTTAAGCCCTGAATCTCTAATTGTAGAAATAACAGGTAGTGAAGATAAAATAAACGCGTTCATTGACTTAGTTAAACCATTAGGAATTAAAGAAATGGCAAGAACTGGAATAACTGCATTATCAAGAGGTCCAAAGGTCTTAAAGCCAAAAAGCTAACATTATTATTTATTTTTATTTTATGGAATTTCAAATTTTAAAAATAAAATGTTTGGGTGAAGAGGATGGATGATGTCAAAATGAAATGTGGATTAGAAATACACGTTCAAATAGATACAAAATCAAAATTATTCTGTAACTGCTCAACGAACTATTTAGATGCAGAGCCAAACACGAATGTTTGTCCTGTTTGTTTAGGTTTACCAGGAGCTAAACCCCTCCCACCAAACAAAAAGGCGGTAGAAGTTTCCATAATGGTTGCAAAGATGCTTGGTTGTAAGATAGTTGTTGATAAAGATATATACTTCCAAAGAAAGCATTACGACTATCCTGATTTACCAAGCGGTTATCAGAGAACCTCAACGCCTATTGGGATAGATGGAGAGTTTATGGGCATTGGAATACATGAAGTCCATTTAGAGGAAGACCCTGGGCAATACAACCCAAGCTTTGGAATAGTTGATTATAATAGGAGTGGAACACCATTAATTGAGATTGTTACAAAGCCAGATATAAAAAGCCCAGAAGAAGCGAGAGAGTTTTTAAAGCAATTGATGACATTGTTTAGATACCTTGGCTGTTTAAGAGGAGAAGGGACGATGAGAGCTGATGTAAATATATCCATTGAATACATGGGTGTTCAAGGAAATAGGGTTGAAGTTAAAAACGTCAATTCAATTAAAGGGGTTTATAAAGTTTTAAAATATGAACTAATTAGGCAAAAAAATATTATTAAAAGAGGGGGAGAGGTTAAGAGGGAAACAAGGGCTTTCTTAGAGAGTCAGATGATAACCAAGGCGATGAGAAGCAAAGAGACAGCAGAAGATTACAGATACATCCCAGACCCGGACATTCAGCCAATAGTTATCTCTGAAAAATGGGTTAAGGAAATAGAGGAAAAGATGCCAGAAACTCCTTTAGCTAAAAGGAAGAGATTTGTTGAGGAATATGGTATAGATGAGGAAGATGCTAAGGTGTTAGTTTCTGACTTAGACATGGCTGAGATGTTTGAAAATGTTGTTAAATCCTTAGGGGTTAGTAAGGAGAACGTTGATTTAGCGGTAACTTGGATTAGAAACGAGTTAAGAAGAAGTTTGCAGTATCACAAAGTAGATTTGTATGAGAGTGGAGTTAAAGCGGAGCATATAGTTGAGTTAATAAAACTAATTAAAGATGGAGTTATATCTCAAAAGATTGCTAAGGAGATAGTTGATTTGTTGGTAATAAATAGAGGAAAGAAGACACCAAAAGAGATAGTTGAAGAGCTTGGATTAACTGTAATTAAAGATGAAAACGCTTTAGTTAAAGCAGTTGAAGAGGCAATTAAAAACAATCCAAAGGCAGTTGAAGATTATCTAAGCGGTAAGAAAGAGGCGTTAAACTTCTTAATGGGGCAGGTGATGAGATTAACAAGGGGAAGGGCAGAGCCAAAGAGAGTTATTGAGTTGTTAAAAGAGAGATTAGACAAATAATTTATTTTCTTTATTTAGATTTTATTTTCTTATGGTTATTTTTATTTATTTTTGTTTTAGGTGGTAATAATGGCAGACCTTGATAAGAAATTAATAGAAATTTTAGATATTTTATCAAAATCAAAAGAGCCAGTAGGGGCTAAGATTATAGCCAAAGAACTCAATAAGAGAGGTTATAAGATTGGAGAGAGGGCTGTTAGGTATCATTTAAAGTTATTAGATGGGATGAAACTAACAAAAAAAGTTGGATATGCTGGAAGAGTTATAACTGAGAAAGGTTTAGAGGAGTTAGAAAAGGCAAATATATCTTATAGATTGGGAAGCATATATTCAAACATATTGGAAAAAACAATATCTGCCAATTATAAGCTTGGCTATGTGGTTATTAATAGATGCCATGTTTATACAGATTTTAACGATGTTTTAAAAATAATAAAGAGCGTCTATGAATCTGGCTTGGCTGTTGGTGATAGAGTAGGAATTATAGATAGAGAGAAATTTGTTGAGATAAATACTCTTTGCTCATTAAACTTTGATAACATACTTTTACAGAATGGTATATTTCCAATTCATGTATGTGCTGGAATTGTTAAGTATGAAGATGGAGAGCCAGTAGAATTTAAAGAAGTTATAAAATATAAATCCACATCAATAGACCCATTGAGAGCATTTATCGAAAAGAAAGAAACTGATGTTATTGGTATTATAGAGAATGGAGAAGGTTACTTACCAGCAAATTTTAGATGCTTTGGAGTTGAGTTTTTGGATAGATTTGAAAATATATTAGAAAAAGATGAATTAAAATGTATAATTAGCTATGGAACAGAAAATGTTCTTGGATTGGACGTTGGGGATGACAAAGTTGGTGTTGCTTTGATTGGCGGATTAACACCAATAGCTCCATTTGTTGAAAACAACTACTGTGTTGAAATGTCTCCAATGTCATCAATTGTTAGATTAGAATCACTCCATAAAATTAAAAAGAATCCAAGAGAAATTGTAACAAAGAAAGCAAATATAAGAATAAAAACTGCTCTATCAAAGATGTTCAATGCCATGGCAAAAGTAACCTATGACATAGATGAAGGAGACGGAAATGTAGTTGTAAATACTGCATTTATTGAGAAAAAGCATATTGATGAAGCACTGGATTTATTGAAAGAGGCATATAAAAAAGGTTTGGGAATATCTGATAGATTCGGAATTATTGAAAAAAATGATAAAATAAAAATTCAAACAATATGTGCTGTAACCTTAGATGGGATATTCCTAAAAAATTCAATTCCTGTTATTCCAAGATATGGGGGAGTTTTGGAGATAACTGAAGATAAAGAGAGATTTATTGATATAATTGGCTATGATGGTTCATCGTTAGACCCTCATGAAGTTTTCTTTAATTCTGTTGATTGTGAAAAAACATTTTTAGCAGGATTTAGAGAAGTGCATAGGGTTGCAAGAGAAAAATTAGAAGAAATTTTAGAAAAATTAAATTGGAATGGAATTAAAGATATAGGGGAGCCAAATAATGAACTTTATGGTATCCACGTAAATAAGGACATGTGTGGAGTAGTAACATTAGGGGGAACAAATCCCTTAGTATTATTAAAAGAAAATGAAATACCCATTGAGCTGAGAGCAATGCATGAGGTTGTTAGATTTTCAGATTTAAATAATTATAAAGAGATTTAATTTTAATACCCCTTTTTTTCATTAATTTTTAAAAGCCAATTTTATAGATTCAACAACTGCATTTATTATATAATCATCATCAACCCTTTCAGCATCCCTTGAAGTTAAATCAATCCTTAAACTTTTACTCGCTCCAGGCATACCTGCTACTGTTATAGTTATTATCCCATAATTTTCTAACAAATTAAATCCAATCTCAATGAGCTTTTTGATGTTTATAACCTCATCCTTATAAACTCTCTTTATTACAAACCCCGTTGGTGTCCTTTCACAAACAATATTTATGTTATTATCTATTACTTTAAGCTCCTCATTTAATTCTTCAATCTTAGATAAATCAAAGTTTTTAGCTCTTTCAAAAGCTTTTTTAATTCTCTCCAAATTAAAGTTTTCCAAAGCCCTATACATTCCAGCTAATAAAGGGGGTTGAGCTTCTAAACCAAACTTAGTTCCCTCAATATATATTTTATCAACAAGTTCCTTTTTTCCAGCTAATAAACCACCTCTTGGACCCTCCATAAGTTTATCAGTGCTTGTAACTACTAAATCAGCCCCCAATTTTAATGCCGGAGGTTGGTTAAATAACAACCTAACCCTTGCCCCAGAAGCATCATCAACAAAAACAATAGCTCCTTTATTTTTGGCTGTATCAATAACTTTTTTAAAGTTTTCAAGTTCAATAACCTTCAAATCCATAGTTGAACCGGTAATAACAACCAAAGTATTTCCATCTATTTTATTTAATTTATTTAAAATATCCTCCATTTTATCCGACTCAAAATATTCCGCATCAACAATTTTACAACTTCTCTCTATTGAAGGATGTCCTGGAAGTTCTGGAAGATAGTGAATAACCTTTTTTGGTTTTAATGCCAATATAGTAGCTAAAATTGCCGAAGAAGTCCTATTAAAACCAACACATTTATCATCCTCATCTCCACCCAAATGTCTAAGCCCATATTCATTAACCTTCTCTGCAAAGTAAGATGCTCCAATGTAAGTATTTAATAAAGCTTTATCTTTTTCATCTATTAAAAATCCCCCAGATAACCCACTTAAATCATATAATGCGTCTCTACCTTTTTCATTTAATATTTCTAAGATAATTTTTCTTGCTTTCTCCAATCTCAAAAATTCTTCATAGTCAGAGAGCATTAAATCACCAATATTAAGTTTATGAATTTAAAATTTAAAAATGAAAATAAATAAAATAATAAGTTATCCTGCTCCACAGGCATCTCCTAAATCTAAATCCATTACTTTTCCTTCTTCTAATTCCTCTTTTTCTAACTCCTCAACAACCTCATCAATATCTTCTTTTCTTTCAGTTATCTTTGACTTATCAATGACTCTCAATAGGTGAGGCCTATACATTAAATTGTTATCTAACACAACCCAAATATCTCCATTTTCATCTTTTCTTATATCTACAACTCTCCCCTTTGTCCCAGTATTTATATAAACTACATAATCTCCAACTTTAATATCAATCTCATCCATGCATCCCACACTCCTAACATTTTACAATAATCTTCTCTTCACGATATATTTATAACTTAATATTAATAACTTATTCATTTATTCAATTTATTGTTCTAATCCTAAAAACATTGCATATAACAACTCTTCATTATAGGATGCAATTGAGATGCGTCCCCAATCCGAAGGGGTTGGGGCTGAGGCAAGCCCACGACTGGTGGTGAAACCCCGCAGCAACCAGCCGCAAGAAAGGTTTATCCT
>Ga0256838_1000716_pt1 | contig 18358 bp, 17 predicted proteins | sample 4571419metaG_FD_185978 | JGI IMG/M metagenome (GOLD analysis project Ga0256838, IMG submission 185978) | Hydrothermal vent microbial communities from Guaymas Basin, Mexico - 4571-419 | ecosystem: Environmental > Aquatic > Marine > Hydrothermal vents | place: Mexico: Guaymas Basin | collected...
TGAGTGTTCTAAACTGTCGATGCACTGATTCTATAATATTTGTAGTGTAGATAACCTTTCTAATGGGTTCTGCATACTTAAAATAGTTGGAGAGATTATCCCACTTATTTCTCCAAGAATCAAATATTTAAGCATGTGAAAGGTTTAGAGCTTGGCGTTTCATGGTTACACTTTGATGTTAGAAATGAGGATGATATTGTTTTGTTTAGTGCTTAAAAAGTCCATTTCCATACTTTTTAGATATTGTATTAACAAGATCATCTACAGCCTTAGAGAGTGAAACAGCAGAATATATGAACTTCTGCATAAAGTCATAAAGTGCCAAAGATGTTAGATAGTAAATGGTATGGTCAGACTCCAAAAAGAGCTAAGAGATAGGTTAAGAAGATGTTAGATTGATATAAAGATTATGATAGTAAAAAGTGTCACAGATAAACAGTTATGTACATAGTAAAACTGTTACAAAAGTTGTTTAAACCCCAAAAATAGGGGTTTAATTTAACCTATTTAAGGTTTTCGAATGGTGCAGTTACAACTTGCTTACGAGTTACAGTGTATGGAACTAAAGCAGCTGCACGAGCACGTTTGATTACTACTGCAATCATATCTTGGTGACGTTTACAGTTACCTGTTAAACGTCTTGGCATAATTTTGTATCTTTCAGATAGTGAGAAACGTAGTGCTCCTGCATCTTTGTAATCCATGAAGTCTACTTTTGCTTCACAGTATTTACAATATCTTTTTTTATATTTTCTTTTTTCTGACATGGTATTTCCTTTGTTATCTATTTTTTTCTAAAATGGAATTTCATCTTCGTCTATATCAATTGTTGGAATTGATTCTGCACTTGGCATCTGTCGACTCTGCTGTGCTGCTTGGTTATAGCTAGGCTGTTGTGGCTGTTGCTGATAACTTTGCTGCTGCGGTGCTGCTGGCTTTTGGTAACTCTGCTGTTGAGGCTGTTGGTAGCTTTGTGCTTGACCTTGTTCTGGAGCATTGTATCCACCATTTTGCGGTGCATTATCTGTAGGAGCATTTGATGGGGCATTGTATCCACCACCAGAGTTCTCTCCCTTAGAGTCTAGCATCTGCATTGTCTCTACAGTTACCGAGTGTTTAGAACGTTTCTGTCCATTTTGGTCTACCCATTGTTCAAAGTTTAATCTACCTTCTACTAGGATTTTACTCCCTTTTCGAAGATATTGGTTTGCAACTTCAGCACTTCTTCCAAAGAATGTAATATCTACAAAACATACTTCCTCTTTTTTCTCACCATTACTAGTGAACTTACGGCTTGTCGCAATTGCAGTTTTTGCAATTCCCATTCCACCTTGAGAGTATCTAAGTTCGATATCGCGTGTTAAATTACCAACTAAAATTATTTTATTGAACATAAGCTTTCCTTAATTGTTAAGTCTTTAAGACTATTCAGCTGCTGCTTCAGTTGCTACTACTGGAGTTTCTGTTTCCACTGGAGCTTCTGTTGCTGCTGGAGCTTCTTCTACTACAGGAGTTTCAACTTTTGCTGGAGCTTCTGCCGCTTTTTTAGCTTTTTCAACCATTCCGTTAAATGCAGCTATTTCACGATTTGTATCGTATTTAATAGTTACAAAACGAAGTAAATCTTCGTTAATACGGAAACGTCTTTCAATTTCAGAAATTGCTGAAGGAGCAATTGATGAATAGATAACATGGTAGTAACCACGTTCGTTTTTATCAATAGGGTAAGCTAATTTTCTCATTCCCATTGGACTTGTAGCAGCGATTTCGCCACCGTTTGAAGTAATTACTTCTTCGATAGCTTTAACGCTAGCTTGAATTTCTTCTGCTGTTAATGTAGGTTTTACGATTACTAAGTTTTCGTAGTTTCTCATAGAGTATGATCTCCTCTTGGTATTAGCCAAAAATGGCATTTGTTTCCCCCTCGGATTATATACAGTGTCATCAAGTAGACATTGCAAAGAGAAAGGAACTGGAATTATACTAAAAGTATGCTTAAAATGTTATTATTTTAAGTTTAAATGCTTTTGAATAGGTTCTGGTTTTCCGAGATGGAAGCCTTGAGCATAATCAACACCAAGTTTTGTAATAACATCTAAAATATCCTGAGAAGATACAAACTCTGCAATAGTTAAAATATGGAGTTTATGTGCTAAATCTACTATTGTCTCTACCATGAGTCGTGAGTTTAAGTCTCTATCTATGTTTGAAATAAGTGATGCATCTATTTTAATATAATCAACTGGGAGATGAAGAATATGAGAAAAGTTAGAGTAACCGCTTCCAAAATCATCAAGTGCTACTTTGATGCCATAAGAACGAACTTTTACACAAAATTTATAGACATCATCATAGTTTTTAAAGTCTTCTGTCTCTAAAAGTTCTACTGTAAGCAGATCATTATACTCAAAGTTTTGTAAAATATCAAAAAAGTGAGACATCGTTCTCTCGTTATCTATATCTACAAGTGAGATGTTAAGTGAACAAGGAATTTTATACTTCTCTATAACACTTAATGTATTATGTATGACAGCTCTTGTAATCCTATGATAAATACGGTTTGCCTTAGCAACATCAATAAAACGAAATGGTGGAATTATAACCCCATCATTATCTATACGTACAAGAGATTCATATTTTGTTACTAATGTACTATCTTGAATAGGTACAATAGGTTGAAAATATGAGATAACTTTTTTCTCATCAATAGCATGAATGAGTTTTGCATGACAAGCAATATCATCCTTGTGAACTTGTTCTAGTTTTTCCTCTTCATCATAAATAGCGAGTTGAATATTTTTCTTTTTTGCTTCTTTAAGTGCCATATCTGCATATGCAAGAAGTTTTTTCTTTTTACCATATGCAATACCGGCACTCATCATAAACTGAAAAATTTTATCTTCATAAATAAATTTTTCAGCTTTAAAGCTCATCAGTATTTTTTCAACTTTAGCAATAAAATACTCTGCTGGTTTATTACTACTTTGACATACTATAACAAACTCATCTCCACTAATATGGTAGAGTGTTAATGGTGTCTTGTCTACTTTGTCTTGAAGAAAAGCCGCACTCATTTTAAGTGCAATATTCCCCACTTCTTCCCCGTAAACATCATTAAATGATTGAAACTTATCAATATTTAAAATAGCTATTTTTGTAAATGTATAGTTATAGGCATCTTCAAGAAGTTTATTTCTATTTGGCAGACCACTTAAAAAGTTTGTGTATATTTTTTCATGGAGCTCTTCTGTCTTTTTTGTTATCTCTTCTTCAAGGTCATCATTATATTTTAAGAGTTGTGTTTGCGCTTGTTTTAGATCTCTCTCTGCATCTTGAGCTCGAACTAACTGTTTTTCAAGTCTTTTATGGAGGTTGTTAAATTTATAAACTGCAAAAAGAATTAAAAAGAGAGAGAAAATAAAAGAGGAGAATAGTATTTTAGAACTATGGTTATTGTTTACTTCTAGTACTAGGATGTTACTATAGAGCTGGGAATTTGCATACTCTATGAGCATATCTGTGTCTTTTGAGAACTGTATTGTTATGTCGTTAAATCCAACAAAAGCATCATCTATATCCTCCTTGTCATTCTCAACTATAGCTTCAATAAGTGAATCTTGCACGAGTCTATAAGAGATAACTCTTTTTTTAATAACAAGGAGTTTATCTATAAAGTTTTTACTTAAGTCTGGATGTTTCATTACGAATTTATCAAGATGGACAATGCAGTTTGTAATCTCTTCAAAGGCATTATTCTTTTCATTTTCAGAAAAAGTGTCTTTTATCAGTGTCGCTTGAAGGAGTGTTGCTTGATTTTTTTTAACATTATAGTTTAGTTGGTGTACATAGTATGAGAGTTTTATTTGGTCCCTTTCAAGGTATTTGAGCATTTTTGAGTTTTTTTGAATATTAATATAACTGAGAAAAAGAGAAAAAATTAGCAGGGAAAACCCCAGTGCTAATGTAAGATAAAGTTTTGTAATATTCATCATAGTAAATTCTAAAACTTTGCTTCAAGTGTAAGAGAGAGAATATTTTGTGTGGCATCTTTTTTAGCTGGTTCTCCAAAGTGCCAACCTGATCCCGTATAGCTCTCATGGATGCGAAGGTAACTTAGTTTTGCTCCTAAGTATCTGTGGTATTTCCATATACTATAAAGTTCATATGCCTCTCCTCTTGTCGCAAGTTTATTATACATGTCCTCAGCTCCCTGTGTAGCACTAAACCAGTATTTACTTCCATGATTGAACTCTGCACCTACATAGAGATTTTGGTTAATAGTGTATTTACTTCCAATGTATAGGCTATAACCATTTTTTTGAAGCATAGTACCTGTTGCATAGTCTGCTTCAGTAAAACCACTATCTCCTTCATACATATCACTCCAATTAACTATTTTATAATCATCAATGTCGCCATTCGCATCTGGGTTAGAGAGTGCAGTGTGTAAAAAAAGAGTGGTATCTGTTTTTAAAAAGTGCTCTATATCAATACCCAATCCAAGAGTAAACATAGTTCCTAAAATGGTAGAATCATCTGCTGTCACATCTGGACCAAGGTAGAGATGCGCTTTTAAATCATGCATAATATTTACACCAAAAGAGAGAAGGGAGTCACCTAAAAAGTATAGTTTTGTATCTGTATAGAGTCCAAAAATATCGGCATTGATAATATTTTCTCTATTACACTGATATGGGTAAAAATTTGCTCGAAGTGTATACCCTTTTGCTATAACAGCTCTAATATAAGTATCTTTTGCAATTTTTTGTGTTCCTATCATTCCATATGTATTCATATCAAAAACAAGAGCAGGAAAGAGTGAAGAGCGCTTTTTATCTTGTGCGAACTGCATAGGTGTTCCACCTGTCGTAGGTAAAATACCAAAAGAGAAAGTAAAAGGATATTTTGTATTTTTGTTCATAGTATAATCTACATAGGCTCGATCAACATCAAATGCACTTCCAGGTATTCCTGCTTTTATATCTTTTGAGAGAATACAAACTCTTTGATTTGATTGTGAAGAGTTTATATAGATAAGACGACCATGAAATTTAATATCTTCTAGTCGCATGTTCATGTTTAGTCGAAATCTAATGGAAGAAGCTACATCATAATGTTTAGAAAACTCATCTCTTCTTTGAACATTCGTTCTCTCTCCATTTTTCTTATATATGCGAGTATCTTCACCCTCTATAATTCCATTTTTATAATTAAATTTATCAAATCGAAGTAGTATTTCAGGAGAAAAGTTGATTTTATCTAAGATCGATTTTTTTTCTATCGCTTCTATAATTGGAATTCTTTCATCTAAATCTTCTTGGTGGTACTTTACCTCTTTTTGTAGTTTATGAAGCTCTATTTCAAGATCTGATATATTTTTATTTATATCTACTTGTGAGGCAAATAAGAAAAAAGGAAAAGTAAGTAAAGCAATTTTTTTCATGGTTAAAGTCCTGGAACTATAGGTTGATCTGAATCTGCCGCATGTTTAATAAGATAATTTTCAAGTTGGATTCGTGTTTCAAAAGAGAGTGAATCTACCTGATATTTTTTCATATGCCTAGGAGAAGAAAAAACCCGTTTCCACTGTATGGAGGCTTTTGTTCCTGGTTGAAGATTAAGTTTTTGAGCAAGTTGTGAGATGTTATCTGCATAAATAGTAGTTACTGTAAAAAGAATTGAAACGATGAGTGGTAACAGTAAGTTCATTCTTTTCCCTTCTCTAATAATAAAAATTTAGTATATAGCAGAAAGTATTAAAAAAATGTTAATTAAGATTGTTATTATAAAATCCTTAAAAAACTTTTTTAAAATGAGTGAATATTATCACAAATTTATTGTTTTCAAATTATTAACCACTGTTTAAGTAATCTTTATGTATTATTTCGAACTTAATTTATAAAAAGGATATGTCAGTGAAAAGAACATACCAACCCCACAGTACACCAAGAAAAAGAACTCATGGTTTTAGAGCACGTATGGCTACTAAAAATGGTCGTAGAATATTGAATCGTCGTAGAGCTAAGGGTCGTAAAAGATTAACAGTTTAGGCGGATTTTTAACGCTGAAACAGCATCGCGAGTTTCAGTATATTTATAACAAAGGAAAGAATCAACACTCACATAGTGTTGTACTCTTTTTTCTTCCTCAAGATGGAATTCACAAAGTAGGCTTTACTGCAACAAAAAAGTTAGGAAATGCTGTCAAACGCAACCGAGCTAAACGTAGAATGCGTGCACTCTTTCGTGAAAACTCCAACTCTCTCAAAGATGGTTCTTATGTATTTGTTGCAAAAATTGGACTCTTTGACACAGCTTACGAAAAATTTCAAAAAGATTTTACTAAAGTACTAAAAAATGCGAAAACTTTTACTTAAGCTTCTTTGGCTTTATCAGAATTTTTTTACTCTTATAGGCTTTGGCTCGTGTCGATATTACCCAACTTGTAGTGAGTATGCACGATTAAATTTCGAAAATAACTCAATTTCAAGTGCTTTTTACCACTCTTTTACTAGAATACTACGTTGTAATCAATTATTTGACGGAGGAATAGAGCATCCATTGCTTAATAAACTTCGATGTAAACCCGAAAATTTAAGGGTTGAGAGTATAAAATATTGGCTGGTTCCAGATAAAACGAACCGTTATTACATAATAAAAAATTTTTCATATAAAGGGTAATATGTGTTAGACAAAATGTCACCAAATCAAAGATTAATAGTAGCAGTGCTACTTTCAGTAGTTTTTTTCGTAGGTTATACTGCAATTTTTCCACCAGTTCAGACAGAGGTAGCACAAGAGGCTAAAACAGATAAATCAGTGGTACTAAAAGCTGAAACAGCCACTTCTTCGACAGCAAACATAATCGATCAAGAAGCGGGTCATGTTATATCTGCATCAGAAGTAAGTAATAAAAATACATTACTAAAAGTAAAAAGTGTAAACTATATATTAAAAATGGATACACTTGGTCGTATCTCCTCTTTGGAGTTACTACAAGATAAGTTTAGAGATAAAGAAGATCGTCATGCACAGTTAATCTCTCAAACAGGAACAAAACCTCTTTATATTCGTTTTATGGATGAAAATTTAAATAAAGAAGCATCAAGTATTGCATATGTTGCTACAGCGAGTGAAGTAAATCTTAACGGCACACCTAAAACAGTTACACTTACACAAAAATTATCTTCTCTTAGTGTAACAAAAAAGATTACTTTTTTTACAGATGGTCATTATGATGTAGCGATTTCACTTACTCAAGATAAACGTTATTTTGTTTACTTAGGACAGAGACCTCGTGTAAATGAGAAAGAGCAAATGATGAGTGTTGTAGGTGATATGGTTTATTCAAATGATGATCTTATGACTATTACAGCGGATGGTGATGCAGAAGGGCGTAAATCATTCTCTAATGTAGCTTTAATCGCTTCATTCGATCAATATACTGCAACAGTTATGTATGGCTTTTCGAAAGATATAAACATTGTTGTTGACCGTGATCGTGAGGATAACCCAGTTACATATTTTGATGGTTTACAAAATATAAAATTTAGTGGTTATGTTGGTGCAAAAGAGTATGCGACACTTCATGCTATTAACCCTGTACTTACAAATGTTATAGAGTATGGTTGGTTTACTTTTGCTGCGAAACCACTTTTTGCACTTTTAATGTGGCTACATAGTATTTTTGGAAACTGGGGTTGGTCTATTATTGGTTTAACTGCAATTATTCGACTTATTCTCTACCCTTTAACATATAAGGGTATGGTTTCTATGCAGAAGATGAAAGATCTTGCACCGAAAATGAAAGAGTTAAAAGAGAAGTATAAAGGTGATCCACAACGTTTAAATGCTGCAACTATGGATATGTATAAGAAACATGGAGCAAATCCTCTTGGTGGTTGTCTTCCTATGTTACTTCAAATTCCTGTTTTCTTTGCAATTTATCGTGTACTTTTAAATGCAGTGGAACTTCAAGGTGCTGATTGGATTTTATGGATTCATGACCTTTCTCGTATGGATGGTTACTATATACTTCCACTCTTAATGGGTGCTTCCATGTTCCTACAACAGCAGATGACACCAAATAACTTTACAGATCCTATGCAGGAAAAAGTTATGAAGTATCTCCCTGTAATCTTTACATTTTTCTTTATTACATTCCCATCAGGATTAGTACTTTACTGGTTTGTAAATAATCTTTTCTCAATTTTACAGCAGTTTATTGTAAATCAGCAGTTTAAAAATGCTAAAGATGCAAAAGCAGTAGCTAAAAGCGAGAAGTAGTTATGGTAAAAATTGAAGCAATTACACTAGAGAAAGCTTATGCAGATGCTGCAAAAGAGTTAAAGTGTTCAGTAACAGAATTAAAAATAGAAGTTGTTCAAATACCTACATCGGGCTTTTTAGGATTTTTTAAAAAGAGTGCAATAATTGTTGCTGTTATTGGAGAAAAAAAGTTAAAAGAGAGATCTCCTGTTAAAGAGGCAGTTGTAAAGAAGAGTGTAGCTAAAGAAAAAGTAACAAAGGTTAAAGAGAAAAAAGAGACAGCTAAAGTGAAAGAGTCTCCTTCTCATACTATGTTAAATGATACGATTATGCCGACATCTTTTGTGAGCGATCAAGATGATGAAGATGAAGATGATTTAGGAAGCGGATTAGATTATACTGCTGATTATGATGATGCATTTGATGAAAATGATGATAATAATGAAGTTTATGAAGAAGAAGCTGAAGTAGAAGATGCAAACTCTGATATGCGAAAGATAGCTACGGAGATAGAAGAGAAGATAAATAAACTTTTCAGACTTACATGTTTTAATATTGATCATATAGATGTTTCTGTCTATGACTCTGAAACACTTCTTGTGGAGTTTAAAGGTGATGATGCTGCACTTCTTATAGGGAAAGAGGGTTACCGATATAAAGCTATATCCTATATGGTTTTTAACTGGATAAATTCAGAGTATGATGTACAACTACGTTTAGAGATAGCAGAATTCTTGAAAAATCAAGAAGAGTCTATCTCTCGCTATATCTCTACAGTATGTGAAAATATAGAAAAAGATGGTAGAGCACAGACAAAAGTTCTTGATGGTGTTTTAGTTCAAATAGCACTTAAAGAGCTTCGAGCTAAATATCCAAATAAATATGTTGCAATCCGTTCAACCCGTGATGGACTTAAATATATTATAGTAAATGAGTACAACAACTACTGATGTTTAATGATACCATTTCAGCCGTAGCAACTGCGAACGGCATAGGTTCAATAGCAATTATCCGCATTAGTGGGGATAATGCATTGAGCATTGCAAAAACCCTTACAAAACAAAAAAATCTCAAACCTCGTTATGCCACTCTTTCAAATATTTATAATCATGAGAATGATCTAATTGATGAAGCCATTGTCATCTACTTTGAAGCACCTTTCTCTTTTACTGCTGAACATGTGGTTGAAATACAGTGTCATGGTGGTTTTATAGTAGCACAGAGTATACTAAAAGCAACACTAAAAGCTGGAGCCCGACTAGCAACTGCAGGAGAATTTTCTAAGCGTGCTTTTTTTAATGGTCGTATAGATTTAAGTGAAGCAGAAGCTATTGCACAACTTATAGAAGCTAAAAGTGAAGATGCAGCAAAAATTTTAGCTTCACAAATGAAAGGTTCTCTTAAACATTTTATAGAAGAAGTTCGTGATGAAATTATTCATATACTTGCATTTAGTGAGGTAAGTATTGATTATGCTGAAGAGGATTTACCAGAAGATTTAGTAATCCAGATAAAAGCAAAACTTGATGGACTCTATAAACTACTTAACAAAACCCTACAGGCTTCAAAATCTCGTGAAGGTTTAATGCAAGGTTTTCGTGTAGCAATAGTAGGTAAACCAAATGTTGGTAAGAGTTCACTCCTAAATGCACTCCTTAATTTTGATAGAGCTATAGTAAGTGATATTGCGGGGACTACCCGTGATACTATTGAAGAACAAGTGAAGATAGGTACACATCTTATTAGAATGGTAGATACAGCAGGAATTCGTGAAGCGAGTGATGAAATAGAGCGAATAGGAATAGAGAGAAGTCTTGAAGCAATAGAACAGAGTGACATTGTTGTTGCACTTTTTGATAGTTCAAGAGCATCAGATGATGAAGATATGGAGATAGCAAGACTCGTAGATATTGCAAAGAAATCTAAAGAGGTTCTTGTTATTAAAAATAAGATTGATTTAGATCAAAAGTTTTTACTTGAGCCTTTGAAGTTTGATATAGAACTGAACTCTAAAGATGATGTTTCTCCTCTTATCTCTGCCTTAGAAAACATTATGGATAGAAATAACTTTAGTGATGAGATTATGCTTATATCAACACGACAGATTCAAGCTGTAGAAGAGACTATGAAAAATATAGAAGACTCTTTTATTCCACTTGAAGATCAAGAGCTGGAGATATTCTCTTTTCACCTCAATGAAGCTGTAAAAGAGATGGCAAGTATAACAAGACCATTTGAAAATGATGAGATGTTGGACAAAATGTTTGGCTCTTTTTGTTTAGGTAAATAGGAATTATATGAAATATATAGCTATAGACTTAGGATTGAAGCGCATAGGACTTGCATACTCTGCACATAAAGACCTAGTGACACCGCTTCAGGCAGTTATACGAAAAAATCGTAATCAAGCATCAGATGAAGTACGCAAAGTGATTGCAGAGTGGGAAGTAGATGCTGTTGTGATTGGTGTTCCTCTTGGTGGAAGTAGTGAGCAGGAGATGAAGAGAAGGATAGCACATTTTATGAACCTTGTTAATTTTTCAGGTGAAGTTTTTTATCAAGATGAAGCAGGAAGCTCTCTTGAAGCACAAAATCTTATGAAAGGCGAAATAAAGTATATACGTGATGGTCGAATAGACTCCATCTCAGCTATGATAATTTTACAACGTTATCTGTATAAAAATAAAAAAGTATGAGTAAAAGAGTTCATGGTTTAGATATATTTCGTGGTTATGCCATTTTTTTAATGGTAGTTTTTCACTTTAGTTTTGATTTGAACAATTTTCATATTCTAACATTAGATTTGAAACATGATCTATTCTGGCACTACTTTCGTTATGTGATTGTCAGTATGTTTGTCTTCTCTGCAGGTATTAGCCTCTTCTTAGCACATCAAAATAGTATAAATTTTAAGAAAGTGATGAAACGAGTGCTCATTTTAACTGCTGCATCACTTCTTGTCTCTATAGGAAGTTATACACAATTTCCAAAAACATGGATATATTTTGGTATTTTACATTTTTTTCTTTTTAGCTCTCTCTTTGGACTTCTTTTTTTACGACTTCCTAAACTTTCACTGCTTATAGGTATTGGTATAATTATAGGCTATAATCTTGGATTTTTACATATGCATTGGTTATATGATACTCTGAAGTATCCACTCCATTTACCGCTTCACTATACAGAAGATTTGGCAAATATAGTACCTTGGTTTGGTGTTTTTTTACTAGGGATAAGTTTTGCTTCTTATAAACTTCATTATAAAGTTTTTAATAATACTTTTTTTAATACACAACATAGAGTAAATAGATATTTTTCTTTTGCAGGACAACACTCTCTTCTTATATATTTAATTCACCAACCAATACTATTTACACTTTTTATAGCAAAAAATTATTTGGGGTTATAGGAATATTTGTATTTATGATTGAAATGTGATAAAATGAGGGCATGAAAAATTTTACTTATACTTTTTTAGAAATTGAAGCACTTCACAATTTACTATCTTCAGAAATTATAGATAGTGATCAACTACTTATCCAATTTTTTTGTGCAGATACAGATACCCAAAAAATTGAAGTCTATCAAGAGTACTTCCAAGAAAATTTCCCTTTTTCACATCTGATTGGTGTGACTACTGATGGCATTATTAAGGGAAACGAGGTTTTTGTTAATGAAAAGAGTGTTGTAAGTTTTACAATGTTTGAAAAAACAAAGCTTCAGTCAATTCTAATAGAGCATAAACACCATCTTAATAATAGTCATAAGAGTGGAAGATTTCTTGCAAAAGAGCTTATAAATGCAGAGACTAAAGTTATTATTAGTTTTTCCGATGGGCTCAATACCAATGGCGAAGAGTTTGTAAAAGGTGTTGCTGCAATTGCACCTGATGTTATCCTCTCTGGAGGTATGGCTGCCGATAATGGTAAACTAGAGAAGACATTTATTTTTAATAAAGAAAAAATAGTATGTAATGGAGTTATTGCTGTTTCTTTAAGCTCACATGAGTTAAATGTAGCAACAAGTTATACATTTGACTGGACAGCAATAGGGAAAGAAATGAGAGTTACTAAAGCTGTTAAAAATAGGGTCTATGAAATAGATGGATTAACAGCTGTTGATATTTATGCAAAATATATGGGGCATGAGTTAGCTTCTCAACTGCCTCAAATTGGCATAGAATTTCCTCTTATATTTGAGAAAGATGGTGTTTCTGTTGGTCGTGCGGTACTCTTTAAACATGAAGATGGTTCACTCACTTTTGCTGGAAATATTCAAGAGGGTGATTATGTTCGCTTTGGTGTTGGCAACATAGAGACAATTTTAAAAAACAGTGATTATCATATTCGAAAGATGCTAGATACTATGGAGTATAAAAGTGAAGCAGTTTTTGTATACTCTTGTATGGCGAGACGACGTTTTATGAATGAGTATATTTATGATGAGCTGGAGATGCTTTCTCACCTTGGAGATGTTTCTGGTTTTTTTACATATGGAGAGTTTTTTCACTCTAAGGGGCATAATCAATTACTTAATGAGACAATGACAGTTCTCTCTTTAAGTGAAGAATGTGATCTTATTTGTGAAAAATTAAAAGATGATGTAGAAAAATTTCACCATTTTAGTGTGGATGCACAGCATGTGGTGGCACATTTAGCAAACACAGTTTCTAAAGAGTTGGCAGATTTAAACCAAAATCTTGAACGCCGTATTGAAGAGAATTCAAGTTATATTTATAAGCAGGCTTATTATGATAAGCTTACCGGTCTTCCAAATAGAGAGAGTCTCATTAAACGACTGCCTACGAGTTTAGGGAAAATGATTATTTTAATAAACATAGATGATTTTACAACTATCAACGATTTTTATGGGCATGAGGTTGGTGATACTGTTCTAAAAAAACTTGCTTTAATATTACAGGATTTAACAAAAAATGAAAATGCTGAAATTTTCAAGCTTCCCTCTGATGAGTTTGCAGTTATTATGGAGATATCACTTAGTAGTAGTAAAAATATGGAAGAGAGAATTAAACAGTGTATTAATTCTATAGAACAAGAGGATTTCTTAGTAAGTAATGGACACTATGCTCATGTATCTGTAACCATCTCAGCAGCACTAATAAATGAGAAAAAAACAGGGCTTGTAAATGCAGATATGGCACTTAAGCTTGCTAAAAAAGCGGGTTCAGAGTATATGATATTTAATGAAGATCTACAGCTTGCTCGTCAATATGAGGAGAATATTAAAATGGCAAATAGTATTAAAAATGCTATAAATGGCGATAATATTATTCCTTATTTTCAACCTATATTTGACCTAAAAACAGGAAAAATACAAAAGTATGAAGCTCTTGTACGTTTAGTAGAAGATAATGGTGATGTACTCTCACCTTTTTATTTTTTAGAAATAAGTCAAAAAATAAAGTTATATCCTCAAATAACAAAAAGAATGATAGAAAAAACATTTTCTTACTTTTATAATTCAGGAATAAATTTTAGTATTAATCTTTCGTTTGATGATATTTTAAATAAGAAAACAAGCGATTTTCTTTTTAGTAAAATAGCAGAATACGAGATTGCTTCACAATTAACCATAGAGATACTAGAGACATTAGAGAATGATAATGCTAAGATTGTAGATGAATTTATAGAAAAAGTTTATGCGAGTGGTGCTATTATTGCTATTGATGATTTCGGTTCAGGTTTTGCAAATTTTCAGCACATGACTACTATGCGTTCAGATATTATGAAAATTGATGGTTCTCTTATTAAAAATATAGCGACAGATAAAAATACACGCCTTGTTGTTGAGACTATTATTGTTTTTGCAAGAAAACTTGACAAAAAAATTATAGCAGAGTTCGTGCATTCAAAAGAGGTGTATGAGATAGTCAAAGAGTTAGGTATAGATTATGCACAAGGTTACTATTTGGGGAAACCTTTAGAAAATATTTTATAAACATACATAAGTTTTAATTATTTATGATATGATTTTGTTTTTAATTTAAACAATGGAATATTATGAATATTTTTTCTACTTTTCTACTTTTTTTTTCTACACTACTTTTCGCTTCATCTTCGGCAGATCCCTATAAAAATATACACTATTTTAAGTTAGATAATGGTTTAAAAGTTTATCTTTTAAGCGATAGAAAGTCGACAAACACACAGATAAAATTAGAAGTAAATGTAGGTACAAGTGTTGAAAACTCAAAAAATGCAGGAATAAGTCATCTTTTGGAGCATCTAATTTTTCGCGATAAAAGAGTTCCTTACCGAGATTATATTGACTACCTAGAAGAGGAGGGTGCAACTTATATAAATGCTTATACAGATGAGTATAAAAGTGTATATGAAGCTACTATGGACGCTAAAAAATCCTACTTTTTGGTGGATGCTTTTGCCACTATGATTTTTGATAAGAAACTTAATCGTGTAGATTTAGAAGTAGAACAGCGTGCCCTTCAGACTGAGATAGGTGAAGTAAAATGGTATAACACACTTGCTTTTTATTTTGGGAGAGGATTTAAGTATGTTATGAAAGTTTTTCCTGAGTCACAAGATATTTTTGTAGACTCTTTTTCTTTGGAAAAGCAGAGAGAAGAGCTCTCTCTTTATCAACAAAAACTTAACAATAAAACTTTTACACTTCGGCAAGTGATGCAACATTATGATGCTTATTACTATCCACAAAATATGACACTTAAAATTGCTGGAAATTTTAATCTTAAAAAGATGAAAAAATTAATTCAAAAAAAATATGGTTCAATAGAAAAAGCTGGATTTAAAGAGACTGAAAAACTGGCATACAATGCAAAACTTTCTCAGCTGCCTTTTCATGTGACTATTACAGGTGAAAGTGATAGGAATGAAGCTTATATTGGAACACGATTTTTATTGGATAATTATAAAAAGTACCTTATTCTTCTTTCGTATAGTGAACACTTAGCAAATAAAACACAGCAGCTCCTTCGTAATAAATTGGGACAAACATATTCTGTGAAGAGTTATAAAAAAAGCCTTAGAAATGCTGCTTTAGTTGGTGTGGTTTTAAAGTCACTACATAAAGATTTTGATGAAAATATAGCTTTGATTCAAAAAAAGATAGCAGATGATGTTATAAAAATGCCAAAGAGTGAAATAGAAGAATCTCTTCATCAATCAGCTCTTTATTATAGTTCTTTAGAGCATGATAGTGAAACACTTCTTTCTCTTATTCAAACGCAGGAATTTTTACATCTGTATCAAAATATATACAATAAAACAGCATATGAAATTTTTAATGCTATTACCCCTCAAGAGTTTCAAAAAGTTCTAACAAAAAGTTTTAGACCACGATTTAGTTTTCTTTATATTTATAGAGATTATTATTTTTTTCCCTTTGATATGGCAATTTTTCTATTTTTCTCTTTTGGTGTCATTCTTTACATAGCGAAGAGAATGGCAAAGTTATCGATGATTAATAAAAACATAAAGTATTCTTCAAGAGATATACGATTTTCACGGCGTTTAACAAGCTATTTTGTATCATTTTTAGTAATGGGATTTATATTTTTTATGACACTTATTATAAATAGTTGGATAGAGTACTACAGCTCTTTGTATCTTTTTGATTATGCGCATTATATAGATAATCTTGATAAACCATGGAACTATCTTTACTTTTTTATCTATATTTTACTATTTTTTATGATTTTTATTACTATAACACTGCTTCTCTTTAGAAAATTTTTCACGAGAATCGATGTAACGGAAAACAATATTTATATAGTAGGTGTTTCCATTGAAATAGTAAATAAATTTGAGATTCAAGAGATAAAAAAAGTCCCTTGGAGTTTTTCAAAAGTGGGTAAAATTTATGGAGTAAAGATACTTTTCTTTCGTTCAGTTGTTATGATAAAAACAAAAGAAAAAGTTTTTTATCTTCGTTCAAATAGTGCCACAGAACTTGAAGAAGATCTACTTAAATGGCTCAGAGGATGTAACAAGGTTAGTTAGCCATAATATAGAGATTATTACTAGGATCTGTTATTTCGCTAAAGCGCTCTTTTAGTTCTCTGTCGAAAGTTAAAATAAATACATTTGCATTTTTAAGTTTCGCATTTTGAAACTCTGAGAGTAGTACATCATCTGCCACATTCTTCCCATGATTACACTTTATAAAGTTAAAAGAGTTAAGTGTTTTACCGTAGTCATAAAGGTTTGCTTCCCACTCTGCACGTTTTAAGTAAAGTGAATCTGGATTAGCTGCTAAAAATATTTTATTATCGCTTATCTCATATTTTTCAATAATATCATTAAAAATAGAGCTAATGCTAGAGAAATTTTCAATATCCCAAAAAAGATAACTTTGTGTTGCTTTACTCTTACTTTTTTTGTTTATAAGTTTTAAACGCTTTGTTATATTAAAATTTGTATGGGCACTATCATTTGTAAAAAGGATGTTACTTTGAAGTTTAATAGCATCATCAGCATTAAAGTTAAGAAGTTTACTCATTTCTATATATAGGTTTAAGTTTTCTAACTCTACTTCTGATGCACCTTTTTGATAGTGTTTAAGTTTGTGTAGTTTTGCTTTTGAAAAAAGAATGTTAACACTCATCTTCTCATGATTAGCATATGCTTGTTTTGTACGAAAAAATATATTTTTAGCTTCACTATTATCTGGAAGTATTACACTTCCCCTATACTTATGCTCAATACTGATTGTTTGTTTATAGATAGACACCTAGTTAAAGGAGACCAAAGAATTTTGCAGCTTCTTCTTCATCATCTGTTAAAAGCTCTTTTTTAAAGTCCTCATGTGTATCTATCATATGCTGAACATGCTTTTTGGCAAATTCAAATACAATTTTTTCTGCTTCTTCATCGTTAAAGATAAATCCAAGACCACTAAACTGATATTGTGGTTCTTCTTGCTCAATACATAGAGTAATGCCCTCACACTTCTCTTCCATCTCTTCTACAATATTTCTGTAGTTGATATTAAACTCCGTTGCAAGCCACCCAATATTTTCTAGTGCTTTATTTGAAAATTCAGCAACACCATCTGCTGTTGTATCATCATAAGAAGAACGGGGTGTGTTGAGAGCTATGAGCTCTTGCCAATTTGAAAAGGCTTTAATTAACACACGATCATCATCTTCTACTATTTGATAGTTTTTACCAAAAACATCTGCGACTTTAACGGGTGTAGGTGGCGTTAAGGCACTTACTGGTTTAGCTATATGTTTCCCCTCAAATATTAAAACTTCTTTCTCTGCATAGGGTGGGTTTTTAATCTCACCCATATAGTTGATTCCGAAAGTTTTTCCAGAGTTTATAGCTTGGATTACTTCAGACTTTTTAGCTGTAATTATCTCTTTAAATAGATTGAATTTTTTCATATTATTTCCTTGATATTCATAGTTTATTGGTGGTATTATACAGAGTATGAGTTTAAAGTAATAATTTTATTAAATCATATAAGCTAAAACTAATAATAGTTTTACCAAACTTTGAGTATAATGCCACAAATTTTTAAGCTTCATATGAGAATGTGAGAGCTATAAAAAATTGCACTAGTGCAATGAGCTTTGCGCTGAGCAAAACCAAGCGTTAGCGTAACCAGAGGAATTACTTCCTTTGGTGTGATTAAATAGATGAAGGGTTCCCTTCATTTTATGAAATAAAATTAAGGAAATATAAATGGCATTAAATGTTTATTATGACAAAGACACAAGTTTAGACCTAATCAAAAGCAAAACAGTTGCAATGATCGGTTTTGGTTCTCAAGGACACGCACATGCAGAAAACTTAAGAGATAGTGGTGTTAATGTTGTTGTTGGTCTTCGTAAGAATGGTTCTTCATGGGCAAAAGCTGAAGCTAAAAACTTTGAAACGTTAACAGTTGCAGAAGCTACTGCTAAAGCTGATGTAGTAATGATTCTTCTTCCAGATGAAAATCAAGCTGAAATATATAACAATGAAATCGCTCCTAACCTTAAAGATGGTGCTACTATCGCTTTTGGTCATGGTTTTAACATTCACTATGGTCGTATTCAACCAGCTGCTAACATCAATGTTACTATGATTGCTCCAAAAGCACCAGGT
>Ga0256838_1000717_pt1 | contig 18342 bp, 11 predicted proteins | sample 4571419metaG_FD_185978 | JGI IMG/M metagenome (GOLD analysis project Ga0256838, IMG submission 185978) | Hydrothermal vent microbial communities from Guaymas Basin, Mexico - 4571-419 | ecosystem: Environmental > Aquatic > Marine > Hydrothermal vents | place: Mexico: Guaymas Basin | collected...
AAGAAAAAGGCTTATTTTATAGGGGAACAACTTCTTGTAGGGGATGCACTTATTTTAGGACGTAATGGTTTAGAAGAAGTAGATGCTACTATACCAAAAGAGGAACTTGCCACACTCATAAAGAGTGAAGTAAATGCATTTTATACAACAGTTTTAGAGCTTTTATCTAAGAGTGATATCAATCTTTATAGAACTTTTACACTGAAAAAAGCAGAGGAGACTATTTCTCTTAATAGTGAGTGGGTTTTATATACTTTTAATATAGCCGATAGTAGAACACAAGAGTATTTTATAAGTGAATTACAAATGAGTTTAGATGCAGGTGAAGCATGTGAATTTTTTATGCAAAAGATGGCAGGTTTAGCAATAAATTCAATGAATTAGCGAAAAAAACTCACCATTAACTCACTTGATAAGGGTACAATAATAAAAATTTTATAGAGGAGCTTATATGAAAGTTTTCATTTATTTATTACTACTTTCCACACTTCTTTTTTCAGCAGTGGATCTTAATAATGCATCAGCACAAGAGCTAGCAACACTGAAAAAGGTGGGATTAAAAAAAGCAGAAAAAATTATTGCTTATCGTGAAAAACACTGCTTTAAGTCTCTTAAAGAGCTTAAAAAAGTTAAAGGCATTAATAAGAAAAAAGCAAAGAAAATTTTGAAAAAAAACAAGGGGAATATCGCTCTTGGTGAGTGTAAAGTGAAATAGATTTGAAAAAAGTTAATTTGGTTCTTTTCTTTTTTATACTTTTACTTTTTTTTGGGTGTGAAAGTCACAATGATGCAAAACATGAGCCCTCTATAAGTGGTCCAATAAAAGATAATCAAACTTGGTTTGATGATGAGAGTCAAGTAGTTACAAGTGCAACAGTAACACTCTCTTCTTTACCTAGTAGCTCACTTTGTGCCCCTTATGATAATACTACAGCACCTCTTCGTCCTTGTACTTTAGATGATGTGTTACATGATACAGATGCCTTTGATGATTACTCTCCAGAACTGAGTGTGATTTTTAGTGCTACTGAATTTTTGAATGTAAATGAATTGACAAATGCTCTTTTAAAACAAAAAGGAAAATCAACAAGAAAGGCACCTCAAAAATCTTATAAAGTGAAATTAGATTCAAAAACAGTTCTTTATAAAAAACAGAGACGACTTCAGTATAATAAACACTCCTTTGATCTTACCCGAATACGAAATAAGCTTAGTTTTGATTTGTTTCAAGATATACCTAACTTTAATAGTTTGAAAACTGAATTTGTCCAGTTAACAATAGATGGTGAAGATAAAGGACTCTATACAAAAATAGAAAGCTATGATAAAGAATATTTAATTAATAGAGGTTATAATGAAGATGATAATCTTTATAAAGCACAATATTTTTGGTTTTATAAACATCCTAGTTTAGTGTTGAATGATGATGGTAACCCTATCGACAAAGTGTCATTTGAAAAAATTATTGAGCCTCAAAGAGGAAAGAGTCAAACTAAATTACTTGCAATGCTTAATGCAATTGAAGATGAAGAACGGGATATTGATTCTATCATTACACAATATTTCAATCGTGATAATTATCTCACATGGTTAGCAGTAAATATAATTATGGGAAATGTTGATACAACCTCTCAAAACTTTTTTTTATTGAACCCTATCTACTCTGATACTTTCTATTTCTTACCATGGGATTATGATGATGCTTGGGGTTGGGATGCACAACTAAATCAATTTAATACACCATATTATGCTGATTGGGAATTAGGTATAGCACGTTATTGGGACTCACCTTTACATAGGCGTTTTTTAAGTAAAAAAGTAAATAGAGATGCTTTAGATAATATGATTGACACTATACGAAATAACTACTTAACAGATGCAAGAGTAAATGAAAAAGTAGCCACTTATAAACCATTAGTTCAACCTTTTATTGTTAATGCCCCAGACAAAGACTACCTACCTTATGGTGAGAATGGAGCTCCTTCAGAAGCAGATTGGAATAATGAATGTGATGTTTTAGTTAATGCCTTGAGTAAAAATATAACTAATTATAATGCAGAAAAAGGTAAACCAATGCCTTTTTGGCAATCCTTTGAATATAAAAATGGTGTGATGCGCTTAATATGGGATAGTTCTATAGATTTAGAAGGAGAGATTGTTACTTATTCTGTGAAACTAGGTAATGATAAAAATTTAACAGCACCATTGCTAGTAGATGAAATAGATTTAGAAATATCAGATGAAAAAATTTCTGTGACATCTTATGGAGAGGTTAGTTATAAGTATACTCCAACTGTACCATTTGTAAGTGGTCAAAAATTATATTTAAAAGTTACTTCAAAAGACACTTCTAATAATACACAAATTGCATTTGATAAAGTAGAAGATGAAAATATAGATAATCAGTTTTATCATGGCTTATATGAAATAGTGATTCCTTAAAAGATATGATGATGGAAAAAGAAAATAGATCAAAAAAATCAAAACTCTCAAAACTAGTAGGAACATTTTTTAGAAATGCTCTACGTTCAAATCTTGATTTAACGTCACTTGCAGATACAAAAGCGGGTATTTTAATCTCTATTAATGGTTTTATTTTAACTGTAAGTGTAACAGCAACTGGATTTGCTGTACATAACTCTCTAATGACTTATGCATTTATTTCTATTATCCTCACATCTTTAGGCTCTATTATATTTGCAGTACTCGCTGTAAAACCTAGAACAAAAAAAGAACTTGTAAAAAAAGAGTACCTTCGAGGTTATTCTTCTCTTCTTTACTATCAAGATATGGCAGATCTATCTCCTGATGAATACTCAAAAGAGATGAATAGAGCACTCTATTCAACAAAAGAGTCTAAAGAGGAGATGATTAGTCACCTTCATATTTTAGGAACAGAAATAAAGAAAAAATATTTCTGGTTAAAACAGGCATATACTTTTTTCTCTATAGGTCTAATAGTCAGTGCCTTTTTTATTATTTATGCACTTGTATATGTTGAAAAGACAGCATTTTATAACCTCTCAAAAGGAAATGTTGTTTATACAGAAAACAAATTTTACAATGTTTTTGAACCATCTGGTGCAACTACCATGCCTGATGGGAAAGTTTTGCTTGTAGAGGATGAGAGTAATTCTCGAGCACTAAAACTTTTAGAGATACAGAGTGATGGAAGTATTGCAGAGATAGGAAATCTCTACCTTCCTAAGAAAATCAAAAAAATATTTAAAAAAGGTGTAGAAGATTTAGAAGCGGTAACATCAGATGGAAATATAGTCTATGCTATTACTTCACACTCTCTTACTCGGGCTAACAAACGAAAATCTGCACGTGAGAAGTTGATGATGTTTAGCTATGTTGATGGCGCGATAGAGGATTTTTATATCTATAAAAATTTAAGAAAAGATCTCTATAAAAACTTTCCAGAGTTTTTTAAAAAGAGTCTCTTTTTGAGTAATATGATAAATATAGAAGGTTTAAGTATCAATGGTGAGGATGGTGGACTACTTATAGCATTTCGATCTCCTCTAGCTGATGCTGATGCACTTGTAATTAGCTTGAAAAATCCAAAAGAGATGTTTTTAAAAGGTGTGAAACCTGAGTTTGGAAAGGCAATACGAGTTGATTTAAAAGGTTTGGGTATTCGAGATATTACTTATGATAAAGAGAAAAAAGGGTACTGGATTATAGCTGGTGGTAGCGATAATAGAGAGTCGAAGTTTGAATTATGGTTTTGGGATAGGGTAAATAGCACTCTAAAACTTGTAAAAAATCAGCCAAGTATAGGGTATGGTGAGGGTATTACTGTTGTAAATACGGAATCCAAAAAACCAGGACTCTTTATAGTTGAAGATAATGGTAAAAAACCTAATAAGTCTGCTACATATATTATGATAGATAGGGACAGTTTATGAAATATTTTTTAATTAGTATTTTGCTCTCAATAGTTTTGAATGCGGGAGAACCAACCTGTTATACGGTGCAGTTATTAAGTAGATCAAATAGTGTTAAAAATCATGAAGTTGTTGTAAGTGGCACTTATGATAGTTCATGTAAAATTATGGAAATTGGAACTGCTATAACAGTTCGTTGTGGTTGTTTTGAAAAGTATAAAGAGGCAAAAAAACATAGAGAAGAACTTGCTAAAGAGTTTAAAGATGCTTATGTCTCAACAACTTATAAAAGTCGTTTCGATGTAAAAAAAGTGCCACTGGTTGCAAACTATACAAAGAAAGTTATTGAAGTTCAAGAAAAAGTTAAAGTTATAAATTTACAAAAAAAGTTAGTAGTAAAGGAATCCACTCCAGTAGTAGTTTTACAAAGAAAAACAGAAGAGAAGAGAAGAGAAAAGAAATTAAAAAAGAGTAAAAAGAAAAAAAAGAGTAAAAAGAAAGAAAAAATTATTAAAAAGAGAAAAGGCAGTTGGTTTTATGAGCGCTATTTAGATGATTTAAAAAGTAAAAAGCCAAATAAATTTTATGGATATGAGTACTCATTTGGAGCACAACTAAGTTATGATATTGCTTATTTTGATGAAGCACAAAGTGATTACTATAAAAATGATTGGAGAAGGGTTCGAATTAACCATAAAGGGAGTTTTTTAGATAAAAAACTGTTTTATGAGCTAGAGTATAGTTTTACAGGTGATAGTAGTTATAAAGATGTTTATCTTGGATATGAAAATAAGATTAAAACTGTAGAGTCTGAGTATAGAATTAAAGTTGGAAATATAAAAATTCCTTTCTCTCTTGATCGCTATACAACATCTAAGAATATTACTTTTATGGAAAGAGCACTGAATGATGCATTTAGTGAAAACAGAAAACTAGGGGCTGAAGTTCTTTTATATAAACAAATAAGTAACTCAAGAATTAATCTTTTTACTGCACTCTATACAAATTCTATTGATGAAAATAGAGATAATGAAGTAGCAAAAAATGGGTATTCAGTTCGTGCAACCTATGCATATAAAATCAAAAAACAACATCTATTATCTCTTGGTTTTGGATTTCAAGGGCGAGATATGAATGGGGATGATTTAAAAATAAATCAAGGAGCTGAGGCAAAATTTGTGAATAAAAAGTATGTTTCAGTAAGCATAAAAGATGTAAAAGATCTTACAAAACTTAATGTAGAAGCACTCTATATTTATGAAAAATACTCATTACAAGCTGAGTACACCCAATCGACGGTTGCTGCATATAATAGTAAAACAGAGTTGCAAAATTATAATTTTAATGCATACTATATGCAGGGAAGCTATTTTCTTATAGGGAAGGGAAAAAAGTATAAATTTAAAACAGCTACACTTGGAAAAATAAAACCAAATAGAGATGGTGCAGTGGAAATTGCAGCACGATATTCATACATAAATCTTAGAGACACTACACAAGATAAAAAAGAAGATGGTGGGACACAAGAGGATGTAACTATTGGTGTAAACTGGTATGTTAACAATGAAATAAAGGTAATATTTAATTATATTGTTTCTAAGCCTGATGTTTACAAAGATACTCCTGAAGATTCTTATCAAGGGCTTTATCAAGTAATGCAAGGAAGATTGCTCTTTAGTTTTTAAATGTTTAGAAACTCACTAGAAGCTCACAATTATTAGATATAATCTTAAAACAAAGGGGATAAAATGAAAGTAATTATTAATAGTATAATAGGATTGTCGTTATTGTTTGCTGTTGGCTGTTCAACTGCATCAATAGTAACAACAGATAAGTCACTTCCAGTAGTATATGCAGATATTAACGAAACACATGAAAAGAAAAATAATGTAACGATCTCTCTATTTAGGCTTAATAACTATACAGATACACCTCGAGCTGGCATGCGTGCATCTAACCTTATCGAAGGGATTCTTTTAGCAAAGGGTTATAATGTAACAAGTCATCTTAAAGATAAACTACCTACGATGAAAAAAGCTAGAAAAATAGCAAAAGAAGATGGTAGTAAGTACTTTATGTATGGTGGTGTGAGTGAATGGCGTTATAAAACAGGGATAGATGGTGAACCAGCTGTAAGTCTTCAAGTAAGCCTTTATAAAACAAAAAAATCTAAACTAGTATGGAGTGCAACTGCATCTGATAGTGACTGGGGTAATGCTTCCATTGGGACAACTGCACAAGACCTACTCGATGAAATGATGTCGAACTAGTAAACATTATGAAAAAAAAAGCCTTAAGAGTTAAAGAGCGGACTGTTTTAGAGTCATTTTTAAAATTTTTACATGCTTATGCATATGTAGAAACGCTAATTATCGTGGGTATTTATTTAACTATCGGTTTTTTCATTGATCCTAATGATATTTGTATACTTAATAATGAAATATCATATATATTAATCTTATTAGCAATTATTACACTTTTTCATGGTTTTGAAAATGGTGTTTTAACACTTGGAATTTTGGCTACGGCAATGTGGTGGTTTTATCCCACTTTTCAATATACAGAGTTTTTAATAGCATTACTTATGACAATGATTTTTGCAGAGTTTCATTACTACTGGACACAAAAAATTAAAGATGCTCAAATTAATGCAGACTATAGAGGAGAAAAGCTTGATGAACTTTCAAAAGCTTTCTACTCTCTTAAAATTTCTCATGATCAATTAGAAAAAAATTATGTTATTAAACCCATGAGTATTCGAAACTCTATTGAGTATATTATTGAAAAAAATGAGATTATAGATGAAGAGTGTGAAAATTTAGATAAAAGAAAAGAGTATTACAAGAACTTTTTAGAACTTTTGGAAAAATCTTTTAGTGTAAATTCTGCTGTTATTATATATAGTAAAGAAGAAAAGTTAGAAGAGTATGTAAAGTTTAAAAATGCTGGATTAGTATTGAGTCCGACAACCCCTGCGATGGATTTAGAAAAACTTTTTAGTGATTACCTTGTCGATAAGGCAATAGGTCGTGCAACAGCTATATTTATTAGTGATGTTGCTGGTGAGCCAACAGTGAATATAGATAATAATAGTGAGTTTATAGCTGCTATTCCTGTACTTTACAATGGAAAAGTTATAGCTGTACTTGCAATCAGAAAGATGCCTTTTATGGCATTTAATAGAGAGGTTCTTACTTCTATATCTATTTTACTCGATTATTTTTCTGTAGAGATTAATAAGAAAAATGCATTGAACTGTTCTAGGGAAATGGGTATCATAAAAAATGAATTTTTCTGTTTTGAATACCATAGACTCAAAGACTTATATAAAAAATATAATGTAAATTCAATAGTCTTAGTATTACGTATAAAAAGTGAACTGCAGTCAGTGAGAATATATGAAAAAATTGAAAAGATGTTACGTAGTTTAGATATGGTAACCATGATAGAAGAGAATGGTCTACATTATATTGTACTACTATTTCCTCTGCATGATAACTCTGCTGCACTTGGTTACTTAAACCGTTTGATCAACTTTTTGGATGAGGAGAAAGATAAAAATTTTACTCATATGACTTTTGATCTTTCTCAAACGGCACTTTTAAATAAGTACCTTAGAGAAGATTATAATGAGTAATTATCTTCTACTTATTGAGCCCTATGTTTTTATTATTTATATTTTTCATGCACTCATTAGCCTTATTTTAGCAGTGGTTCTTTCTCGCTATACAGTTGAGCGTTATAAGAAAAAAAGTGAAGAGATAGCTATTAAAGATAAAAAAAGGTTAAAAGCTATTGTAAATCGAGGCTTTATATATAAAAAGCTTTTTAATGTTTCTCTACATAAAAATAATCGCATAAGTAATATTGTTTTTATTTTTCTGTTTAATTTTGCTATGCCTCTTCTTGGTTATTTTTTTTCTGTTTGGATTACTTGGTACTTAAAAAATGTAACTTATGAAAAAAAAGTTTCTAATACAAATATTTTAAATCTTGATGAGTTTGGAATTTTATTTTTAAAGGTAGAACGTATATTTGGAGAAGGTTCTATGGTTGAACTGATGAATAGTGAGTATGCACCACGATCTAAAAAGCTCAAAGCACTCTCTTCTCTTTCTCATACACTTTCTCCTGCGAATTTAAAAATTATTCGCTCAACACTTTCAAGTACTGATGATGAGATACGTATGTTTGGTTATGCGACAATTAATAAAGCAGAAAAGAGTTTAAGTATAAAAATAAATAATTATTTAGAGATTTATAAAGAAGAAGAAGAAGAAAAAGTTATTGATAAAGATCTCGAAAAAAAAGCAGATGCAGCTAAAGAGCTTGCGATGCTTTACTGGGAAATGGTTTATACAGAACTCTCGCATGAGAGTCTCAAAAGTGGTTTTTTAGTAGAAATTAAAAAATATGTAAGGGTTGCTAAGGATTATTATGTCCCAAGATCCCGTGCTATACAAAAAGATTTAGAGAGTATACAGAAAAGATTAAAAAAAGCAAAAGCATATGAACATGAAAATCCACAAGAAAAACTTGCTAAAAATAGAACGAGTGAGTATTACGGACATATGCTTAAAGAAGTAAAAGATAAATTACTAAAATATAATGATGTTGAAAGTAAATTATATATTTTAATGGGGAAAGTTTATATGAATGAAAAAAATTATGAGTATGCTGTCACTGAGTTTACTATAGCTCAAGAATTGTATGATGGAAGTTCTTCTTTTATTTTACCCTATCTTGCTGAAATTCAATTTTTAACTGGAAATTATACAATAGTAAGTTCTATTATGAATCAAGCAGAAGCACTCTCTTTAAATGCGACACTTCATCCTATAGTAGAACAATGGAGAATTTCATGAAAGTAGAAGAAAATTTCCCCAAAAGTGACAATGTTGATATTATGCTTTTTTCTGAGGGAACTTATCCTTATGTAAAAGGTGGTGTTTCATCATGGATACTACAACTTATAAAGGGACTTCCTGAATTTACCTTTGGTGTCTGTTTTGTAGGAGCACAAGAGTTTGTGGATGGTAAGAAAATGGAAATTAGTTATGAGTTTCCTCCAAACTTGAAACACCTTGAAGTGCATTATCTTTTTGATGGTGATACATCAGCTGTTCCTAAAAGAAAAAGGGGTAGTAAAGAGGGATTTGAAGCAGTAGAGTCCTTATATAATTCTTTTAAAAGCGATGCAAAAGAGATTCCAGAGGTACTTCAAAAAGTGTCATTTTATATGAAAGATGTTACTTTTAGCGATTTCTTACACTCTGAAAGATCGTGGGAATTTATTAATAAAATTTATTTGAAAAATTGTCCTGATGTTCCTTTTGTAGATTATTTTTGGACCTTAAGAAATATTCATAAACCTATTTGGATTCTTGCCAAAATTGTAGAAAATTTGCCAACATCAAAAATTTATCATGCTCCCTCAACAGGGTATGCAGGTTTTTTAGGGGCACTCTCTTCATACAACACAAATCGTCCGTTAGTTTTAACAGAACATGGAATATATACAAGAGAGAGAAAGATAGATATGCTTTCTGCGGACTGGGTTGAGTATAAAAAACCAAGTCTCTTGCAACAACCTGAGGAGTATAACTACATAAAAAGAATGTGGGTAAACTTTTTTGAAAAGATAGGACTCTTTTGTTATCATCGCTCAAATCATATTTTGTCACTTTTTTCTGGAGCGCAAAGAATTCAAATAAATTTTGGAGCGGATGAGAACAGAACAATGATTATTCCTAATGGAGTGGATGTAGATACTCTTAAAGCAACAATGGTAAATCGTGCTGAAGTACCTCGTCCTATTGTTACCCTTATTGGTAGAGTTGTTCCTATTAAAGATATTAAAACTTTTATTCGTGCTATTAAAATTGCTTCAAACACACTGCCTGAGATAGAGGGGTGGATTGTTGGAGCAGTTGAAGAGGATGTTGAGTATGTGACAGAGTGTCAGCAGATGGCTATCTCTTTAGGTCTCAAAGATAAAATGCAAATTTTTGATGGAAATAAAAGTAATATAACAGCGCAAGAGATAGAGGCATCGAGTGATAAAATAAAACTTTTTGGGCATAGTGATATTAAGAAAATTTTACCAAAGTCAGCACTCCAAACACTCTCATCTATCTCAGAGGGAATGCCGCTTGTTATACTTGAAGGGTTTGCTGCAGGTGTTCCTTGTGTCGCTACGGATGTAGGCTCTTGTCGTGATCTCATTGAAGGTGGAATAAATGAAGAAGATATTAGAATAGGTAAAGCAGGTGCTATTACAGGTATAGCAAACCCAGAAGCCCTAGCAAATGAGTATATAAAATTTTTAAATTTTAATAATGGATTATGGAAAAAAGCACAAGAGTCAGGTTTAAAAAGAGTTGAAAAGTACTATCGTCAAGAACTCTTTTTACAAGATTATAGAGATATCTATAATGAAGCAAAAGATATTTCATGGTCTCAACTTAAATCAAAAGTATTCCCTTTTTATCTTCCAAAGAGAGTTCCTTTTGCAAGAGTGATGTTAAAACGTTTTGAAATAATTTGTTTCACAACGAAAAGGGAGATGTAATGGCTGGAATTGGATTTGAACTTAGAAAAATACTTAAAGAAGATAGACTACTTTCTCTAGGGAAAGTATATGGTTATTCAGCGATTTTAAGCTCAGGTCCTTGGGTTATATCTATTTTAGCAATTGTATTAGTTGGATTTATTAACCTTACTAATTTTGGTGAAACAAGTGATGCTTTTCGTTTTCAGGTGGTTATTACTTATGCTATTGCACTCGCTTCAAGTCTTATTGTAACAGGAGTATTACAACTTCCCTTTACGAGATATGTAGCAGATCTTATTTTTAACAACAGAGAAGATGAAATACTTCCCTCTTATTTTGGTGCTATTTTTATGTCTTGGGCTTTAGGACTTCCTTTTATTGTTCCTTTTTATATTTGGGTTTTTGAAGATCAAAGTTTAACTTTTCTTATTGGTGTTGTATCGACATTTTTAATTCTTTGTGGTGTTTGGATATCAAGTATTTTGGCAGCGAGTTTAAAGTACTATAATGGTGTTGTTTGGGCATACTTTTTATCATATTCTTTAATCGTACTATTTTCATACTATTTTGGTAATTCTATTGAATTGCTTATATTTATCTTTTTTCTTGGAAATGCTGTTTTATTTGTCATTTTAATGACACTAATTATTAAGAGCTACAACTCAAGTATTTTTATGAAAGTAGATTTTTTTCTTGCAGAAAACTGGTACTGGAGTTTAGGTATAGCAGGGCTAACCTATAACCTTGGTGCATGGGTTGATAAGTTTATTTTTTGGTATCATCCTGCAACTGGTCATACTGTGATAGGGAAGTTAAATGCTTCTATAGTGTATGATATGCCAATATTTTTAGCATATCTCTCTATTTTACCAGGTATGGCGATATTCTTTTATAGACTTGAGTCAGATTTTGCTGAAAAATATGATTTTTATTATGATGCAGTAAGAAGTGGAGGTACTCTTGCTACTATTAGAAGATATAGAAATGATATGGTTGATGTTATACGTCATGCTATTCATGAAATTTTAATGATTCAGGGGATTATAGATATTATTCTTTTTCTCTCTGCACCAAAATTGTTTGATCTTTTAAATATTCCACAGCTTTATCTTGGACTTTTATACATCTTAACAATTGGAGCAATGCTACAGATATCATTTATGTCTGTACTTGCTATTTTATATTATCTCGATAGAAAGCGTGTAGCGATGTGGCTCTGTATCTCCTTTTTTGTTTCAAATGCGGTACTAACACTTATTTCTATAAATATGGGACCAGCGATGTTTGGTTATGGATATACTGTTTCACTTCTTTTAGTCTTTATGGCTTCTTTAATAGTGATACGAAATGAGATGGATAGGTTGGATTATGAAACATTTATGTTGCAGTAGATTTATAGTACTTATACTATTGTTTGGAGTGACTCTTTTTGCTTCATTAGATAAGAAAAGTGCTATTGTCTATTATGGAAAAGATATCTCCTATCCTATGGTCGGTATTCATGATTATATTATAGTAAAACCAGAAAATATAAATAGTTATAGACATGGTTTTAAAATTTATAAAGAGAAAATATATGCATCTATAGATTTAGCATCGAAGATAGATGAGGTTTATAAAAATATAGCGGCTGCACATAGCAGAGGATTTGAAAATTTTTATCTCACATTATTTGAAGATAGGAAGAAAAATATCGCTACTTCAAAAATTTTAACTTATATTTCCAGTAAATATCCTAATGCAAAAATAGCACTTAATATAAAACTAAAAGTAAAAACTGACTTATATGAAATGCTTCAAGTTGTGATAGTTCCAGCAGATAGTACAGTTTCAAAAAAGATGAAAAATCTATTAACTAATGGTAGAGTCGCAATTATTAAACTAGTAGAAAAGTCTCCTCATGATATAGAAGATTCTAAAACTACTATAAGCGAGATAGAAAAAGAGGGTATGATTCCTTATATAGGTAATGTTTTTTATGATGTATATGGACTCTCTTCAAAAGTGGCAGTGAAAAGAGAAATCTTTACTCTTGTCGATGAGAGCAAACATGATAGAACTTTACTTGCAGCACATCAAATAGGTGCACTTCCTTTAGAGTATCTTGGGTATATTCAAAAACTTTATGATGTAAATAAAGGTTTACCAGATGTAGATAGAATGCATCATTATGCAGGTGTCGTTATCTGGTTAAGTGGTGATTATTCAGATCCTTCAGAATTGATTGAGTGGGTTTTAGCGCTAGGTCACGAGGGAATAAAGGTGGCTTTTGCGAGTAACTTTGGTTTTAGTAGTGGTGCTATGCTTTTAAAACCCTTAGATATTGATGTATACGATGGAGATGAAAGTCCATCAAATAAAAAAAGAATCTTTTATCAAGATAAAATGATAGGTTTTGAAGTAAATCCCTCTTTAGGTGAGAGTAGTATTTACATGAAGCCAGAAAATGCAAAACCTCTTTTAGTGTATGAAGATTTACATGGACTCAAATCAACACCAGCTGCCATTACTGCTTGGGGTGGTTATGCTATTGGTGAAGCATTTACTGTTGAGTTAGGCGATGAAAATGTATGGGTAGTCAACCCTTTCTCTTTTTTTGCAGAAGCTCTTAGGCTGAAACCTTTGCTTATTCCAGACCCTACAACTCACAATGGAAAAAGAACTTTTTTTACTCATGTTGATGGTGATGGAATGGTAAATGTAGTTGAGTTTAATCCTGAACTTTATTCAGGAGAGATTATTTTAAAAGAGATTCTTAAAAAGTATGATATACCACACTCTGTCTCACTTATTGGAGCAGAAGTAGAAAAAAATGGGCTCTATCCAAAAGCTTCAGAACGATTTTTAAATACAGCGAGAGAGATGTATGCTTTAGCAAATGTAGAAGCAGCTACTCATACATTTACACACCCTTTCTTTTGGGGAAAGATAGAAGATGGAAATCTTGATGAGAAGTATAGACTCAAACCAAAAAACTATCACTTTTCACTCGAAAACGAGCTCTTAAACACACTTGAGTTTACAAATATAAAACTTCTAAAAAAGTCACATAAAAAACGAGCACAAACTGTTTTTTGGAGTGGTGATTGTGCCCCGAGAGTAAATGCTTTGGAGTATGTGTATAAGCATAATATTTTAAATATAAATGGTGGAGACACAACCATAAGTAATGTAAATCCATGGATTACACTTGTTGCTCCTTTAGGTTTAGAGAGAGATGGTTACTATCAAATATATACGGGTGCACAAAATGAAAATGTATTTACAAATGATTGGCTTGGACCATTTTGGGGGTTTAAACGAGTGATTCAAACATTTAAACTTACAGAGTCACCAAGAAGATTAAAGCCAATTGATGTTTACTATCATATCTATACAGGGTCCAAAAAAGCATCGATTAATGCATTAAAATATGTTTTAGATTGGAGCTTAAAACAAGATATATTTCCAATGTTTACCTCTGAGTATATACCAAAAGCGATGGATTACTTTAGTGCATCTATGGCACATGAAGGAAATTACTGGCTTATTGATGGGATGAAAGATTTAAAAACAGTTCGAGTAAATAGTGAAAATGAAAGTGTAGATTATAAAAAAAGTACTTCTGTTTATGGTGAGCGGCAGACTAATGGTGTGACTTATATAAGTTTAGGAGATTCTAAACGTCATTTTATTAAACTACAAGGAGAGCAACAAGAGAGTAATGCTCTCTATATTCACTCTACAAATGCAACAATTACAGAGTTAATCGAAGGTGTAAAAAATAGTAGATATACCTTAAACTCTTATGTAGATGTGAAGTTTAGTTTTCATTTACCAGAAGATTGCAGTTATAAAACAACACCAAAGGCAGAAGTGATTCAGCAAAAAAATCAAGATATAACACTCTTCTTTAAAAACTCTAAACAGGGGGTAGTAGATGTCAGATGTAGATAATGAAAAATCCTATGTAATTACATATAAGGAGTTAATTTTTACATTTATAGTATTTAGTGCTATCCTTATTGCTCTTTATCCTAAAGATCTTCTAAAAGAGCAAATTTTATCAGAAAAATCTAACTATGATCTGAGTATGCTTTATCTTAAAAATCTTATTCAGCACTCACCTGATGATGAGTCTTTGATGCTTATTTTAGCAGAACAATCACTTCGCTCAGGGAATAAAGATCTCTCATTGAGGTTGTTAAACTTACTATTAGATAGTAAAGATAAAAAGATAAGAGACAAAGCTACTCTTTTAAGCTATGATCTTCAAAAGATAGAGTATTTTTATCTAAAAGATAAAAAAAATAATAAGCAAATCGTGAGAGAAAAAAAAGAAGTTCTTACAAAACTTTTTTCTTCTATATTTAATTCAAAAATGTATGAAAAAGATAATATTGACAAATGGTATAAAGAGTCATTATTTGTAAATAATAAAAAAGCAGTACACTTTTTTTTAAATGAAAAAATTAAAAAAGACCCAACAAATATTACTTTGCTTAAAGAAAATTATTATCTTGAAAAAGAGTTAGGGCATAGAACTGAAATATTACAGACACTAAAAGCACTTCAAAAATATGATAAGAAACATACTAGAAAATGGATTATGGCAGAGTACTATATTCGCTTAAATTATAAAGAGTATGCTATTGCTGAGCAGTTACTTAAAAAATATGAAAATGCAACACTTTTTTATAAATTGAAACTTGCAGAGTTTTATCTTATGCGAAAAGAGTATGTAAAATCTTCAAGAATTTATGAAATACTTTTAAAAAATACACATGAGTATGCAGAACAAAAAGAGTATTTTTATAAAATGGTAAAAGCACTTCAAGCAAGTGATAAACTCACTTCTGCAGCGAAAAAAGTAAAAGATTATGAATCTATATATATACATGATATTGAAGTTAGAAATTTTATGTTGAAAGTTTATATGGCTACAGGAAGACTTGATTATGCATCATCTCTTTCAAAAAAGATTTTAAGAAATGGTATATAATGATGAAAATATTTGTTTTTTTATTGCTTATAAGTAGTGTTGTGTTAGCAAAATCTGAAGATAGTTGTTACACAATTCAACTTATAAGTAAGTATAACTCCCAAAAAAATGTGGAGATTTTAGAATCTTTAGATTACCCTAGTAACTGTAGAATTATGCAGATAGGGCATGCTGTAACTGTAAGGTGTGAATGTTTTGAAGAGTATAAACTTGCAGAAGAGATACTTCCTGAGTATAAACAAAAATTTGCTAAGTCTGTAATTGCAACTACATATAAATCACGTTTTGACAATAAAGTGAAAAAGAGTAGTTCAAAAAGAGTAAGTAAAGTCTATACACAAGCGGTGAATCAAAAAGATGAAGAGTTGCGTTTACTCTTACAAGTTTTTTTATATCAAGGTGATCTTAAAAATGCTTATAAGGTAGCTACTCTTGCTTCTTCTAAATATCCATCTTCTTACTACTGGAATAAAAAAATGGTAGATGTCTGTAAATGGACGGGTAGAACAGTAGAGTCTATGAAGCATTTACGTAAAATGTATAATATAAAACGAGATGAGAAGATTGAAGAAGCTCTAATTGCGTATGGTGTAAAAACGTATCAGTATGAAGAGATCGAGCCACTTGTTGTAAATCGTGCACGTGCAAATCCTAGTGAAAAAAATATTGATTTAATGATAAAAGTTTATAGGAAGTTAGGCTACCCAGAAAAAGTAGTAGCAGTTTTGGATGAGCAGTATAAAAAAGATTCTAAAAATAGATTACTATTAACTAAAGCATTAATTATTAGTCTTGAGATGGGAGATTTAAAATTAGCGAGTAAATATGTAAAACTTTTGGAAAAAGATAAACCTTACTCAAAAAAAGATGCGGCACTTATTGCAAAGTATTACTATGTATCACATAATATTAGTCGTGGATATACTGCTTTAAGTTATGTGGAGAATAGAGAAAATGAGAAAAAAGAAGATCATAAAAAGTATTATGAGCTAAGGAGTGATTTGGGATGGTATTTACAGAAAAATAGAGAGGCGGCAGAAGCCTCTCTGCATCTTATGGAACATAATTCAAGTCGTTTAGTTGATTATGAGAGAGTATCGTTTGTATATCAAAAAAGTAATCCAAAACTTGCAGCAGATGCGACGAGAATGGCATATGAAAAGTATCAACTCTCATATTTATTTTATAGTTATGCTAACAGTGCTTTAAATTTAAAACAGTATCGTTCCCTTAGAAGAATGATTGAAGATATAGATGAAGATAAATCTCCTCTTGTATATGAATCTATGTACTGGCTTATTAAGTCAAAAGTATATGCTCACTATAAGGAGTATAAGAAAGAGAAGTATGCATTATCTAAAGCCTATGCATTAGAACCGAATAATATGCAAATTAAACTAGAACTTCTTTGGTTTTATATGGATCAAAATGATATACAGAAAATAAAAATTCTTTTAAGCGATATGGCAGAGAGTCCAAAATTGAAATCAAATTTATACTTTCCTATGGCTTCTGCATATTATAATATTAATGATATTAACCGTGCATCTTACTATGCTCAAAAACTTATATATCTGAATGATCCAACGATAAGATTGGTGGAGTTTGAACTTTTAGAAGCATATATTGCACAGGCACGTCAAGATGAGTATGGATTTAAAATAAAGATGAATGCCATTGAAAAACGTTTAAGAAATAAGGCAAAACAAAATCCAAAACTTAAGAAAAACGATAAGTATCTCTCCAGATATCTTCGTGTTGCAATGTATGTGCTTAATCCTGATAAGTTCGAAAAGAAGTTAAAAAAGGCAAAGCCCTATTTAAAACAACAAAATTATGATGAAATTGCATACTCATGGGCTATGAAAAATGGTGCAAAAGAGAAAAGTTTGAAGATTTATCATCATATAGATAAAAAAGAGTTGTGGATGGAGTTTAGTAATGCATTAACTTTTGAGAAGCATACAAAAATAGAAAATACTTTAGAGAGACATCTTTATAATATAGCTATAGATGATGCATCTGTGGCAGCATATAAAGATGGACAAATCTCTCTTTCCCAGTCTATGGGTTATGAGAGTACATTGCATAATCAAAAAAGTCAAAACTCATATATACAGCATTTAAGTTTAAGTCGAGAACGCTCAGATGAATTGGATATTAAAACAGCATATTACTTTCGTGAACCACTGCTTCAAAAGTTTATGGATGTAAAAAACAAAACATACCTTCAAGATGGTTATACACTTTTAACGCATCTGTTTTACACAAATAATAAGAGTACAGATGAGACACTTTTTACAAATGTAGAGGAGAATACACTCTACCTTGGAGTAGGACTTAAAAGACTCTATAATCGTGGAGAACTTGAGGTTATGACTCAGTACCATAGTGCAATGAAAAACTATATGGAGTATAGGTTATCTGGAAAGTATAAAGCGAGTACAGATATTATATTAAGTGCAAATGTTGGCAAGAACATGAACACACAAGAGAGTACGCAACTTCTTTTAGGTGGTAAAAAAGATAGTGTGGGAGTGAATCTTACATGGAGTATCTTAAACTCTACAAGTATAGATTTTCATACTGAGTATAATGAGTATGCTTCGCAAGATAATGTTAACTTAGGAACAGGTCGTTATGCTAGAGTACTTATTGCAAGGCAGATTAGAAGTGGTTATCCAGACTTTAGAGCAGGAATCTATTATGATAGAGGTTTATATGATGAAACAAGTGGTTCTCGAGGAGTTATAGATACTCTCACTACAACACCATTTAATGTGCTTCCTGTAGATTTTTACAATGTAGGGATGAGTCTCTCTTATGGTATGGCAAATTCTGGTCTATATACTCGTGTATGGCGACCATATATAGAGCTTTCACCTTACTATAACTCTGATTTAGATGACTATACT
>Ga0256838_1000719_pt1 | contig 18270 bp, 19 predicted proteins | sample 4571419metaG_FD_185978 | JGI IMG/M metagenome (GOLD analysis project Ga0256838, IMG submission 185978) | Hydrothermal vent microbial communities from Guaymas Basin, Mexico - 4571-419 | ecosystem: Environmental > Aquatic > Marine > Hydrothermal vents | place: Mexico: Guaymas Basin | collected...
AGTTTAACTATACCCATCTCGGTCACAATTATATAGGGAATCTTTATTTCAAGATATGTATTTACCCAAATCGGTATTATTTTAACGAGGAGGGAGAAAGATGGAAAATCCTTATGTTATAGCACACGCGGCATCGCAGGGGGATATTTTTGATTCGGAATTATATTACTTTTTGGGTAATTTTTTCCTTGTAAAAGTGGTTGTTATAGATGAGGAAGGTAGAGAAGAGGATACAAGAATGCTTGCGAAAGTTGCTGGGGAATTGAAGTGGCAAGTACCTCAGTTTCAAAATACGATAGTGAAAAAAAGAGGATTAAGTGCAGAGGTGTTATTACATGATTTAGAGAGAAGGTTTTATAAAGAAGGAGGAGGTTTTTAATATATGGGATTATTTGATTTTTTTAAAAAAGGAGGTAAAAAAAGTAGTTCTATCTCTACAGCACAACAAAAAACTTATAAACTTGCCATAAAAGCATCTGATGCAGAGAAAGCTGAAAAGTTTTATTCAGAATTCTCGGATACTATAAAATCTGTAGTTTTAATGAATGATTATGGATTATGGATAGGGGCGGAATGGTGGTGGACATACAGAGACAAAATGAGTTATCCTGTTGCTAACTCAATATTACTATCTACAACTGTAAAGAAATTTCCTCATAAAGTTTATAATCTTGTGTTTGGGGCCTCTTTATTTCGTGTATTGAGTTTAACCTATAATCATCAATATCCTTTTGCAACAGCAGCACAAGGGGTTTTTGCTAACCGTTTTTTTGAAGATGGAATAATGTTTTATGTAAGATATAGAATTTATTGGAATCCGGGGGTGGCAGAATATTTAGATAAGAAATTTACAGAAGAAGAGAGAGTTTTTATTATGCCCTTTGAAAAAGGGTTTTCAAAAATGTTTGCTTTACAATTGTCAGCAAGACAACTTGAGAAATATGATAAATTTGTTACATATAGAGAATCAAGTTTTGCAAGTTGGGAAGCTTCCAAAACGATATCATTGTTTTACCAAGTAGACCATAAATTTGTTCCTCATATTATTCTTCCTCGAGAACATGCTTTGTCTGAACAAACATTTGTTGCTTTATCTCATTACCTTGCATCTGATTATTTGTGGGAGGTGCTATAAGATGCGATATGTTGTAAGATTAGATGAACAACATGCTGCTGGATTTGAATATGTGATAAACGACGAAGGGGCGGCCGTATTGTCTGGTAATTTATTTATTGATCCTAAAATTCGTATGTATTCCTTTGGTTATATACAAATAACGACTGTATCTAATTCTTCTCTAATAAGTGGATCAACATATTCGGAAGCTGTTTTTTTAACATATGTTCCCATTGTTACTCTTCCCCCTGTTGCGTCTAATATTTCTTTAACAGGAGATGCATTTGGAACATTTTACTATTCTCAACAGCATAAGAACATTATATATAGAGTAATGGGAGCTTGCCCTGCAACTCCTTTTATGCAACTGGCCGCATCGGCGACTATAATAGGTCATCCGACGAAATTGATATATCCTGTTCCTGCAGAAGGTAAAGAAGTTGCGGTATTCCCTGTAACAGCAATATTTGAAACTCAAATGACAGAAGGAATTGTTCCCACAATAACTGATTTTGCTGATGATATTGCAGTTTTTGATGAGGAGTTTGCCCCAATCCGTTCTCCCTCTTTTTTACAGAAAAGTGCTTTACTTATGCTTAATGCTCTAACTGGGGTCATATCAAAAGAAGAAACTCCTTATGTAACAAATCTCTATTTTTCGTTAATGAGAAATTCTCCTGCAATAGAGAGATACGATATAAAGCAACTTATCGTTGCTGAAACATTACCTGGTGGAGGAAAAGGAGATCCATCTGAAGAATTTTTGACTCTAATGCAATCTGATGTTAAATATTCTGATGTTTATCCTTTTTATTTTTACACAACCAAAGAAAGGGTTTCTGTTCAGTTTATGGGAATGGTTTCTCCCTCCATGTTAAATAAAATTAATGTTGAGATTAAAGATTTTTCAAATTCATCTAAAAAGAAGAAGAAAACTTCTCCTATGATAGGGATGATGGGAGGAGGAAAAACTGAACCTCATGTTGAACTTACTAAAAAATTAAATGCTTATACTCTTAATGGTGCTTTGTTTACTCGCATTCACACACCTCTTCTTTTTGCAACAATGATAACTAACGTTCCTGATAAATATCATATCTATACATTCGATAAAACAGCATTTTACTATCCTTTATATCCAGAAAATGTGGAAGTGGAATTAATTTCTCAGCCTTTACCTGATGAATATAAAGATTATTACAATCCGGGAGAGTAGTAGGAGAGTGGTATACAATGTTGCAAGTAATTAATAATTGGATGCCTTACTGGATAAAAACATGGATAGATATCATATTTTTTCATCCTAAATTGAATATTGCTATAAAAAAACCTACAGGGGGATTTGCTATAAATTGGACACAATTATGGCATACTCTCTTACTTTCAATTCCATTGTTCTTACTATTATGGTTATTCTTATGGTTGTTAGGATACTTTATAATAGAAAAATACGATAGAAGACCCAAAGTTTATTTTAAACTAATTCCTCCTATAACTGCTTCTTACCCTGCTGATATTATGAAGAGGGTCCATGAGGCACTTATTACTGAAAAAAGACCAACAAAGAGTTGGTGGGATTACATTCTTTTAAGAATTACTCCTCCTCCTTCTTTTGCATGGGAGGTAACTCCATTAGGATATTACTTAGTTGTTCCTAAGGAGTATGCAGAAATTGTAGAGTCTGTTCTTGCTTCTGCTTCTAGAAACAATGTTAAATTTTCATATCGTATGTATGAGGTACCTCCTTATGATTTTACAGGGGCAATGGCATTAAGAATTAAGAAAATTACATTAGAAGAGGATAAAATAAATATTAATGCGAGGGAAACAGATGCAGATATTGAGGCAGTATCTTCAAGATTCCTTAAAGAGGGACAAGAATCTCCTATAGATCCTGCATCTGATATGTTTGTTGCCGCTGCAAGAACTGGAGGAGCTATACAAGTAGTTTATAGACCTCTTTGGAATATATCTATATGGACATCAAAAAGAAAAAAAGAGGCATTATACGAAGTTAGAATAAGATATAAAGAAAACGTTTATTTATATTTACCTCCATTTATAGAGCATAAAATTTTTAATCCTTTGTTATACTCTGTTAAAAAAGTATGGGAAGATAGAGCAATAAATAGAGCAATGGGTTCTTCTTTACTTGAACCAAAAACAGAGGCAGTATCTCTTAATTCACTAACCATGCTTGCATATCTTCCTATCAATTTGCCTCCTGAAATGGCCTCAGATGCCATTAAATTGAAATACGCAACTCCTGAGTTTATTATCTGGCATTTTACTAATCAAACAGTCAAAAATGAACTGGATACAGCAAAATATGGATTAGAAGCTCTTAACAAAATAATAAAAAAACACTCAAAACACATTGATTTGATAGACAATAAAAAACGATTTGAGGAAATTATTGATGAAGTATCTAAGTTGGAAAAAATAAAAGATCCTAAAGAATTAAAAAATAAATCTGATGAGATTAAAAAACTTGTAAAAGAGTTAGTAGAAATCGTTGACGAAAAAATTAATCCTACTCTTTTAACGGAAAATGCTTTTACTGTTCCCCCAGGAGAGCCCCCTGAATACACTCTTAAGGGGGATTTCTACGTAGGTCAAGCCCTTAGACACGGTAATGTTGTTGATACCCATATACTGCAATATAAATCAGGAGGAATTGTAGACGCTCCACATATACACGTTATAGGTGTTTCAGGTTCAGGTAAAACCTCACTTTTAATTTCGTTTGCTATAGAGGCTATTAAAAAAGGAGTAACCCTTATAGTTCTTGAACCTCATGGAGGATTGACAGAGGGTATTTATGAGTATTCTCCAATAGAACCCTTATATGCTACCCCAGGGATAAGAGGATTGAAATTGTTGCCTTCTATTGTAGGTATCGATGAAGAATATGCCGAAACAACATTAACAACCCTCATTGAAACCTTACTTCTAGGTTTTCGTTCTCACTATGGTAGTAAGGAAAAGGAAGTTCTTGTTGCATGGGGTGGTAATACAGAAATTGCAATAGAACTTGCTTTTAAAACAGCAGCTTTTCTACCCAATCCTACCATCGATAATGTATTGAAAATTATTGAAGATAGAAATTATAGAATGCAAATACTTAACGAAGCAAGACAAAATCCTAAATATGTTCCTATTGTTGAAGAAATATCCACTCAATGGAATCCTATTGATAGAACAATTCAGCAAGGAGGAGAAAGAGGTAATCAGTTGTATGCTTCAATTTACAATAAATTAAGACCTTTTACTCGTTCAAGAGAACACGCTGCTTTCTTATCAGGGGATATTGATTTATCAAAAATACTCACATCTAAAGAACCTCAAGTATTATTGACTTTCTTATCTACAGAATTTGGGACATACACTCCTTTAACTGCTTCTTTAATATATGCTCAAATTCTTAAAGGAGCAATGGATAGAGGAGAAGATTGGGAAGCAAAAGGATTACCTCCTGTATATGTAATAATAGATGAGGCAAAGACAATGATTTCAGGAGCAGGTCTTTTAGGTAGATTATTTGCTGAATCTCGTAAATATGGAGTAGGTCTTGTTGTTGCTCACCAGACATTTAATCAGTTTGGAGCAGAAGCACAAAATTTTGCAGCCGCACTTGAAAATGCAGCTCAAACAGTTATTATGAATTTACCTTCTCAAAAAGAAAAAAGATTCCTTGAAGGTAAAGTTACAGATCTTGATAGAATAGGAGCATTACCTCGTGGTGACTTCGTTCATGTTATTACAGGAGCAGGTAATACTCGTATATATAGAGGACATGCTTTTTATTACAAAGAAATATATCAAAAACAGAGAGATTTTAAATTAGTAAAGACAAAGAAAGTGCCTAAACTATCTCTTAAACATTACGGAGCACAAGTGTTTTTCCCTTATACATGGGAAAAATATAAAATTGATGCCGAGAAAGAAGAAATCATTTCTCGTGTCAGAGGATATGATAAGATATATATTCCTCTTGACATCAAAGAAGATTTTCTTGAACTTTTACGTTCAGTTCCTCATCCGTTTCCAGAAGCAATTCCTCCTGCTATTATTGCAACAAAAGTGTTTGGAGAAGATGAGTTATATCCATGGTATCTAAATAGATGGACTTTAGGATTTGTAACGAAAAAAGTGAGAGATAAAAAAGATAAAAAGAATATTAAATACCCCCCTGTTCATCAATTTCCTGTTGCAATTGCAAAAGTGGGAGAAAAGATACATGTTTTATATTCTGTCCCCATTTCAGAACAAAACATGGATACTGTGTTAAAAGATATAGAAGAATTATTGTCGGTTATGATGTCATCAACCTCAGAATATAGAATTACTCCTTACAACGATAAACCTATATCTATTCTTAATCCTTTTAAAAAGATTGTTTTATATATTTTTAAATCTTATCATAAAAATTTACCTGATGACAAACTTTTTGACTTTTCTGAAAAATTTGAAGAAATTATAGATGCAAAAATGAAAGTAATTACAGAAATGGCAGGTATGGCTCCTGATAATATCCAAATTAGAGTGTTGCCATCTGAAGCAGATTTGCTTAGGGGATGATGTAAATATGATAGTTTTTACTGAAGAGTTAAAACTTTTAATTTACCTTTATGATATACCTGAAGAAGTGATTTCATTTATACCTTGCGATGTGAATATAATTATTCAGGAAGGATTAAAGGGAAATACTGTCGTCACTTCCCTTCCTATTAAATTATCTTTTGTAAAGAGGTGGGAACATGAGTTTGAATAATTTCTGGGTGTTTAGTCCATTAAGTGCAAAAAAAGGTAAAAAGTTTTTAAAAAAAATAAAAGATAATTATCTTATCATTAAAAAATGGGATGGAGATGTCATTCTTGATACTGTGTTAGATGCGATAAAAGAAATAACTCATTCTCATTCTGAGGAAAGAGCAATTATTAAATTTCTTTCGTCTGAAAAAGGCAATATTATACTTGTTAAGTATGATGCAGAATCAGATGAAGAACTTTTGAATTTTCAAATGAATTTTAAACATTTTTTAAAAGATAAAGGGTTTGATGATGAAGTATATCAATATTTTTTCACTTATAAGTTTGTCGTTGAGAATATACCAGAAAAGACGTCTGTTTCCTCTTATTTATCGTGGTATTTAACAGAACAAATAGATGTTGATTTTGTTGATTTTGCAGAAGAAGAGGTTGATTTTATTGATGTAAGTGGAGATACTCAAGATGAAATAGTTTTGCCAAGTGTAGAACCAATGGAACAACCGAAGAAAATAAGATTGCAAAAGAAACATCGTCATGCTAATCAAAAAATAGAGAAAAAAAAGAAAAAGTCGGTTCGCAAAAAGAAAAAGAAAGATGAAATTAAAACTTTAAATGTTTTGGTTCTTCCTCAACTTGCTGTTATTCAGGGATTTGAATTTAAATATGATATCTCCCTTATGGTGGGAGATTATTATCAGATAATGTCACAGTTGAGAGAGGAAGGATATCACTATGCTTTAACCAAAAAAATGGGTCCAAAACAGTATATAGTTGTTGTTCCCCATAAATCAGTTCCCGAGCATATATTAAAGGATTATCATATTTCCGTACCTGCTATTTTCTTTGCTGAAGCAGTATCTCCAACAAATACTCTACAAGGATATGTTATCATAGAAAACTCTCCTTTACAAAAGGGAAAGCAAGATATTACATTTATGGTGAAATTAGGATATGCAGTTGTTTATTTCAAACGATATCAGAAGGTGGATATTTCTGATATAGGAAATCTTTTAATGGCAGTAGATGAAGAAGTAGATGTAGATACGTGGGAAATAGTAACGATGAATGATAGACAACAATTGTTTATTTACAAGGAATTGCAAGATGATGAATATTTTGATCAAACATTGCTTAATAAAATAATATTAAAAAATATAAAAGATTATAGTGCTGTAGTAGAGGTGCAAGAAGATGATGAAGGAGTAATGTATTTTAGAGTTATGACTCGTATTACAACAGTAGAACCTTTAATACCCTTCTCTATTTCCACCCTTGTGAGGTCTACCGAATTATTTGTTTACACCTTGAAGAACCTTAAAAGAGCAATAATATTGTTAATTATTATAGGATTTATTGTAGGTATATATCCTGTTTCGGAAGCTCTTGTGAAACATATGCAAAATGTGAGTAGATATTACTCTTATCAAAATAATAGCCTCGAATCAGATAAAATAGTTAATAATGTATATCAATTGTCATCTCAGCTTGACAGTTATGATAATGTGGGGTATATTTCCAATGTTATTAAAAGTATGTATGATATGTTTCCTGAGGCAGATGAAATTAAATATAATGTATTAAACAGAGAGTTAACCCTAATTATTCCTACTGCTGATATTGATAAAATAACCGATGATATTAACAAACTTTCTGAAAAAAAGATTATAAAAGAAGTTTATCCTCCTCATGTAGATTCTTTTTCAAAGAAAACAGTATTTAAGTTTGTTATTTCTCAAGATTATATTCATACTATGCAAACAAGTAGCATATCAGATACTTCAACAGATACTTCTGTTTCAGGGGTAGGTGATGAGTAATGATATCAGGAATAATTATAGGAACAATCATTTTAGGATTAATTTTTTATGTTTTTTATGAGGGATATACGAGGATTAGGAACGCAGGAGTGTTCTTATCTGTTCTTCCTGTTGTAATAGTACTGTTCATTGGGGGATTGTTTATAATTCCTATTGCTTATAACTTTTCTCAAGCTTCTTTGTATCAGAGAGAAACAGAGGAAAATATTAAGGAAATTAATAGTAAATTAAGATATACATATCAGAGTATTACTAATAGCATTACATCTCGTAAAGCGGTAACAGTTGAAAAAATAGGAACTTTTTCTGAAGGAGGTTTTCTTAGAACTGCTTATGTTTTTAAAAATACTATTCCAGGAATACATTTACCATATTATTCTTATACAAGAAAAGAAATTTTGCCTAATTTTTATTCTGTAACTGTAAAATTTAATAATGATTATGACAATAACGATGATTATCTTCCTACTAATTTCTATTTTGATTTAAAAAAGTTATCAAAATATTATCTTGTTAAGGAAATAGACATTAGAAGGACTGTAACAAAGTTTAAAGTGTATTACACATTTATTCAACTTGAATGGGGGCAAAATAACAAGGTTCAAGATATTTTTGTCGATGTGTATGATAATAACGGAAATAAACTTAATCAGGAACCTTTAAAACTTTCTGATGCATTAAAAGAATATTCTAATTCCAAAACTGAATTAATTATCGTTAAATATGTAGAACAAGGAGGGAAGAGATAATGGAATATATAGAAGGAATCGTATTTATAATTCCTCCATTTTTTAACTGGCAAGAACCAGATTTTTATGACAAAATTCCTGTAATGTTTTCCTATATATATAAAGAAGGTAAAAAAAGGCAAGCAATTATATCGAAAGAAAGAAATATTATACCATTTACAATGGTAAATCATGTTGCCTCTTTATACCCAGTAGTTTGGTTTATAACCTTTTCAAAACAAGAAATTGTAAATTATCTTTCTCAAATGGAACTTTCAAAAAGAGGAGAGATAGAGGATCTTTATAGTCACTATATTAAAATGGTTAATAGAATTATTTCTATTTTGCGAAAAGATCATGTTGTTGTCAAAATAGATTATTCCGTCGCTGAACAAATGAATATTATTTCTTACGATGAACATAAAGCAATTAACTGGAATTTTGATGAAACTAATCTTTCAACAAAATATTCAATGATTTTAAATTATCTTCTTCAATTTGTTCCTGAGGATAACCCTTTTTCCAATATTGCTTCTGACTTTAATAAAACAACACTATTTTTATCTTTTCCTTCTATAAACGAGTTAAAAAAACATTTTCCTGAAGGAAGAAAATCATTATTTTATTATTTGCCTGAAAATGTAAATGTTGAGTATGAACTCATACCTATTGCTGTCAAGAAAAAAATGTTGTTAACAAGAGTTATTGTGATAATAGCTTTATTACTATCGTTTTTCTTTCCAACATTTAACACTTATATAACAATGGGGAGAGAAAAGATCTATACTACTGCTAATATGTGGACATTAGTAGCAGGACCAGTTGCGAAATCTGTGATTACAAAAAAGTTCACAATGGACACAAAGGAAGTTAATATTGAAATAGTTGTTCCTGATTATTTAAAACTTGATAAAATGCATATTCCCACTATAACGATTAGTTACGACATAGGTTCTCCTTAATAAGTTAAATTTTTGTAATTTATGGGTTAAATGTATGTTATAATTAACTAAACATTTTATTAAATTTTTAATATAAATAACAGGGAGGTGTGAAACATTGATAAAAACGAAAAAAAGAAGTGCTAAAAATTCTCGTAAACTGGTAATAGCTTTGTTTAAACATAAAGAAGAAATCGCTCCTATTGTAAAGAGAGTTTTTGCTAAGGAATACCCTGATGTATTTAAAGCTGATCGATTGCCCACCCCTAGGGAAGAGGAACAGGTTAAATTATTAATAAATGAATTAAGTAATTATCTTACAGAAGAATCTGTGTCTAATGTATTATCTTCTTTAATTGTTATTTATGATCGCAGAGTAGAAAAAAAGAAAAGTAAAAGGGGAATATGAATGATAGAGGGTAAGGGGTCTGGATTTCTGTTTATTCAATCATCAAACGGGACTGCCTTAGGATATTTAACAGAGTTCACTCGTGATCCTAGAGGTGGTCTTGTTGTCAATTTTTCTACCATGCCCCTTACCCCAAATGATTATGGTTTTTCATCTACGATTGACGAGGTTTCTGAGGTTCTTTTGATAGCAAACATTATGGAATCTGGTAATTCAATGGTGTTAAGCTTAATGGCAAAAGGACTTGTTACTATTTTTGAAGAAGCACAAGTGGGTATAGCAAGATTACAAGATTTAAGAAGATGGAATTATAGAGAGATTCCAAGAATTTATGGAGTTGTCACTCACGGTAAAGATACTTATCCTGTTGATATAGAGTTAGTAGCAGAAAATGCTATAAAATTTAGAAGTAAAGAAAAAATAAAAACAGGATTTTTTGGTGGAGGAAAGTCACATATTTCTTTCCGTATTCCTCTTGTTGACCAAAAAACAGGATATACTGATATAATCTCAATAAAGGCAGAAATAAAGTTGTTAAAACCGGAATATGGAGAAAACTTTTATTTATATACTGCCAAGATTATAAATTCTTCCGTAGATTTAGGACAAATCGCTATGCACTACTATCATATTTTGAAAGTAAATATATAAGGAGTTGTGTAATATGGGTGGATTAGATGAAATCAAAAAAAGATTTGTAGGAAATCATCAAAAAGATAAAGAACAAAAAAAAGAACAGAAGGAGGTTCACAGAAAAGGGATTGTTGATGATGAATTGTTTGAAGAGATAGATGATTTTTTTGAAGAAGATACTTTTGATGTTACAGAGGTAAATGATTTTAGTTCTTTATTTTCAGAGGAAATTGTTGAAGTAGAAGATGAAGAACATAATCAATCCACCTCGAAATCAGTAAAAAGAAAAAATATTTTTAACTTATCTGTATACGATCTTACAAAACAATTTTTTGGAGAATTTGGAGATCAATATGTTACTTTACTTGAAAAAATAAGATCGGCATCAGAGGGTAATGCAAATATATCTAAAGGAACTTCTGCTAAAAGAGGAGCATCGGTAAGAATTAAACAAAAATTAACGGGTGATAGTTCGGGAAAGTTTGCTGTACACTTATATAGTTTGTCTGTGTTAAGGGTTTTTCCCTGTTCTTTAGAAATTATTGATAAAAATAAATTGAAAATGTACAATTTATCTTCTATAGTAAGGATGGATATAGCAAGAACCTTACCAGAAGATTTATCTACCTTATTATTGAAGGTATATATACTGGCGTATTCAGGATATACTCCTTCGGAAGAAGAAATAAATGATTTATATATGTCACTATTTGAAATATTATCGGAAATAAAGGATCAGAACACCTATTTATTAAAAGTATCTTCGTTCGCCCACTTCTGGGGAGCTATCGATTATTTGCTTAGAATTACAAATTATGAAACAAGTACAAGGGTTAAAAGACTTCTTGAATTGATCGTTCCTTTAATAGAGTTATATTCTGCAAATACTCTTGCAACAGCAGAGGGTTTGTTCACAAAACAAGAAGGATATTTTATAATGTCAGTGATGGGAAAGATTTTGTATAGATATTTTTAGGGAGGGAGCAATTTTGGCAAAAGAAAAGGATGACACAATTATGAATACCAAAGATATCGAAAAGAGTAATTTAATAAGTGAAAATACTCAACAGCAATTGGATAGTCAACAATCCTCTCAACAAACACAAGATAAACAAAAAGAACCCCCCGAAAAACAAGATAAAAATGAATTAATAAAATCTATTTTTACAAAGGAAATAGAAAAAGATAAAAAACATTTATCTCAAGCAGGTAAATCAGTTAAAGGGGCTTGGATAGGATATATCTCTATTATATGGGAAACAATTTTAGTATTTTTCTATTTGCTTGCAGTCGTGGGATATGTCAAAGGGGGGGCGATTACAAAATCTTTATTGCTTGTAACAATAGGATTAGTTATTGATATTCTTCTTGTTTTGTTTTACACAAAATCATGGAAAAAAACTGCTGTCATAACTACTGTAATGATATTGACTCTTATTATCGTTCACCCTATTGTTTTGCCTGTAACATACTATACTTTCTCTCCGTATTTTAATGAAAGAACCTACGAGTGTGTGAAAGAGGTTCCCCAGAACCTTGGTTATCCTTCTACTCTTTTAATTACTCCTACTGTTGCTATTACTCCTGATAATAAATACATAATAGGAAATTACTCTTGCCTTGTTGACAATAATGAAGCCTTTTATGTCCACATAGGATTTACAATTGAACAAGAATTTTACACCAAAAAGAAATAATTTGTTAAACAGAATTATAAAAATTTTTCATGTTTGTTTGAAAATTCCCTTATTTTTGCATTGTATATTTTTACACTACAGGAATTATTCTGATATGTTATAATATTCATAGAAAGTTCTATGAAGGAGGGATAGTATGATATTTTCAAAAGAAATACAAAAAATAAAAACAATGCTTTTCGCTTCTTTGATAATAATCTCTTTTACGATAGGAATTATGGGGGTATCAATTTACAGATTAAAAGAAGAGAATGTAAAACTAAAGCATGAAATTTCAAAGATAGAAACAAATTATCAATATGCTTCTTCTAAATCTCCTGATGAATTAATAAATTCTTTAAAATCGCATCCAGTGGTAGAACCCTCTGATGTAAACATCAAACCCGTTATTGATATGCACATTTCCATTCCTACAGGTATAAAAATTATGGATGTTGTTGCAACTGCATATACCCCTTCAGCAGGAGGGATTAATTGTTCTGGAAACTGCAATAATACTGCGAAATTATTTAAAGTTTCTGCTATTGAACATAATTTTGTTGGAGTAACTTACTGTGCAGTAGATCCAAATGTAATTCCATTTTATTCTATCATTATTGTGCAAGGATTTGATAAACCTTGCGTTGCAGTCGATACAGGAGGAGCAATTAAGGGTAATCATATAGATATTCTCATTAATGACCACAAACTTGCAAAAAAATGGGGGAAAAGAAATGTTAAAGCAATAATCATTCCTCCTGATGTTTATACAAAACAAATAACAGAATATACTATAGCTTCTCCTCAAACTGTAAAAACTAGAATAAATGAACAGGGACAGATTCAAGTTATTGCCTCTGATAACAAAGAAGATAAATAAGTAACTCCCTCCTTTTGTATTTTTTGTTTTTTAAGCTAATGAAATGAAAGAGGACCTTTGTTATAATAATAGTAAAGAGAGAATAAGGAGGGGGTAATATGCCCGATACTATAAAACAAGATTATTTTGAAAAGGAAAAAGAAATTCTTGCTACCATTTTATTTGAAGAGTCTCTTTGGAAATATGCGAGAATTTTATCTCCGTCTATATTTGCATCAGAGGAAGCAAGGCTTGTTGCCTCTTATATTCAAGAGGCATTAGAACAGGGGGCAACAAGATATGATGTGATTTCGGGACTATATTTCAGATACTCAAGTATCATGTCTCAAATAGCTTCTTCTTCCTTAATGGGAAAAGATGCTCTTTTAAAGAGCATTGGTATTGTAGAGCAAGTGGCATTAAAGTCCAGACTTGCTCAAATTCTTGAAGAGTTTCTTAATCAAGTTAGAACTACGGAGATACCTCCAAAAGATTTAGCAAAAAATTTAAGAACTTCTGTAGATATTCTTCTTGCTTCTTCTCAAGAAGAAGAGATGCTTTCCGTTCACGATCATCTTGATAATTTTTTTGAGTATTTATATCTTGTAAAACAAGGTAAGAAAAACATCTTACCCACCCCATGGAAAGGACTTAATGAACTTTTACATGGGGGATATGATAAAAATATGCTTCATATTATTGCAGGATTTACATCACACGGTAAAACAGCCCTTGCGACTCACTTGGCATTGCATATAGCTCAAACTAATCCTGAAATAGATGTTTATTTTGTTTCTGCTGAAATGCCAAGACAATTGATGATATCTCGTATTCTTTCCACTCTTGTAGAAGATTATTATGCATGGTTTTTAAAAGATCCTTCAAAACTTACTGATGAGAAAATAGAGGAATATAGAAAACTTGCAACAGAAGTTATTCCCACAAACTTCTTCTTTTTGGGAACAGATGATCAATTTGATTTTGCCGTAGAAAGTATTATCAATCATATTGTAAGAAATAGAGATAAAAGAGATAGAGAAGCAGTTGTATTCGTTGACTATTTGCAATTGTTAAGTGTTTCTTCTAAACCTGGAGAGAATGATGCAACAAGAATTGCTAGAATTACAAGAGAATTTGTTAGAGCAACAAATCAGTTTTCGTTTACCGCTTTTCTGTTGTCTCAATTTAGGAGAAAACAAAAAGACGAAACTATTTCCAAGGCTCTTCTTAAAGGTTCTTCTGCCATAGAACAGGATGCAGCTACTATCTTACTTATGGAAAAAGATAAAGAACCTATTGATTGTGGAGAGGGAATACCTGGACATAACAGGTGTTTCAAAGTAAAAATAATTTTAGATAAAAATAGAACAGGTGAATTGGGCACAAGATATCTGAAATTTGATGGGTGGAGAATGAGATTTGAAGATTTAATAGATGAAGATTTTGATGATATTTAATGAGGAGGGAAGATAAAAATGAAAGAAGAGGTTATAAAACAGATAGAAGATGAATTAGAAAAATTACAGTTTGTCGAGGATCCTTATAATAAATTGATTAATTTTGTAGAATTTTTGGGGAAAAAATATTATCACAATGGTCTTATGCAAGTGATTGATCCGGCTGAGGATAAGATCTATTGGTCTTCCTTCCGAGAGGAGTTATATAATGATATTATCGTTAAATCCCCCTTTTTGATGAAAAAGGTTATTAATTTTCTTCAAAAACTTTTTGCCAGGGATCATATTGATGTCCCTGCTTGTGTTATGTTTAAATTGCTAGGATATGTATCGGAATGGTATTTAAGAGGATATGATTTAGAAGATATTTCTGATTTAATAAGAATTTTTATTGAAAATTATGATAGATATAAGGAGGATTATATATATTACTTTAGGACAAGCAGGAAAGTATTGATTCTACTTGAGTTAGCAAGAGAAAAAGGAATGGATGTAGAAAAAATACAAGAGAAAATAAAAGAAATTTTAAATTCTGATTGTGGAAATAAATGGGTAAGTATTGAGTTAAATGAAATTAGAAAAAAAAGGAAGTTTAGGAAGGAGAAAAAAATAAATTATCTTGATTAAAGCGGGATAAAGTTTTTTGGGGGGATTACTTTAAATAATTTTAATTTTAAGTATTGCAAATAGTTCAGATTGTAAAAGAGATAGTTCTTCAAATTTGTTCTTTTTTACTTTAGGGTAAAACTTTGATAAATTATTAATTATCTTGAATTGTGTATTATAAAATGATAAAACAAATGCTCTATCAATAGTGTTTAAAAATGTTTCATTATCAATGGTAAATAAAAGTTCCCTTGGATACCACTTTTGTATGGGGGTTATGTTTTCTCCTTTACTTTTGATAATATACCCATTCTGAAGATCAATGATAGAATAGTCTTCTTTGTTATTATGCACAAATAATAATCTATTTGTGTACATGTTCATATCTATCAAATAAAACCCCATCTCTAAATCTTTATCGTATATAATATAATCTATATTATTTTGGACGACTACCTTTATAAGATGTTTTTCCTCTGCGAAATTATTGTTTTGAATAATAATAAGTTTTCTATATCGATTTGTTAACAAATGTATTTGTATTTCTTCTTTACTTTTTTCTATATTTACAGAATAATCAACATTTTTTAACCACTCTGATAGAAGATTGATAGTTTCCAATACAATATCATCTGGCATGAGCATCCCTCATTTGCATTTTTTGTATTTTTTACACAGAAATTATACTTTCAAACAATCTATTTTATTTTGGAAAGGTCTAAAAAATGTATATTTTAAGAAAAGGAGGGATAAAAATGGAGAACCTTCGTGAAGTGATAGAATACACACGATCCACCCTTATTGCAAAAGGGTTATATAATGATATAAACAAAATATGGAAAGATTGGAAAAGAGATACCCTTGCAGGAAAACTTAATGTAATTGATTATTTATTAATTAACTCTGCTCCTTTTGATAGTGGGTTTTTTAGATTTTATTTTGCTCAAGTGCAGGGATATATGCTTGCTCTTGATACAGATTTAGATGGAATCCTTAAAACCTTTGAAGAAGACAAAGGAGCATTATATATAGCTGTAAAACTTTTTTTACCATGGAAAGAAGAATATGGAGTGTTATTTGAACCAGCCGAAAGAGATTATTTTTTTAACTTACTTGTTAGGGGGTATATAGGATTCTATGTATTAACTCTTACAACGGCAAAAATCTTTAATGAAACTTCGCAAGGAACAATGCCTAAAGAGTTTATCAGTATGGTAGATGCCCTTGAAAAAAATAATATTTTAGGTAAGTATTCGTATTCTGCTGTAGCCTCTTTAAGAACAGAAGAAAATTTTGAGGAGGGTGAATTATGATTTGGTTAGAAGGATTTGGATATGTAGAATTTGATCCCGAAATGGATAAAGTCACTTTGTCTAAAATAGAAAAAGATTTTGCGACGGATTTACTCAGTATTATTGATGAATTGAGACCTCGTTCTGAGATATCATTGGTAGCAGAATTTTATGATAAGAAAGTAGAAGGTTATCAAGGATCAATAGACAAAGTTTTTTATTTTAGAGATAATATTCAATTAAAATTAAGAAAAAAAACAAGGGAAAATGGTAAAACTTCATATAATGCTTCTCTTTATGTGGATAATGTATATATTACATGGACTGTTGTTTTAAGGATACTTGTAGATTTATTGGATTTCGAAGTAGATACAGGTAATGATGAAGAAAGTGAACATGAACTTGACATGCGAGAATTTAGTTATGAGATAGGAAATAATAATTCTATTGTATACAAAGGAGAGTATTATATTAAGGACGACATTTTTTATATGCACTTAGAAATGGAAAGTAACAGAGGAAAAAGAGAAGTAAATATAGAATCCCCTTATACAAATATTAAAGACGTTTTATTAGCAGCGGTTAACATTGCAATTTTACCCCAAGATCAACTAGTTGATCTGTATGAAACAGTTATTAATCCTGATTGAGGAGGGAAAGATTATGTGGAAATTTATAGAAGATCCCTCTCAAATAAAAACATTACAACCTGGAGATGTTGTTATGTTATCGGATCAATCTCTTGTTGATTTATTGCCTGAGGATGTGTTTGTAATTATTTTGAAGGAGGGAGATTTGTATGAGTGAAATAACCCTTAAAATTATTGGTAAAAAGGATAAGTTCTATAAGCAACTTATGGCATTTTTGCAAGAAGGATATGCAATTGTTGAAGAAGGAGGAACAATCGTAGTAAAGACAGAATATGGAGCAAAATTTGCGGTTTTCCCAAAAGAAGAAAAAAATGAGGTTACAATCAAATATACTCCTCGCACAACTCTTGATGATAAAAAATTTCTAGAAATTATTACAGCACTAAAAGAGGTGGAAATATATCTTAAACACAAAGAACAAGATGAATCGTTAAGAAAAACAAAAAAGGAGATACCTCCTACGATAGAAGGAATAGCAAAAGCATTCCAAGATGAGGATGAAATTGTTATTGAAATAGAACAAGATGAAGATAATGACATTGTTGTTGAAGATGAAACAAATGATGAAATTATTATCAAGGATGAAGATAAAATTGTTATTGAGGATGAAAACACAGAAATTGATATTGAGATAGAACCAGAAGAGGAGGATATTGTTATTGGATCTCCCCCAATAGAGAAAGTTACTAGTGAAGGTGAAAAAGATAAAACAGATATTAAAAGTTTAATAGGAAGTGGAGTAAATGAAATATTCGCATCTGGTGAGGAAGAAGATGAGGATGAGGAAATTGTTATCTCTTCTCCTACAGAAGTTGCAGTTGCGGGAGGGATAAGTCTATTTGAAGACGAAGAAGAAAATGAAGAAATAGAAAAAGAGGGCGATGTTGTATTAACAACAGGTTCTTCATTGGATTTCCTTTCCCCTGAAGAAGATGAGGATGAAATAAATATTAGTAGAGGAGAACAAAAAAATATTCTTATTGAGGAAGAAGAAGATATTATTGTTGAAATTGAAGAAGATGATACTGAAGAAATTATTATCGGTAATAAAGAGGAAGAGATTGATTCTGTTAAAGATAGCAATCAGAAAGAAGAAAAAGAAGAACGAGAAGAGATCATTAATGATTTGTTCGGAGATGAAATAGATGAAAAAGATAATGAAAAACAGAAAGATAAAGATGAAGAGGTTTATAAGGAGAATAAGGAAAGGGAAGAAAAACATAATAAAAATAAACAAACAAGGACAAATGAAAAAGAGGAGATAATTAGAGATATAAATGTAAAATCTAGAAGGGAGGAGAATGATATGAG
>Ga0256838_1000721_pt1 | contig 18228 bp, 10 predicted proteins | sample 4571419metaG_FD_185978 | JGI IMG/M metagenome (GOLD analysis project Ga0256838, IMG submission 185978) | Hydrothermal vent microbial communities from Guaymas Basin, Mexico - 4571-419 | ecosystem: Environmental > Aquatic > Marine > Hydrothermal vents | place: Mexico: Guaymas Basin | collected...
GATGGAAAGGATACGGTTATTGGGAATGCAGCGGTTGTTGTTACTAATATAAGCACGAATAAAAGATATACAAAGCTGACTGATAACTCAGGAGTTGCTTTGTTTATTGGTTTAGATATTGGTGTTTATAAGGTGGAGGTTTCAAAAGAAGGATATCAGAGTTCAGAAACAACTGTTGTTCTTGATACCCCTAAGGAGATAATAGTTTATTTGAAAGTTGAACAGAGTCCCAATACTGTTAGTGGAAAAATATACGATGCAGATACTAATGAGCCAATTAGTGGTGCAGCAATTGAAGTAAGGGATGCAGACAATGCAATGACTTTTTACGGTTCTGCTAGGAGTGATTCTGATGGAGAATATGTGGTTTACCTAAAAAATCTTCCTACTGATAGGGATCAGGTTTATTTGAAGGTTGGAGTTACAGCTACAGGTTATAAACTAGCTGAGAAGTATCCAATTCTTACAATAGGAGAGTATATTAAAGATTTGGATTTTGCTCTTAAAAAAGCAACTACTGAAGATACAGGAAAAGCTCAATTAACTGGTATTGTAAAAGATGCTGTTACAAATCAATTATTATCAGGAGTTCAAGTTTATCTGAAAGGAGAAGGTTTTGAAAATACGAAAGTGACGGATAGCTTTGGTGTTTTCAGTTTTTCAGATTTAACTTCTGGAAAATATTTACTGGTAGTGAAAGATTCTAATAATAAGTACCAACCTTATATGACAGAGTTGGATTTAAGTAGTGGCTTAAATACTATTACAATAGAGCTTCATTTGGTTGGAGAAGGGGCTACGTGTGAGTTAAGAGGGTTGGTTATTGACAAAGATACAGGGGCTACTGTAGAAGGTGCAGTTGTTGGCGTACTGTTTGAAGGAGGTAGTAAAGAGGTAACTACTGATTCAGCTGGGAAATTCGAGTTTAAAAAACTGGAGACTGGTCAAGTTACAATGTATGTTCTAAAAGATGGATATAAACCTTATAATGAGACGTTTACTCTTAATGCTGGTTTAAATCTTAAAACAATTAAACTTGAGAAGTCTTTTAAAGATAGTGCTTATCTTGGAGTTACAGTTTATGATGAGAGTGGCAAAATATTAAGTTTTCCAAGTGATGAGGCGACAATCTACGTACAAATTTTTGGAAATGGTAGCACTATTGAGATGGAGGCTACGTATGGACTTGCTTTCCCTTATGTAGAAGTGAGTAGTGAAATTGATTATGTTATGAAGGTATGGGCGGATTACTATTATCCTACAGTTGAGACTGTAAATTTGAGGCCCTCAGAAGTTAAGCAAATGCCGGTTGTTCTTTTCCATTATAAAGGGAGTATAGGAGGACGTATTATAGATAAGGATAGTGAAATGCCGGTTGCATCTGCTACTATTGTCTTAACTTCAGATATAAAAACTTATACTGGTCAGACAGATGATAATGGTTATTTTTCTTTTGATACTTTGCCTTATGGGACGTATGATATATATATTACAGCTGATTATTATCAATCTACTTCTGAGGAAATTGTGTTAGATGCTACTAATCCGACCTACTTTAAAGTTTACAAGCTTGAAAATAGTCAAACAGCTAATATTGTTGTTCTCTTAAAGGATTACAGTACAGGACAGCCTATAAAAAAAGCCAGTGTTGAATTGGTTTATAATGGTTCGATGTATGATTTTACTTCTCAGGGAAGTGGAGTGTACGTTTATCAAGGTGCTACTGCGAATGTTCTATTGGTATTACTTGTCACAGCAGAAAATTTTGTAACTACGACGGAGAGTTTTACTTTGAAACTTGGAGAAACTAAAGTAATGAATGTTAATCTACGCCCAATGTCGTTTACAATTGGTGGAGTTGTTGTGGATAAGACTGATCATAGTAAGATACAAGATGCGTTTGTAGTGGTATATGGAGAAGGAACATACGCAGTTACTACAAGTGCTGCTGATGGTAGCTTTAATGTTACAGGACTTAGAGCTGGAACCTACTCTGTAAGAGTTAGTGCAGATGGTTACAATACTTATAGTACGGAGGAAATCCTATTAGGTAAAGCAACTCCATCTGTATTTTTAGAGGTTGAGTTGTCTAAGTTTAAAGGAACTTTAATAGGATGGGTATTGGATGCTTCAAGTTCTGCTCCAATAAGTGGAGCACAGGTGAACTGTGTCTATGGTAATGAAACTACGGATACTTCTGGTTTCTTCAAGTTCGAAGATTTGCCTTCAGGTGAGATACTTTTAAACTTCTATGCTGCAGGTTATGAGTTTGTAACTAAATCTGTAACGGTTAACGGTGGAGATGTTGCTAGTATTACTGTTAAGTTGCCGCCTGCAGCGGGGGGAATAGAAGGACGTTTGAGAACTCCGGACTTTGAGCCTCTTGAAAAGGTGAGCGTTGAGATAATACAGCTTGGATTAGTGGCAACTACAGAAAGTGATGGTAGTTTTAGATTTACAGGGGTTCCTGCTGGAGATTACCTTATATATGCGTTTTCTCCTACAATAGAGGCTACTTATGATAACATCACAGTTAATTATTATGCTACTGCTTATGTTGAATTGATTACTGAAAGAAAAACAACTCCGGAATTAATGTTTTATGTATATGACGCTTCGACTTCTTTAGGAATTGAAGGGGCAACGGTTAGGGTTTTGTGGGTAGATGAAAAAACTAGTGAAGAAGTTAAGACTGCAACTTATGGTTTTACCACTCTAGGTGTAAAGGTTATAGGGAAAAAGTATATTTATCTTGTTTATAAGGAGGAGTATGCCACTTATTCTTCAGATGTAATAGAAGCCCCTACTAGTAATGTACTTATAAAAGTACCGCTTGCTCCAATTACTCGAGTTGTTACAGTTACAGTTGAGAATACAATTGATAATTCTCCAATTGCTGGAGCAAGAGTTGAAATAACAGAAGGAGATAATGTTGGCTATGTGGGCTATACGAATAGTAAGGGAGTCCTGGTGTTACCGCCTGTTTCGAAATATTCCACAGTATCTGTGCATGTTACAAAGGGAGATAATTTTGAGGACGGTTACGGAAGCGCAGGTGCAAATGAAAAACAAATTTTAGTTAAACTTATTCCAAAATATGCATTGGTGTATGGTACTGTAGAAGATTCGGAAGGTTATGGAATGAAGAACGTGCATGTTTATGAGGAAAGTGAATTACTTGCTACAACAAATTCAACTGGAGAATTTTCTCTTACAGTGCTTTTGACAGATGTTGTGGGGAAAGTTGTTAACTTAAGGTTTGAAAGGGATGGTTATGAAGTTTTATATAAAACCTTCTATGTCTCAAGGGGAGCAAGCTATGAATTAGTTGCTACAATGGAAAGCTTACCTTCTGGCTCGGTTACATTCAAGTTAATGGATAAGGATGGAGGTTTAATTTCTTCTGATAAAAACGCGACTATTGAGATTGTTGGAGCACTATACTCTACTACTGCAGTTTTCAAAGGACCAATTCAGACTATAGAGTTACCTTCGGGAGAGTATACAGCTATTGCAACAGCAGATTGGTACTGCTCTAGTGTGGATAGTTTTATTGTTGGAGCTGGAGAAAGTTTAATTAGAGAAATACAACTTTCTCCTAAAAAAGGAAAGGTTTGGGGTTATGTTTATATTCGCCGCATAATAAATGGTGCTACGTTTGAAGAGCCTCTTGAAAATGTTAGTGTTGTTGTTAAGGATTCGGCTGGGAATGTAGAAGAAGTAATCACTAATAGTAGTGGGTTGTGGTTTGCAACTGTAGAATACGGTACGTGTTCAATAGTAAGAGCTTATCATCCGACGTATGGAATTTATGATACTTATGAAGTGGTAAATAAAACTGGAAGTATTAGCGTTTTTCTAGATGAGCCTGCTACTCAGATGGCAACGCTTATATTCTATGATAAATACTGGTATATAACTGGTGAGATTTATATGAAGTATCATAAGGATTTAAATGATATTGATGTTTCACAGGAAATCCCTCCGTTTGCTTCGGTAACAGTTAAGTTATTAGGTTATGATGAAGCTACTTGGTCTACTGCAGTTGTGAATAACGGTCAGTATATTTTTAGAGGCGTCCCGGAGAGAAAAAGTGGTTATAAAATATATGTTATTTCAAACGAGTTTTATCCATTGTTTGCTGATGTAGGTTACACTGTGGAGAGTAGATTTACGGGTCCAACTTTGGAGCTTTCTCCTAAATTTTACAAAGTTTCGGGACGGGCCTTGGATTTATTCTATTATAATTTAACAGGGAACGATAAAGAGATTCCGGGGGTTACAATTGAAGTTTATGACTTATTGGAAAATTCTGTGGAAACACGTGTGAATGCTGATTTTGCAGGTAGCTTTGAGTTTAGTGTGCCAATTGGTGTTTACAGAATTGTTGCAGCTTCACCTGAAAGATGTTGGTTGGAAAAGATAGTTTCTTCTTCTCTTGTGGCTACAGCTGATGTGAATTTAGGGAATGTATATTTATTTCCCAGTACTGAAACTGTGACGGGAAGTGTGTACTTGGATGAAGATAAAGATGGAGTTAAGGATGCTGATGAAGATTGGATAAGAGTTGCTAAAAATTATCTTTATAAAGATACCAGTTTGAAGATTTTATATACATACAGAGGGTTATGGGTTTCTACAGAAAATTATGTTGATTCAAATTCAAGTTTTGAGCTAGTTGTCCCGGTAGCAACCTCGAGTTGCTCGTATTTGGGGGTTGATGCTTATAGAACTATAAGAGTTAGTGCGGAGAATAAACTGGCGAATGCTGATGTGAATGTGTGGTTGTATAAAAAGAGCAAAAGTTTGAAAATAGGTATGACTGAATATTCCAGTATTGGGGCTTGGATATGTGGTAGGTTAATAGATGCTTATCTCTACAATTTAAGCGGAGCAGTGTTAACTGTAAATCAAGCTACAGTAGGGGTCTATTCTCAAGATGGAACTGTTAAGTACGCCTCGGCAAATGTGGATGCAGCAGGTGTATTCCGCGTTTATATTCCAAGATGGCCTGAAGAAAAGGTTTTACTGAGGATAGTGCCAACGGAGGAACTTAGCTTAAAGTGTAATAATCAACTTGTTACAGAGAGAAGATACGCCACATTAGAGCTTTATCAAAAAACTTCTGCGGAATGTAATGTGAATACCACATATGAGATAAACCCAGTTTTTGGTGTTGTTAAATTGGTAATTAAATATGATGCGCGTTTTTGGGAGTGGGAGTTTAAAAAGAAAAATGAGTGGGCTGTTGCTTATGGTGTTAAGAGTAATACTCTTCATGCTGGGGATTGGAATATGAAGCCTGATCCTACGGAGGAGCTTATAACGAATATTACTCCAAATTATTACAACGAAAAACAGAGTGATTCTAGCAAAAAAATTGCAGTTCAATATCCGGGTATAGATTTATCAAACTTTACCTCTGATATACGTTACAGTTATTGGGTTAATGGATATTCCATGTGGGTAGAGTTGCAAAATATGCCGGGAGCTGTAATAACCCTTACTCATGTTCCGGTAGGAAGTCATGAATTTTATGTATCAGCGGAAGGGTTCTGGACTTCTCGTGTTTACAGGTTGATTGAGTATAATGTTGGCGATGGGACTGGAACTTGGGAGGGAATAATAGGAGTTTGTAAAGACGTGTTGGTTACGGCTGAAGCTGCGATGATGCCGATGGGAGTTAATGCCATAGTAGGTTATTATGGATCATTTAAAGTTACAGATGAGAGTAGTGATAAATGGTTGGCTTGGAAGTGGTGGTTGGCGTCTGATGAGACAAATTATGCTACTGGGTATGTTGAATTTCTACCAATGGGATGGCGTTATCCATTGAATTCTTCTAGTGATCCTTATTTGTTTACTGTGTATTCATTCCCTGCATCGGGTAATCCAGCTTGGATTTTGCCGCATCCAGCTTTGTTGCCAAGTTATGGAACGGGGACAGGAGAATACGGGGCATATTACTACGGTACTGTATTTTTCTCAACGTATGGTGCGGGTATAGATCAACCGAAACCACCTGATCCGACGGTGAGTGTAAAATTGTATGCTCCGATACCTTCTTCTAACTTTTATGTAGGACCTGGTGGATATTACGGAGATTTTTCAGTTACAGCCGAACAGTGGTTTGAGCCTCAAATTCAATTAGGTGAGTAGTCCTGTTATTTTGAGTTGTGTAAAGTTTGTTTTAAAGGGGCTTTAATGATTTAGCATTTTTCAATAAGATGGGAGGTTGAAAATGATGTTGGATCTTGCCCTTGTAAAAAGGGGAGTAGTGGATTTTATAAGCGAAGATGAGCTTTTGAGTAAGGTAAAGGAAAAGGGTGTGGAGAATATTGTTGTAAAGTATGGAGCAGATCCCACTTCCAAAGATTTACATCTGGGACATACTGTACCTTTGAGAAAATTACGTCAACTTCAGGAAATGGGGATGCAGATAGTGTTTTTAATTGGAGATTTTACTGCTATGGTGGGAGATCCTACTGGGAGGAATAAAACTCGCCCGCCGCTTTCTGAAGGTGAGATAAGGGAGAATGCGAGAACATACCTTGAACAGGTTGGTAAGATTTTGGATGTTGATAAGATAAAGGTAGTTAGAAATTCAGAGTGGTTTGCTGATATGAAATTGCCGGAGTTTATTAAAATAGCTGCAAACTACACTGTAGCTCGCATGATAGAGAGAGATGATTTTGCGAAACGTCTGAAGGAAGGTATACCAATTTTCATGCATGAGATAATGTATCCACTTTTGCAAGGATATGATTCTGTTGTTTTGAAGGCAGATGTAGAGGTGGGGGGAAGTGATCAGCTCTTCAACTTTATAGTGGCAAGAGAACTTCAAAAGGCTTACTCTGAGGAACCAGAAGTGGTTATAACTATGCCGCTTTTAGTAGGATTGGATGGAAAGGCTAAAATGAGTAAATCTTACGGCAATTATGTTGCAATTAACGATGATCCTGATACCATGTTTGGAAAAATTATGTCAATACCAGATGATTTGATGTGGGATTGGTGGTTGCTTTTGACTGATGAGAGTGAGGATAAGATAGAAAAGATGAAGCGAGAGGTAGAAGCTGGGAAAAATCCAAGGGATATTAAGTTGGATCTTGCTCGTACAATAACTAGTCAGTTTTGGGGTGAAGTTAAGGCAAAAGAAGCTCAAGAGAAGTTTATAAAGGTGTTCAGCAGGAGAAACTTTGAAGATATGGCTATTGAAGTTAAGGTAAAGCCTGGAGAAAAACTCATAGATTTACTAGTAAGGATAGGGTTTGCATCTTCTAGAAGTGAAGCTCGCCGACTCGTAAAACAAGGAGGGGTTAGTATTGGAGGAGTAAAGCAGACAGATCCTTTTGTCGAATTAAAGTTTGAAGATGGTGTAATTTTGAAAGTTGGAAAGAGAAGATTTGCAAAACTTTTTAAAGAGTGAGAAAAAAGAGTGTAGTTATCGGTAGAATTTAAGTTAGCTTTTGTCTACCTTTATGATTAATGTTATTTAACAATTTAAGAGTTGGCGAGGTGTCAGAGATGCAGCTTACCCGTTTCTTAGTTGGATTAGTGGGGCTATTGTTTGGAGTGTTTGCAGTTACAGGTTGTGATGATGATGGAACTTCGAGTCTTGGAGATGTTTTGGGAAGCGTGAATTCTAAGTATGGAACATTAGTTTTGGAGATTATCAACCGTGCTGTGTTTGAGAATGGCTTGTCTTTTTCACGTGTGGAGACGAAAACAGATTACCTTGAAAAAGTTTATTTTCACACTTTTCAGGTGGTTTTGAGTAATTTTAAAATTTACGATAAGAATGGTCGTGCTTATGAGTTAAGGCAAGAGCCTGTAAGTATTGATTTGGAGAATGCAAAAATTGAACCTCTACCTCTTCTTACCAAGAGTGATCTGCCGATTGGGGAGTATGTGGCTTTGAAGTTTTATTTGCAAAGTGTAAGAATTGTTGGAGAAAACTTTGATACTACTTTGTCCCTAAATAAGGAAATATTTTTAAGTGTTGATAACTTTACAATGAGTCGTCTGGAGATAAAAGGGGGAGAGGAGTTGACAGCCAATCTCATTTTTGATATTGAGGATAAGGTTTTTAAAGACGTCAGTAATAGGTGGAGGATATATCCAGCAGTGATATTGACCGAAGGGGGAATGGATCTGTGAAGAAAATTAAAGTTGTTATTACCGATGATTCCTTGGTTGCTAGGAAGTTTTTGGAGAAATTTGTTACTTCTGATGATGAGTTAGAGTTAGTTCAAACTTTCAGCAGAGCTACTCACTTACTTGAATGGTTGGAGAACAATTCCCAAATGGTAGATGTTATTCTGTTGGATATAGCAATGCCTGAGATGTCAGGGCTAGAAGCGTTAGAGATAATCAAAAAGAAGTGGCCAAAGATTCAGGTCATAGTTGTCTCCTCGCTATCCGACAGGGATACCATATTTGAGGCTATGGAAAAGGGAGCATTTGATTTTGTTGTTAAAGAGAGACAGACTATAGAACTTACGCGTTTGAAGGATGACATTATTGAGAAAATCAAAGCTTCAGTTGGTCGCAGTAAAGGGTTGGATACTGCTCAAATTAAAGAGAGTTTGAAAGTTGGATTAATAAAAGATGTTGTAAAAAAAGTTGCTTTATCTCCAACTTCTTTGAGGAAATACTTTATAATAGGAGCTTCTACTGGTGGTCCTGCTACAATTGAGGAGATATTAAAGAATTTAAAATATTTTCCCGATGTCGCAGGATTTATAATACAGCACATGTTTCCTGGTTTTACTTCAACGTTTGCTAACCGATTAACAGAGCAACTTAGGGCTCTTAATCCCAATAAGCACTGGATTGTTAAGGAAGCTGAAGATGGAGAAATGGTAAAGGGAGGAGTAATATACGTAGCTCCCGGTGGAAAGAATATGATATTTAGAAAAGAGGGACTTGACATATACATAGTCATAGAGGATCCTAAGCCGGAACATACTTATGTTCCGAATGTAAATTACGCATTTGAGAAGATAATAGAAGTGGTAAGACCTTCCCAACTTGTTGCTGTTCTGCTCACAGGGATGGGAGATGATGGGGCTGTAGGACTTAAAATAATCAAAGAAGCAGGGGGTTGGACAATAGTTGAGAGTAGGGAAAGTGCTGTAGTATGGGGAATGCCACGAGTTGCTTATGAGATTGGAGCGTATTGTGAGGTGCTGCCGAAGTGGAAGATAGCAGAGGCGATGAATGCAAAACTATTGTAGAGGCAGGGACAGAGGATGTCTATTTAGAAGATAAAATAGGTGTGATAAAAAAAATAGATGAAGAATTTGTTGCAGTGAAAGTTTTCCCTTCGCGGGCGTGTATTGGTTGCAAAGGATGTTCAAATGATGTGGTCAGAGTGCTGAAGTTTCCGAAGAGTTTATTTAAAGAATACGAGATTGAGGTGGGAGATGTTGTTTACTTAAGTTTTGATACGCTAGCGGCGTTGAAATTGAGCCTCAAAGTTTTTGTTGTTCCTGTGATTACTTTTTTGCTTCTAATTTTTACTTTGTTGCCCTATCTGAAGCACCTTTTTAGCTCTCAAATTGCTGAATTTACTGTTATAATTATCTGGGGTGCAATGTTGTGGTTATACTTAAAAATCTTAAATAATCGCGGGAGATGGGACTTTTTTGTTGTTAAGGAGGTGCTAAAAAGTGGTCAAAGGGTTAAGAATCCTCATTCTAATGGTGTTAGGGATTAGCTTCCTATTTTTCATGGCAGGTTGTGGTGCGGAAAAGAAGCCCCAGAATACTTCTACAAAGAGTGCAGCTTTAGAGGATGAGAGCGCGGGGAAGGTTTTAAAGCTTGGGAGAATAACTTATTTGGATCCGCGTGAGATGATAAAGCAACACAAGCCACTTCTTGATTATCTTGCGAATCGCTTGAAAAAATACGGTTATAAGAAGGTAAAACTTGTTTTGGCAAAGGATTACGAAGGGGTTTTGAAAAAACTTTTGAGAGGGGATATAGATGTGGCTTGGTTGGGAACAGCTGTTTATGCCCAGCTTTTAAATCAGGGTAAGGAGTTGCCGGTTTTAGTCAGAGCCGTGTGGAAAGGTAAACCTACTTACAAGGGCATGATAGTGGTCAGAGCAGATTCTCCTATAAATGCTATAAAGGATTTGAAGGGGAAAAAGTTTGCTTTTGTGGATGAGCATTCAGCAAGTGGATTTGAGTATCCTTTTGCGCTCCTTGTTGAGAATGGAATAAATCCGCGTACGGATTTTGCTCAGATTGGATTTTTGAAACAGCATGATAGAGTTTTGAAAGCAGTTTTTCTCGGCAAATTTGATGCAGGGGCGGTTTATAAGGATGCGAGGAAAAGAATAAAGGATGAGATACCACCTAGTAAGTTTAAGATAATTGCAGAAACAAAGAATATTCCCAATGAGCCAATTGTGGTTAGGAAAGATCTAAGTGAGAATGTGAAAGAGGAGATAAAGAAAGCGCTTTTGGACTTAAAGATAGATGATCCCCAGTCGAGAAAAATATTGAAGAGTTTCGGAGAGCTTACAGGTTTTATTGAAGCAAGTCCGAAAGATTACTACTATGCGGCGAAAGTTTTAAGAATTATAAAAAAGTATTGGCATTAAAGGGCGTAAATTTTGTGGTACGGTTTTGTGTAAGTTGATGCGATACGGGGGAAGCAGGAGTGAGTGTAGACAAAGAAGGGGAAGTGTTGAGTTTCAAAGGATTAAGAGGGAGCATTAGAGGGAAGAAGTGGGTTCCATTGGGACTAAAGCTATCCTTGTTGTTGATGTTTTTGATAATAGGTATAACTCTCATACTCACTTTCTTTTTTATACGGCGTCAGACACAATATATAAAGATGACAGCTGTTGAGTTCGCTCAGTTTGTAGCAGAGAATGCGGCACATGCGTCTTTGAATTTTTTGGTAACGAGTGATTATAACTCTCTTGATAACTTAGTAAAGAAGATTAGTCGTCACCCTGATATTGAAAAGGTCGCTATAGTTGAGAGTGCGACTAATCGCATAGCTGCTACGAATGATAAAGACTTGCTTGGTAAAAAGGCTGATGTTTTAAAAACTTACCTAGTTAATAAGGAAAAGGTATTTGTTGGAGAGAAAAATGTTATTGTAACAGTTCCCATTCAGGAAAGTGGGGAGGTGTACGGCTACTTAGTATTATGGTTAAAGCTAGATCGTGCTTTTGCAGAGATCAGTAAAGCACGAAATTTTGCTGTGGGAATGGGAGTTTTTGCAGTTGTTATAGCGATTTTTCTTGGATTTTTGTTTATGAAGAAGACAGTTATTACTCCTATCCAAACTGTTATAGATGGTATGCAGAAAGTTGCAGGGGGAGACTTGGATTATGCAATAGATTTGAGGACAAATGATGAATTTGAGATAGTGGCCAACAACTTCAACAAGATGACTAAGAATGTTTCTGTTTTGTATTATATATCCCAAGTTAGTAACTATTCCTCAAATGTTGAGAGTTTGTTGAAGGTGATTTTAGAAAAAGCTATAGAAGTTACCAATGCTGAAAGGGGTTCTTTGTTGCTTATTTCTGAAGATGGAATGAGGATAGAGACAAAACTTGTTGTTGGTTTATCTGAAGAAGCAGCGGGATTTGTCAGTTTTGAATTGGGAGAGGGAGTTGCAGGGCAAGTGGCTCAAACCCAAAGGGCTGTTATAGTGAATTTGGGTGCGAAGGATCCGCGATTTAAACTGAAAGCTGAGTGGAGTTCTAATGTCAGAAATTTGCTTGTTGTTCCTATGGTATATCACGATGAACTTGTAGGAGTATTGAATATAGTGAATAAAAGAGATGGTGATTTTACGGAGGGGGACTTGAATATTGTTAAAACAATGGCAACGCAGGCTGCAAGTGCTATTCTCAAAGCGAAGCTTTATGAAGCCTCGATAACGGATGGATTGACTGGCTTATTTGTGCACAAGTACTTTCAGGTGCGCCTTGCTGAGGAAATAAAGAGGATAAAAAGATACGGTGGATCTGTTTCACTTGTTATGACTGATGTTGATCATTTCAAAAGCTTTAATGATACGTATGGGCACCAGCAGGGAGACATAGTCCTGAAGTATGTGGCTAAACTTATTAAAGAGACTGTAAGACAAAATGTTGATGTTCCTTGTAGGTATGGAGGAGAGGAATTTGCGGTTATTATGCCAAATACGGATTCGGATGGAGCTTTGACTTTTGCAGAACGCCTTCGCAAAAAGGTAGAGGAGTTTCCATTTCCAGGTCAGGAGAAGCCATTACATGTTACCATAAGTATAGGAGTGGCTACTGCTCCTGATGATGCAGATGATAAGTTGGATCTTATCAAAAAAGCGGATATGGCTCTTTATTTTTCAAAGGAAAACGGTAGAAACAGAGTTACGGCGTGGAGGGATATTACAGATAAAGTATCTGAAACTTGAAGGCGCGGTGGTGTAGGTGGCAGAGATAGCGAATTTAAAAGAGGGGCTCACGGATAAGGAGTTATTGGCTGAAATTGATGCTATAGATAGACGTATTGAGAAGGAGATAGAAAGACTCAATATCAAAGAGGAAAAGAACGATGCTTGGAGGAGTTTGATAAGTGTTTATTGGCAACTGTGCGAGTGGATAATAAAAAAGCAACTCAAAAGTTTTGGAATATTTGACTCTCAAAATTTAACACCTCTAGAGAGAAGTATTTTAGACTTTGGATTTTTAGATTCGAGGATTTCAGGAGATCTTGTTAATAAGTTAGGGACTCTTTTGGAAAGGTATAAAAAAGTGGTGAGGATCAATAAATTTGTTTTTTATCCAGTTAGTGAATATTTGAAGGAGATTTTTTTAAGAAAAGTTGGATGGTATGCACTTCAAGAGGAGAAAAAGAAATTGGATGAGCTGAAGGCTCAGTACTCTAAAGTTGTTGAGACAATAAAAGTGTTAGCCGGTAAATTACAGCAACAGTTGCATTATAACTTTTTTGAGTTCATGAAAAAGGTTGATAGGAAAAGTTTTTTAAGGTTTAAGTTAAATTCTGGGCAAGTTTTGCCTCCTGAAGAAAAACAAGAGTTACTTTCACTTGAGGAGGAATTAAATGCTACTAGTGAGACTATAAAAATGGCTGCAAGGAAGGTTTCGGAAGGGCTCGCTTCTATGGTTACTCAATGGTTTGGGTTATTCGATACTCAAAATAAACTTGCTTCTGAATTAGAGAAGCAACAGGGAAAAGTGACAGCAATGCAGAATGATTTTGACAACATGAGATTAGCTGTGAAAGAGGATAGAGTTTTAGAGGCGTATAGGTTGTTAAGGCAGTACATAAAACATACTCCACTTTTGAGCATGTGGGGAGAGGAGATAGAGCCTTTTAAGGTGGTTTCATACTTTGAAAATTTAATTTTCCTAAATGATAGGCGCTTTTCTGAGAATAGTAGGGTAAAAAATAAGATAATAGAGATAGTAGTAGTTCCCGGATGTAATCGCTACGGAACTTTCATTTTTGAGGAGAGTTTCTTTATGTTTCCTTTGGTGGCAGAAAGGAACGTTTTGGAGGTTATAGCTTCTTCTGTTGCAGATTTTCATTGGTATACAGATGACATGTATGAATTAAGGGGGAGTTTTCAAACGATCAGTAAAGAGCTTATGCGAATGTCCACTGCTGGATTGAAAAAGGAGTGGTTTAATAGCTACATTCTGTGGATAGTTAAGGAATCTCAAGGTTACAAGGTTATGGATAAGAATTATAGGAAGTGGTTTAAAGGATTTTTGAGGCCTATTTCTAAGAAAAAGTTAGAAGAGATGTTGAGGGGTAAAGAGGAGAAAGAGCAGAAGAAAGAGATTGAAGTTAAGGATGATCGGGAGGAGCAGAGTAGAAAAGAGTTGGAGGCTAAGCAAGAGCAATTGAAGAGCATTGTAGCAACAGTTAATAATACCTTTTCTCAGGTGGTGGAGAAATTAGCTTCTCAAAATAAATTTTTTAAAGAAAAATTAAAGGTAAGTGCTCGAATAAATGTTGACAAAGTAGTATTTGATTTAAGTATATCGGATTGCAGTGCTAGTGAACTTGAAACTATTATGAGTGAATTGATAAAAGTTATCTCTGTTGTGAAAAAAATAGTTTAAAATTTGCCAGTTGTGCTGTTTTAAGGAGGGTTTGTCATGATTGGAAATTCGGGAGCAAATTTTTCTAGAAGATTAAAGGATTTTCCATCTTCTCCTATAAGAAAACTTGTCAAGTATGCAGATGAGGCCAAAAAAAGAGGAAAAGAGGTTTACCACCTCAATATAGGTCAGCCGGATATTCCAGCTCCCGATTATGCCTTGAAGAATTTTGCTTATCGGATTCCTGAAGTGGTTGCTTACACGCACTCTTACGGTTTAGAGGATTTAAGAAGATTGTGGGCAGAGTATTATAAAGACATAGGTATCGATATAGATTATTCAAACTTAGTGGTTACAACTGGTGGTTCTGAAGCAATAATGTTTGCACTTTTTAGCATAGCTGACTTTGGAGATAATGCCATAGTGTTTGAGCCTGTTTATACTAACTACCTAGGATTTGCAGAATTTTGCGGAGTTGAGTTGAGGGCGTATCCTTTGGATGTAAGAAATGGTTTTCATTTTGATAATTTGAATGGAATGGAGAAACTGGTAGATAGTAAAACTCGAGCGATAATAGTTGTAAATCCAAATAATCCAACAGGAGTTGTGCTTTCAAGGGAAGAGGTAGAGCTTATAGTAGAGTTTGCACGACGACACAACTTGTGGATAATAGCAGATGAAGTTTACAAGGAGTTTGTTTTTGAAGGGGATTTTGTGAGTTTTCTTAGTACGGGTTACGAGAAAGTAATAGTTGTTGACAGTTTGTCAAAGTTGTTTAGTATGTGTGGAGCGCGTGTTGGAGCTTTGGTGTCTCATGTCAGAGAGATTTTAGAAGGAGTTTTGAAGTTGGGGCAAGCAAGGCTTTGCCCTCCTCTTCTTGGACAACTTTTGGCTATTGAGGTTTTTAAAGATAAAGATAGCTACAGAAAATATTTAAAACAGGTAAAAGATGAGTACAGATTGAGAAGAGATGTGGTTTGGCAAGAGAGTGAAGGGAGTTCTGAGATTAAGATCTACAAAAAGCCAGAAGGGGCCTTTTACGTTGTAGCTGCTTTAGATGTTGAAAATGCAGAAGAGTTTGCAAAATGGATGTTAACAGATTTTGATAGGGATGGCAGGACAGTTATGGTGGCTCCAGCAGCTGGCTTTTATGTTTCTGATAGAGGAAAAGATGAAGTTAGGATAGCTTATGTTTTGAATTCTGATAAATTGAGAAATGCAATAAAAATTCTGAAAGAGGGTGTGCGTGTTTATAAGAATAGAGGGTAGAACTAGATTTTAAGTAATATTTTGAGAGGTGATGGTAATCAAGGGGTAAGCTAGAAGGGGGCGTCTTGTGGTGAGATTTAAATCTGGTGCTGAGAGTAAGGTTTTTAAAGTAGATTTGCATTGTCATACTTCTGACTTTTCAGCATGTGCTCGTTCAAGTTTAGAAGAAGTTTTGGAAGTTGCTTTTTCTAAATTGGATACGTTGTTTATAACGGAGCATCACGTTATTTATCCTCACGAACAGATAAATTTTGTACTCTCTAAATACTCTGGTTTATTTGGAATTTTAAGTGTTATTCCTGCGCAAGAGGTTACGGTTTATGAAGGAGGAGACGTGTTAATCTACGGTGTGGATTTTGACATTCCTGCTCGGATAAGCTTGAAAAATTTAAGAGAAATTGTTCTCTCTTACAACTATGATGAAAGAGATGTTGTTGCTATATGGGCGCATCCTTATAGATTTGGAGCTCCTTTGGTTGAATATGTTGAGTTGATGGATTTTATTGATGCAATAGAGGTTTTGAATGGCAACTGCACAGATTATGAGAATGCGTTGGCTATTGAGCTTGCGGAGCGTATGGGGAAGCCTATGGTTGCAGGAAGTGATGCTCACAGGGCAAAAGATGTGGCAAGGCTTTACAATCTATCCTATGTTCCAATTCACAATGTTGGTGATTTAAAATTGGCTTTAAAGAGTGGAAAGATTAGGCCGTGCTGTTTGGAGAGAATTGTAAATGGAAGTAAGAATTAGGGAAGAAGATCACGAACAAACAGATAGTTTTAATAAAAGTTTGAAACTGAAATGGAATAGAGAAAAATGCACGGGCTGCAGGGCTTGCGAAGTTGCATGTTTGGCAGCTTACAATGAGCAGCCTTTAGCGGTTAGTCTTTTATTTGTTGCTTCATCTCCGTTGAGATTCAAGAATGGGGAGATTGTTTTGTGTAAGCTTTGTAATGAATGCAAAGCTCAAGAGGCTTGTACTTCTGGTGCTTTTAGAAGATCAAGCAAAGGTTTTGAAATAGATAGATATAGATGCACTTCTTGTTTGAGTTGCGTTGTTGCTTGTCCGTACGATGTGCCTTTTTACGATGGTAGTCGTGTTGTTATGTGTAATGCCTGTGACGGAGAATTTTCGTGCGTTAAAGCATGTAAAGGTGGAGCTTTAAGATTGGAAAGTTTGAAAGAAGAAAATTTTATAGGGAAAAGATGTGGAGAAGATGAAAATGAGTTGGAAGTATCGCGTTCAGAGATGAATTTTGTTGTTGGAGAAGGAGAGGTTGCATGGGAGGTATTGAGAAGTTTAAAGGGGAAAAACAACTTTTTAGTGGGGCGCGTTTTTCCTTACTACTGTAGAAATATATCACTCATTGTTTTTAATTATTCTTCGTTTAGAAAAGCAGAGATTGCGTCAAAAGATGAATTCTTTAAGGTTTGCAATGAGTTTATAGAAATTAAATATTATAGTGGTTTTGAAGAGAAAATTTTAGAAGTTTTGGAGGAAAAAGTTGTCCGAAAAGAGGGTGATTTTGAAGTAAATATCTATCTTACTCCTGTTTTTGATATAAATGGAGTTTTGTTTGAGTTAGCAAGGAAGAGGGTTTATACTGAACCTAACAGAAGATTTTTGATTTATGGTACGGGCTTTAGAGCTCTCGAGTTTTGTTTGTTAGCTTCAGAAAAGGGATTTGAAGTTTTCTGGGCTTATCCTGGTAATTTCGGAGTTAAAACAGATCAAGAGGGGTTACTAAAAAGACTGTTATTTAGAAAGGGTATAAAAGTTTTTCCATGGTTTGAATTGGTGGAAGTGAAGCGTGGGTTTCTCTCCAACACTTATAGAATTATTTCTAAGAATGGGGAGATATTGGTTGGAGACTACTTTGTTGATTTTAGAAATTTAACTTACACCTATCCTTCATTTGATGTTGTTCAATTCAAAAATGCGCTGAAAAACTACAAAGTTAATTTAAAATTTGTTTCATTTTCAAAGCAAGAAATTTTCTCTAGGAGGTTTGAGGATTGGTGGATTTTTGAAAAAGATTACAAGGTGATCGTTAGGTATCCCTATAAAGTTAGTTTTAATAACTAAAAGATTGACAAGTTAACAATTAGAGTGTAAAATAAAAGTAGGATTTTCTTACTTCTGTATTAATAGAAATTAATTGAAGAATTTTGCTTTTAACTTTTCAAGTGCTAGGCAGATAGTCTTGCATGGAATAGATAGTTATTTTGATTGAGCAGTTTTAATCTGAAATGTTGCTTTGGTATTAGTATCAAAAGGGATTTCATATATAGGAGTCCAGGAGGTGAAGAGGTATGCCTGTGAAATTTTACAACAAAATTGACGATGTGCCGTATCTTAGCGAAGAGGAGAAAAAAGAGTTGAAACCAGTTGCAGAAAAATTTAACTTTTTAGTCAATGATTATTATCTGGGACTTATAAATTGGAATGATCCCAATGATCCAATAAGAAGGCTTGTGATTCCAACAGCTGATGAAATAAATGATGATTGGCCAACTGATCCTTCTAAAGAGTCCCACTACACGATTATGAAAGGAGTACAGCATAAGTATAAATCTACATGTCTTTTTTTGGTTAGTTCTGTATGTGCGGGGGTTTGTCGCTATTGTTTTAGAAAGCGTATATTCTTTCAGGGAAAAGATCCTGAAAAACTTGAAGATTTGGAAAAGGCTTTGGAGTATGTGCGTGAGCACAAAGAGATTACAAATGTGTTGTTGACAGGTGGGGATCCACTCATGCTTCCTACAAAAGATTTGAGGCGAGTAATAGAGGGGCTTCGTCAGATAGAGCATGTTAGGACTATAAGATTGGGAACACGTGTTCCAGTTTACTATCCACAGCGTATTTTGGAAGAT
>Ga0256838_1000722_pt1 | contig 18212 bp, 30 predicted proteins | sample 4571419metaG_FD_185978 | JGI IMG/M metagenome (GOLD analysis project Ga0256838, IMG submission 185978) | Hydrothermal vent microbial communities from Guaymas Basin, Mexico - 4571-419 | ecosystem: Environmental > Aquatic > Marine > Hydrothermal vents | place: Mexico: Guaymas Basin | collected...
CGAAACTGTTCAGCATGAGCACAACGGACAGGACCGAAGTCATGATAAAGATTCTCGCGCGTGACGTTGCGAGTATCGTGGACGCGGACGTGAAGACTGTCGAGGAGATCATCAGAAGCCTGCCAGCCGAATTCCTTGACGAACTCGCAATACAATACCTCGATGCTGAAAAGAGGCCGGTCAAATCGGGCGACGAGGCGGTGTATATAACTGTCCCAGCACCACTACCATCAGAAACAGAACCAGACTTTGAGGAACTTGAATGATTCCACCCCTTTCTTTTTCATATTATATAATATGAATATTACGACTGTCCCACCAAACTTTTTTACCAACAACCTTTATAACCTCGTGTGCTATAGTAATATCGAGGTGAAATCAGATGGCCGGGCCTGAAACCCAAGCCCTCCCAACCGCCAAGGGGGCTGGCGGGGTAAAAATAAGCCCCCTGGATTGGGAACAGGTTGAAGAATTCCTCAACGACGCTGGCAGGACCGTTTATGCTGAATTCGAACTTGACAAGACAGAAAACAAAATAATCACACACATCGAAGTCGTCTTCACGAGTCTTGACAATACAATCGTTTGTGAATACAAAGATACACTTGAAACGATAGTCGATCCTGTTGTTTTTGAAGAATTCAGCGACGAGGAGATCTACAAGAGACTACACAAGCTGATACACGATTTCAATGCAGTATTTGACGATGTTTATTACTATAAATCAAGATTCGACTGGTCTGACGACATGAAAACATTTGAAGAAGTAGCAAATGATTTCTGCGAATTTCTCGCTGAGAACGTCGACGCATCCCTCGAACACCTCGTTTACAACCTCGAATGCGAGGCGAGGCTCAGAAAAGAGGAAAGGAAAAGAAAAGAAGAGGACTGGGGTGATGAACCATGACGGGCTCTCCTTTCCCTCCTTACTATTATCACACACCAAGCATAGCCAAAAAACACGGCTTCATGCGCTACTGGGCTGGAGCTGGAACATCAATATACGTAAACAACAAACAAACTGTTATAGTCTTTACCGACACCGGAAACGCTGTCCTTGTTCAGTTTTACAGGGACGAAAAAATTCTTGAGGAGTTTTATCTTGATGAACTGGCGATGAAAAGGGAGTCAATTCGCGAGGCGATTGGGGAGATTTTTGAGATTGCGGCCGCCCTTTGACTTTTTACATACATGAACTTTACCTTTCATTTTTATCAATTTTTGTAGTAAATAACCCGGGTATAATGATAAAAATGTTATGAAAAATGAAAGGTTATTGGAGGCTTCTCCTTCCTCATTTTGGCCAATAAAGGATTTTTGACCCTACTTTTATTCAGCGGGCCCCATAAATCGATCTTTGTTTATAACCTTTTGGTGGATTACTACCCAAAGTTTTATTATGATTATGATATAACATAATAGGGTGGCAAGAATGCACAGCGTTGCACTGCGACACGGTAAATTCATAGTGAAATTCTACAAGGATACTGTAAGAAAAGAGGATATTGATAGTGTGCTATACTGGATAGATGAATTCTTCGGAGAACAGCTCAAAGAACTCGGAGCGAGGCAGTTTATGGTGTTTCAGGTGTATGATGATGGAAAATATGGCAGAATAATGCAAGTTGAGGACATCATCACAGTGATAACACTGCGCTGACGCACTTTTTATTTTTCCTCATCACCATAGTAAAGTTTTATATTCTTGTATGCAATAACATTATGGGGGTGGTGGAATTATGTATCTTGAGAATCAGCGTGTCCGCGAGGCACTTGCATCGGTTATTTCTGAGATTTCATACAGGAAAACACTCTATTCTCTCGTGAGGGATGAGGGGCGCGTGGAATTCTATCGAGAACTCGAAGAAAGAGCGCTTTTGATGACGAGAGTGTGGGACAAGTATGACGTCGTGAAAGTACTGCGTAGCGTGTTGAACGATGAGTTTGTCGATGACTCGATCAAGCTGAAGTTCGTGCGCCTCGCCGCTGTCGTTTCCGAGTGACCTCTTCTGAAAAAGCTTACGAGGTGATGGGACATGACTGTTCTGCAAGTCGTTGATGAAGAGACTCTCGCTGATGTTCTGTTACACTTGCCCGCCACCCCCCACGTTGTCGTGGAAGGGGCGGAGCGGCGGGAGTATTTCTTTATTGACCGCGAGAGGGCCCGTGAGTTTCTTATTTGGGCTTTCAAAAGGTTTGTGAAGGGTAACGGCGGGCGCATTCTGGTTTTTGATGAGGGTGCATGAGGGGCAAAGTTTTATATCGTTGTGTGTAATATAATAACGTGGGGGCGGGGTGAATAATTGTTGTATGTTGTGACGTGTCTTGGGTGTGGGCCCGGCCGACCCCGCCCCCTCGACAAAAACTATTCTCGGGGTGATCAAAATGGCCAAAAATGCTTCTCTCGTCCAATTTTTTGTTTTCCTGGGTATCGGCTGGCTGTTCGCTGATACATTCATATTCAACGCACCCGTAGCCCTGACGGGCACAGGGGCACTATTGATATCCTTCGCCGCCATCCTCGTTGGCTCGTGGTTCTTCTGGGCGATTGGAAACAAGGGAAACCCCAATTACGCCGGTGTAAGCCCCAGCTCGCCATCTTGGCGGATGTGGGTTTACATGATAATGTTCAGCTTCGTCTTCATCTACGAGATCGTCGCCCTTGTCATCGTTGGACATGACCCGTTCAGCGGTTTTGGCTGGGCGCTCGATGACCTGCTTTCAAATAAAGAAGTACTCACAATCGTCCTTCTACCCCTCGCGATGCTCTTGGAATGGTATGCGCCGGGGTGATGTAAAATGGAATGGAAAAAACTCCTTTTGTTTGGTTTTGCCCTCATCGGTTTGTTTTTGCTCACAGGGACAGCGTCAGCAGAGACTTTCACAGTAACGACATACTCGTCAATTTACGCTCACCTTGATGACCAAGGCTACGATCCAGACATTTACGTCGGTGTAGTCCCTGAAATCTGGCACGTAAACGGCGATTTCCTCGGATTGGGGCCTGGTGACTACGCTTTCATTTACGTTCAAGCAACACATACAACAACAAACTACACACCAGTACTCGTAATTGATTATATACTCGATGATGGGGCACAGGTAGGCGCTGGAATGGGTCCTTATACAATTATTGATGTTCCAAACGGTCGTATATTTGTTTACTCGATTGAGACAGCACCAGACTGGGCAAACGGGGCGAGTGTGGTTTCATACAAGTTCAACGCTGTCGAATTGACAATAACTGATGTATCAAACAATAGCTACGACAGAACAATAAGCTACAGTGAGACATACAAGACAATTATCACAGTCGATAGTGTTGTCGCACGAGACTACATGAACGTGACGACACCGTTCTTCGCTTATCTGATCCCCGTATACAATCCCGCTGGTTCTGTTACTGTCAATGGAACGAAACTCGTAAGTACTGCCCCCTATCTTCCAGTGGACGGCAAAAACATGGTATTTCCTTATTTCTACGTCGCTGCGGACTCTTTCAGCATGACGGGCGCGGCTGTTCTCGCTGTTGAGAACCATAACGCTACGATTACAATCGATGCTTATGATGCCCTCGAACCAACAAAAGCCGTTACTCCGACCGTGATAATTGATTCTGAGACATATAACAAGCAGATAATACTCAAAACAGGTGTTTACACGCTTACTGTTACAGCGGACGGTTATGACGCAGAAACACTCGTTATAAGTGCTACTGATACAACAACTTACAGCACTCTCATCAGCATGTTCCCCGAAACCGCAATTTTCTCAGTGAGCCACTTCAGCGTTGTAAGGGGCTACGAGGGCGGTCTCATCAGCGATGTCATCGTTATCAGCCCCAGATCAAGCTTTACGAACAACGTAACAATGCAGTTCATAAACTTCCCCTTCACCGTCACAGCAGTCGTTGACGGAACTACAAGCGTTGTTTCAGGAAATAACCTTCTCCTCGGTGCCGTAAACGGTGAGAAAGTCGTCACAATCATCATGAGCGCAAACGCAACAACCCAGGCACAGGCTTACATAAAAATCATCGCAAACGATGCTTTCACTGGAACGGCGAGCATGAGCTTTGCTGAGTTCATTGCAGTCCTACCAGTGCCGTTCTCAATGACTACACCAGCCGTTTGGGTCCTTGGTGAAAACATGGTCAGGATAGCGAACGACACAAACACAATGACCATAACGTTTGCCGTCAAAAACGCCGGAGGCACGGAGATTTACAACAAGATCGTGACACTCACACCGCTTCAAATCTACACCTTCAGCCCCGTTCTTGAGGAGGGACAGAACAGCGTTTATATCAACTTCACTTACCTCAGCGATGCGGGACTCTTTACCGGAACTGAGAGCGGTTCAATCTTCTTCCTCGCCGAGGCGCACCGCCAGGCGGAGATTGATTACAGTGTTCTTACGGTAACTTACAACGTCGTAAACACCGCAACTGTCAAAGTAACGAACCCATTCGGGATGGTTGGAACCTACACGGTCTTCTTTGTAGGAAACTGGGGCACTGAAACAGCCTCGAAAGTCGTCGCAATCCTTCCGAACAGCACTGCCACAGTCGGTGTTTACTTTGACGGACCGACAGACGAGGAGATTTCAGCCTACGAGGCAACGATCTGGGTCGTTTACAACAACGCAACTGTCTTCAGCACGACCGTTCCCGTCACTGCCACCACAAATCCGGGATTTTTCGGCACTGGAATCAGCCAGAACGACATCATCTATATCGTGATTGGCCTCGTGGCTGTTGCTCTCCTTGTAATCGCAATAAGGAGAGGTGATGAACTATGAACCGTTTCGTAGTCTTTTCAACCCTTTTTATTACTCTTTTGTTCGTAATGACTCCAGTCAGCGCCGCAACATTCCAACAGGCTGAAATCCAGGCTTCTTTACTTGATTCAGCAAAGGACTGGTATAATGAGCACAAACTCGCGCTCATGGGCGCCGGAATGATTGTGGTCGGGACACTACTCGTTATGACGGGCGTTGGTGCAGGAGCAGGCGGTTATATGATCCTTGCTGGTTCAGCACTCGTAGTTGGTGATGTTGTATATAATGACTACGTAAAAGATGATGGTTCATCTGAAAGTGGTGCAGTCTTCACGCAGTCATATAACATCAACGACACACCCGAAACCGCCGTTTATGACACCTACACACCCGTAGACTCGAATGTTGTCGATCAAGAGGCACAGAGCGATATAAACACCCTCATGAACAAGATAAGCCCATCATTCACGACCTATGAGCTTCTCCGCGCTGGTGACAACCAGTTCCAGAGCGCCGTTTTGATAGCTCCAGACCGCCTCTACGGGCCCGTTGTCTTCCCAGCCACGTTTATCTTCCAAGCCGCGGGTAACACAGAGGTTCAACAGACGAACGTACTTACGAGCATTGTTTTCGAGGTAATTGATGCCCAGGGCAACACGGTTGATAAAATCGCCCTTACGGGCTCCTTCAGCGCTACGCCGGGCGAGGTGCTCACCTTTACGGAGATTCTGAAGGCCCCCGACGCCCACATGGACAAAATCAACAGCCTCCTGGCCGGACACGTGGAGGCAAGCTGGCTTGACGAACTTACACAAAGCCCCGCCATCCAGCCCTATTATGTCAGAGTCCGGCTCTACGGTGTCGCTCAGAACTACTACTGGGACGACAGTCAATCTACATGGGTTCTCGACTCGCAGGTGCCGTTTTCAATTACATTCAGCGCGGACAAGATGGACGCCCATGAACAGGCGGGATTTTACGTCTTCACGGGATTCAACACCGTAATGCCCGCCGCTCTTCAAACAGACCCCAGGGCTTACAGCTTCTACGCCTACCAGGTAAGCGAATACGGTGCTATGGGTAACGCTGTTGTTCGTGTTTGGGGACAGGGTATCGCTCTGTATAACCAAAACTGGGCTTACAGGGCTTACGTCCAGGCCAACACGCCACTTTATGCACCAGTTTCAGGAATTACAGTCATTGACGAGGCTCGTGTTGTGGTTCTCAGGCGCTACGATGACGGCCACGTTGATATAGCCGCCCTTCAGCCCTTGGACGGTGTTGTCAGCCTGGGCGACCTCATCGCGTACGCGAAGAAGGTTGAGGGTAACGTCTACCTCAGTAAGGCCGAAACTGAGACCGGCGTCGCGAATTACGACGTTCTCATCGCAGTCAAGGGTCACGTTATCTATAACAGCACCACAAAAGACTTCTGGCTCCTCGCAAAGCCAGCCGTTTACGTCCAGGACGGTGTTCTCGTCCTCAACAGCCAGGTTTTCAGCCAAATCGCCCCATTGGTTGAAGACGGAACCATCGACGAATCGGAGAGGTCTGTAATCAACTCAAACATCGACGCCGTTATTGCAGGTCTTCAGTCAAAGATATCCGCCGCCTCGGCCCTCAAGGACCAGGCTGAGCGCTATTCAAACACATCAGCCGCCTTCTACGCCGAGAAAGCCATTGAGTACTATTCCAGCGCCATCAACGTCCTCGAGCAGGCCAAGTCGGGTGATGTTTCAGTCGTCCAGAACAACCTTGTCCAAGCCCGTCTCTACGAAGAAGCAGGCGACCAGGCCATGAAGGCCGCCCAGCTCGCCCTCTCAGGACAATACGATGAGGCCGCCGCCATTTTCGATGGGGCCCAGGAACTTGTAAAACAGGCTGAAGCGGCCCTACCAGTGGGTGGATACAGCGTCAGCGGTATCATTGACTGGCTGAAGGCACACTGGTGGCTCATTATTCTCATCATCATCGCCATAATCATCATTCGTATCGTACTCGGTTGACCCCAAACCTTTATTTACTTTTTTGATATATAAAAATGGTTCTCACGAGGTGATGTAAGATGGCTGAAAACAAATCAAAATTCTCGTTTTTGAGCAATATCCATGTCCATCTTGGCGCGATCGGCGTCCTCACGGTTTTTCTCTGGTATGCAAGTAAGCACAGCGTTACTTTCAGCGACCTGACAAACGCGATAGCAGGAATTTCTGCACTCGTCGTTGTTCTCATGATGTTCTTTGACCTCGGAATGGACACAGGAAAAGTATACAGCAAGATAGCAAACAAGTATACATCACTCGTAAGCTCAATATTCTTCCTGATCTTCTTCGCAGCGTTTACAGCAATCATCTATGCCCTTCTTATCAGTGCAGGAGCATCAGCAAGTGCAGTAACGATCGTTGCGGCGATGGTCTTCGCATTTATTGTCGTAATGCCTCGCACAGGGACAAGCCTCTGGATTTTCTACGTCTGGATAGCCGCGCAAATTGTTACGGGCTTCGCACACTTTGTTTTGATTCCTACAAACTTCGTTGGGGTGATGGGACCATGAAAAGTCTCGCACACCTGAAAACAAAAAACTATCTCTTGAAACTCATCGCTGTTGCCCTTGTGGGTGGCTACACAATGCGTTACGGCATGCAACACAGCGTTACATTTGCTGACATCGTAATCACAATAGCTTCCACGCCGCTTCTCATGATCGTTTTCATCGAACTGCTCGACAAATTCAGCGATAAACTCGACTATCAGCGCTATGCACAGGTTATCATGGCGCAAGCGGGTATAAAGAACTCAACAACGTGGCATACACCGATCCTATCGTTCCTCATTGCGCTCGTTGCGTATGTTGCAACGTATTGGATGCTGACTGGCTCGATACTTGTCTTCAACGGCCTCAACCCGGCAGCGGCGATTGTGGGCGCAATATACGCACTATACATTATTGCGCCCGAAACGGGTGACGACGAGCTCATTTTCTTCCTGTGGCTCGCCGCAACCGTTGCAACCGGTGGAAGCTATCTCACAATTTTCGGTAGCCTTGGCGTACTCTCAAAAATATACATCCTTGGTAACTGACACAGCAACTCCCTTTCTTTCTTTCTACAATTTTTCGGGGTGATGGGACATGATAAAGCGATTGATTGCAGCGCTCGCATTTGTCTACGTCTCGATTGTATGGTTATGGGACGTTTACTCGTCCCTCGCGGCGCAGTTCACCTTTGTTCCAGCGGGTTATCAGTCATTGATTGCAGTGTTATTTGTTACGATTGGGGGAATTGCAGTTTTCAGACTTCTTGATACAGAAAACTGGGGTGTAGAAGACGCTCTTTCAATGATCTACCTGGGTGCAATTGCCCTCTTCGCGTTGAAGGGCGACATCAGCACAGTACTCGCAGAACTCATAAAAAGCGTCGTAAGCTTCTCCGCCGCCTTCCTTCTCGGTATTTGGGCGGCTCGTGGAGGTGGTAAGCGATGATTCTCGACACAATCAGCCAAATCGCACACGATTACCCCTACTTCACGCTCTCAGTAGTACTGTATTTATTCGCAGAGATTTACCCGGAAAAGTATCCGTTCAGCAAAATCGTGAAAACGGTGTTCTTCTGGCTGTCATTCCTCGCTATACTCATTCAATTCAATCTTATCGACGTCCTGAAGTCTTTGGTAGCAAAATTCAGCACCATCCTCTCGCCTTGAACCCCTTTGTTTTACTACCAAAAGTTTTATATCCTTTCGGACAATATATAAGCGAGGTGATATGTGATGAATCTCAGAAAGATACTCGCTCTGCTCCTGATCTTTCTCGCAACCGTGACATTCTACAAATACCACAACGGTGACGGAGCCGTTCCAGTTTTTGACTTCGGAGACACCACAACCGACACCGGAACGCTCACTTCAGACACGAACACCGACACTGGGACAATAACGACTACTACAACTGATACAAGCACTGACACAAGCACTGATACGGCTACCGACACCGGAACAATAACGACAACCACGACGACTGATACAAGCACTGACACCGCAACCGATACAACGACAACCTCAACTGATACAACTACAACCAGCGAACCGTCCCCTGACCTCGGAGGCTGATCCAACCTTTATTTTACTTTTTTCGAGGTGATGGAACATGAGAAAGCGTGAAAGAATCATTTACACCCTCGTTCTCACAGCGCTCACGATTGGTTTTATTCTCTACGTCGCAGGCTACATAAGCCTCCCCTGACCAAATAAGCTACCGAGGTGATCGCAGTGAAGGACAGGGCGCTCTTTGTCCGCACCTTTTTTATTTTATTTGTCATCTCCACCGTAATCGTGTATGCTATCTATTATTACGATTCACATAATACACCTGAGTATAAGATCCGCGAGCGCCTTACTGAACTCGGATATCCGAGCGAGGGTTATTACTATGCGGATAACTCTATACGCTATCCCGATGCCCGTGTTGTTGTCTTCCAGGACGGGAAGGTTGAAAACTACACTGTAAACATCTGGCAGGCAACCGCCGCCGCGTACTCTCTGTTATCCCCTTATCAGTCAAAGCTCGAACAGTATAACTTCACCCTCAACCTCGATTACCAAGGCTTCACAGAAACCTATAAGGACGGAACGCTTTACTTCGTGTTCCCTGTCAAAATGTCAAGAAAAGGAAAGAAGGATAATATTCTCGTCGGTTACGTCTTTGTGGACCGCCGCACGGGGCGGGCGTTTATCAAGGGTTTACTGGGGTGATGTATCATGAAACGTATTATTGCATTTATCATATTCATGTTATCGATGTTCATGATAACACCGGTTCACGCTGCTGGGGTCATCACAACTACATACACGACGACACTCAGCATGTCGGGGATACCGGTTACGACAACAATAGTTACAACGACCGTGACTGTTGATGATGCAACAACCGACGGTGTAACAACAGCTGTAACTACAACGAGCGAGGACGTTTATAAGCAACTCTACAGTGCCCTTCTACGCATCAGCTACCTCGAGCAGGTTTCTGAAATGCAGTCGAAGAGTATAGCTTCACTCCTCGCTGAAAACTCATCACTCAAGTCACAGAACAGCGTCTATATGTCCTCGCTCTCGACCGCCCTCGCTGACGTCAATTCAATGAGTTCACTCGTCTCATCGCTCTCTTATGAGAATGCAATGCTGTCCGCACAGCTTTCATACTACAAAGAGAATTACAGTGCCCTTTACACCGCGGTCGCTATCAACTTCAACGAACTCAACAGCGCTACGAGCTTTTATTCAAGTGTTGAAGAAAAGGAAGAGGCCGCAAACAGGACACTCTACGCTACTGCAATCGCCGTTCTGCTTGCTATAGCCGGTGTAGCAGTGATATACAGGAAGTATATCAGCTATCGCACGATGCGCACCCGTAAGAAGCGCCTGATTTGAATAGAAGACGCTCATAATATTTCTTTTGCATTATAGAGGCACCACGAGTTGCAGTATCCGATTTTACATACAATTTTCTTTTCAAGAAAAGAAACAAAGATGTCGCCGCGCTTGGTTATTTGACACTCCATATAACTTTTCTGGGGTGATAAAATGAGGATTTACCTCGGAATGAACAGCGAAAAGCGGAAAGAATTTCTCAAACTCGATGAAGGTATCGCCAACCACATCTTTATTTTGGGACAATCGGGTGCGGGTAAGACTTTATGGATGCGTGCCCTCGCTGAGGAAATTTTTTCAGCTTATCGGGAACAGGACAGGCCCGTTTACGTCATAATCTTGGAGAGAAAACACGACCCGAGCAAACTGAAACATTATCGGCGTTGGTGGCTGAATCTCCCACCGCATGTCCGTAAGGAATGGGAGGGGACGTTCGTTGAAGTTTATATGAGAAAAGCCCTTGATTTGGCCAATACAGGATACAACCCCGGCGACTTTGCCCTCGGTTTACCCAATTACCCGATGAATTTGCTCAAATGGACGGACAACCGGACGGGGCTTCTATCGGCGCATGGACTCAAACCTGAAGCGTTTCCAAATAATCGTATCATTTTCTACCCCGACCGCTCGAAGAACCTTCAGTATATCCGCTTTGTAAACGGCCCGCGGACGGACGTTTATGTGGGAAAAATACCCTTCTCCGTCCTCCGTTTCGAGCATGTGAGGCGGTTCATCTACGTGAACCCCTCGACAAATTACGGTCGCATTCTGAAGGACGCTTTTGACGTGTATCACATCAAAAAACCCGAGGATATCATCGAGGTGGCCAAACAACACGCTTTTGATGCCGGGAAGGACCTCAGCCCCCGCACAATGCAGAACATTCTCAGCGTTGTCAAGATACTCAAAACCCACCCCCTCTTTACTGCAGATGAGAAAGAGGCATTTTGGAATTACCTTTCAACGGACAGGATAAACGTCATCGACTTCAGCGCCAACAGCCGCGTCATTGAGTTTCCAGAAGAAGAGGAATTGGTTCTGCGCCAGCTCATAGACTACGTAATCAGGAAAGCCAGATACAACAACATACCCGTTTACTTTTTCATTGACGAAATTCAGGACTTCATATTTGGAAACCGCCAGATTGCAAGACAGATAGACCGCCTTTTCAGGCTGGGCCGCAGCATGAATATCACGGTTATAGCAAGTACGCAATACCTGCATTCGCTACCCAGCTACATGCTCGAGGGTGCGAAGCACTTCGCGGTGCTGGGCTACTTCTCAAGTGACAAGGATAAACAGAAGGTCATGGAGTTCACCAAGGCCGCCAAACGGATCAAAATCAAGAAGGAACAACAAATAAAACCCCTCGTGGGCTGGTTTGTCGAGGAGAAGCGTCATGTAAAGCGCATTTACTTCCGCCCACCCGTATCATTCTGAACCAGTTTTATTACCTTTCGTGGTAGTATATATCGAGGTGGGACACATGAAGTATGTCAAACGCGATATCTATCTCGATGCTGAGAAAAACGTCATGGTTCGCTACCAGATCGTTGACGACGCCGGGAACGTCTACTACAGCGTGGAAGGGCCGGCGCCCTGGATCGAATCAGTCGTTTCAAGGGACTACAAGAAGATCCTCCAAATAATCCGCCCCTGAACCCTTTCCTATTTTTACTACCCAAAGTTTTATTTTCTTACAACAATATAAAAACGCGAGGTGGTGCTTATGCGACTGTTCTCACGTAAATCTGAACTCGAGAAACAGGTTCAAGAAGAAATACGCGAGGAGGAGATCAAGAAGACGGTCAGGGACAAGCTTCTTTATGAGAAAATCATCGCTGAAGAGCTGGCCGGTCTCAAGGAGCTGCCCCAGGCGAACCTATTGATAATCACGAAGGACAGAGGCGCGGAGTGGCTGGGAACACCGCTTTCCTTCATCGTCATCGATAACTTCTATTATATCCTGTTCCAGCCGCGCCCGGAGAGCTTCAGCGATGCTTTATTCAGGCCCCTGGGGCGTCTACTCGGCAGGAAAGAACAAAAATATGTCCTGAAGGTTGAGAAACACCTCGTCAAGTTCAACGAGGAATCCGTCTCGGTGTTCGCTGAGAAGCTTGTTCACGATGTGCAGACGAACATAATAACCGTCATAGCGCCCGCCGTCCACCCGGTTGAAAGTACTGCTATCGATTCTTATGAAGCGCTGCTCCGTGAACGTGATATCCTCAAAGAAAAACTCGAAATGGTGCTGGAGCAGGAGAAGAAGCTCATCGAACTCGCCATGACGCTGAACCCAGCCATAAAACTCTACAAGAAGTCACAGAAGCAAACGGAGGAAGGAGAGAAGAAAGAAGACTTGTTCGGCTTCCAGTTGGACTTCGTCGGGGGTGATGAGAAATGAGCGAGGAGATTGAAGAAATACTCAACCTGCCCCTCACACCCGAAGAAAAGGCCGCAGAACTCCCAAACGAGGAGGAAGCAGAAAATAAAAGCGGTGGTGGGAAAAAGGCAGTGTGGGGCGTCAAAAAGCGGGACGATTTACGCGACGAATTGCTTCGCGACATCTATAGAAAGCTCGCCGAAATCTACCTTCTCAACTCCTCGCCGGTTGTTCGGGACAGAGTAAAGCAAATAGCGAACGAATTGAAGATGGTGGAACTTCTGATGAGGTAACCGAGTGATTTGAACCCTTTTTTCTTTATAGGTTTTTGTATCATATAACCCGGCCTATTTGATGAAAATAATAGAAGGTGACTGAGTCACCTGGTTGACAAATGTAAAAATAGAAAAGGAAAGGGTCAGAAATACATGGGGTCATCGTCAGCCCTGTCCGCTGCAATTGCTTTTTTCACTGAATCTGTGAGGAGTTCTTCTCTGTCTTTGAACTGTTCAAAGATGAAGTCGTCATCTTTTGTTGCTTCTTTCTTTGCCTCGATTTCAATGTCAAAACCCCCTTGCTCTTGAACCGCCTTTGTGTGCATTCTGAGCAGTCGAATAAGTAGAATGGCGCCCTCTTTTGTTGTTTCTATTTTGATATCGCCTTCATCTGTTTTGATTTTCAGGATAAGGCGCTCGTAAGGGAGATTGCGGATAGCTTCAATTGAGTCAGCCATTATAGACCACCTCATTCTATATTACCAACTATGATAATAAAACTTTATACTCACACCAGTTTTATTACCTTTGGTGTGTTTATTTATCGGTGATGGCACAATGCGTAGAACACAACGTCAAATCACTTCCGACCGCGCCGCCGCGGCGCGGGCTTTCGTAGCTGATTATTTTGAACACGTCGTCGAGTACGCAGAAAACAACCTCAACGGCAACGTCGAGATGAAAATACACGATCGGCGCTCGCTTCATCTCGATGCGCTCATTTCAACGTTCGTGAGCATGTATCCGAACAACCTCTTGAGGGACGCCCTACTCGATGCGGGCGTCATCAATGAAAGCGAGTACTTCAACTTCAGCAACGTCCACGTGAACCTACCCGCCGACGTTGAGCAGAAGATTTTCATCAGCTTTGACGCCTATTCAACCATAATTGACGCCGAAAAGAAAAAAATAAGCGGTTTGGTTCTCTGGGAAATAAACACGAGGCGGGAGAGGTATTCAGCAAAAAAGAAGTTTATCGACTACGGTCTCGACAGAATAGACTTCATAAGGCAGGGAATGCGTGACAGGGGCACAGACGTCGAGAAATACATCTATGTAATCGTCGCGCCCCTCGATGATTATGACCGGGCTGGAATTATTGCAGAGGCGGAGAAGAAGGGTATTATAGTTGTCTTCATTGACTACGATGCGCTGAGAGAAGTATTACTCAGAACTTTTATCGAAGTACTCGCCGCCACGAAAAATGTTGATGATTGGAGAATTTTCACGGAGCAGCTCGAAGAAGCGGGGCTGACACTCGGCGATGTCATCGATGTTTATGCACCAACAAAAACTATTGTTGTTGCAGTTGAAGTCCCCGAGCCGGGCAAAATCCCAGCAGTTTGACCCCTTTCCTTTTTCTCGACAATTGTTTTTACTCTCTTCGGCAGTAATCGAAACAACATGGGACAGCAAAACATACATAAGGACCGCCCGCCAATAATGTATCAAAATTGTGATAATATTGCGCATGAGGAGGGAACAACATGAGAAGGCGCGTTTGTATCACAGTGAGCGACCAAATAATAGCCTTTTTGGAAGAGAACGACATTCAAAAAAGTGCGTTTTTTGAGGCAGCAGCACTCTTTTTTATTGCCCATTTGAAAGCAGAAAACGTTTTTTCGAAAATTCTGGTGGGCCCGCGGGGCTTCGAACCCCGGACCTCCCGCTTATCAGGCTGTGGAACACTCACAAACGGCCAATTTGAAAAATGTGAGCATCTCAAAAAGCTACTTTGGGAAAAAGAACGACTGCTACAAGAATGGCAAAAATGGGGAATGCAGCACCTCTCAAAAAAGACACTTGCGGAGTATGAAAACGCGCTCAAAAGGCTTACTTATGAATATATACTGCAAAACAGGGACAAACTTTCGAAGAACGAACGACTCGCACTACGGTCATTGATGAAATTTACATACGAGGTGGGTATCATCAGCGATGAGGAATATGAGCAACTCAAGCGGTGCATACAACTCAAGAGAACATCAATCGATACAAGAATATACACCGATATGGACATCATCAATATACTGAAAAAGGTTTCATATGAAAAGCATCGGCTGTTCTTGAGGCTACTCATCGAGTCGGGCCTACGGCGTTCCCACGCCATCGAGGCCTGGAACAAAATCGTGACTGGTCAATATATCCAACACGGCGACTTTGTTGAAGTCAAACTCGATATAGAACACAACACGAAGCGCGCCTTCATCTGCTTGTGCTCCAGCGACCTCGCGGAGAAGATATACCGCCTCGGGGAAGAATTTACCCTTTCGGCGGCTGAGAACCTCGCCAAAAAGAAATCAATCCTTTATAATGGTATTCGTAAGTGGTGGTATACGACCGCCCGCGACACCGGTATGGACGCCGATGTAGCTGATTTCATTCAGGGGCGGTTCTCAACGAGGATAGGGGTAAAACATTATCTCGATGTGCACCGCCTCGCCCTCAAACAATACCCCGCAATACTACAAGAAATACAGAGCCGGATTTATAACCATCTGAAGTAGCCAACTTTATTACCTTCAACAATAGTAAATAATGGTGATGCACATGCAGACCGGGACAAAAGTAAAAACATTTACCTCGATCGATGAAGCGCTACCCGTGTTACGAAAGCTCGCCAAGGAGGGTTGGAAGTTTTACATGTTTGATGGGGCTGGTATAAGGTTTCCGGGCGAAACAAGCCAAAAAGATTGGGATTGGCGTGTTGAAATGATGCGAAAGATGGGAAAAGTAAATCTCAGGCTTGAAAAAATAAAGGGTGGTTATTTATTTGTATGGAAAGAAGACTATGATTGGTGGGCGCGCATGGCTCTCTTTATAATAAAAAGAGAGTGCCCCACCTGGAATAAGATAAACCCATAACACCCTTTTATTTTTTGACATAAAAATACGGTGTGGAATATTCCATACCGCATTTTCGTCCCGCGATGAACAAAGATGTTCATACCAAAGTTTTATTACGATGTTGAGAAGTAATAATGGCCACCCCGAAGGGTGGCCGCAGTGAATAACGTATGGGAGGTCGGTCGGTATGGAGGTAGGTAGAAGGTATATAAAAGAGTTGCGGCCCGAGGAAGAAGAAAGCGTCCTGAGATGGGCGGCGGTGACGGGCTTCGACCCTGAGGGAGCGCTGGAAATCTTGAAGGAGCGTTATTACAAAGCGCTGGGGGTGTGGGAAGAATGACGCACCCCCTCTACGAGCTCAGCGAGCTCATCAAAAAGAAGGAGGACGAGCTTTTCTGGGCGCGCCTGAATCCCGAGAAAGTTGCGAGGGGTGAAACAGACAAACTGGAACGAGAAATTCGCATATTGAAGGAGCTCTACTGGGAGATGGTCTGAATGCGAGTGCGGACGGACGACCTGTTCGCCCTGGCGGATGCGCTCGTAGTCCTGAGGGACCCCGACGTGGACATCTTGTATCGCCAGAAAATCGCTGACAAGCTTGAGGAGATTTATTGGAGGGCGTTGGAGTCATGGCAAAGCAAATATTACTCATCGAGAAGAGCATACCCGAGAAGGCGCGCCGTGAAGTCGTAGAACTCTTCAAGAAAGTCGATGACTGGAAGAGCTTCAGGTATGTGGTCGTTGCATGGCTGGCGTACTGGCACTATCGCAAGAACAAGAGAGTCAGACTGATACCCCTCAGCGTCAGCATCGCCGCCGCCCTCTTCAAGAAAAAACCAAGAGAGGCTGAGAGCGAGGATTTTGAGGCTATTCTTCTGTGACTTTTTCTTTTTACCAATTACCAAGAGAAAAAGATAAATATACAAAACACAGTTCTCTTCTGGTGTTGCGGCATGGAGCTGAAGATTGAGCAGATCGACGAGAAGACGTTTGAACTCAAAGCATGCAACCTACACGAGCTTGAAATAAAAGCATGGGATTCATCATGTGAACTGAGGATTGATATTGAAAAAGAAAAAGAGCTGAAAAGAAAATTATATGAGGAACTGCGTACGTACTTTGATGAACATGAATCACATCATCTCGCGCTTTCTCTGATGAGTGTTATTGAAATATTTGCTGCTCGGAGACTGTTGAGAAATGATGTTGGAGACTATAAGTTTATTGTAGACTGCATTACTACACGGTTTGAGGTTGTTGAGCGCTTTATTGATTGATTTTTCTGAACTATCTTTTTTGGCACTTCTTCAATTTTATTTGGTGATGCACATGCTCGTCGACTATGAAGTCTATATGATTCTCTTTGTCGTGTTCCTGTTCATGACTGCGATCGCAACAATTTTTGGCATGATGATCATCGACCTGGAGCGCCGCATCGAGCGCCTCGAAGTACTCCATGAGCGCAAGTAGCCAATTTTATTACTACACGTGAGAGTAAAATAATGGTGATGACAAGATGTCCGCGCGCGAAAAAATCATTTCAGCCGCCGAAGTGGCGGCCGCCTTCATGTTATCCGACCTCATCACGAGGACCAGGCCTCCAATGACCAACGTGGTGTCCCTCATCAGCAAAGAGGAGCTTGAAAAGGCCATCTTTGAAGCATACGAACAGCTTGATAGCGAGGTTTATCTCGACGAGGTTGATGAGAAGACCGCCGCCCTCGTAATAGCCAAAGACGCGGTTGTCAGGGCAATCAGGAACAAGGTTGAGAAGCTGAAAGGGAAAGCTGGTGTTCTTGGGTTTGTCGTCGAGAACTGGGGCGAGGCTTACACAAAAGATGTTGATGATGAGCTTTGGAGCACTATTTACCTCATCGACCAGATGCTTTGAACCTTTTCTTTTTATTTTTTGTCCACCGTTTCGATGACCATCGAAACGGATAACATAGAAGTCTTCTTTCTATATGTGTCCGCGTTCATTTCTTTCAAAAATCTTCATCGTATGACCCGGCCCATGTCCCACACACCACCAATATAGAAGGGTTCTTTCTATAAGAGTCGGGCGGTTCACTCAGCAAATCTTGTCCCGGCGAGGGGGCTATAGAGCAAAGTTTTATATTGATGGAAACAAGTTTTATATGAGGTGACGAATATGACTCGTAAAACACACTACGCAAAACTACACTTATCCGAGGACACCAAGAAGCACAAACCCGACGATATTGAGCGACTATCAGAGGTATTTTACCCAAACCACCCGGTAAAGGCCGCAATGTTCCGGTTTTTACTCAAGAAGGCCGCCCGTGAAGGTTTTGCGGTTGAGGACTGGTTCTTGACAGTCTGCGAGTTTGTTGAGGATTATGAAGGCGTCGACTTGAGTGATGTCCGCGAGTACTACGTTGATCAACGCGGTTACATGAGCACGACCCGGCTCAACGATGAAGCACAGAAACGCGCTGATGAGACACTCAAGCACCAGCGGCGGGGTGACGGATACAGCTTCT
>Ga0256838_1000724_pt1 | contig 18180 bp, 18 predicted proteins | sample 4571419metaG_FD_185978 | JGI IMG/M metagenome (GOLD analysis project Ga0256838, IMG submission 185978) | Hydrothermal vent microbial communities from Guaymas Basin, Mexico - 4571-419 | ecosystem: Environmental > Aquatic > Marine > Hydrothermal vents | place: Mexico: Guaymas Basin | collected...
AAGAGATGCTTAAAAATAAAGAGTTATTTAAACAAGGTAATGTAATGACAGAAGATTTTATTCAAACTTATCAACACTTTAAATTTGAATCTGAAATCTGGCCTTGGGAGGGAAGACCGCATCCATACGAGTTTATTACAACATACTCTTGCTAACTCCCTCTTTTTTTTAGAGCCATGAATATAGTAATAGTAGAAAACAATCCTGTTTATAAGAATGCTATAAAAGATAAAATAGAAAACAGTCTTCTTTTTGCAAAATGTGATAGTGTTTCTTCGTTTGAAGAATTAAATTCTAAAGAATATGATTTATATATCTGTGATTATTCTTCTGCTAATAGTGAAGAAATCGAAAAATTAATAAGAGATAATAAAGATGTTATAGTCATAACAGATTATGAGAGCGAGTTTTTAAAAACACCCCTTAGAAAAAAAGTTTTAGAGTATTTAATCAAAGATGACAACTCAATGCTTGATTATTTAATTAAGTTTATAAAAAGAATAAATAAAAACAGATATGTAAATCTGCTTTTAGTTGAAGATTGTCATATGACAAGACAGATTCAAAAACTTATTTTAAAAAAGCTTAAATTTAATATTTTAGAAGCTGCTAACGGAAAAGAGGCTTTAGAGGTTTTAGAAAACAATAAAGTGGATTTGGTAATTACAGATTTGCTTATGCCTGTTATGAATGGTAAGGAGTTTATAAAAAAAATTAGAAAAATTAAGAAAATAATGGACCTGCCTATTATTGTAATCTCTTCTAATGACGATAAAAATACTTTTTTAAAAGCTTTAAAATTTGGAGCAAATGATTATTTGAAAAAACCTTTTTTAAATGAGGAGCTTATTATAAGAGTTAATAATCTGTTAGATTTATATGACGGATTTAAAAAAATCCATCATCAGCTTCAAATAGACGCTTTAACAGGGATTAATAACAGGTTTTATCTTGAAAATGTACTTGAGAATATTTTTAACTTTTATGAAAAGAAATCTGTGGCAATGTTAGATATAGATTTTTTTAAAAAAATTAATGATAAATACGGACATCAGTTTGGAGATGATATTTTAAGGAATTTTGCATCTACTATTAAAGGTATAATTAGAAAAAGTGATACTGTAATAAGATACGGCGGGGAAGAGTTTTTAATTTTTATGCCAAACACTGTAAAAGAAGAAGCTTTTATTGTTGTTTCTAAAATTAAGAAAGCTTTAAGGGAGAATGAATTTAAATATACATTTTCTGCCGGAATTGCAGATGAGGGGGAGACATTAGCTGAAATGATAAAAATAGCAGATAAAAAACTTTATGAGGCTAAAAAAAAGAGGGATGATATTATTATATAGGAATATAAACTTTATTTATTAACTCCTTATACTCCTCTTTTACATTACTGTCAATTGTAATTCCCCCGCCGCTTTTATAAATCATTAAATTTTCATTATTTTCTATGTATCTTATAATTACCGCACTGTCAAGAAATGTTTTTTCATCTGTTATTCCAAAAATTCCTGTGTAAAATCCTCTGTTGTAATTTTCCACTTTTTTTATAATTTCTATTGTCTTTTTTTTAGGGGTTCCGGATATAGAACCTGCCGGGAGCATTTTTTTAATAATTTCAAGCCAGTTTGTCTGCCAGTTGTTTAGTGTTGCTTCTATTTCACTGCTGACTTGCAAAAGCTCCTTATCTCCCGCTTTTATTTTGTCAATAAATCTGAATTTATTTACTTTTACATTCTTGCCTATTATTCCAAGGTCGTTTCTGAGTAAATCGACAACCATAGTGTGTTCTGCCATCTCTTTTATGTTTGAGAGGATTTTTTCTTTTGCATTTGGAATGGAAGCGTCAATTGTTCCTTTCATAGGGTAAGTGTAGATTTTATTGTGTTTTATTTTTACAAACCTCTCAGGTGAAAAACAGACAAATTTGTTTTTAAAGTAGAGTTTAAAAGGGGCTTTTGAGCTGCTGAAAATTTCTATTAAAGAGCAGTTTGTTTTAATTTCTGATGGAAAGGTTAAGTTTAAAAGATAGGTGTTTCCTTTTTTTATCTCTTCAATTACTTTGTCAAAAGCGTTTTTATATATTTTAAATTCAATAGGTTTGATTTTTGTAATTTTGCATCTTTTTTTAGGAATGTTTGGAATATATGAAAAAGAAGGAAAAGCAAAATAGATATTTTTTAAGTTTTTTATCTCTTCTATAAAAGTATTCCCTTCAAAATCTATTAAAAAAAATTTCATTTTAACCTATTAAATGTTTTAGTATTGCCATTCTAACGGCAACCCCGTTTTTTACCTGCTCAAGTACTAAGCATCTTTTATCAGATAAAACTTCATCGTCAATGTCAATATTTCTATGAACGGGTCCCGGGTGCATTATTAGGATATTTTTGTCTTTTATAAGTTCTTTTGTAATTTTAAAATTCTCAGCATAATCTTTTAGTGAAGCAAAAGTCAGATATTTGTGTCTTTCGGTTTGAGTTCTAAGAGAAATTATAGCGTCTGCAAAGTCTATTGCTTCTTTTAAATTATGAGTTGTAGGAAGAGAGGTTTTTGGTAAAAATTGAGGAGGTCCGACAAGTAAAACCTTTGCTTTAAAACGGGTTAGCAGTTCAATATCGCTGTTTGCAACTCTTGAGTTTCTGATATCTCCAACAATTGCTATTTTTTTATCTTTTACATCGCCTAAATGTCTAAAAAGCGTAAATAAATCTAAAAGTCCTTGAGTTGGATGTTGGTGAGCTCCATCACCTGCATTTATAATAGAAGCTCTTACATATTTTGAGAGAATTTTTGGAACTCCTGAACGGTTGTGTCTTACAACAATGGCATCAGGTCCCATTGCATCAAGATTTGCGGCGGTATCAAAAAGTGTTTCTCCTTTTGCGGTTGAGCTTCTTGCCACATCTAAATTAACAACATCAGCTGAGAGTCTAAGAGCTGCTATTTCAAAAGAGCTTCTTGTGCGGGTTGAGTTTTCAAAAAAGATATTGATTATAAGTTTTCCTTTTAAATCGTCGCGTTTTTTTTCATCAAGATATTTTGAAGCGTTTTTAAAAATAGATAAAATCTCTTCTTTAGTTAAATCTTTTGTATGAGTTAAATGTTTTGACATTTAATTCCTTTTTTGTATAATTTTACTATAAACCTAATAAAAAGGAGAAAAAATGGATTACGGATTAATTTTAGCATCAGGTTTTATTACTACAATTGTGTTTATTGGAATTATGTATTATCTTTTAAGTAAAGCTACACCTGAATCTTAATATCTAAGTCTTAGATAACATCTAAGAGGGGGTTCATACCCCTCTATTGTTTTTGTTTCGTCTTTATTTAAAAAATTTTCTAAACTTTCACCTTCAATCCACTCTGTTTTTCGTTGTTCGTTTGTTGTTGTATAGCGTTTTCCTATAAATTCTATTTCACTAAAGTTTGCTCTTTTTATCCAGTTATAAAGGGTTTTTAAAGTTGGTATAAAATATACGTTTTTCATTTTTGCATAACGCATTGGGCTTAGTGCTACTTCTTCATTCCCTTCTATAATTAAAGTATCAAGAATGACTTCGCCTCCTTTTTTTAGTCCCTCTTTTAACCATTTTAACATTTCAACGGGGTCTCGTCTGTGATATAAAACGCCCATACAAAAAATAACGTCAAATTTTTTTGGATAATAAGGAATATGCTCAACTCCTAAAAGTTTATATTCAATATTGCTTTTTATAAATTTGTTTATAAATTCAAATTGCAAATTAAAAAGAGGTGATGGGTCAAAAACTTCTATACTTTTTGGGTTCATTTCAAGCATTCTAAAAGCATAATATCCATTGTTTCCGCCGACGTCTAAAACGTCCTTGTTTTCTAATTTAAGATGAGGTTTTAGGGAATTCCACTTTATATAGCTTCTCCATTCGCTGTCTATAAAGAGATTATTTATTTTAAAAGGTCCTTTTCTCCAGGGTTTTAACATAAGAGCTAAATCTTTTATTTTTGGCATTAGTTTTTCGTCTGTTTTTATCTCTATTATATCGTTTAGTTGATATTTTGCATTTTTTACTTCAAACTTATTAAGTGCTTCTTTTATTGGTTTTATATTTTTCCACTCAAACCACTTTTTTCTCTCATTTAAAATTTCGTTTATATCCATTAGTTACACTCCAGACAAATTCTTTTTTTCTTTTTTTTAAATTTAATCAAGTAATCTTTGCATTCTTTGTAATATGTGCCGTAAAGTCCGTAATTTTCTTCACACTCAGGATAATATTTATAAAAAATTCCCTCTTTAGTTACACAACCTATAAAAAAAAGTGGTATTATAAAGATAAGTTTTTTCATTGTCAATCTTTTTTAAAATTATATCAAAGGTAAAAAATGAATGGATTAAAAGAGGTTTTAAGAATATTTGAAAAAATAACAAAAATTCCTCACTGTAGTGGTAATACTGAAGAGATGAAAGATTTTATAGTCTCTTGGGCTAAGAATTTTGGATATGATGTAAAAACTGATAAAGCAGGGAATATTTTAGCGACTTTAAATACTCCAAAACTCTGTTTGCAAAGTCATTATGATATGGTTTGCGTAGGAGATGCCCCTAATATAGAGATAGTTAAAAAAGATGACTATTTAATGGCAAAAAATTCATCACTTGGAGCCGATAACGGAATTGGGGTTGCTATTATGCTTTATTTTATTTCAAAAAAATATTCACTTGAGTTTTTATTTACAAACGATGAAGAGATAGGGCTTATTGGTGCTTTTAATCTTGAACTTAATATAAAATCGCCTTATCTTTTAAATCTTGACAGTGAAGATGAAAATATCTATATAGGGTGTGCCGGAGGGGTTGATTGTAAGATAGAGTATCTAAAAGCTACAAAAAAAGTGTATGGAATAAAAGGTGAGATTAAAATAGATAAGCTTCCGGGAGGACATAGTGGAGTTGATATTGATAAAAATATTCCAAACGCTATAGTAGAACTTTTAATAAGAGTAAAAAACACTTCGTTTTTAAAAGGAGGGGAGAGAAGAAATTCAATTCCCGTTAGTGCTGTAAGTTATGAGGTGTTTGAAGGAAATGAAGAGGTTGAGGTGTATGATGACAGATATATTCATTTTTTAAAAGAATTACCTCATGGAGTGCTTGAGTTTGATTTTAAATATAAAATACCAAGTAAATCTATAAATTTTGCGTTGCTTGATGGGTTTGAGGCTACTCTTAGTGCAAGAGCAAACAGCAATGATAAATTAGAAGAGGTAAAAGAGTATATTTTATCTAAAACAAAAGGGGTAAAAGTTACTTTTGAAGGAGAGTATCCTGCGTGGGAAGCTGAGGAGAATGAATTTAGCCAAATGTTAAAAGAGATTATAAAAAGTGAATTTAAAGTAATTCACGCAGGGCTTGAGTGTGCAGTTTTGAAAAAGAAATTTCCTAATGTGAAAATGGCTTCATACGGACCTGTTATTGAAAATCCTCATTCAGTTAGGGAAAGGGTAAAAATTTCATCTGTTAAAAATGTATTAAACAATCTTGAACAAATTATAAGGAGAGTTAATGGCTAAAAAACTTTTTGATGGGGTAATACATTTTAGAAAAGAGGATTTTGAAAAGAATAAAGAATTTTTTCAAGGATTAAAAGATGGGCAAAAGCCTCATACTTTTTATATTGGATGTTCCGATAGCAGAATTGTGCCAAACTTAATTACAAAAACGCTTCCGGGAGAGCTTTTTGTTGTCAGAAACATTGCAAATATTGTGCCTCCTTATGATATAAACGACGGTACTTACAAATGTACGGCAAGTGCTCTTGAGTATGCGGTTAAATACTTAGAAGTAAAAAATATTTTAGTATGCGGGCATAGTAATTGTGGAGGGTTAAAGGCTCTTTTTTATGATGAAGAAAAGTTAAATGAGTTGCCTTTTGTAAAAAAATGGCTTGAGCTTGTAGGGGATATAAAAGAGGCTTTAAAGGATATAAAAGACATAAAACTAAGAGAATGGGAGGCTGAGCAGTTAAATATTGTAAAACAGCTTGAAAATCTTTTGACTTATCCTTTTGTAAAAGAGAGAGTAGAGAGTGGAAAATTAAAGCTTATTGGATGGTATTATGTTATAGAAAACGCAAAAGTTTATAATTATAATTTTGAAACAAAAGAATTTGAGTTAATCAATTAAGGGTTTTTTTTGAAATATTCTTCAACCCCTTTTGCAATTCCTTTTGCAAGTTCGTTTTGATATTTTTTATTAAAAAGTCTTTTTGCTTCTACGGGGTTTGTCAGATATCCCATTTCTATTAAAATTGAGGGCATTTGAGTTCCGACAAGCACCCAAAAAGGAGCAGGTCTAACACCACCGTCTCTTACGTTAAAGTATTTTTTTCTTAGATTTTTTAGCATATTGTTTTGAATATCAATTGCAAGTTTTTGTGAATCAATCATTCTGTCTTTATTTAAAAAATTCAAAATCACCCTCTGGTCAAGGTAATTTAGTCCTTTTATCTCTTTATTTTCAAGTCTTGCAACCTCAATTGCCCTTTCGTTTTTTGTAGGAGAGAGATAATATGTTTCAATTCCGTGTGGAGATTTTAAATGTTTTGGGGCAATATTGCAGTGCAGTGAAATAAAAAGGTCGGCTTTTTTTAAATTTGCAAAATGTGTTCTTTTTTTAAGCGGAATGAAAATATCTTTTTCTCTTGTTAGATAAACAATATATCCTTTTTGAGAGAGATATTTTTTTAGCTTTTTTGCAATAGCTAAGACGGCATATTTTTCGTATCTTTTTCCAATTCCGATTCCTCCGCTGTCTTTTCCTCCGTGTCCCGGGTCTATTACAATTATTTTTTTATTTTTAAAAGCCGTTTTTTTAATATTTGCTTTTTTTATGGGAGGAGTTGTTTTTTTAGGATTTAATTCTACATAAAGTTTATTTTTTAATATTTTATATTTAAAATAAAATGGTTTTGATGAACTATAAACTATTCTTACAGTGTTTTTATCAAACTGTGCTATTCTTAAAGTTATTTTTCCAAATTTTCTTTTTATAAATTTAGGGGTAATGGCGTTTTTGATATCAATTACTTCTTTATAGGAGTTTCTGTTTTTTATTGTAAAATGTTTTACTTTTGTTTTTGGAATTGTTATTCTTAAAGGGTTTGTGGAGTGTATTTTTATATATCTTGAAAAATCGGATTGTTTTTTTATCTGGGTTAGCTCTTTTAGCCTGTTTTTATAGGCTTTTATGTTAAAATCTAAATATTTCCCGCACTCTATAAGCTCTTTTAAGGCTTTTATCTGATTATTTTTGTCATTGTCTAAAAGACTTTCAATATACATCTGCTGATATTTGTAATAGTCGTGATAAGCGTTGTTTTTCGAAGTGGTATTACACGCAAGCAAAAAAGAAAAAAGAAATAAAAAAATTATTTTCTTCATTATTCTCCAACTAATTCTCTTATAAGCTCTTTAACGTGCATAAGTTTATCTGCCTTATATGCATAAGCCCCGCTAAAATAAAGTCCGTTTTCAAGGTCGCCTTCATAAGCGTCTGCAAGTCTGTCGGCAATGCAGTATCCAACTTTTTTAGCTTCTTCCCCCCTGTTGCAAGGAAATACGCAGTTTGAAATACACTTAATTTTTGGACCTTCCCTTTTTTCAACTTTTTCTACAAGTTTTGTTCTAATTCCACGTGCGGGATATCCTACTGGTGATTTCATTAAAATAATATCTTCTTTTTTTGCGTTTAAGAGAGTCTCTTTAAATTCATCGCTTGCGTCACACTCATAGGTTAATGCAAAACGTGTTCCTATCTGAACTCCCTGAGCTCCGAGATTTAAAAACTTGATAATATCTTCATGAGACCAAATTCCTCCTGCTGCAATTACAGGAATGTTTTTGTCCCATTTATCGACTTCCTCTCTTACTTTTGGAATTAAATTTTCAAGCTGATTTTCCTCTTTAAAGCACTCTTCATATTTAAATCCCTGATGACCGCCGCTAAGAGGACCTTCTACAATTACTGCATCAGGCAGTCTTTTGTATCTTTTTTCCCATCTTTTTGCAATTACCTTAAAAGCTCTGTTTGTTGATACAATAGGAACTAACGCAACATCCGGAAAATCTTTTGTATATTCTGGCATATCAGTTGGAAGTCCAGCTCCTGTTATTATTATATCAGCTCCGGCTTCACACGCATCTCTTACAACTCTTCCGTAATCGTTTATGGCATAAAGGATATTACATCCAAGAGGTGCATCCCCACAGATTTTTCTTGCATTTTCAAAAATTTTAAAAAGAGCGTCGCGGTTATAAAATTCTTTTTCTAAAAGAGGTCTTCCTTCTACAAGTTTTTTTGCATATTTTTTATTTTCATAATATCCTGTACCAACTGCGCTTATAACTCCAAGCCCGCCTTCAAGGCTTACATTTCCGGCTAATTTGTCCCAGCTTATACCAAGCCCCATACCCCCCTGTATTATAGGATATTTTATAGTGTGTTTTCCGATTTTTAGAGGATTCATCCTTTTCCTTTATACTATTTTTGCTTTTGCAAATTTTCTTTTTCCAATTTGAAGAATATACTCTTTGTTAGCTTCAAGCATTAAGTTTTGGTCGTCTATTTTTTCCTGATTTACTTTTACAGCTCCGCCTTTTATGTGGCGTCTTGCTTCTGATTTGCTTGAAGCAAGTTTTGTAGTTACAAGTGCATCTACTATATTCATGGGGCTGATTTCAAACGTTTTAATATCATCAGGAATAGCTCCCATTTTATGAACTTTGTCAAAATGTTCTTTTGCCTTGATTCCTGCACCTTTTCCGTGAAATCTATCTACAATTTCAATTGCTAAAGCTTCTTTTGCAACTTTTGGATTCATTCCGTTTTTTACTTTTTCTTTTAATTCATTTATCTCTTCAATAGATTTGTCACTTAAAAGCTCATACCAATCCCACATCAATTCATCTGAGATTGATAATATTTTTGCATACATAGTATTTGGGTCTTCTGTAATTGCTACATAATTTCCAAGTGATTTACTCATTTTATTTATGCCATCTAGTCCAACTAATAAAGGCATCATAATAACTGCTTGCTGTTTTCCTACATTATATACGTTTTGAAGGTGTCTTCCCATAAGAAGATTAAATTTCTGGTCAGTCCCTCCAATTTCTATATCACTTTTTAGTGCAACACTATCATATCCCTGCAAAAGAGGGTAAATAAATTCACTTATGGCGATTGGAGTGTTTGATTTGTATCTTTTTTCAAAATCGTCTCTTTCTAGCATTCTTGCAACGGTGTAAGTTGTGGTAAGTTCCACAATTCCGGCAGCTCCAAGGGCGTTTAGCCATTCAGAGTTAAATACTACATCTGTTAAGTCTTTATCAAGTATTTTAAAGACCTGGTCTTTATAAGTTTGTGCATTTTTTTTAACTTCTTCAGGAGTTAGCATTTTTCTTGTTTTACTTTTGCCTGTAGGGTCACCGATTTGAGCTGTAAAGTCTCCAATTAAAAACTGAACCTTTGCTCCATATTTTTGAAATGTTTTGAGTTTTTGGAGTAAAACTGTATGACCTAAGTGTAAATCTGGTGCTGTTGGGTCAAAACCTGCTTTTATGGTAAATCTTTCACCTGTATGTAAGAATCTATTTACTAATTTTTCTATATCTTCAATTCCAATTATTTCGCTGCTTCCCCTTTTAATTTCAGCCATTGCTTTTTTAAGGTCTTGGTGTTTTTTTAGTTTATCCATTGTATGCATCCTTTATTGGTACAAATTCTATTAAGGTATATTCTTTTTTTATTTTTTCTTTTATTTTGTCATAATTTTTACTATCAAATTCAATTTCAAGTTGGCAGTTGTTTGAGTCTTTTCCAAGAGAAATTGAATGAATAAAAATATTAAATTTTGTTAAAAAGTTTATAAATTTACTAAGCTCTCCTTTTTTATTAGGGAGTCTTACTGATAAGAAAAATCTGTTTTGAGAATCTTGAATCCACTCTACATATACAGCTACAGCTTTTGTCAATTTTTTTTCGGCATTATTGCAAAATCTATGGTGAATTTCAACTTCTTTTTTGTTTAAAAGCCCAAGTATTTTATCCTCTGTTTTTGGATGGCAGCAGTGGTTAAAAACTATTTCTGAAATAGGTTTATTGCTAATTACCCTGATATTCCCAAATTCATACTCTTTTAGTTTTATGTTTTTAAAATAAAGAAGATTTCTTTTTTTAATTGTTTGATAAAGTTTTTTAACTACTTCTTTTAAGAAATTTTTATCATCAACTATTTTCGGAATATTTTCACATAGATGGTTAGCTTTTATTAAAGCTTTTATTTTATAAGAATCTAAATCGAAAATACCTTTTAAGATTGCAATTGCAAGTTTTCTGTTTATCTCTTTTTCTTTTTGGCGGCAGAGTTTTTTTTGCTCGTATTTTGCCTTACTTGTTTTTAGTGCATTTATCCAGCTGCATCTTGGTATTATTTCATCGCCTGTTTCAATTCTTACTATATCTCCTGTTTTTAGCGGATGAAGTAAAGAGACTTCTTCTTTATTTACAAAGGCTTTTATGGCTTTGTTGCCTATATCAGTGTGAATTGCATATGCAAAATCAAGTGCCGTTGCGTTAAGAGGAAGAGTAAATGTGTCAAATTTAGGCGAATATACTACGATATCGTCGCTATAAAGGTCGTTTTTTGCAAGTTCATAAAAATCTTCAATGTTTTCATCAAATTTCATATCTTCAATCCATTTTGTGTTAGGCATAGCTGTGTTTAGTTTATATTTCCAGTGAGCTGCTATTCCAAATTCGGCGTTTTTGTCCATATCAAAAGTTCTTATCTGTACTTCGATAATAGAGTTTTTATTATAAACTGTTGTATGGATTGTCTGATATCCGTTTTCTTTTGGGATAGCTATATAATCTTTAAACCTTGATATAAGAGGTCTGAAGTTTAAATGTACAATCCCTAATGTTTTATAGCATTCAAGTGGTTTTTTAACAATAATTCTTACAGCTAATAAATCTAAAACCTCTTCAATAGATATGCCTTTTTTTTGCATTTTAAGAAAAATTGAGTAATAGTGTTTTATTCTGCTTTTTATCTCAAACTCATTTTCTTTAAAACCATTTTCAAGCATAAGTTTTTCTATTTTTTGAATAAAAGAGTTTAATTTAAGCTGTAAGTGTTCTCTGTTTTCTTTTATATAAGTGTCTATTTTTTTGTACTCCTGAGGTAAAAGGTATTTAAAAGCTAAATCCTCAAGTATGTTTTTTAAAGTTGCAATTCCAAGACGGTGGGCAATAGGTGTATAAACTACAAGCGTCTCTTCTGCTATTCTTTTTTGTTTGTGAGGAGGCAGGGCATCTAGTGTTAGCATATTGTGGAGTCTATCACAAAGTTTTATTAATAATACTCTTATATCTTTTATTGAGCTTATTAACATTTTTCTAAATGTTAATGCACTTTTTGCAAGCTTTTCATTTGAAGTTGAAGGAATTAAAGAATTGTCTCTTATTTCTACAATTTTTGTAAGTCCTTCTACTAAATTTGCCACGTTTTGACCAAATTCATCTTTTATATAGTAGATTGTATATGAAGTGTCTTCTACAACGTCGTGTAAAAGTGCTGCAATAATTACATCTTCACTGTCGTTAAAATAGCTTGTTATCGTAGCCACTAAAATAGGATGTATTACATAATCTTCACCGCTTTTTCTTTTTTGCCCTTCGTGAGCTTTTATGGCAAAATCGAGGGCTTTTTTTATTTTTGGAGTATTTACCCTTGATAACAACAAAGATGAGGCTTTATCAGTTGTACTAACCTTTTTTATTTTTTCAAGCAGTTCTAAAAAATCTGTTTTCAAATCTCTTTTACCTTAATAAGACCTTCAGCAATTTCCATAATTGCTATTTCAGTAAGTTGCATATTTTTTTTAGGTAAATCAATTAAAGGTTTTGCTCCGTTTAAAAGTTCATTTACTCTTTTTGCCACTGCTTGAGATAGAAGATATCTGTCATAATTTACTCTCTCAAGGGCTTTTGCGTTAATTTGTTCTATTCTCATTATTTCTCCTTTACAATTGAATATACAGCATCAGGTTCGTTTTTTAGAATTTTTAAAAGATTTCCTTTTTTAAACATATTACATACAATTATCGGCAGTTTATTCTCTTTTGCAAGAGCTATTGCCGTATCATCCATTACTTTTATATTGTCTTTTAAAGCTTCTTCATATGTAAGCTCTTTAATAAGCTTTGCATCAGGATGTTTTTTAGGGTCTTTGTCATAAATTCCATCTACTTTTGTGGCTTTTATGATTTTGCTTGCTCCAATTTCACTAGCTCTAAGCACTCCTGCGGTATCTGTTGTAAAAAATGGGTTTCCTGTTCCGGCTGCAAAAATTACAACTCTTCCTTTTTCAAGGTGTCTAATAGCTCGTCTTACTATAAAATTTTCTGCAATTTCTTCCATTTTAATAGCACTCTGAACTCTTACAGGAATTGAATCGCTCTCAAGCGCCTCTTGCATAGCAACCGCATTTATTACAGTTGCAAGCATTCCCATATAATCGCCTGATGTTCTTCTTATTATTCCGTCTTTTGCTGCGCTTACTCCTCTTATGAAGTTGCCTCCTCCAATTACTACTGCTACTTCATATCCCTCTTCAACAACCGATTTAATTTCATCTGCTAAATATTTAAGTGTTTTTGTGTCAATTCCAAAACCATTCTCACCTGCTAAGGCTTCACCTGAAAATTTAATTAAGATTCTATTTTCTTTTCTTGTCATACAAAGCCCTTTTTAAAATGGTATTTTACCAAATTATTTAAGCTTTATTACTTTTAAAGGGTTTATAGGCTTGTCTTTATAGGTAATTTCAAATTCAAGTGTATCTTTTACCCTTGCAATAATCTGTCCTCTTTTTACATAAAACCCCTTTTTTAAAATAGGGGATACTTTTGAAAGGTTTGCATAAATGCTAAAAACATTGTTTTTGTGTTTTAAAACTATTATTTTTTTATTGTTTGCCTCTCCTATATAAACTACTTTTCCCGGCATTATAGCCCTTACAACTTCATTTTGTCTAAATGGTTTTATTGTAATTGAATCATTGTAAATTCTTATTTTATAAACCGGGTCTATATAACTTCCAAATTTTTTTATTACTTTTCCTCTTATAGGGGCTATTGTTTTCATTCCTCTGTAGGTATAATAAACAGGTTTGTATTTTTGTTCTTTAATAATCAAGAGTTGTTTTAATTTGTTTTGAAGGTTTTTTTCTTTTTGTATCATACTTAAAAGTTTTTGTTTATACTCTTCTTTTTTTCTTTTTAAAGATTTTACCTCTTTTTTTCTTTGATAAAGCAGAGAAAGAAGTCTGTTTTTTTTCTTTTTTAGTAAATTTTGTTTTTGAGTAATGGCTAATATTCTTTCAGCCGTTTTTTTTATCTCTTTTTTTAAAATTTCTTGTTGTTTTGCAAGTTTTTCTATTTTTACTGAATAGATATCAAGGGCTTTTTTTGAGAGTTCGTTATAGATTAAATCATTTACGTTATCAACATCTTTAGAGTTTAAATAATAGTTAGTAGATAAAAAACTATCTATTTCATCTTTTATCTTTTTTAGTTTTAACCTGTATCCTTTTTGCAAGTCTATAAGTTCTCCTAATGTTTTGTTTGAATTTTTGAGTTCGTTTTGAAGTTTTTGAATTTCTTTATTTAAAAGATAGATTTTTTTATTCAATAAATCTATGTTTCTTTGTTTTTTTGCAATTTCTTTTGCTAAGATATCAAGTTTTGTGTTCATTTTTGAAATTATTGTTTTTGTGTTTTTAAGTTCTGTATGAATGTTTGCAAATAAAAAAACGCTGAATAAAAAAATTATCGCTCTTTTCATTTCTTAGACACCACCACTATTATTGATGAAATTAAAGATATTGAAAAAGATATTACTAAAAGCAATAGAAACTCTTTTATATAATCAATCTGTAAAATTATATTTAAATCCGAAATTATCTTTGTAAAAAGAAAAGAATTTGTTATAAAATAGACAAAACTTACAGTTAAGATTATTGCTATTAGAGAGTCTAAAATGGCTATTTTAAACAAAGCCGCCCCTTTTAGCCAAAAAGGAGCTCCGAAAAGTTCCATTATATACATTCTCTCAGAGTGAGAAAGCTTCCATACTTCAAGCTGTTTTACAATAAGTAAAAATCCTAACACCCCTACAATTACCATAAACATTTTTGTAAGTATTTTTAAAAGCATTAGTAGGTTGTATATTTTTGTTTGAGAACTTGAATGGGTTAAAATTCTTTTTACAAAGGCTTTTTGTTTTAGTCTTTCTTTTAATTTTTCAAGTTTTTTTGGGCTTGGGAGTTTTTTTAATGTAAGTTTGTAAAAATAGGGAAGGTCTATTTTTGAAAAGTCTATATTTTTATATTTTTGCTGTAGTCTTTGTATCTGGTCTTTAATGTCTATGGGAGTTATTTTTTCAATTTCAGGATAGTTTAGATTTTCAATTTTAGAAGTTGAAACTATTACTATTGAGTAATTATTTACGATATTTTTTTCATATAAAAAAAGGATTTTATTAAATATTCTGAATAAAAAAATACTTAATAAAATAGAAACTAAGGCTAAGATAAGAGTTATATGGCTTTTAAGATAGTTCATAAATTTTTCCTTTTTCTATATGAAGGTGCTTATAGGATATGTTAAAATCTCCTGGCAGGGAATGTGAGGCTATTAATACTGTAATTCCCATTTTATTGGCCATAATAAATAAATCCATAACAAGAGAGGCTGAATATTCATCAAGCCCGCTTATTGGCTCATCTGCTAAAATAATTGCGGGCGAGTGGATAATAGCTCTTGCAATTGCTGCTCTTTGCTGTTCTCCTCCGCTGAGTTCTGCTGGAAATTTGTCAATTTTGTGTGAGAGCTTTACCTTTTTTAATACTTCTAAAGCTTTTTGTTCAGCAATTTTTTTGTCATATCCTTTAATAAACAGAGGAAGCATTACATTTCTTAAAATGTTCCATTCGGGAATTAATTTGTAATCCTGAAAGACAATTCCCATATGTCTTCTTAATTTTGTCAATTTTGATTTTGATATGGTGCCCATATTATAAGGACCTATCTGTAAAAGTCCTTTTGGTTTTATTTCTCCGTACATTGCTTTGATAAGTGTTGTTTTTCCGCTTCCGCTGACACCTGTTAAAAAAACAAAATCACCTTCGTTGATTGTAAAAGTTGATTCTTTTATAATAACTCCTGAGTTATAAGCTAGAGTTAAATTATTCGCTTTTACTAAGTTCATAAAGCTCCCTTAATTTCAAATGCGCTAAGTAATTTTCTTTAATAGGTGCTGGAAGTTTAAAGTATTCAGGTTTTTCTTTGTTTAAAATATATACATGCTCTGGTCTGTTAAAATTTCCTAATGTCAGACGTATTAACTCTTTTTCGTTATTTATTTTAAAAACTTTTTCAATATGAATAACAAATTTATCAAAGACTTTTGGTTTGAAATCGTTTATATGCAATCTATTTTTAAAAGAAAAATCAAATTCTTCTTTAACAGGAGGTGATATTTCATAATTTATCATATAAATATCATAAATGTTTTTGTTTAGTTTTTTCCATCTGTCTTCATATTTGCTTGATACAATATAAGGCATATTTTTTTTGATTTTAAGCTCAGTTTTATCAAAATCTAAAAACTCATTTAGCGAATAGTTAAAATAGTTTTCACTGTCTGTTCTTAAATGTAAAAAACCGTCTTTTTTTAATGTTCTTTTTGATTCGTTTATGAAATCTTTATTTATTACGCGTCTGTGAGGTTTTTTATCCCAAGGAACCGGAAAATGAACATAAATTTCACTTAACTGGTTTGATGGGATTTTACTTAAAATTATTCTTGCATCGTGATTTAATACTCTTATATTTTTAATTTTTTCATATTCTATTCTTTTTAAAACCTGTTCAATTGAAGGTTTGTGAATTTCTATTCCAAGGATTGTTTTATCAGGATTTGTTTTTGCTAAATGTATAAGATGTCTTCCGCTTCCAAAACCTACTTCTACAATATCAATTCCGCTTAAATCGCTTGTAATATCAAGCAGGTTTTTGTTTAGGAGTTTTTCTTTTATACCTTTTATATTTTCAAACAAAACTTCAGCTTCATTTAATTTTATGAAAGCTTCATATGCCTTTTTAATTTCACTAATTATCGGTCGTGTAATTTTATCATATTTTACAATATAGCCTTTGTCTTTTTTATAAAAAGTGATTAAAAATTTTGCATTGTTTGTTTTTACTCCTATTAGGTTTTCAGCTCTGAATAAAAATTCAACATCCCCGATTTTTTGGGGATATGAAATATCTTTTATTTTATCTATTACAATATGTGGCATTTAGTCTCCTATGTTTATTTCTGCCGGTTCTTGAGATATAAGACCATATTTATCAACTTCATATATATAATAGGTATATTTTTTCTTAGGGTCTATTGTGTCTTGAAAACTGTTTTTCTCTGTTATAAATTTTTGTTCTTTTTTCTTAAATATTCCAAGATGGGTGACTTTTACAATTAGATATTTCTGTGCCCTGTTATCAGGTGATGTAAAAATAAATTCTATTTTGTTTTTGTTTATGTTTGTTGATACGATTGGCTTTGAAGGTTTTGGCAGTGTCTCACCCATAACTACTATTGAATTTGAAAGAAGAGATTCTGTTTTGTATGGAGATACGGCGGTTACTTTATAATAAAAAGTTGCTCCATCCTCTCCTATATAATCTGTAAAAGAGGTGTTTTTTGTTGTTTTATAGAATTTAAACTCTCCTTTTGGAAAAAGGCTTCTGTAAATTTTGTAATAAGCCGCTCCTTTGACTTTTGAAAAGGTAATTACTATTTTTTTAGGTAAATTTACACTTGCTTTTACATTTGTAACAACAGGCGGTTTTGGGTATGTTGAAGCTACGATGGTTTTTGAAGGGTATGAAGTAATGTTATCAAAGCTTTTTGCAATTATTCTGTATTTGTATATTTTGCCGTCTTTTAGGTTTTTGTCTATGAATTCAACATTTAATCGGGGTTTTAAGATACTTAATAACTCCCATTTTGCATTTTTATCGTTAAATCTTTGTATTTCATACTCTTTTACTCTTTCATTCATATGAGGTCTGAATATTATTTTTACCATACCTTTTGCTAAAGGTTTTGCTTCAAGTGGAATAACAGGTGAAATCGGGGGCAAGGTTTTTGATTTTGTCTCAACCGCTAGAGATGGAATTCCTTGTTTATTGAATGTTGCGATTCTATATTTGTAAAGGGTGTTTGGTTTTAAATCTGTATCTACATATATTGATTTATAAGGGTCTTTTATTGTGGCAATTTGTATCCATTTGTGCTTTTTAAAAGAGTACCTTTGAATATAATAGCCACTCATTGAAGGGACTGTTTTCCAAAAAAGAGCCATTGCATTTCTATCAGGATATGCTTTAAATTTTTTTACTGTAGGAAGTTTGGGGTTTGATTTTGGCGCTGGTTTATTCGTGCTTACACATCCGCTCATAAGGAGTAAAAACAGGGCTAAGGTTATTATTTTCTTCATAATTGTATCCTTTTATTAAACTTTTAAAATCATCAAACAGAGGCGCTATTATACTAAGTTTTTTTCCGTTTGGATGAGTGAAAAAAACCTCTTTTGCGTGAAGCATTACCCTTGGTGTTTTCTGTTCTTTTTTTCCGTAGGTTTTATCTCCTAAAATATATCTTCCGATTTTTGTTAAATGTACTCTTATCTGATGGGTCCTTCCGGTATAAAGTTTTGCGGCGGTTAGATTTTTGTCTATTGGCACAAAAAGTGTTTTAGCTTCCCTCCCTCCTTTAATTATTGCCATTTTAAGCCTGTTTTTTGGATTTCTTGCAATTGGTGCATTAACACATTTTGGTTCTTTTAATGCTTCGTTTAACAGCATAAGATAATATCTTCCCATTGACTTGTCTTTTAACTGAGAGCTTAAAAATTCGTGGGCTTTGTTGTTTTTTGCAATTACAAGAGCCCCGCTTGTTTCTTTGTCAATTCTATGAACTATTCCAAACCTTTCATCTCCTGCAATGGTTGAGAGTGAGTAGCCTTTTTGTTTTAGCCAATCCACAAGGGTTGGCTCTTTGTAGCT
>Ga0256838_1000725_pt1 | contig 18132 bp, 14 predicted proteins | sample 4571419metaG_FD_185978 | JGI IMG/M metagenome (GOLD analysis project Ga0256838, IMG submission 185978) | Hydrothermal vent microbial communities from Guaymas Basin, Mexico - 4571-419 | ecosystem: Environmental > Aquatic > Marine > Hydrothermal vents | place: Mexico: Guaymas Basin | collected...
GGCCGCGGCAACTGGTCATCCTCCAGCCTCTCCCTGGTCCTCGGCGGGGCCAACTAGGCTCCCGACCGGCTCCCCGTGCACCGCCCGGGCCACGTTCTCTGGGTCAGAGCCGTCAACCACCCGGACGGGTATCCGGCTCCTCTCCACTATGCTCAGCGCGAGGGGGTCGAGCAGCTCGTAGTGGCCCGGCTCCACGCTCTGCTCGAGAACCCGGCGCAGCTCGCTGTAGCTCAGCCGGGGTATCAGCTGGGCCCTGGACACCCTCCTGGGGTCAGCGGTGTAGACGCCCGCAACGGTCGTCGCCAGCACAAGGAGGTCAGCCTCCAAGGCCTCGGCTAGCAGCGCGGCGACGCCCGCCGTGCTCTGCCCAGGCTGGAACCCCCCCGCGACCACTATCCTCCCCGACGAGGCCGCCTCCAAGGCCTCCCATATGCTCCTCGGCGGCTCCGGGTAGGCGAGGGGGTGCAGCGCGTAGGCCAGTAGCCTGGCGTTGAGCCGCGCCGCCTCTATCCCCAGCGCGTCCCGCAGCCCACGGTTGACGCCGACCACGCCGGCGGCAGCGATATAGTCGCGGGCCACCCGGCCGCCGCCAACCACCACGACGAGCCGGTAGCCCTCCCCATGGAGCCTCCGAAGCACACGCACATAGCCAGCTACGAGGACAGGGTTCTGGGGATTCACGTGCTTGCCGCTAATCTTGACCACAGCCGTGCCGGGCACAGCAGCCACCCCTGGAAGCAAGACCACGCCTAGCCCGGGCACGCATTTAGCGGTCCCGCCCTAGAGGAGTAGCTCCTCAGACGGCGCCCTCAGCGGGCCGGGCCTTTCCCCGTGCATGCCCCTCCTTCAGCGCCATGTGTACCTGTTCACGTACCACATGGATGTGAAGCCCAGCAAATAGGAGGCAGTAGAGCAGGTATCTCCAGAACAGACCCGGGGCTGCTGTCTAGGCCCCCCATGGTCCGCCCGGGGCCGGCGGCCCGCATCCTCCGTGAGGGGCCATGTCCCTGAGGGTTCCTCCGCCCCTGCTTGGCCACGCTCTCCGCCGGGAGCCGCAAGGGTCTCTGCGGGCCGCCGGCCACAGTGCAACGTGCGGCAAAGGTACGGATGTTGAAGCTTACCTTCCTGTGCAGCTGCGGGTGTAACGCTATAACCGGCCGCGTAGCCTTCGGCGCTGCGTAGCGTCCGGCACGGCCGGGACGTGGTCGTAGCTGATAGCAGTGGGGCCGCTAGTGGACATATTGGTTCTTCTTCTATATTTCTCCTTCTTGGCATGGAGGGGAGCCGTGAAGTAGCCCCTGGACAAAGGGTAGTGACGGAAGTGGGACCGAGGCCCCACCAAGGGGCCAACATGTGTGCCGGTTAAACCCGGCGCTCCCAGGCCTTGGGCGGTCTCGGGGCGGACCCGTCTGCTCATCGTTGGGCGGCTGACTCCTCTGGGGGCGCCGCTGGGCCCCTGGCCTCTGTGCGGCTGCGTGGGGCCTCGGGGTGTGACCCACGGCTCCCGGCGGAGAGTGAAGCACCATGGAGGCGATCAGCTGGTCAAGACGGGACCGTACACAGCTGATAAAGGATATTCTGCTTATCCTTGCCCAGGGCTCTGTGAGCAAGACTAAGCTGCAGAACCTGGCGGGCCTCAACAAGAGGCTTTTTGAGACATACGTTGAGAAAATACTCGTCCGCTATAAGCTCGTCGAGAAGAAGAGGGTCGGCAGGGTAACGTACTACACCCTTACCCCCCGCGGCAGGGCCTACCTCAACGCCGCCATAATAGCCGACGCGGAGGTCCTTGTCGTCGAGGAGGAGTTCGCTGACCGCGTATCCGAGCTGCTGCTGGAGCAGTACAACATGCCGCACGAGAGGAGGCGGACGGCGGGCGACGAGGAGCTAGAGCTCCCAGTAGACTTCGTCTTCAATACGGAGAGAGGCCCGGTCTACGTCTACCTCGCCGCGACCCACGCCGCCGCCATGGCTAAGCACTGTGCGGCGATAGTGCTGAAGAAGATAACCGGTAGGCCGGCGCTCCTCGTAGCCCCAGAGACGCCCGATAGCATGGGGCGGAACGGTACGGTGCCGGTGGCCTACTATAAGCCTGGCAGCGTGGAGCACGCAGCCGAGCAGCTTGTCGAGGCAGTCCAGTTAGCTAAGAGCGGCATGCTTGACGAGCTCACAGCACACGTAAAGGATACCAGGAGGGTGGTCCTCCTCTAGCCCTATCCCGGCCCTTTCTCGTCGCGGCTCCTTCCGCTCGGGGTGCCAGCCTCCAGCACTACCCCTGCCCCGGGCTCCCTCCGGTACCTGGCCCACCTGCCGCCCGGGTCGCTGACGAGGAAGAGCGGCGAGTCCAGGTCGACTATCCGCGTGAACCCCGTGGCCTGCGCCGCTTGGGCCGCGTGCGCCACCCCCACGCCGGTTTCAAGCATGCAGCCCCACATCGCCTCAAGGCCATGGCTCCATGCCGTGGCCGCTGCCTTCGCGGCCTGGAGCGGGCCGCCCATCTTGGCCAGCTTAAGGTTGACAACGTCCGCCGCGCGGGCCTCCGCGGCCCGAGCAACGTCCACGGGGCTCCTTACTGTCTCGTCTAGCGCCAGCGGCGTCTCTATGGCGCGGCGGAGCTCGGCCACCCGGTCGAGGGCTGTGCTGGCCGGGACGGGCTGCTCGACAAGCTCCAGCCTGTCCCCCAGCAGGGCCTCGAGGCGGCGTATGGCGCGGACGGCCTGCTTGGGGCTCCAGGCCTGGTTCGCGTCCACCCTTATCCTCGCCCCAGGGGCTGCCTCGGCGACGGCGGCGGCGAGCGCCGTGTCGAGCACGAGGCTGCCCGTGCCCAGCTTCACCTTGAGCACGTTGAAGCCGGTTACTGGCGGCAGGGGGATGCCCGCGTCAAGCGTGGGGGGCTTGCCCCGGAGCCCGGCTATGTACTCGACCGCCTCGGCGAGGGCCGCACTGTAGCCCGTCGCCTCCAGCTCCCTGAGCACCCTCGGAGCCGGGATGGAGACCGTGTAGTCCGTCACTAGGCGGGCGGGGCGGCTCCCCCCGCCGCCTAGGAGGGGAGCCTCCTCCATGCCCAGCGTGGAGGCAGCCGCTGCGAGAAGCGCAGACTCGAGCCCCATCCTGGCGGCGGGGAGCCAGGGGGCGGCGCGGTGCACGACACGCAGCGCCTGGTCGAGCTCCTCGGGGATGCGGAGTCCCCGGAGCCGCTGAGCTGCCTCGGCTATGTAGGCTTCGGCTGCCTCGAGCCTCTCTCCCGTCACACTCGGTGCGGGCGGAGCCTCACCCACCCCAATGGAGCCATCCTCAAGCTCCACAACAACCCATATGGTTTCTGCCGTGGTGGAGCTTCTGTAGGCTATCCTGAACGCCTCTCGGAGCGCAGCGCTGACCCGACGGGCCTCTATCCCGGCAACCCGGGGCATGGCGGCACTGACCCCACCTAGATCCCTACGGCTCAGAGACAGCAGAGGGGCCCCCAGGAGCCCCAGCGGCAGGGAGGGCGCTGTGCTACACTTCCTTCCCTAGCTTTTCTCGTTTCTATCAAGGGCCTCGTCGAGCTTCTTCCGCTTCTTCTTAGAGCCTATTTTCCTGCATTTCGATAGGGCGCCGAGCATGAGCTCCTCTTCTGCATAGTAGTCCTCGGGGATTTCTTCGATGAAGCCTCCTTCTTCTTCGCTCACTTCTCCTCAGCCCTCCCGGAGAGCCTCTCCGCGAGATGAGCCAGGTGGGCCGTGTAGAGGTCGTAGAGTATGCGCGGCGGCAGCTTCTCCCCGCTTCGTGGCAGCGCCTCATGCTCCTCGTCAACAATCCTCCACGTGTGGCCGCAGCGGCGGCAACGGTAGAGACGTAGCCATGGCCTCTCGGGGTCGGCCTGGTAGAAGACCACGTCGCCCGGCTTATCCGTGCCGCAGGAGGGGCAGGTGGCGCGGGGGAAGACCCACTCCATGTGGCACAGCGTGCAGTGCATCACCTGCCTCCGGCCCTCGCCCTTCATGTACCCCACCGAGGCGGGGGCGCCGCACACCGGGCAGCGGCCCTGCTGCCAGTACTCGTGGACCCAGCCGAGGGCCTGGCCCGCCGCGAGCCTCACGGCGGAGAGGAGGGGCTGGAGGAGCCAGTAGGCTATTGCCGCGACGTTATCCCGGCTGGTTGAGACCGCTCCTGCCCAGGCGTCGAGGAGGTCCAGGCGGCCGCGGAGCACATCCTCGACCAGCTCCCTGACGCTGAGGAGAGCCTTCTCCACAGGGGAGAGGAGGGGCGCGGCCCTCGCCTCCGGGCTCCACCCGGCCCCCACCGCAGCTTGGGCTATCTCTAGGAGCTTCTCCCGGAGCCACTCCTCGTCGAGCAGGGGCTCCGGTAGGCCCCCCATTTCCTCGAGGAGGCTGCGGCGGGAGAAGGCTATCCTCCGCGCACTCCTCCTTATCTCGTCCATCGCGCCGCTCTCCTCGAGGCGGCGGAGCGCATCCCTCTCCACCTCCGCCTGCCTCTCCAACACGGCCGCGAGGACACGGTAGAGTAGCCTGTTCTCCTCCTCGCGCCGCTGGGCCTCACTCAGCCATTCGAGCGCCTCTCCCAGCTGCTCACCTATGCTACGCAGCCATGGCGCCCTGTTCTCTTCTCTCACGGACTTTGTCTCCGCCAAGACGCCTTACACCCTAGACCTGTAACACACATGGACCGGGGTAGTGTGTAGGTGGTAATTACGCCGAACGCCCCCTAGGGGCTCCTAGCAGAGTGGGGACGGTAGGGAGACGTAGACCTCGCCCCCGCCCCTTGCGGGCTCCAAGAGAACCCGTGGGCCGCCATAGATAATGTCGTGCTCCGTGTAGACTGCTAGGCCGCGGCTGTCGGGGCTCCGGAGCACAAGAGCGACGCCACGCCGCTGGGCCTCCGCTATGCCGGACAGCACCGGGTGATGGTTGCTAACTATGACCCTCACGCCGGCCCTGGCGAGGGCAGCAACCATATCGCCGGATATGCGGCCGGTTGAGGCAACCACAACCACGCCATCCTCGAGCATGCCCGGCTTGGCGGAAAGCAGCCTTGAGACCATCCCCGCGGTCTTCAGCGCGGCAGCGTGGCGGCTGACGTCTGTGACAAAGAATAGAGGCTCTACGGCTCCCTGCTGAAGAAGATAGGCGGCGAGGCTATGTATAGCGTAGGGGCATACCCTCTTGCTTACGCGGCGCACAAAGTCAGCATATAGGGTCTCAATGCTGCCCCAGTCTACCGTGGAGCCCCGCGGTGGCCGCCAGGCAGCGGCGGCTCTAACCACGCGTGCCCTTAGCTGGAAGCGTCTCTCTCCGAGCGGCCTAGCCTCGACTATCTCGGCCTGGTCGCCGGGCTCTATCATGCCCTCGCGGAGGAGGAGCCCAGTCACCGCGTCCTCGACGTTGTTAGGGCTCCCATGGAAGCCGCCCTTGAAGCCAAGCTCGGGCACTACCACCGCGTAGTAGTTATCCACGGCGACTCTCACGGGCCCCAGAGGCGCCGTCGGCTTCATGCATTCCGCCCTTGCATCTAGCATGGGCAACACCTTCTCCCTGCACGTAGAAGCTTGGTGCCCCCCATGAGGGGCAGCGATGGGAAAAACGAGAGGTAAGGGTGGATCCGGTAGCGGGCGCTCATTGTATCGCTCTTAGTCTTTTTCTTTGGCGGCTTTCTCGTAGTATAGTGGGTGGTGTTTACGCACGAAGTCCTCGGGCAGCGTGCCGGTGCGGAACATTGCTCTTATCATTGGCCGGTGCTCGGGTAGCCCGATGGCGAGGTATACGTGTACTATTAGTCCCGCTATGCCCAGCCATGCTAGCCAGACGTGTATTGTATGCGCGAGCTCCCATGTTGACGGGCTGAAGCTGTCGCGGAACCACATTATTACGCCGCTTATGAAGAGCAGCGTGAACCCCACGACCACACCTAGTATCCACAGCTTCTGGCCGAGATTGTACTTGCCGAACCTCGGCTCCTTCTTGCCGATGTAGTAGTCGATGAGGTTCTTTATTGCCTCACCGAGGCCTCCCTCGGGCCATATCTGCCACTTCCTGGCTCTAGGCAGTTCACCCAGCAGCCACGCTATCCCTACAGCAGCGAGTCCTATGCCTGCAAGACGGTGCACCACCCTAGCTACTTGTACGCCGAGGCTATAGGCGTCGTAGCCCTGCTCTAGGGGGCTTGTGCCCATCAATGCCGCGGCCTTTGAGGCAGGGGTGCCCAGCGCGTATGCTAGCCACTCGAAGAAGCCGCTGAGCGGCGAGGGCAGCTTCTGGGCCGATATTATGAGCCCCGTTATTATCAGCGCAGCGGCGAAGTGTATTGCATGCTTATGGGCCCATATCTCTAGCTCGCTGAACACCTTTATCTCGCGACTCACTGCCAAGCCACCTCGAAGCCACAACCATGAGGCTCCTTGAGCCTAGGGATACTGACAACGAAGAAACAGGAATTGTACATGATGGTCTTGTCTTTAGTGCTTTGACTTCTCCTGGACACGCTTTGCGCGCCAGTATATCGCGTGGAGCACAGCGCCCGCCAACGCTGCTGCCGCTATGCCGGCACCAAGGGTCCTTCCTGCGCTGATGGGGAGCAGTGCTCCCCGGGGATCACTGGGCAGCCCTATGTACTCGTTCCACGTCTTGCCCTCCTCTTTGCCGATGTCCTTGAACCTCCTGGTGACGTAGAGGTAGTGTGTGTGGCCCACGTAGTCGTTGACGTTGTCGCCGTATATCTCGTAGCCCATGCTGCGGTACTTCTCTACAAGCTCCTGCCATGGGCCAAACTCCAGCGCGTCAGTCGGGCATGCCTCGACACATGCAGGGGCTAGGCCATTCTGGATGCGGTCAACACACATTGTACACTTGTAGACCTTGTTTGTCTCGGGGTCGTAGCGGGGCACGTTGTAGGGGCATGCTTCTATACAGTACTGGCACCCTACACACTTGTCCGGCCTTATGACGACGGGGCCCTCCGGATGAACCTCTATCGCGTTCACCGGGCACGCCTTGGCGCAGGGCGCTTCGCTGCAGTGCATACATTGCCACTTATGGAAGAGCCAGAAGGGGCCGTTGCCTGTACGCCCTTCATGGAACACCATTGTCATCCACGTGTTTGGCGATAGGTCTGGCGGGTTGGTGTAGCCCCTGGGGTTGAAGCTAGTCTCTTCCGCCTTGAGCCCGTTCCATATCTTGCATGCTACCTGGCACGCGCGGCACCCTATACACGCGTCGAGGTTGAAGACTATGCCATACTCGGTCACGGTTGTTCACCCCCAACATGGTGCGGGAAATAATGCCGCATTTTGGTCTAAAGAATCGGGTTCTCTATTCTCGGCAAGGCCCTGTACGTGTACTTGTCCTTGCTGGCCTTTCTGACCCATGCCAGGAACGCCTTTGTCTCCTGCATAGTAGTCACTATGTCCATCACTAGTATTGATATCGTGTTCGCTACATCGAAGCTGTTGTGAGCGCCGCTCCAGCCCCAGCTCCACGGGACGTTGACCACATAGACCTCCTTGTTGCCTATACGTAGCTTCGGCATCCTTGGGGTAACGTATGCTCTCACGTATATCCTGTTTCTACTGTTGCCCAGCTCTATTATATCGCCGCTCTTTATCCCCAGCTTCTGTGCTAGCTCTTCCGGTATCTCAGCGAAAGGCTCAGGCACGGTCTCAGCGATGTAGGGCACATTCCTAGTCATTATGCCTGTGTGCCAGTGCTCCTCGAGCCTGTTCTCAGTGACAACTACTACCTCCGAGCCGCTAGGTGCTATGCTCTTGAGCTCCTCATAGCTAGTGGCTACAGCGTTGTAGAGTTCCGGCATCTTCTCGGGGGGCTCTATGTAGAACAGGTTCTCTATCCTCCTCCAAGCTAGCGCTGGGTACTCGGTGGCTATCTCGAGGCTCGGACTCTCCGCCGGCTCGAAGTGGAACGGGTAGTCGATGCTGTACGCCCATGTCTTGCCGTCCGGCCCTGTTATCGCGTACCACTCACCATACTTCTTTATGAACTCCTTGACGCACTTCTTGTAGTTAGCTGGATTGCTCCCAACACACGACTTGAACTCGTTTATGAACTTATCGTGCACCTTGCGCCACTCCTTCCAGTCCTTGTAGGCGACTATCTTGTCCCCTACGTGCTTCTCGCCCTTGAAGTAGGGCTTGTAGAACACCGCCTTACCATAGTTTAGTATCAGTTCTGGGTCATAGTAGAAGCTCTCACACATGGTGCACCGTATGCCCATCTCCTCCGCGGTCTTTATCTCGTAGCCCCCGTCCGGCTTCCACACAACTATCTTGCCAACGGTCTCTCCGCGGCGTATCATAGCCTCCGGGTCGGAGGCCCCGGTGAACACGTCAGCCGTTGTCTTGACGGGGCATTTCTCGGTTAGGCATGTCCAGGCACGTTTGTAGAACTTGCCTATGACGAAGTTGTGGCCCGGTATGAATGCTGGCCTCAGCTCACCGGTCTTCGCGTCAACGATGTCCCCGGCCTCGCCCCATATCTCTACCTCCTTGCCGTCAAGCTCTGGGCCGACAGCGTAGCGGCCCGCAGGGAACCGCCATTTCTCGGTCTTGCCGAACGTCTTTTTGAGCGTGTATAGGTTGTAGAGTATCCTCACGTTCCTTGGCCAGCTCCAGCCCCAGTCCTTGTAGAGCCTCAGCGGCGCCTTGCCGCCTGGATGCTCTAGGGTGCCGCTGTCGAGTAGGCCGTCTGGCTGTGCGCCGGGAACGCGTGGCGCGGAGACGCGGCGCATTGCTAGCACGCGGTTGTGGTACCAGTCGTACTGGCCATAGTAGAGGTCTACGGCTGCGTCTATCTCCTTGTAGACAAGGACAGGGTCTATCTCCTGATAGTCGCGCCATGGGAACCTGTTGCTGCCGTAGTTCATGTACGGCCCTATTCTTCTCCTGTAGAGCTCGACTATGGTGTCCGTGTCGGGGTGCTTGACGAGCACTTTCTCGGTAGTCTTGCCGTATTCCTCGCTGGGGAGCTTGGCTAGGCCGGCGCGGCGCATGTGGTACCACAGCTTGTACATTATCCATAGGTCTGCCTTGGCCTCTCCCGGTGGCTCCTTGACGCGGTGCTGCCACTGTATCCAGCGGTTGCTGTTGGTTATGCTGCCCTCCTTCTCGTACTGAAACGCGGCTGGGAGGAAGACGTCTGCGAACCAGGCGGTCTCTGTGAGGAATATGTCTGAGACTACTAGGAGCTTCAGGGAGGCTAGGGCGGCCATGGTCATCTTCGAGTCCGCATCGCTTATCGCTATGTTCTCGCCGAAGAGCCACATTGCGTCTATCTTGCCGCCCAGTTTCCGAGTCCTAGGATCGTCTGGGAGGAGTACGCCCATCCACCAGTTGTTCTCCGTGTAGCCCTTGTTGAAGGGCAGGTCGCTTATCACTGCACTGTTCTCGTCCCAGGGCTTGTCCTCGGGGTCTGTCCCGACGAATATGCCCATGGAGAGCTCGTAGCGGCGCCAGTTGTGGAACCACCACGCCCACAGCAGTGCCCCACTGTTGACTGCCAGCTTGCAGTTGTCGCCATCCGCGTCACAGTCGCTGCACTTGAGGCCAAGGGCCTTACACGTCTTCATGCTCGGGCGCCAGTTGAAGGCGTCAGGGAAGCCCTTGAGCTTCCACTCCTGGTAGGCCCGTATCTGCTTGCTACTGGTCGGGACCTTGATGTAGCCGGGGAATATGTGGCTCAGTATGCACAGGTCTGTGGTGCCCTGCACGTTGCTGTGGCCGCGGTAGGGGTTGAGGCCGCCGCCGGGGAAGCCGAGGTTGCCCAGGACTAGCTGGACCAGCGCCGCGAGCCTTGTGTTCTGGGTCCCAACGTGGTGCTGTGTGAGCCCCATAGCCCACTCTATTGAGGCGAAGCGCTTGAAGCCCGTCGTTACACCGCTGTTCTCTACGAACAGCTTTGCTATCTCCTTTAGCTTCTCTACCGGGATACCGGTTATCCTTGAGACCTCTTCCGCTGTAAACCTCTTCGCTATGTCTTTTATCTCCCATATCTCGTCAAGGTCTATGTTGAACCGTTTCGCGTACTCCTGGAACTCTGGGAGCTTATCCACCGGCGGATCGCGCTCGAAGAACGCATAGTGTAGCAGGTAGTACATTACGGGTATGTCTGTGCCGGGACGGTGGAAGGCGAATATCTGGGCCTTTGAGGCTGTCCTGCCATACTTGGGGTCGACAACGACGAGCGTAAGTGTGCCCCTCTTTATGCCCTTCATTACATGCCTCATCGAGACGGGGTGGGCCTCGGCGGGGTTGCCCCCGAGTATGAGGTAGACGCTAATGTACTGGGTGTCGGGGAAGCTCTGGGTCTGGGCGCCGAAGCCTACTGTGCCCGCAAGGCCGGCCACGGTCGTCGAGTGACAGCGACGTGCATCATGGTCTATATTGTTAGTGCCTAGGAGCATGCTTATCTTCTTTATAAGGTACGCCTCCTCGTTGAGCATCTTAGCGCCAGCCATTATCATGAGGGGGTAGTGGTTGCCGAGGCGGAAGTAGCAGCCCTTCTTGCTATCGCATATCTTGCCGTCATAGGGGTGGTAGGCTCTGACTGCGTCAGCATTCTCGGAGAGTATCTCACGCATCCTCTTGATTATGTACTCGAAGGCCTCCTCCCAGGTGACTTCGCGCCACTGCGGCTTATACTTCTCCAGCACCTGCCGAAGCTCATTGCTGTCCTTGGCCTTCAGTATCTCCTCGGCGGGCGGCTTGGGGTTTGTCCTTATCAGGACCTTTCTCGCGCGGAGCGGATTATATTCGCCGAATAGCTGTATCCCGGCCTTGCCCTTGATGCAGAGCTTGCCCTCGTTGAGGGGATTGTCGGGGTCTCCCTCCAGATAGACTACCTTGTCGCCCTTCTTGTAGAATATTATGCCGCAGCCTACGCTGCAGTAGGTACATACTCCCTTAACCTCGACAGTCTCCTCTATGGGTATGCCTCCTATCTCGCCGAGCCTATACTTCTTGGGGGCCTTGTAGCCTAGTGCGCGCAGTGTGCTTAGCGGCAGAGCCGAGAGCGCGGCCAGGCTTGCTGCGGTTTTGAAGAATGTACGGCGGGTTAACTTGGTCCCGCCGTATGGGGGCGCCATCTTACCGCTACACCACCATGGACTGCTCATGTAAAATGCTTCATTATTAATAATGTTAAAATGGCTTCTGTAAGATGAATATGGCAGCGCCAGATTACATATGTGTACATGAATTAAAACAAAATAATGGTACTTCGAATAATTCAATGTGTCTAAGTCTTTCTTTAATATATTATTGGCTAATATTATATAGAAACATTTATATCTGAACATGAAGGAAATATCAGTGTTGCGATAGGCTATCATTCGCTTCAACGGAGGCTGTGGGCGCACCCTCGGCTACGGTAGCCTGCGTGCTAGCTTCGCCGCCGGGACGTTCGGTCGATGGTGGGGGCCGCTAGGCTGCCCGGGGGGCGGAGTTAGTTTCTGCTCAGCCCCCCTCCGGGCCCCCTTATGGTATTACCGTAGTGTTACCTGGGTCCCCTAGGGAGTGCTTGGCGTGGAGGGCCTACGGCTGGGTGCTGGGGACTGGTTTCTGGACCTCTTCACGGGGGAGGCGGAGAGGCTGCTGGAGCAGGGCCCCTGGGGCCGCGGCGGCCGGGTCGAGGAGCTGGTGGAGCCCTACTGGTGGGTGCCGGGGCTCCCCGAGGCCAGCGTGGAGCCCCCCACGGTGGCGGCGGTGGATGGCGGCGGGGCGCTGGTGCCGCTGCAGGGCGGCGGCGCGCTCTACATAGCGAGGGCCTACGGCTACGTGGAGGGCGGGGAGCCGGAGAGGGTGCTGGAGCTCCGCTACTACCCCGTCCGGGAGACGGTGGTGCTGGACGCTCTCCGGTCGTGGCTGGAGCACCGTGCGGCGACGAGGCTCGTGCTCCGGCTGCCGCCGGGCAGCGTGCTGCTGATGGATGGCAGCCTCTGGGTCACCGTGACTGTCTCCCTGTCGGCGCTTGCGCGGCTCGCGAGGGGCGCCGTGCAGGGCCCTGGGGGCGTATACGCGGGCGTGTTGAGCGCCTACACGCTGGCCGAGGTGGCGCAGCTCGCGGAGGCCGCGGGCAGGCGGGGCGTGCTCGTGGCCTACGTGTCGAAGGACCACGGGTTCAGGGCGCTGAAGGAGAAGCTGTTGCTGGATAGGGTTGCCGGCCTGGAGCCTCGGCTGGGGCCGCTGGTGGAGGCTGCGCTCGAGTGGTACCCGCTGCCGCCGAGGGCGCGTATCCGTCTCCTCGAGTCGCGGGGCCTGCTGCAGGGCGCCGCGCTGCGGCTGCTCGACGCGGCGCTCGACCCGAGCTACCGTGACCCCTCGTTCATAGACGAGGTGGCTGGGCAGGGGCAGGGGTACAGCTGGTTGCTGCGTCTCCCTCCCCCGCAGCGCGTCCACCGCGTCTTGGCGAGGCTGGGTGCTAGGGGCCTGGTGGAGGCGGCGGCGGAGAGGGCGGAGCAGCTGCTCCCGCCGGGGGAGAGGGAGGCGCATGAGCTGCGGGACCAGGCTGGGAGGGTTGCTGCCGCGGTTGACCAGCTGCCGGCGCCGCTGCTCCAGTACATGAGGCCCGCGCCTGGGGACCCGCTGCTGCTTGTCGAGCACCCCGGGCCGGTGGGGGGCTACCACTCGCCGGGGAGGGTGCTGCAGGAGCCCCGGGGCTCGGTGCTCGAGGCGCTGGCGGCCATAGTCTCCGGCTATGCTGGCCCCGAGTACTACAATATCCCGCTGATAGCTGCCCACTTGAACGCCACGCTGTCCTCGAGGCAGCTGGGGAACTACCTGCGGCTCTTGGAGAGCCTGGCGGCGGCGCGGGGGGTGAGTCTTGGGCTGGCGCGGCGGGCCAGCATGGCTCGGCGCCTTGCTAGGAGGAGGCGGAGGAGGCTATGAGCGGCCAGAGCTTCTCGTAGCTCGCTACTGCGCGGGCCTCGTCCAGCCACTCTACGGGCTCCTCGAGGCCCTCGACGCGGCGGGCTACGAGGATGTAGTAGTTCCTGGCCTGCTGGAGCCCCGTGTGGGCCGCCCTGGCCTCTAGGCCGCGGAGCAGCCTCTCCGCCTCCGCGAGGCTCATGTCGCTCCACTTGGCCTCTATGAAGGCGGCTGCCTCGCCCGGTGCCCTCGCCACCAGGTCTATCTCGATGCCGCGGTGCCACCAGGGCCCCCACTCGGTAGGCGTGAACGGGGGGAGGCCCCGCCTAGACAGCTCGGGCAGGCTCTGCTCAAGCACGTGCTCGAAGGTCTTCGAGGCGTGGACGTCGAGCCTTCTCCATATCGCGTTCTTGGCTTCCTCGACTGCGCCGGCCTCCACGAGGCTGCGGAGGGGCTCAAGGAGGCCGAAGTAGAACCTGAAATACTCATCCACGATCTCGAGCCTGGCGCCCCTCCTCTTGCCGAGCGGTGCCCGCCTCCGGAGTATCTCGAGCTCCTCCAGGACCTCGACGTAGCGGTGCACGCCCCGCGGGTCCAGGCCCGCGGCCTGGGCGGCACGGGCGGGGGAGGTGTAGCCCTCGGCGACCGCGCGTAGGAGGGCGAGATAGCTCCTGGGCTCGCGCAGCTCCTGGCGGAGTAGGCTCGCCGCCTCCTCGAGAAGGGGCGAACCCGGCGCCACCACCCTGTCGAGAACCTCCCGGGCGCTGGCCGCCCCATACGTGGGGGCCAGGTAGGCGGGGGTGCCGCCCACGATGCTGTAGGCGCGGAGCGCCTCCACGGGGCCCATGTGTGGCCAGAAGCCCTGGGCCTCGAGGAGCCTCATGGGGCGCACCCGTAGCCTGGCGGTCACGCGGCCGTGAAGCGGCGCCCTGGCAGCGAGGAGGCCCCGCTCGAACCATGAGGCGGCTGAGCCGCTCAGCACGAGCACCATGTCCGCCCTGGCGAGGACCGTGTCTATGCTCCTGGCGAGCCTGCTCGGCAGGGAGGGGTCGGCGTCGACTATGTACTGGAACTCGTCCAGCACCACAACGAACCTCTCCCCGACCTTCTCGGCCGCCTCCTCGAGGAGCTCCACTACGTCCCCCGAGACGAGGGGCACGCCCAGCTGGGCGGCGAGCGTGGCGCGGAGCTCCTCTACTATCTGCCTGTAGCCCAGCTCCACCGCCTCGTAGTAGGCGCCTCGGCGGCCCCGGAGCCACTCGGCGAGGAGCCTGGTCTTCCCTACCCTCCTCCTCCCATAGACAGCGACCACGCGGAGTCCCCGCGAAGCCCACTCCCGCTCCAGTACCCCGAGCTCCCTCACACGGTCAACAAACGGAGCCCCATGCAAGACACGCAGCCCAAGCTACTCGTACCCAGATACGTGTACCTAGATACGCTTACCCCTACACGCGTTACAGCCTCCAGGAGAAGAGGTTACATCCCCCAAGCCGCCACCCCAAGGGGCGGGCGGGGATGGGCGGCCCCGCGTGTAGCCGCGGTTTGCCGAACCCCGCCGCCTCCCTCTCGGAGGGTGTAGCCGGGTTGAGGCGCTGGCATCTGGCTGCCCTCATAGTGCTGCTGTTTGGCCTGGTGAGCCTCCTCGGGGACGCCAGCTACGAGGGCCTGCGGAGCATACTGCCGGTCGAAGCAGGCGGCCCCGGCGAGCTCGGCGGCCTGGTGGGCGTGGGCGAGTTCATAGCCTACGGGCTCCGCGGCGTGGCGGGGCTCGCCGCGGACCTGCTTGGCAGCTACTGGGCCCCCGTCTTCATCGGCTACGGGCTCGTCCCCCTGGGGGTGCTGCTAGCCCTCTACGGGGGCCCCGCGGGGCTGGCCCTCGGCTACTGGCTCGAGAGGCTCGGCAAGGCCATCCGCGGCCCCAGCAGGGACGCGCTCCTCTCCTCCGCCGCCCCCGAGGGCCGCAGGGGCCTCGTCTTTGGCGTCCACGAGGCCCTCGACCAGCTCGGCGCAGTCGTGGGCCCCCTGCTGGCCTACCTGGTGGTTAAGGGCAGGGCCCCTGCCTGGCTCCTCGCAGCCCCCGGCGCAGCCACCCTCGCAGTGCTCCTCGCAGCCCGCCATGTCTACGCCAGGGCGAGCCTCGTGCCCACGAAGAGGAAGGGCCGGGAGGCGGTCAGGGAGAGCCTAAGGGCAAGCATGGCTGCGGTGGCGCTGGTCGCCATCCTTGGGCTCCTCACCCCCAACCCGCTCGCGGTGGCGGCGGTCGCCAAGCTCGGCGGTGAGGCTGCTGCAGCCCTGCCCCTCCTCTACGCAGCCGCCATGGCCAGCGATGCGCTGGCCGCTGTGCCGCTCGGCCTAGCCTACGACAGGAGCCCAAAGGCGGGCATCGTCGCGCTCGCCGCCTCCGGCGCAGCAGCGGCCGCCGCCCTCCTCGGGGGCCACTGGATTGCTGCCGCCCTCCTCTCCGGCATAGTCGAGGCTGGCTACGAGACAGTAGCCAGGGCCATGGCCAGGGGCGCCACGGGCTACGGCGCCCTTGGCGTCGCCCGGGGGCTCGCCGCCGGAGGCTCAATACTCCTATACGCGGCGCTCTACAGCCACACGCTGGGGCCGTGAGGAGCATAGGGCCGGGGTGATGCACCTCCGCCGAAGCAGCGGGAGGGGTGTGGAGCGGACACCTCACCGAGCCCCAATCGCCCGAAGCCTCCTGTCGACGACACCGGCTACCTCTTCCCGGAGCAGCCGCGCAGCCTCTACCAGGACGTGGGGCACGCGGCCACGGACCAGCTCCCTCGAGAGCTCCTCCTCGAGCCCCAGGAGGCCGCGCCAGTCTAGCGGGTCCACGCGGGCCGCCCTCACCAGGCTGTCCCAGACGCTGTGGTGGCTGGCGCCCAGCCGCGCTGCCACCGCCTCAGCGACACCCCGGTGCCCCTCATGCCCATCCACGATGGCCACGTGGAGGGCTCCTCCGCGGAGGAGGCCGCCGACTATATCCGCGAGGAGCTCCTCGAGCAGCCGCGGCCCGCGGGGCCCCACGGCGAGCCGGCGGTGGCAGGGACTGAAGCCGTAGCCCAGCGGCGGCGCCACCAGCCACCCCTCCCACCGCGCAGCGAGGCAGGACGCGGCAAGCGCCAGCACCGTGTCGAGGGCAGCCGGCACACCCCGCGGATGATCCTCGAGGCTCCCCAGCGGGAGCAGCACCACGCCACCCTCAAGCCCCTCAGCGCTCCACAGCATCGCGCCGAGGCACGCCGTGACAACATGCTCGAAGCCAAGCTGCCTCTCCATATCTTGGAGCCTCCTCCCGCGAACGCGTCTGAAAGGACAGAAGTGTTGCCAGACGGGCCCTACCAGCGTTATCCGCCGACACCGATGCGGACCTGGAGATATAGGCGAAGGAACGGCAAACAGTAACAAAAACACATAGGCGTCATGCCTTTTCAAGACCTCTGCCTAGCCGTGATCAACGCCCCACACCGTGTACTCTACAAGCGTGGGGTAGGACCCCTGCGGCAGAGACTTCGTGTCAAGGTGGCGCTGAGTATACTTCTCCACAGTTATCTCCAGCGTATGCCCCGTGCCGCCACCCCGCAGTTTGAGCTCAAAGAGGCTCGCAGCAGCCCGTGCATCCATGTAGGCTACGCTGACTAGCGTGCTGGCGGCCTCGGGTATTAGGACATAGGCCGGGGGGACAATAGCCGAGATAGCTGACCACAGCGCAACATTAGCAGTATAGGCTATAAACGCTGCAAGATTGTTGCCATATTCCGCCGTTGACTTGAAGCTGTCAAGCGTCGCAATGTAGCCGGGCCCGCTGTCCCGCAGATACATGTGCCTTAGAGTCACGCTCTCTGGAGTAATGTAGCCGCCCGTGGGCTTGGCCTGCATAGTCATATAGCTAAGGGCTTCATGTATACCCCGTACTTGGCTAACAGCATTAGCATCTATCCTATTCAGGTCAAATCTATAATAGTGTATCGGTGCAGTGTTTACGACTGGCGTAAAGATCCAGTACTGCCTAGAGTTTACGCTAGTCGTGCCGCTAAGGAGCAGTACCAGCATACCGTCATAGAGATACACGTCATCCATAGGGGCATATATGGCCCAGTCATCGAGCCCCTTTGTTAAACGAAGACTTACCGAGGCACCCTCAATGCTCAGCACGGACCTCGAGACAGGCCACACTATGACGCCCATTATGGACAAGCCTGCATTTACGGATATGTAGCTGCTTGCCGCGAGAAAGCCCGAGACTATGGGATACTGTGTCCCGCTACAGGTTGGACAGCACGCCTTAATCCTAACTAGAGGTGCACGCTCGAAGTGCTTAACGACGGTTCCCGCTGGGTAGGTGTGACGCCAAGCCACTGGAGTAACCCTTCCTAGCAAGCTCGCGATGAGGTCATCGACTGGGACTACGCCGTAAACCGCTGAGCCGTCGCCGCGGCTCTTCCAGTGAGCAAGGCCGTACCAGCGTGCTGCGTAGACAAGTGCCTCCTCGAAGCTAACCCTATTGCGTGGAATTAGAAGTGCTTGGCTGAACTTTGTCGCGAAAAGCCTCCAGGCCTGTCGGGCGGTACTTTCCGGGCGCAGCCGCTGCAGCCAGATATTTGGCGGCGTATCACGCGCATTATAGAGCTCTTCATTCACTATAATCGTCTGTGAGCCTAGCGGTAGGAACATGTTCAGCCCGATCTCTCGCCTTGTATTAGAACCAAGTGCTTCCCTGACCTCCGAGCGAAGCGTCTTAGCCAGCACCTGGTCTATACGGATGCAAGGGGTAAACATAGCCCTATCTATCCTGATCGTCCCTGCCTTTAGAAGGATATCGGGCTCTTTGATAGCCCGCTTCCAGGCATCGGCTCCGCCGCCCCTGAGCAGGACAAACCCGAGCGTGTCTAGCGTTGCTGCCGAAACACAGAGGCGCCCCTCACGATCGTAAAGATAGAGGTTGACGTGCACTGCCGCTAGGTCGCCCGTGCCGCTGCCCAGGGTGTCATAGAGCTTCGCAACGGGGAGCCGCAACGTGGCGAAGGAGCCGTCTGTGCTGGTGACGAGTAGTCCCTTCTCCACGGCAGCACGGGGAGTTGAGACGATAACCTGCACGAATCCAGCAACGTATCCCTTCTTCCAGGCCCAGTCAAGAGGCACGATAACGTCGAGGCTTGAAGGCTTAGACATGTCTATTATAAAAAAGCCGCGGAGGCCACTAGTACGAAGCCTAGAAGAGTGACTGGGACGCTACGCATAACTCAATCCTCCAT
>Ga0256838_1000726_pt1 | contig 18131 bp, 19 predicted proteins | sample 4571419metaG_FD_185978 | JGI IMG/M metagenome (GOLD analysis project Ga0256838, IMG submission 185978) | Hydrothermal vent microbial communities from Guaymas Basin, Mexico - 4571-419 | ecosystem: Environmental > Aquatic > Marine > Hydrothermal vents | place: Mexico: Guaymas Basin | collected...
GTGAGGAGAATATTACCCAAACCGTTTCGTGGTGCATTTGCGAGTAGAGTAATTGATGGAAAAGATTATTATTATGGTTATATGTCAAAGAATGAGTTACAAAGTGTAGATGATGGGATAAAAAAAGGAATGGAAGTAGAAGTGATTGAGAATTATAATGATTTATTTAACGAACTTAAGGAGCTGTATCGTTATGATGAACAGGGTAATAAAAGAACAGATGAGCAAATTGATGGGGTAATAAAGGGAATACTAAATCGTTATGGTATTACTGTAAGTGATAATGGAAGTTTAGTGGAATGAGGTGAGTAGATGATAAATGAAATATTGCGAAATTTGGATCGTGATGAACTATTGCCCACTTGGCGAGAGTTAGGTAAGCGTAGTTTTTGGTTCTTTTGTAAATACATACTTGGATTAAAAGTCAAATGGTTTCATAGTGAAATCGGCAGGGTGTTCAATGAACACTCTGCCGTTTTATTACTTGCTCCACGTGGTAGTGGTAAGTCCACGATAGGTACGGTAGCGTGGATAGTGTGGAATATTGTGAAGAACCCTGATATTGCGATAGGATTAATTTCGTATTCGCAGGATCAGGCAGTATCGTTTCTTCGTGAGGTAAGAGAGTATCTACGACAAATAAGTGTATGGTATCCTGAAGTAAAAATGACAGTAGATAAGAATGAGGAAATAATCGTTGCAGGACGTAAAACTGTTCGTAAAGAAGCTACGGTTAAGACTTATGGTTGGGGTGGAAGTATAACAGGAATGCACTTTGATATGTTGGTTATTGATGATTTAGTGAAAGAGGAGAATACAAGGACGGCGAACCAGAGGTATCGTTTGGAAACTTGGTTTAAAATGACGTTGAAACCTGTTTTAAAAAAGACGGGTAAGCTTTATATGATTGGAACTCGTTATCATCCGTTAGATTTGTATTCGGTGGTGATAAGGGATAAGATAGTTGATGTGGTATTGCATTTTCCTGCGGAAGTAAATGGTGTTTCGTTGTGGGAAGAAGAGTTGCCGATGTCTTATCTCAAGAAGGAACAGCAACGATTGGGGAGTACAATATACAGTTTGCAATATTTAAACTCAATTGAGAATTTAATTAAATCTCAACTATTTCAACCCGAATGGATTTCGTTATATGAGGGTTCGTATGATACGGATAATTTCGTTTATTTTACAATGGGAGTAGATTTAGCGATGTCCACGAAAGGAAGAGCGGATTATACGGCAGTAAGTGTGGTAGGGCATCATAAGAATGGATATGCAGTATTGGTTGATATAAAGTGGGGGCGATGGACTTTAACACAGATTGAGTTTGAGATAAATCAGTTATACAAAAAGTGGAAACCAACCGTTATTTACATAGAGGATGTAGCTGCACAAAATTATATGATACAATTACTTCGAACCAAGTATGCATTACCAGTTCGTTCGGTTAAAATAAAGGTTGATAAAGTGACGAGAGCGAGAGTATTGAGTGCAATGTGTGAACAAGGTAAATTTCGTTGGGATAAAGGACATTGGGAACGAATAAAGGATTATATTTTACCGTTCCCTGCGGTAGAACATGATGATATTGTGGATAGTATAACGATACAGAATGATGAGTTTCATTTGTATCTTGGAATGAATGTAAATGAGGACACAGATATGGAGATAGAATATGTGCCTGTTGATGATTTAATAGGATACTGAAGGAGGGAGAGCAATGAAGGTTGAGAAGGTAGGTGATAAAATACAAATTAAAGGAATATCAGTAGTATGTCGATTGGCATATACGCGTTTTTATTTTAAAGATGTGCTTCGTAATCTTCCGTTTTTTATACCACGAAGAGTAAAGGAGTTAATGGACAAGGACGAAAAGTTGAAGAAAAAGATAATGAAGGTATTGAATTTACTTTATGAAATAGACGATTTACTTCGCAGTAAAGGAATAGGCAAGATGGAACGCGCATATTTTTATCCGATGGGTATAATGGGAATTGATGTAATGGATAAATCGGAGATTGAGACAGCATTAGTTGGACAAAGTGAAGCTTCGTATCTTCAAAAGCTTGTGGAGGGATTGTGATGAAAGAGGAGTATAAAGATATTATTGATCAAGTTTGGGCGGGTATAAACTATGTTCAACAGTATTATGAAGATTGGGAAAAGTATTATAAATATTATCGAAGTAATGATGAGGATGAACAAACCAAAGATGAGCGATTAAAACATCGTTCAAGGATATTTATTCCACTTGTATATTCGATGATTGAAAGTGAATTACCTCGTTTAATTGCTAATCGTCCACGTATTTATTTCTTTCCACGAAGAGTAGAAGATGTGGAAAAAACAAAGAAGTGGGAAGCGGTATTGGAGTATTTTTGGAATAGAATGAGAATGGACAGTAAAATTATCGATTGGTTTCGTCAAATGCTTATTTATGGAACGGGGATAATGAAGGTAGGATGGGTTAAGACGCAGAAGATAAATGAGCCTGTAATTGAGATTATTCCAATATTTGATTTTTTTATTGATCCATTGGCAACTGATTTAGATAATGCTCGTTGGGTAGCACATCGTGTATTTATTACCAAGAGTGAGTTTGAAGATAGAGTAAAAGAGGGGATATATAAAAAGCCAGAGGAATTAACTGAAGTTGTTGGTTTTCTTGAGGATAAGCCACGTAGAATGGAGATAATTGAGGATTTAGAGGGTAAAACAATAAACATTGAGCCAAAGGAAGATTTAGTTGAGGTTATTGAGTATTGGACAAAAGATAGAGTGATTACTATTCTTAATCGTACTTATGTAGTAAGAGATGAGAAGAACCCGTATAATCATGGAGAATTACCATTCGTAGTTATAAGGAATGTAAAACAAAAAGAGGAATTCTATGGATTAAGTGAGGTAGCAGTTCTTGAGCATTTACAACGATTAATCAATGCACTGTTTCGTATGCGTATTGATAATATAAATGTTTCTCTTAATCGAATGTGGGTCGCACAGAAGGGCGCAGTTAATACAAAGGATTTAATAACTCGTCCCAATGGAGTAATCCAAGTATCGGGAGAACCAAAGCAAGTTCTTATGCCATTAGATGCACCTGATATAACATCGCAATTGTATCGTGATTTGGATTTTACTCGTATGTTTATAAACGAGGTAACAGGGATAAATGATGTAGGGCGTGGAACAATAGATATGGCATCTGCAAGTGCAACGGCAGTAGCAACTGCGGTGGAAACGATGAATATGCGTTTAATGATGAAGCTTCGTGTGATAGAGGAAGAGGGATTGAAACGATTAGGAGAAATGTTATTATCGTTGTTTAATCAATATCTCGATCCTGATTTTATTATTCGTATAGAGAGTGGTGCAGAAGTGCAATTCGAAACATTGGGATTAGAAGATTTTAATGTAGAAGTAGATGTAGTAGTGGAGGCAGGAGGCTCTATGCCTGATAATCGTGAAACGCGAATAAAAAGAGCGTTAGATTTATATCAATTAATGGCGGGTAATCCGATGGTAGATCAACAAAAACTTCTTGAGTATGTATTAAGTGCATTTGGAGTAGATCCACGTAAATTTATTAATCCTCAACAAATGATGCAAATGCAGCAATTACCAATGCAAACAGAGACAGCTCCAGCAGAAGGTGATGTAGCTTCGAACGCACAGCAAGCGGAAGTACCGAATGCACTTGGATTAACCGCTGATGATATAATGCGAAATGTATTTCAAATATCACAATCTACATTAGGAAATCGATTGAAAACGACACACTTAAAAAGAGGTGAGGTATAATGTTAATTGAGTTTACAAAAAGAATAGAGGACAAGGTAAGAAGTGAATGGGATAAAATCAGAACTTCAAAAGAAACTTTATGCGAGGCATTGTATTGGTGGGCGAATCGTTGTTTTATGTTGGAAGAAAGACAAAATGCGTTATATATAAAAGGAGCGATAGATTTAATTGAGAATGCGTTCACACGAATGGAAAATGAGTTAAATGAAAATCGTGAGGAGGTGTAGTTAAATGGAGACAAATGCAACTATGAATGCAAATGCAGGAGCGGAGGGAACTACGACTAGTTCCTCTACTACGGCGGATGTGATGAATGCATTAATGGGTGGAGATGATGTAACGCAGACTGCAACGGACACCAACCCAGAAGAGATTATGCAGAATGAAGATTTGCAAACGGAAGAAACAAGTGAAGAAGGAGGAGAGGAGAAGTTAAGTTTAGAAGAGTTAATTGAGAAACTACAAAATGACCCTGATTTTCAAATGGAATTTTTTAATCGACTTGGTGTATCTCCAGAGGAAATCGAGAGCGATGAACAAGCTACTGCGGAAGATCAGCAAGCGATGAATGACTTTTTTGCGAGAGTAAAACAGATTTGGGGATTTGATTTGAGAGAGGCTCTTGAGATGCCACCGTTGGATGCGATGAGTAAGCAAACGATTAATAGTAATCCTGTTCTTCGTTGGTTGACTGCGAATGTATTGCATTTTCAAATGATGACAGGAGCGTTGACTGAACAGATAAATCAAGTTATGCAAATGATAAACGGTTGGGCAGAGGTAAACGAACAGATGGAGAGAATTAAATCGCAATATCCTGAACTGGATATAGAAGAAGTAGTAAGAGTAGCGGAAACAAGATTTGATGGTGATATGGAGAAAGCAGCGATGTATCTTGAGATGCAAAGATTGAAAAAGGGTGGAAATCAAAATGCGTTTATTGAAACGAAGAGGGGTGCAGGAGGTAATACGCAGCCAAAATATACCCCTGAAGCGAAAGAAGTGTTGGACATTTTCAAAAATCTAACAGGTAGTTAATGCACGTATAGTTGAATAGGAAACAAACAGGAGTGATGTGATATGGCAATTAGAACAATTGATCTTGACAATCAGAGGGTTCAACAGGAATTGAGGAAAAAGATTTATGAGTTGTATCCTGATGTTTCTCCGTTTATTCAGATTTTGAATAAACTTGGTAAGGAGAAAGTTAATCACTACAAATTTGAGTGGTATGAGGACACAGGAATGGTTGACACTTGGGATATGATTGATACCAGTGGTGGAACATCACCAGTATCGGCGACTAGTACAACAATCAAAGTTCAGAATGCAGCAAAGTTTCTTGTTGACGACATAGTGTATGTACCATCTTCAGGAGAGGAAATGTTGGTTACCGCAGTTGATACTGCAAACAATCAGATAACTGTTATTCGTGGTTATGCAGGGACTACTGCGGCAGATTACAATGCAGATACAAACATCGTAATAATTGGTAGTGCGAGACCAGAAGCGTATTCTTTGAGAGGTAGCAGATATACTCAACCCGTGCCAAAGTATAACTATATTCAGATATTCGAACACGATGTTACCATGACTGCAATAGCAAATGCACTTAATATGAAAGTTGGCAACACCAAAGAGCTTCAGAGAATATGGGCACAGGCAGTAAAACAGCACAAACTTGAATTGGAAAAGAGCTTCCTCTTTGGTGAGAGAAGTATGGATACCTCTGGTGCATATCCTCGTTGGACAACCAGAGGAGTTGTTAAGTGGATAGAGGAAGGTGGAAATGTAGTAGATTTGAGTGGAGTAGGAGGGCAATTGACACGCAGTAAATTCGAAGAAGCATTGAGAATGGCATTTCAATATGGTTCTAATCGTAAGATAATATTTGCAAATGGACTACTTCTCGAGGCACTTGCAAGATGGAAAGAGAACAGCAATATTTATCGTATTGTTAAGGACGATGAAACCTTTGGTTTGAGAGTAACCAGATACGAACACTATCTTGGAACGGTTGATATAGTCCAGCACAAGCTTTTGACGAAGGACTTGGCACAGTTTATTTTGATACTTGATATAGGTGATAACAAAGCAGATAAACCATTTATTATGAGATACCTTGAAGGATTTGATACATCAATCAAACTCAACGTCCAGAACAAGGAGGAATATATGTTGAAGAAACATGTAATTCACACAGTCGCAGGACTTGAGGCAAGGCTACCTGAAAGGCATTGCCTTATCAAAGGCTTTACTTCTTATGATCCAGATCCAGCAAACTAGTGATTAAAAGTGAGTGAAATACAAAGCGGGGCTTATGCCCCGCTTTTTTATTTTGTGTTTATTTATATGGAGGTGATTTGAATGAGAACTTTTAAATGTAAGTATCGTAATTTTCTATTGGTGGTTGAAGTTGATGGTAAACAAGTGTCGGTGATGTTTACTGATGGAGTAGCACGAGTAGATGATGAGAAGATTGCAGAGGCAGTGATTAATTCGTTGCCTTACAAACGCGGAGAGATTTTTGAATGGGGGAACATTGAAAAGAGAATAAATGTGATGAGTGATCATGCAACACGTAAGAGTATGAGAGTAACTCCGCAGGCGATAACAAGTGTGGATTTGGAAAAGATATATGTAAATGATACCATAGAGATAGAAGAGAAGGCAGAAAAAATTGTTGAGAAAGTAAGAAAGGAAGTTAAGAAAGGGAGGAAAAGAAAATGACGCATGAAGAAGTGATAAATGCTTTTCGTAGAGACTTTGGGGAAGAACAACAGGAAGTGGTAACCAATGATATGTTGATTGAATGGATAAAGGCATTTTATAATGATTTAACAAAATTTGTACCTAATTTACAAGTGATTGAGTTTGATTATGTAGAAGGAGGTACCAAAATTCCTTCGTCTATACATACGATATTAACGATAAAAGATTATACACAACTTGATATTTATCGTGATTTTGATGAGTGGTTGAATAATGATTATGTGTGGTATATTGATGGTGACAGAGTATTACACATCAAACCTGACCAAAATACAACGTTAACAATGGTAGTGGAAAAAGCAATAGATACTTCGGATGTAACATTAGAAAGTGATTTGAAAATTCCCGATACTTGGGCGGAATTAATTGAGACTTATTTAAAGATGAAGCTTTGTCTTCGATATGATGATTTGGAAAAGGTGAGTGCGTATGCACAGTTGGTTCGTAGTTTATTGAACCAATATCGTGAATGGATAAATCGTAATTATGAGGTGCAGTTAGAATGGCGAAAGTAAAAGGATTACAAATATATCGTTTGTATATAGAAGATAAAATACCTGTTCGTCCACAAAGAGATGTACGCAGGGGGTTTCCCCCTGCGTTTACCAAATTAACGGGATTTGAGATATTCCCCAATCTTAACAGTATCAAAAGGGGATTGGTAAGTATTCGAAACATTGGATTTGATAACAAAAAGTATTTATTTGCCTATTCGTTGGAAGGAAACTCAAATATAACAGTTATCACGACAGGTAACTCTAAACTGCAATGGACATCTACATCATCGTCTCCTACTGCAAACATTAATCAAGAGTTTACAGTAGGAGATATGTTTTTATCTCGATATTATTTTGTGGATAACAGTAGATATTTGAAATATATCTCGGGTTCGACGGTAAATCCTGTAAATGCAAAGGATTTTGGTAGTAGTTGGCGTTCTACTGCGGCAGGAGTATGGGGTGCAAGATTAGTTGTGAATCGTAGAGATAGTAATCAACATACTTTTTATTTTTCGGATACAGGTTCTCACAATTTCAACACGACTGATAACTGGATACAAGTTCATACAAATACATCGGACCCTATCATAGGATTTGCTACTGCACAAGGAGGATTGTGGATAATATGTAAGTACTCATTGTTTAAGTTAGATGGATTGCTTCCTACGGATACATTACTTCGTAAAGTGGGGGAGTTTGACTTTGGAGATGAAAATATAAATTATCGTGTAGCAGATACATCGTTTGGATTGATGATAGGAACAGATAGAGGAATTTATATTGCAAAAAATAACGAGATAAAACAATTCTATGGTGTTCCTTCTGTTCCTATTGAATATTTAACCTATCGTGCGGGTAAATTATTATACTGTATAAATGGGGATACAAGGCAATGGTATTTGATGGATTTACAAACAGAAGAAGCGGTAACATTGAAAACTCAAGATGGAGATTTTTGGATATGGTATGGAAAGGATTTAGTATATCTTCCTCCTGATGAAACATCGTTGTATAGAAACGATGATAACACCAAGAAAGCGGATGTGGAGGTAGAAGTAGAAGAATTCGAATTTGATAGTGCAGTGGTAGTAGAGGTGGAAAAAATAGGTATAAGTGGTAAATTAGGAAGTGGGACTTTAACAGTAAGATTTGATGGTGGAAAGGAGATAACTTTAACCTTTGATGATATACAAGGATTTGAGTGGTTCAGAATGCCACCGTATGCTACGTCGCATATATCATTAACTATAACTGCAACAAATAATCCTGCGGATGCATATCTTAATCACATTGATTTTCTTGTGCGTCCGAAGTATCGTCAAGTGAATGAAATTCCGTTTGGAGGGTGATAGATATGTCGGATATATCTCTTGAGGAATATCGAAAAATGGCGGGTACAACTTATTATCAAATTAGCAAGAGTTTACAATTGTTGAAGGAATTAAGAAGAAAAGGAAGATACCTTATTGCAAATCGCACTATTTCTACTCAAAGACCAGAAACTTTTGCCTATGTTTATTTTAGGGATCCAAATAGCTTTGCAAAAGTAACAAATAATAAATATGAGACAAATTGGAAATATAAACATGCAATAGATTTAGAAGATTTAATCATGCGTTTAGAGGCAAAACGCAAGAACTACGAGAATTGGATGCGGACTTCTAACTTGCGTCTTGATCCTCAAACGGCGTTGCGATATGGAGAGAATGAGATAAGAAAGACAATACAGGGAGATATGGAATATGTGAAACGGAAAACAGGGCAAGAAGGAATGACAGGAATAGGATCTGCATATCAACAAATGATAAATTATCGCCCATCGTCAACAACTTCTTCTACATACTCCTATTCTACTCAACCTCAAGTACAACAAACTCAACAATCACAACAACCACAGAATACTTATCAACAATATTATCAAAAATATATGCAACAAGTACAACAACAACAAAAACAAATTTCTAACTTAATGAATCAAATAAGTGGATTAAATAAACAATTGCAACAATCGATGATGGATAAAAATAAATTATGGAATATGATGAGACAACCATTTAGTTATCGCCCTGCATTTACTGATTATTCATATTTACCCAGTGAAAATCGTCCTTATTTGAGCGGTGGTTATGAAGGATATTCTTCTCTTGGTTCACCCCAAACTACAACTAATCTTCTCAATTATGCAGTTACTTCTTGGTATTATCCTACTCCGTATGGTATAACTTGGTTTTAGGGAGGGATAATTATGAGTTTATTTGGTAAATTATTTAAATCAATAGGTAAGATAATAAAACCCGTAAGTAAAATAGCGAAACCATTAATGATTGCAGGAGTAGTGAGTAAGATATTTCGTCGTAAGAAAAAGAAACCAAAGATAATAACTACTCAAAGACAAATGATGATAACACCAAACCCATATTCACGATGGGGAAGTTATTTATTAAGTCATTATGGAGGGGTACCTTCTCTACCTCCTCTTCCTTCTTCTCCTGCAACGATGCAGATGTTAAAATTAATGAACCAATATATCGCTAATCTTCGTAATGTAGCAAATCAAATGACAGAGGAACAGGCAAGACAAATAAGAGATGTAATGGGTGCAAGAGGATTACTTCGCAGTGGTTGGACTGCCAAAGCGTTGGGTAGATTACCAAGTGAAGTGTGGTTGCAACTTGCGCCACAGCTTGGTAGTTTTATGTCGCAAGTACAACAGGCGATGGCAAGTGATTGGTATTCTAATTATTTGAAAAACCTATCCAAATGGCAAGCGGGATTGAGGTGGTTCTAATGAGTATATTCTCTAAACTACTTGGCGGTTTGGGTAAAAAGATATTAGGTAAAAAAGCAAGTTGGATTATTCCGATTGCATCTTTATTCTTGAGACGTAAATCGTTGAAGAGTAAGAAGAAAAAATCCACACCACCGAAGCCTAATTATTCAAATGTTGTGGCGATTATGTCTTATCTTCCATCACTTCGTAGTGCATTGCCTATGCCCACAGTAGGAATGCTACGTGCAATATCAGGATTAGAAAAAACAAATCCTGCGTTTAAAGTTGCAATGGCAAATCAACTTGTGAAGAGAACACCATTACTTAATCTTTACAATCTTCGTAATGCATTGGGAGTATATGGAGGATTGCACGATGTATTGACTAAAGCTTTTCTTCGCGAAGCGGAGGCACAGGGACAAGGATTAGTCGCATACAATAAATATAAACAACAAATAAATGATTGGGCTGCACAGGCATTGATGGGTTGGTGGTATTGGAATAAGAATAGACACTCACCAACAGGTAATCCGTTTCTTGATATGTATGTAAATTCTGATTTTGGAGATCCACGTAAATCAGCGTACAATTTTGTCGCTCCGTATAGTGTAGTGCAACGTGGATTAGGGTGGTGGTAATATGGCATTATCGGATTTATTACTTCGTCTCGCTGCTCTCTGGGGCGAACAACAAATGAAGAAGTATGAGTTAAATCAACGATTAAAAGTTCAAAAAGAATTAATGAAACTTCAAGAGGAAATGCGACAAAAAGCGTTAAATAGACAATCGTTAGAAAAGAGATTAATACAAATGACGAATGCTTTAGTTAAAAGTGGTAAAGTAACGTTACCGCAAGAGCTTTATCAATATATATTACAACAAACAGGAGATCCTACTTATGCAAAAGAATTCGTAAATCGTTACTCGTGGTTACTTGATGTGGCAAAATATCAAAATGACTTAAATGCAACAACGAATAAAATGATTAATTATTATAATCAAGTAATGATGAATATTAGTAATGCAACAAGATATTACTCTCTTTATTTGAAAATGAAAACACAACAACAAGATCAAACGGATATGTTTGCCAGTAATTTTGCGTATAACATACTTCCTCAAATGATTAATAAAGCACAAGCAGAAGGAAAGACAGAAGTAGTAAAAAGACTTCGTCAACAAATGGAAGAGTTGACACAAAAATTACAAAAATCAAATAATGTAGTTGATTATTTTTATGAAAGAGCAAAGGAATATTGGATAAATGCACGAAACATTTTTAAAAGAGCACAATTGGAATGGTTTACACTACCTGAAGATAAAAGACAGGAAGTTATGATGAGAGCTTTACAAATAAGACGAGATGTTGATTTATCCATATTTAATACTTCTTTTGATGATAATCCTTTATTTACAATAGATCCAATGAATTTTGGTATAACTGATGAAAAAACCTACGACAAAGAACACACTAACGATTCAACTGATGATGGACTTCCTACTGATTTAATTAATTATTTGTCTGAAGAAGAACCACAAATCATAACTTCGTCTGAAAAACAACAAAATACGGAGAATACATCTGAAAATATAAGTGAAGTAGGATATCCTTATACAGAAGAAATACAAAGATGGAAGAAGCATCCACAAGAGCCACAATACGATAAATATCAAAAGTATATGCAGATACTCAAAGATCAAGCTGCAGGTAGAGAGTTATTCTTTAGGAACGATTATAAATGGCATAATATGTGGTTTGGACTTGACGAGTTGCTTCGTAAGTTAGTACACAATAGAAAATTTAAAAATGAAGCTTATTATCCCAATGTAACTTCTACTGAATATTATACGTGGTTAAATGCAGTACGACCACATATTATAAATGGAACACTAGTAGGAACAGAACAGATACCTCCTAATTTTTATCTTACTCCTGAACGATTTAATGCGATTGTTAATGCTCCGTCTTATATTATACCTTCTACTATTTATGATGATTGGGACAAATATGTGAGGATGTTTGAGGGGTGGCGATAAATGAACGATTTTGAATATTTAAAAGCTGTTCTTAATAGTGCCTCATCTCGTATAAAACAAGATCCTTATTATCAACAATTACTTTTTTATGTTAATACTTCCAAAACCTATGACGAATTTTTAAATAAACTTTCTTATTCTCCTTCTACTGCACAAATAATTGGAGAAAATCTCCTCCGTACTGCACAAGAATTACAACAAAACAAACCCGCACCCACCTCACTTGCAAATGAGTTATCTCGCTTTGGAAGAGATACATTATCAGGTATTTTAACATTAGTAGGAAGTCCTTTATCAGGAAGAACTACGATAGGAGAAACTTTATCATTATTGGGTAAGTCTCTTCTTCAGGGAGTACTTCCTGTGGAAGCTTTGTATTATGCAAAACAAACTCCTGTTATAGGTGAAGCAGTTAGCTCTGTTCCTATTCTGGACTATTCCGCTTCGTTGGGAGAAGCTAGTGCAAAAGAGTACCCACGATTAAGTAAAGTAATGGCAGGATTACAAGTAGCTTCACCTCTTTATCGCATACTTCGTGCGATAGCATCAACAAGTAAAGCGGCATCTGCAATTGCAAAGACACTCGAAAAAACTGGAACTATCTCGCAACAACTTATGAAGCTAAATAAAAGTCAACCTGTGATAAAAAATGTAAGTGATAGGATACTTCGCTTACTCAAATCAGGAGTAACCACAGGAGCAGAAATGTTAGGATGGAATTGGGAACAGCCTTTTGTAGGGGTGCTATCTCCTGTTATTCGTAGTAGATTTGTCCAAAATACTCTTCGTAATTGGGCAGAGAAACCTGTTATAGGTAAAGTAATCGATGCATTTTTACCTGCGGAAGATGTAACTACTGCAAATATAATGGAGCGAATAATACAGGATAAAGCAGAAGCAGATGTAGATAAGTTTATAAATGTAGCTCCTGAACCACAAAAGGGAACAAGGCAATATACTACTTTCCAAACTGCACCAAAGCTTTTTGAAATAACTCCTTTTACACGTCAATTAATGATTGAAAGTCAAGCTCCTTCGTTAGGAGAACTAATTGATTCATTAATGAAAGAAGGAGATTATCCAACGCTCAAGCGAGTTTTGATTGAATTAGACGAAGCAGGATTTAACCTCCCATTATCAAGAGATACCATTCGTTACTATCTTCAGAAGGAACTTGGAGATAAGAATATTAGTGATTTTGAACGAGTGATAAAGAAAATAAAAAGCAAAGAAAAACGAAATTATATTGTATCTTTACACAAATTGATGGTAGATGAAGACTTATGGGAAAAAGAACGTGTCTTACCTGATTTAATCTCTTCCGAAGTAAACAGAATGAACATACCCAAATGGCATCAACTCTTTGATTATACTCACAAAGCACATATACTTGATGCATTGGGTTGGAGTAAAATTCAGTTAGAATCAGAGCCTACAATAGGATTACTTGGACAAAAGCGAATGGGTATAACTAAATCCAGAAAAATAATTAGCGAAGGAGTAAAAGATATAGAACTTCGTGTGAAACACATGTTGGTTGATGTTGTGAAGAGTTATACACGTAATCTTGTAACGAAGAAGTTTAAAAAGGGTATCTTCCAAGAGGTTATTAAAAAGAAACCACTAGAGATGAATTATCTTACTGCACATAATCGTTTTCGTGATATTACTATTTCAAATATGCTTGCTGATTTGGGAACTTTTATGATGAACTTTTTGAGTGCAGCAACTACTTCGTTGCGTTTCGTACTTACTCATCCTACCAAAGCTCCGCAAATGTTGAGCGAATGGTGGAAGGGAATGAGAAAAGAGTTTACTAATCTCAAGGATACACTTCGTCGTATATGGAGAGGAGAGCCTTATATCGTAGGCGGTGTAATAAGACATGCAGAAGATGTGGTAGATATATTCTCTACTAAATTCGCAAAACGTTCCACTCGTGAACAAGTAGCAGAGCTTATTCTCAACGAAAAAGCATTACCCTATTTGTCTCCTACTACACAAAATCTTATCAAAGAGTGGGTAAGAAAAGGAAGAGATATGTCATTAGTAGAGTTCATTTACAAAAACGCAGAAGAATTGGGCGAAGGAGAAGGAAGAAAATTCCTTGAGACAGTAATGAGTGATTTGCAACAGGCAGGAGATAGGATACCTTCAGTAATCAACTTGGAGAATATGAAAACAGTCTCTCGATTTCTTCACTCATTTCAAAATGTTGTATCTACTGCTGTACGTATCTTTGATGAAACTTTATCTGATGCAATCGTTAAGGTTGCTACATCGGATATTATTGAAAATCCCACAAGTTTTCGTAGTTTGGTAAACAATCTTGCAGATACAGGAGAGAAATTAACTCATTACTTCAACTCTTTTATTCTTCCTTCACTTACTCCACCTAAACTCTATACGTGGATACAAATGCATTACCCCAGAGCGATACCATTAGTTGCACCTTTTATACGCTTTGGTTCTACTGTTCTTGCGTATAATGTTATCAATCTTCTTTATTACCTCAAACATTCTCCTAAATTCTTCCTTCGTATGCTTCCTCGATTGGGTGCAATACTCTCTACGTGGGGAATAGAAGGATTTATTTTATTTAACCAAGGTAAGGCAGAGGCATATTGGACTTTACCTTATGCATACGATAAAGGAATAGGAGTTACTATTCCTCTGGGTGGCGGAAGAGTATTACATATCTCCTTCTCTCAAATACCCATTATCAACAGTCTAATCGGTTGGCTGTCCTTTTTTCTTCCTAAACCCAAGAGAGAAGAAACAAAGTATCTCGTGGGAGAAATTCTTGACTGGGCAGGATTTCGTTGGTTATTAGGTGGAGCTACCTTTGAAGTAATGAAGGCAATAACAGGACTAACTACCGAAAGGGAACGCTTTGTTTCGGTACCTGCACGTTTAGGACGTGCAGCTGCACAGTTTGTTCCCGCAGGACTTCTTGGTGCTACTGCGATGATTAATCCTTTTCAAAATAACTTGTTCCGTGCAATGGGTAAATTACTACCAGTATTTACTCTTATGCCTCGTGTTACTCGTAAAGTATGGAGCGTTACTCCTCAAACGAAACAGGAGAAAGAAACAGGAGATGTTTATGTGAAGACGGAACAAGATTTTATCGACGGTATCATGACACAATCGTGGTTGTTAACTTTGTTGTCGTCTTTGTTTGAGATAGATGAAGGAAGACCGTTGATTGATAGAGTAATATCAATGCCTCGTAAAAATCTTCGCGCACCAAAGAATTTAATGGAATGGGTTGGATATATGGTAAATTGGAATGTGTTTCATAAAGATGTATTTCGCGATTATAAACTCACTGCGGACCTTCGCAGTGATTTACTCAAGTGGATAAAGGAAGCACCTACATACGAAGAATGGCAACAACGATTATACTTGGCTAATCATTATCATATTAAAGAAGTGATTAAGCGTTTCCCTCCAGAGATAGCAATCAAAGCAATTAAACTTCGTGATAGAGCAATGTTGCCTATCACTCCCAACGAAGCTATACCTCGTCCTAAATCTCCTTCGTTGAAAAAGATGATGATACTTCGACAGGTATATTTCAACGAAGTAGAAAAGATGAGTAAAGAAAATGGCGGGGCATAAGCCCCGCCTTAAATAGGGGAGGGATTAATGGGGGTGGTAGGGATGTTGTTTATCTCACTTTTATTATAAAAAACTTATAAGGAATTGTCAAGATTTCCTCTTCACTTAATACTCGTCCTTCTTCTAATCTCTTAAGAAGTTGAAACACTAATACTTCATCTCCTTTTTCTAAAGTAATGGGAATACGATTAACTTCTATTTCTTTTTCAATTAGTGAAGATAATATCGTTGCTGTGGCAGGATGCCCAATACATGATACAAAGTTTTCTTTTACAAATTCCTTTGCATCTTCTACATCTACATTTCTCACCTCCAAAGTTGCATCATCTTTTAACATACCCAATGAAAACGCATTTGCTACATATTTCATTTCAATCACCTCCAATGTTATGATAACATAAACCACTTGCCTTGTCAACCGTTTATTTAAATATGAAAATGGAAGGTGAATGGAAGGAAGCAGATGTATTTGTAAAAATGCTATTTTATCGTTGGCTCACGTGGGCAAGACAACGCTATTCATATAATCCAAACCCTCAAAAAATCCCACTTATTGAGCTATTGAAACAATTAGACGATGACTTAAAATTATGGCGTGATTATAACCTATATTATCAAATTGACAAAGAGCATTTGCCCTATCTACGAAGACGTAAATTTAAGATACAGGGTATCACTCATTTAATAAACGGGGCGTGGTTAATGTGGGGCTACTTCGGGAAGAGAATGCAAAGAAACTCCAGAGCTGGGTGGAGGGTACTCTTGATTCCAAAATAGTATCATTACTTCGCGATTATGGAGTAAAGATTCGTCAATACGGTTATAATCTCGTTGCAAAGACTTCTAAACATACTTCTCTTCTCCCACAGTGGCAAATGAAGGATATTAATTCTGTTTCTACTCTTAAGTCAATTCTTGAGAAACATTATCAATATGCATATACGTGGCGTAGATGGGATTTTCTCCACCTTCTTGAGAAACAGGGATTTACTCCGATGTATGCTCCATTTGATATTGTTAAACGCAAATATCGTGAGTTAAAAAATAAATGGCTACTTATCCTTCAATCAAAACGTCTTCGTATTCAACATCTTGTTTCAATGGCAGTTGCATCTAATTTAAATCTTGTGTATGTAAATGATTTCGATCAATTACAATCTAAACTTCCTCGTTGGCTGCAGCGATTGGCTCTCGTTGCGTGGAGTTTAAATGAGCCATATCTTAAGTATCATCTTCATTATGCCGCGTCTAATCCCACAAGTGATTATGCTACTCCTAATCAACGAAAAGTATTTGCTGTTCTGTCTCCTTTACTTGGATTGTCTCCAATGCAATTTCTTTCTCCAGTAGTACTCACAGGAGGAATATTTACCTTCCTCTGGGCTGTGTTTGTTAAATATCCTTCACGATTACTTCATTTCGTTGATATGCTTATTAAAGTTGCACTTATTGTCCTTGAAAAAGAAGACACTACGATAATAGGTAAACTTAAATCAATCGTTGATGAGGAATATAAATCTCTTGATTTTGCAAAAGAGTATAAAGAGATTGATAGGGATTTACTCAATTTTATCATTAAACGATTCTTCGGAATAAATGAAAATAAAAAAGGCACGGCATAAAGCCGTGCCTTTGAATATTGATATTGTTTGTTATTTACTTCTTTGCTTCTTCAATTATGTGAGATAAACATTCCTCTATTTTTAATTCATTCTCAATTGCATAGTCTAATGCCTTTATTCCTGTTGTCCACTTTGTATCCTCAAAATTGTGTTCATCAATAAATTTATCCAATACTTTATCCGATAATTCATGCTCTTGTTGTTTATCTACATGATGTAATACTTTAAATATTATTCGTTGTATGTATATCCACATCACATCCTTAAAATTCTTTTTTCTTTTATTCCATTCATTAACATCGGGTAGCTCTATTTTATTTTTCTCCATGAAACTCACAACCTTTTTCAACTCTTCTATTTCCTTATACTCACAATTCAATAGTTGACACAGGAGCGTCTCTTTCCAATCTCTATTCATACCTCATCACTCCCATGAGGGTTATAAATATAAAACTTCGTTTCGCAATAATAATCTTTTCCATTTATGGTAAGAGTATAGGGAATAATAATAAAAGTAAGTACACCTTTTTCGATTAAATCAACTCTAAACTCCTCACAATCAAAATATTGCCAAAGAAAATCCTTGAGTCCATAATTAGTAATTACAAAATCCTTCATCCAGCCGTACAAAGTGTAATCATCTCCAATCCACTCGAAATTGTTTTTTCGTAAAAATTCAGATAACTCCTTCACTGTCACTTTTTCTTTGTCATTTAACCATTCTTTTAATTCATTCTCATCTACTAAATTTTTTCCTTTAAACGCATTAATGATTTTTTCTTTACTCCACATATTCAATCACCTCTCCAACCCGAGAAGTAAATCCTTTGATAAGGTAATTTCACTTAAATACTCAAGATTTCTCTTGAGAAAATTGACATATAATTCTATCCATCTGACAAAATCATCATAATTCTTTTCTAAACAATTAGTCGTAATCGTAACCCAGAACTCATCATTGTGAGGTTTAAAATTGTAATCAATATAACTAATATATTCGATCGC
>Ga0256838_1000727_pt1 | contig 18111 bp, 15 predicted proteins | sample 4571419metaG_FD_185978 | JGI IMG/M metagenome (GOLD analysis project Ga0256838, IMG submission 185978) | Hydrothermal vent microbial communities from Guaymas Basin, Mexico - 4571-419 | ecosystem: Environmental > Aquatic > Marine > Hydrothermal vents | place: Mexico: Guaymas Basin | collected...
ACAACGGAAAAATTGAAATCGCCGACAAAAAGAAAGGATTTAAAATATACCTGCCGAAAAACTAATAAACAACCTTTTCACATTTACTGACATCCGAATATTTACCCCCACCGCTTGCACACTGTAAGGTCCCGGAAGTAGCATTATATTCAAGCTGCAAATAATTAGAAGCATCGTAATAATACCTGTATTTGCCGCCTTCTGGCTCTTCCCTCCAGCAGCCGTTTGTTTTACCCGCCGCACATTTAGGTACAGGCACTTTCAAAACATATTTAAAAAGTTTATCTTCTGAAGTGGTATTGCTGTCCAATATTTCAGGATATCCTTCATTATTTAAATCATTGTCACCGTCTCCGTCAGGATCCCATGAAAAACCGTCGTTAATTATCCATTTGCCGTGAATGTTGTCTATTGAAGACTGAACGGAACTCACAACCGATTTAACTCCGGAACTTTTTGCATTGGTTGTGAGGTTTTTAAATTTGGGGATGGCAACCGATGCCAATACCCCGATAATAACAATCACAAAAATAAGTTCGATTAAAGTAAAAGCTTTTTTTACCATGTTAGAACTGCTGATTTAGTATCCTGATTATTAATCAGCTTTTTACATTTACTTTTTGTAGTATCATCACTCCAATTGTTACAATAGATAGCATAACTTACATTGTTTTCAGACATATTGATTTCTGCTATTAATTTACCATTTACTGAGTCATTATATTCATATCTGTCTACTCCAGTCGGATTGTTTTCAATAAAGCCCCATCCCTTACCATGCATTTTAACAAGATCTTTTAAACAGAATTTTGACTCATTACTTTCATCACAAGTTGCATTAAATTCACCGCCTTCTAAATCTCTCCAGTTAATTGCAGTTTCTACCGCCATTTGAGCTGTGTCAACTGTTGTTTTTACAACACTGTTAGCCTCTGCGTTTTGTCTTAAATTTTTGAATTTTGGAACTGCAACTGCCGCTAATACACCAATAATCACGATTACAAAAATTAACTCTATTAGAGTAAATGCTTTTTTCATTTTATTCTCCTTCTTTTTTAAAGACTTTACACTTATAATTTTATCAAAAGTTAAAAAAAAAGACAATAATCTAAAATTAATTTTGACTTAAATTGCTAGTTGAAAAAAAGAAAAGGTTTTTATTAATCCTTTGTTAGTAAATTTAAAAAAAACCTTATTTTCGCTTCATCTCTTCCTTATCTCTTCCACATCTTTGTCAAAAATAAAGGCTTTAACTAGCAAGTTGGGTCAATTTTGTTATAATTTTACAAAAAAAGGCAAATGAAAAAGGCGCTTACTTTAATAGAACTGATTTTTACTGTTGTTATAATAGGATTTGTATTTACAGTAATTCCTAAAATAATTCAGGTAAGCAATAAAACGCTTGAGTTTTCTAAAAAAGAAGATGCAATATTTAATATGGTCAGCAAAATGATGAATATATCTTTAAAAAAATATGATGAAAACAATACTATAAGTGATTATATTCTGCTGACTTCCAACAATAATTGGTTGGATTGTAACACTTCTACACACTATAGAAAAGGCGGATTTAAAAGTGATAACAGCAGGATGTGTCAGGATTTGTTCAGCTCTAAAATAGGAAAAGACAGTGATGATATAAATCCTGACGATATTGATGATTACAATTCTTCTGGTTTTAATGAATCAATAGTCGAAAATTATTTAAATTCTGAAAAAAATTATACATTGACAATAAATGTAAATTATGCAAAAGAATGGAATAAAAGCAATTATACTTCTGATGGTAATTTAACTTTTAAATTTAGTAAAGAAAAGCAAAATGTTTCTAATATTAAAAGGATTGAGATTAAAGTATTAGATTCTAAAGGTAAAGTAATATCAACTATAAAATATTACAGTGCAAATATCGGAGGTATTAAGATTGATAAAAAATAGAGCTTTTACATTAATTGAGGCAATTTTTGTAATAGTAGTTTTGAGTTTTGTGTTAATTGGGGGATTTCAGATAGTCAGTAAAATATACAAAAGAAACTATATAGCAAAAAAAACGGCAGAATTTGAGTTTGTCAGTGAAGAAGTATTAAACCAGTTGGCACAGTTTCTTTATTACAGGGTTGATAAAAGCCTTATAGGATATGATAAAAATCTCAGTTTTAAATATATGAGTTATATTACAGAAGATGAAAATTATACAATACTTGAATGGATAGGTTATCTAAACGATGCAATGGTTGAGAGAAATTTAAGCACTTTTGTTGATCTTGGAGATTGTAACAGTACTACATTTTTGGCAAAAGATTTTAATAAAAATTTTATAACAGCAGTATTGCAAAACAAATATGACACTATTGATCCTAATGCCGTTAAAAATTTAAGTGCAATAATCTTTGCAGGTAAGCTTGATGAGGGAGGAATGGGTGCGGATGATGACAATAATTCTTTCGGATGGCATGGAAATGGTCATAATTTAGTTTATGATATCGAGAGTATCAATTCAAGCGGGGATGATGCTAATATTACATTAAAAACTGCACCTTCTCATATTTATTCAAAATTTTATTTAGTAGACAGTGCGTATGCACTTGCTTTAAAAAAAGATTTAAATAAGATATTGTTGCCTCAATGTACAGATTTGGATCTCTCAAAACTTGATGATAATACACTGCTTTTGTTTTATAATTACAGACCTTGGGTGCAACATATCGGAATTGGTGAAACGTTTTGTGCTGATAACAGAGGAGTGCCGAAGGGAAATGTTACCGTATTAGCAGAAAATGTAGCCTCTTTTAGGGTAAAAAAAGCAGGAAATCATTTAGTAATATTGCTGCAAATGCAAAAACAAAAGGGTGATATAAACATTACAATATCAAAACAAAAGGTAATATATTGAAAAAAGCATTTGGAATAATGAGCGCTATTATAATACTTCTTCTTATATCTTCTTTGCTTGTTGCAGTTATGAAAGTGTCCTTTATGAGTATAAAACATACTGCAAATAGCTATATGATACAAAGAGCACAGCTTTTTATGCAAAGTGTTATTGAAAATTCTATTTTAGCCATTGAAGGGTATGATAGAAAAAAAAATTCTAATTGTCTAAAACATATACATTTTATTGATGAAGATGGAATTTTTAACGCATATGTGGATGTTTTGAGATATTATTGTAAAGATACTACAGATTGTCCGTGTGGTAGTAATATTATTTCTCCCATCAAGGATAAAGATTTACACGGATATGTTTTATTAAAAATAAAAGTAGAAAGCAATACTTCAAATCCAAGAGTAGATAAAAAAATTATTTTAGAAAAAGTAACACTTCAAAGGCCATAGATGAGAGCATTCAGTGTAATTGAGCTAATTTTTGTAATAGTAATAATGGCAATAATGACTTATGTGGGAATGGAGTATATTCCGGATAATACATTAGTTTCTGACACTCAAATGTTAAAACAAAAAATCTTAGAAAAAAAATCAAATGCAATTGGTTATAAAATAAGTGAAAGTAATTTAACTTGTATTAAATTTAATAAAGATTGGTTAAATATTGACGATAATATATCAAAAGATAAAGTCCATTATAAATTTAAAACAACAATATCAGCAGTATATGAAAGCAATAAAAGTAAATTTGATAAAAAAATCTGTTTTGATTATTTAGGAAGACCGCATAGCGGAAAGGTAACTGATGATTTGACAGGATTATTAAATACAAATATAATTATAACGCTAGAAGATTCTCATAACAAAAAAAACAATATTACTCTTTATAAAATATCAGGAAGTGTAAGGTAATTGATGAAAGTAATATATTTAAAAGAAGACTGTATATATGTAAATGAAAACGGAAGGGTTGTCCGAAAAGAATTTAGCAAAGAAAAAGGAGTTATAACTTCTTCAATAGGTTATAGTGATATAATAAGTATTAATTTTAAATTACCAAAAACTATAGATAAAAGTATGCTTGAAATTGAAGCGGAAAGATATATTTTTACAGAAGCGTCAATTGATTATAATAAAGAATACAAAATAAATTATATTTTTAAAGAGTATGAAGATTTTTATAATGTTGATGCTTTTATTGTAGATGTTGAGGTATTGAAAGTAAAATTTGAGAAAATTTTAAAAACATATAAATATATAGATTTTATCAGCATTAAACCACTTGTGTTTAAATCTTTTTATGACATTACCGATACTAAGCCGTCAGTTGATGCATTTATCTATTTTGATGAAAATGAAGCATTTTTGAGCTGTTTTGTAGATGGTGAGTTTTTATTTGTTAAAAGTCTGAATAAATTTTCATTGCTTGAGAGACAGTTAGGTTTAAAAAGAGAAGAATTATTAAAAATATTAAAAGAAAAAGGTTTAGACAATTCCTTATACGATGATATTGAGAGTTTTTCAGCAATAGAGAGTTTCTTTTCTCAATTTTTTATGAAAGTAAATAACCTGATAAATTATTCTGTAAGTTATTATAGATTAAATAAGATAGATAAAATATTTTTTTATTCTCCATTTGAAATAAAAAACCTGTTTGAAAATTATGAAAAGTTTTGGAATTTAAGCGGAATAGAATTCAAAAAATACAGTATCGATACCGATTATGATCCGTTTGATTATACAGCGACTATTTACAATTCTAAATTTTATAAAAATCCAAATGTAAATTTTTCAGTTTTCCCAAGACCTACGCCGTTTTATAAAACAAAATTAGGAATTTTAACATTTGTTATCACAGGGTGTTTTTTGGTAATTATAGCAGATGCTGTTTATAAATATCAAACAATAAATTCTTTAGAAGAGAAAAAATTAGAATTAAATTTTAAAATAGAAAAACAGAAAAGAAAACAAAAATTATTAAAAAGTGCAGTAGCTAAATATAAAAAACGGATAACTGAACTAAATAAACAAAATTCAGCAATTCAAAAACAGATAGATGATATTAGTGACAAAATTTTCTTTTTAAGAAACATACAAAAAAAACCTCTTTTAACCAACGAATTAATAGATATTATTAAACTCCTAAAAAAATATAATTTAAAAATTATTTCATTTAGTAAAAATAAAAACCGTATCGAAGTAATTGTTGTGAGTAGATTTGACAATGCATCAAATATTGCTAAACTTATGAAAAATTTGTATAAACTGCATTACAAAAATGTAAATTCAAATCTGATAGAAAACAAAGACGAATACTATATTTCAAAAGTGAGTTACGATGAATAGAGTTTTTGAATATATAGAAAGAATAGAAGAATATCTAAAAGAACTTGACAACAAAAACACTATGTTTTTGTATATATCAGTATTTATACTTGCCGCAATCGTTTATTATAATTACAATATAGAGGTATTAGGTAGTGAAATATCAAAAAAACAAAAAGAAATTACAAAATTAGAAAAAAAACTAAAACAAACTTCAAGGCTTGAAGTTACACTCAGAAAACTAAAAAAGGAACTAAAAAAATTACAGTCTAGGCAGGTCGTATTGAATGAAGATCTGAAATACATAAACACATTAGTAAATTCTTCGCCTGTTTTACACATCGATGAGGTAAAATTTTTAGATATTTTAAAAGATGTATTAAAAAAAGCCACTTTAAGCAATATTGAAGCTGATTATGAAATCATAAAAACATTGTCCGATTATAAAAAATATGAGATTAAAATTCAGGGGAACTTTTTGCCGGTAGATTTTGAGAACTTTGCTATTTTTATAAAAAACCTTGAAAAAATTAAAGCAATTAAAAAAATTGATGATATTAATTTTACTAAAAATGAAAAGGAAAAAAAGATAAATTTTGATATGAAGATTCTGTTTTGGAGTTTACAATGAAAAAAGCACTTGTTTTTTTAGCGGTATTGTGTTTTGCCGATGTCTCTAATATTATAAAAGCCGTAAAAGAGATAGAAAATTATAAACCGTATTTTAAGTCTTTAGATACATATAATATTTTTGCCGGTGATATAGTTTTGCCAAAAATTAAAAAGAAAAAAATTAATAACACAAAAGAGATAAAACTTTTAACACTCAATGCCATTTTTCAAAATAAAGCGAATATCAACGGTATCTGGGTGAAAAAAGGTGATATTTTAGAAGGGTATAAAGTGATTAAGATAACAAAGCATAAAGTTGTTTTAAAAAAAGATGAAAAAGTAGAAATTTTATCTTTAAAAACACATTATTTAAAGGTTAAATGATGAAGAAAATTTTTATATTATTTATAGCAGTGTTTTTATTTGCATCTACTTGCGATAAAAGACTGTTTAGTTTACAGGTGGTAAATCCAATAAGTTTAAAATCAATTTTATCAGACTTAGTCAATGAATGTAAAATAAATATAATAATAAAAGATAAAGAAGCAAAAAATAAAATATCACAAAATATAGAATTTTTAAATATTGAAAATGTTTCATTGGATGAATTTTTAAAAATATTATTTCAGAAAGCTAATCTTTTTTATGAATTAAATGAAAACAAATTAATTATTTCTAATTATAAAACCAAAACTTTTAGGATAGATTTTATCCCGAATTCAATAACCGGAAGCACAAACATTGATTCAGACGACGATACAAACAGCATTAAAACCGATTATAATTTTAATTTTTGGGATAATCTGAAAAATAATATAATCCAAATATTAAAAAATACGGATTCAGATTATAAAGAACCTATTATCGATAAAAACTCTGGTTTAATAACTGTAACCGCAAATAAAAATCAATTAAAAGAAGTTAAAAGTTATATAAACGACCTAAACAATAGATTGCACAAAGAAGTATTAATCGATGTAAAAATTTACACTGTTATGCTTTCGGATTCTCATAAAACAGGTATTGACTGGTCAAAATTTTCATTATCATTAAGCTCTCAGAGTGTGCCAATTAACGCCGCTAATATAATAGGAAGAAATTCTGTATTCAAAGAAGCTGTATTTAATGTAGAAGGGCTTTTAAACTTTCTTGCCAAAAACGGTAATGTAAACTCTATATCGAACCCAAAAATTGTAACTCTTAATAATCAAAAAGCTATAATAAAAGTTGGAGAAACCATTAATTATAAATATGCTTCTTCTGTAACTACAGATAACAACGGAAATCCTGCTACTGAATACAATATAGAAAACAAGTTTGTAGGAGTTCTTCTTGATATAACTCCGCAAATCAGTGATAACAATGAAGTAATTTTAAGTATAAACCCAAGAATTAGTGCCTTTAAAGATCCCACTCAACTTACAAATTCAAACAGGGAAATGCCTCCTGATACTCAGGAAAACACACTAATTAGTGTAGTCAGACTTAAAGACGGAGATACTTTAGTGCTTGGTGGACTAATAACCGATGATAAACAGTTAAAAATTAACGGTATACCAATACTTAGAGAAATACCTTTAATAAAATACCTTTTCTCTTCAAAAGAAAAAATCACAACTAAAAAGGAGTTAGTGTTTGTAATAACACCACATATAATTGATCTGAATAAAAAAAATACCTTAATTGACTACGGGTTTAAAAAACTGCCAAGTTTAGAGGAACTTGATGTTAGATAATTTAATAGAAGAGTTTAGGGACAAAATTGATATAAACGATTTTTTCAGTTATATAGATTTTGAAATTGTAAAAGAAGAGCTTATTTCTACAAAGTCTAATATTGTTTTTTTGTTAGGAGAGCCGGGAAGCGGTAAAAGTTATATGCTTTTTTTTCTATATTCCAAATATCCCGATAAATATGTTTTACAGCAAGAACCGTTTTTAACTAAAGAGGAGTTTTTAAAACAGCATCCGAATTTAGATAAAAAGACTATACTTGTCGATGAAGCACAGCTTCTTTCAATTGAGATGGTTGAATTTTTAAGACTTTTAAGTGACAGGGGAAACAGAATTATTTTGAGCATGCATAAAAAAGAGGGTGAAAGAATAGCCAATCTTCCTCAGTTTGCTTCAAGATATACACAAAAAATTTTTATGAAACCTCTTGAATTTAGTGAATTTGAAAAATATGTAGTCTCAAAATTTGTCAGACATAATAGATTAGATATTATAAATAAAAAATCTTTAAAGAAAATTTACTCTTTTACTAAAGGGAATTTCAGACTATCAAAAAAATTTATCTTTACAGCTCTTAATTTACTTAATTATTCTCTAAAAAACTCAATGAAATACAAAAAGATAGATAAATGCATAATTGAAATGACTGCTATTGAATTAGGACTTTTAAAATGACTTTTTTGGAGTTGGAAAAAATTTGCAAAAAAAGAAAAAGAGTAAAAATTATTAAGTTATCAGGAAGTATAATAGTTTTAATTGGTGTTTTTTTAGCGATAAGTTATTTAAATATCAATAAAAAAAACTTTAAACCATCCGTAAAAACAGAAAAAAATCTTTCAAACTTAGGTTTGACTTCAAAAAAAATTACAGATGAAAATAAAACGACTAAAAAAATCAAAAAAGAAATTAAAAAAGCAGAAAAAATAGAGCCTATAATAAATTTAAATTTAAGTGAAATTAAGTCTAATTCACTAACACCAAAAACAAAACATACAACTGATGAGAAAATAAAAAATAAAAAAACTGATATTACAATTAAAAATAAAATTGATATAAATAACACTAAACCTGCTAAAAACAAAATTAAAAAAACAAACACACTAAAAACAACAAAGTTACCTTCATTTGACACCTGTATAGCCCTTTCAAAAAAATATTACGAAGAAGGCAATTATAAAGAAGCTCTTAAATGGGCAAAAAATGCGAATTTGTTGGATAGAAAAAAAGCTATATCTTGGATTATGAGCGCAAAAGCATTATATAATCTCGGCAAAAAAGAAAAGGCATTAAAGATATTAAAAATTTATTATAATTACAATAAAGATAAAAAAATCAAGGAGTTGATAGACAAATGGAAGTAACAATAATGAAAAATAAAAAAAATGATAAAAAATATTGAAATAATGGAAATTTTAAAGATTTTCAAGGTAGCTAATTCATTTAGAATTAGCGTAATAGTTTTTTTGTTTATAAGTATATTAAATGCTTCTATTGTTAATGATTTTATAAATAAAAAATATGAAAAAATCTGTTCTTTTGCAAATATTAACAAATATTACAATGATGAAAAAGCTTTAAGTATAATAGGAGTTTCGTGCGTTAAATCTGATAAAATTTATTTATTGCCTTATGTTATAAACAAATTAAAAAAAACAAGATATGCAAGAAAAAATTCTATCTATTTTTCAATAATATTACTGCAAAAAAAATTATTATATTCATATATGTTTGATAATATTTCTTTAGAGTCTTATTCATTCCCAATGACAGATTATGTTTTATCTGTGGTCTTTGAAGCAATAAAATCTAATAATTTTAAAAAAGTAGAAGATAAAATAATTGTAAAAAAAGGTAAAAAAACTTATATAATATATAAAATAGACGATAAAATGTATATAGATGAGTTTGAAAATGACAAATTAATTAAAAAGAGGTGGTATCGATGACTATAAATAAAGTTAGACTTGGAGATTTATTGTTAAAAGAAGGAATAATTACCGAAGAAGAACTGAATAAAGCCCTTGCAAAACAACAGGAATACAAACAACAAGGTATCTATGAAAAACTTGGTGAAATATTAATAGAACTTGGGCTAATCAGTGAAAAACAAATATTAGAAGCTCTGTCAAAACAGCTTGGATTTCCGTTTGTTGATCTGTATGGGGAAAAAATAGATTATAACTTGCTTTCGTCTTTTCCGTTAACTCTTATTGAAAAGTATAAAATAATTCCGTTTAAAAAAGATAATGAATTTATTTATGTTGCAACATCAGATCCTATGGATTATGATGCGTTAGAAGTAATTGAGAGATTTTCCCCAAATCCTTTAAAAATTTTTATAGCTTTAAAAAAGGATATACAGGTAATTATAGACAGATTAAAAATTAACTTATCTGTAAGTGAACTTATTGAAAAAGTTAAAAAAGAGTTAGAACTTGGAGGAGGGGAAAATGTAAGTGCGATAGATGATCTTTTAGACTTAATAATTGAAAAAGCGATAAAAGACAGAGCAACCGATATTCATATCGAACCTTTAAAATACAACTTTTCCATACGGGCAAGAGTAGACGGAGTTTTAAAGGAGCTGTTTTCATTTGATAAAGAGATATATTTCCCTTTGGTATCAAAGATAAAAATACTCTCAAATTTAGATATAAGTGAAAAAAGAAAACCGCAAGATGGCCGTTTTACAAAAAACATTAATGGATATACATATGATTTTAGGGTATCTACTACTCCCACACTGCATGGTGAAAGTGTGGTTTTAAGAATACTTGATCAGCAAAAAATTCTTCTCCGTATGACAGAACTTGGTATGAGTGAATATAATTTAAAACATTTTGAAAAATTAGTCCACTCACCTTATGGGATTGTATTTGTTACAGGACCTACGGGAAGCGGTAAAACTACAACTTTATATGCTGCATTAAATGAAATAAAAGGAGTGGATAAAAAAATTATTACTGTTGAAGATCCGGTAGAATATGAATTGCCGCTAATTCAACAAATACCGATAAACAGTAAAATCGGTATGACTTTTGCCGTTGCACTTAGAAGTATTTTAAGACAAGACCCGGATATTATTATGATTGGTGAGGTAAGGGATACCGAGACACTTACAATTGCTATTCAGGCTGCTCTTACAGGACATTTAGTATTAGCCACACTTCATACAAACGATGCACCAAGTGCGATTACAAGAATGATACAAATGGGAGTGGAAAATTATATGATAGCAGATTCTTTGATAGGAGTAGTGGCACAAAGGCTTGTAAGAAAAATTTGCCCTTACTGTAAAGAAATATACCACCCTTCTAAAGAAGAATTGGATATGATAAAACCATATTTAAAAGAAGAAATTGTTTTTTATAAAGGAAAAGGCTGTAAAGAGTGTGATTTTAGCGGTTATAAGGGAAGGGAGATGATCAGTGAAGTTTTAGTTATTGATGAAGAGATATCTCATTTAATCGCTTTAGGTAAAGATAAAATGGAAATTGTTCAAAAAGCAAAAGAAAGGGGATACATTCCTCTTACAGAGGATGGTATAAATAAACTAAAAGAAGGTATAACTACTATAGAAGAAATTCTAAGGGTAGTAAAAGTTGATGTATTATAAGATTGAATATGTAAACAAAGGGAAAAAACAGGAAGTTATTTTAAAAGCAAACTCTTTTAGTGACGCATTAAAAAAATTCAAAAACAAAAAAATTGGGGTTTTTTTAAATATAGAAGAGATAGAAAAACAGACAGTTTTTGACGAATTAAAAAAAAGATTTGATTTTTCAAAAATTAATACAGAAGAGTTTATAAGTATTCTTGATCAGATGTATGTAATGCTCGATGCCGGAATGCCGATAGATACTGTGGTGAAAAATATTGCTTCAAATATAAAAAATAAAAAACTGAAAATAATTTTTGAAACTTTAGAACAAGACATTAGAGCGGGATTAGCTTTGACGGCTTCTCTTAAAAAATTTGAAAAAGATTTAGGAGGGCTGACAATTGCAATTATTAGATTAGGAGAAGAAACAGGAGATTTAGCAAGGGCTATAAAAGATTTATCAGATATTTTGTATGAAATATTAGATAACAAAAGAAGGTTAAAAAAAGCGACGAGATATCCTACATTTATAATAGTGGCAATGGTTATAGCTTTTATAGTGGTAATAATGTTTGTTATTCCCCCATTTAAAGGTATATTTGCACAGTTAAAGACAGACCTGCCTCTTCCTACGAGATTTTTATTGGCAATAGAATCCGCTTTTACTAATTATGGAGTTTTATTAGGTTTGATATTTTTTTCTTCTTTGACAGTTTTAATTTTATTATATAAAAACAGCAAAAAAATAAAATTCGTAATAGATAGAGTATTGCTAAAAGTGCCTATTGTAGGGCCTATTATTCAATTAGCTATGACGGGAAGATTTATATATGTATTACAAAGACTGATAGAATCAGGGCTTCCTATATTAGATTCGGTTGATATGGCTTTAAATATAGTTGAAAATAGTTATTTAAAAGAAAAGTTTATGCATATTAGAAATGCAATAGTTGCAGGAAACAGTATAAGACAGGGATTTGAAGAGAGTAAAATGTTTGAAAATATGGTAGTTCAGATGGTAGCAGCCGGAGAAGAGAGCGGTTCATTAGTATTGATGCTTCAAAAAATAAGTAACTATTACTTACAAAAATACAGAGATATTGTAGACAATATCGCAACGATAATTGAACCTTTTTTGATAGCTGCTATTGCTGTTTTTGTATTGATATTGGCGCTTGGAATATTTTTGCCAATGTGGGATTTAATAGACGCTATCCAGTAATCTTTTTTTCCCTTATCTCTTACGCATCTTATCCCTAACTCAGAACAAGGAATAAGAACATAAAAATCGATTGTAATACCAATCCACATAAATAAAACCAATTTTAAAGTTTAATCCCTTCATCTTCCCCCGCCACTTTCCAAGTGGCCGGGTTCGCTGTGCTCATTTCATCTTCTTTTATTACAAATATATGTTACATTATCGAGGAGTTGGGGGAAAACATTACCTAAATATTTTCACTCCCGTGCTTTTTGGAGGAGATACGGTAATATTAGCTTCTGTTCCTTTAAATTCTCCGCTTCCAACTTCCGGCATATTAACATTGTCAAATGTAATTCTAAAGCAATAGTGTTGATTACAATTTGATCCATTACTGATATTATACTCATCTCCATATTTTTGATACCAAAGCCATCTTAAGTTTGGACTAAGTAGATGGACTACAAAATAATGATACTTACTTTTTTCATTTCTACTGATGCTAAATACTATTTTACCATCGCTAATGCTTGTCACACTTACATTAATATCATCTACCGGTAATACTTTTGAAGAATCATACATATCGTTTTGAGTAACCTTAATCTCACTGTCGGTTATATTTCCATCAATGCTTTGATGTTTTTCGTTTAGATACCAGTTAAATAAAATCGCTTTAGTTGTTAAAGTTGCGTTTTTATCATATACAATAATATATGCCGTATTGTTTACATCATCTTTATTTACAATCATATCATCAACTTTCACCCTTCCGTAATAATATGTAGCAATTTTACCAAGGTTTAAGCTTCCGTTTGCATCGCTGTTGTTTACATCAATTTTTGTAATGTTAAACTCAAGCGGATTTATTGGAGTTGAGCTGTTTCTGTCAAAGTTGATATATAAATCCACAAAAGTCGTTCCGTTATTATCAGTTGTAAAGTTGGTATCTTTATATGTAAAGTTAATTAATGTATTTTTAGACAGTTTATTAAAGCTCTTGCTTCCATTTACATCCACCATTTTATAAACAAGATTACTTACATTTACATCTATGTTTTTATAGGCAATACTTACATTTACATCTTTCGCATAACATTTTTCGTTGTAGTTTTTGACAATGTTGCCATCTTTATTTAGTGCTTTGATATCAATGTGTAAATGAGATGCAATTGTCAAGTTATCATCATAATAAGTAAAGTTTTTATCCGTATCATAATCTTGATAGGTAGCATTTACTCCAAAATAAGCAACCCCTACATTTATAACCTTGCTATCCGGCATAATTAGTCTAACGGTATCGTTTGTATCATCACTGTCTGTTACGGCAAATTCAGTGCCGTTTATCTCTTTCACACTCAAGTTGATATCACCGACTTCAGAGTATTTCAATGTAACCGTAACTTCTCCGTCGCTAAAGTTTTGATCACTGACTTTATCAAGCACTCCTTTATTACATCCGGCTTTTGTTTCGTTATAGTCTAATTTAGCACTGTTATTGATATTTAAATAAATGCTTTCATTATAATCTTTCACACTCACATTATTCTCATCCACAGCCCTTATAGTTACATTAAACTCTTCCCCTGCTTTTATAGGAGTAGTTGCATTATAAATCAAAAATCTATAAGGTCTAATTGCAAAATCATCGGTTGAATTTGATTCGTTGGTTTCGGTGTTGTTAATGTCCATTCCCTCAACCCAAACATATGCACACTTCACAGCTTTTGGAATTTTTATGTTTACTATATTAGCACATCCGTTTATTCCCGTATCAGGACAGATATTAGAAGCATTGCCATCATCGCAAAGCTCTTTTATCAAATTGTCACTGCCGCATTTATAAATTGCAACTTTTGTGATGTTTGCTTCTAAATTTCCTTTTGTATTCAAATCTTTCGCAAGGATTGTAAGATTAAACTCTTTATTTACGATTTTTGTAGTGATATTATTATCCCAGTTAAGTGTAGCGTTACATTCGCCGTTTATGTAATCCACCACATTAAATGACGGTTTTACGCAAATTAAACAGTTTCTTTTTCCGATATCGTAGTTTTCTTTTAATTTTTCTCTTTTGTAAAGCCTATTTACTTCTTCCCAAGAAAGTGCCTCATTCCAGATTTTTACTTCGTCAATTTTTCCTTTGAAATAATCACTACCCATTTTCCCTATATTGATAAAGTTTGTAGTTTTATTCGGAGTTTTGATAGTACTATAAAATTTAGGAACTTCCACTCCATTGATATATGCCCTAATATCACCATCTTTGTAAGTAATTACTAAATGCACCCATTCATTTAAGTTAATTTTTCCATTTGTTCCAAAATCAGCATAAGTATCATATGTTCCAGAATGTGTAATTTCAAAAAACGATGTCGAATAAAAGATAATTTTTACTCCAGCCATTTCAAATACACCATAATTATCACTTTCACTTCCTTCAAATTTCAACCACATACTGATAGTGTATTTGTGCATATTATAGGTAAAGTTATTAATTTCTACATACTTACCGTCTCCAAACTCACCGCTTCTACAAATAGCTCCATCATCAGTTGTAGTTATACCGCCGATAGGATTAGCCGTTGTAGTGCCTTTAGTATCGTTAATCTCCATTTCATTCCAATTACACTCATCAAACCTGTATTCCATAATAACTTTAGGATAATTATTACAATAGACTAAATTACTATTTGGCACTATGCTAAAGTTAACATCACCCGGTTTTTTCCAGTAAAGCTGATAACTGTCATCCTCATCCCAATCTTCGTGTCTGAAAGTTATTTTGTAATATCCCGCTTCTTTAATGTTAAACTTATCAAAATGCGTCAAATTATCTTCAACTGTATGTTTGCCATACCATCCTATCCTGTAAGAATCATTACTTCCTGTTATATTAAGCTCAATTGCATCATCTCCGTTTATAGCAAATTCATATTCACCCGGTGTATCAATTTTGATATATCCTTTGATGATACTTAAATATTTATCATCAGGGTCAGAAGTAAATGGATTGTTGTTTTTACCGGTTGTATTGATTTCATTAATGTGTCCGTAATCCCATAAATATGTCGGACTTGTATAATTTTTTGCCAAATCATCATAATCACTCTCATTTTGTGGATAATGTTTAGAATATGTGCTTATATCAAAAGTCATTAACCTGCTACCGTTTTCTTCGTTACAATCAGGCAAAAGTGAGCATAAAAATTTACAATTTCTTATTTCAAAGGTATTATAGTCTTTTCCATCTTTTTGAGCAAAATATATTCTTTTGATTTCGTTATCGCTTAAGGCTTTATTAAATATTGCTACTTCATCTATATAGCCATTCCATAAATCACTTCCAGCACCTTTACCATTCCATACACTATCACCTATTAAAGCATTAATATTGGCATTCGGATTTAAATTGCTTTGATTTTTTGTAGCAACTAATACACCATTTTTATAAATATTTAATTTTTTACCGTCATAGGTAGCCGCTATAAATGTCCATTTATTGAGATCAATATTTGTGCTTACATCATATCCGTTATAATTTTGAACATAAAAATGTAGTTTGGTATCTTTATAAAACGCTAAACCAAAACCATTATTCCATGCACCACTTGTAGTTTGTTGAACTGCACTTTCCCAGTTTCTATATTCTTTAGGATATAACCAAGCAGTTATTGTTAATTGTTTGTTAGTAAAAGTCATTTTTTTATTAATTTCTATATAATCATCACTTCCGTCAAACACTCCACCTTTACATATTTTTCCTTCACCCAAACTTGCACCATTTTTCGCAGTCCCATCATATCCATTACCACTGCTATCTTTAACTCCACCGCTTACACTCCAATCACAATCATCCATTTGCCATTCGGCTAATGGCTCTAATTTACAATAGAAAAGATTGTCTTTTGGAACTATGCTAAAGTTACTATCCCCCGGTTTTTTCCAATAAAGCTGATAGTTATCATCCCCGTCCCACTCTTCATGTCTAAACTTAATCTTATAATATCCGGCTTCAGGGAAACTAAAAGTAACGGTATGAGTTAAATTATTTTCTCTTGTATGAGAGCCATACCATCCGTAATTTACAGAATAATCATCTCCCATTAAAACATCCACAGCTTCATCACCATTTATCGCAAATTCATACTCACCCGGGGTATCAATATATATGTATCCTGTAAATATTCCCATATATTTATTATCTGGATCTGTTTGATAAGGATTGTTATTCGCACCTATCGTATCTATATTATCAATGATCCCCATACCAAACAAATAATCGCTTTTAGCGTAATTGTTCTCTAATGTATCAAATTCATTTTTTGTATTAGGATATTTTTGTGAATATGTGCTTATATCATAACTTTGATAAATAAGTCCGTTTAAATATGTATCACAAGTAACAGCACTCGGACATACTTTTATTATACACTCTCTCTCACTCCCATCATACTCTTTTTTATCTTTTTCATTATTGTATATCATCTGAACATCTGTCTCACTTAACGCACCATTCCATATCTTCACTTCATCCATATATCCGCCATTATTAAAATTATAAAAATTCCCTAACCTTATCGATGATGAACCCCAATAAATCTCTCGAAAATCATTCTCATCTCCGCTTGTTGGAGTTTGTTTTATTCCATTGTAATATACTCTTAAATGCTTTGTATTCTTATCAAAAGTAACCGTTATCATAGTCCATTTGTTATCATATGAACTAGGAGGAAAACTATACCGTACATATTTATTTCCATAATAGTTCCATACAACTAACTGCTGATTATCTATGGATATCTTTAACCTGTTATATATATAAACAAGCTCAGCATCTTCATTAGAGAATGAATATAGCCAATCCAGTTTTACCCAAAACGATATCGTATATGAACTATACCTTATAACATCATTAAAAGGTGCATCGACATATGAACCTTTTGGAAAATATCCGCCTTTACACATCCATCCTTCATCTACCTTAGCCCCATTTATCGCTTTTCCGTTATAATGCCCGGTTTCGTCTTTCACCTCTCCATTCTTACCGCTCCATCCGCAGTCTTCCATTCGCCACTCGGCTACTAAATCCCCGCCGCCCATTGGTTTACAGGTTTTTAGATTTTCTTTTGGAACTATACTAAAATTACTATCCCCCGGCTTTTTCCAATAAAGCTGATAACTATCATCCCCGTCCCAAGTTTCGTGTCTAAACTTAATCTTATAGTATCCGGCCTCATTGAAATGATATCTTATTGTATGATTAAGCTCATTATAATCTTGTGCCGTATGACTTCCATACCATCCGTAATTTGCCAAATATGTAAAATCCCCCACCTCAAAGTCTATCGCATCATCACCATTAACTGCAAATGTATAGTTACCTTCGCTTGGTATGTAGATGTATCCTTCAAATACACTCATATATTTATCATCCGGATCAGTGTGATATGGATTGTTATTCGCTCCTGTTGTATTTATCTCATCTACTATTCCCGTTCCTATAAAATAATTAGCTATTGCATAATTTGTCTCTAAATCGTTAAATTCACTCCAATTATCCGGATATTGATCAGAATATCCACTTATATCATATGTTGTAAGTTTTAATCCATCTACCAAAGTACAAGTAACAGCACTCGGACATACTTTTATTATACACTCTCTCTCACTCCCATCATACTCTTTTTTATCTTTTTCATTATTGTATATCATCTGAACATCTGTCTCACTTAACGCACCATTCCATATC
>Ga0256838_1000728_pt1 | contig 18087 bp, 21 predicted proteins | sample 4571419metaG_FD_185978 | JGI IMG/M metagenome (GOLD analysis project Ga0256838, IMG submission 185978) | Hydrothermal vent microbial communities from Guaymas Basin, Mexico - 4571-419 | ecosystem: Environmental > Aquatic > Marine > Hydrothermal vents | place: Mexico: Guaymas Basin | collected...
CCATGGGAACCTGTGTGATGTGCAGCAAATGCCCCACGGAGAAGGAATTGGGGCTGTTCCAGACATGCCCCGAAGAGAGCAGCAAGAAGAGATAAAAAGGAGCAGAGAACCCGGTTCTATTCGGCTCCACAACAGGACCATACCAGAAACACTCACAAGAGAAATGCAACTGTACTTCAATCACGTATTTTCGTATAAAGTTTACTGTAGACGAAACACTCACAAGAGAAATGCAACCTACACATACAAGTTCCAACTCTAATCGGACACAAGCAGAAACACTCACAAGAGAAATGCAACAATGATATCAACACATTTACATAGTTAAGAGCTTGCTCTTTGAAACACTCACAAGAGAAATGCAACCTATCACTTCTCTTATGAATGTCAAGCTTGCTATCTTTGCCTCGAGAAACACTCACAAGAGAAATGCAACTTTATTTCATACAACCTCGTGTAGCTCAATCCAGTGTTTGACTGGGAAACACTCACAAGAGAAATGCAACTCTCAGCCTCGGCGTACCTCACCGTCTCGACAAAGTTCTCTATGAAGAATTCACAAGAGAATTGCAAACTAGACAAGCAACTAGCTAGGATAGGGTTTGTCAACATGTTCTTGGGTGCAGAAAAGGCTGAAACATTTTACGAGAGGGATATTGTAGTTCTTGGCGGAGACTGTGCCTAGCCGCCTCTTGCAGAGGGTCGTCTTGCTCCCACTGTTTTTGCCTCGCTTTGTTGTTGTGGACACGTTTTTCCCACCATGCGGGCTAGTCTTATAGGCGGTGGCGTGGCGGTAGTGGCTACTAGGTGGTTGTCTTCGATAACCGCAGCGGGCGGGGCGGGGGCCTCTACCCGCTTCTAGTCCTCTCTACTCTCACCCTCTATGATGCGAGCCTCGTGGTGCTCAGGCTGGGCGGTCTGCTGGATTTCTCGAGGCCAGCGTGGCTGCTGCTGGCGGCCGCCTTCTTTGTCTCCGGGCCTGGGAGCTGGGCCCTTGCTGCCAGCCTGCGGCCCGGTGCCGTGAGGTTCCTTGTGGCGGTGGCGCCTCTCGGCGCGCTGGGCGTCGTCTACTCCGCGGTTTTGACGGGGGCGTTCAGGGCGGGCATAGAGGAGGCCGCGGGGGCCGCCGGCCGCCTCGCGGGCCTAACCCTGCTCCTCATGGGGCTGATGGAGCTGCTGCTTGTGGAGGACGCCAAGCGCGTCTTGAACGGCTTGACTAGGCGCTGTCTGGGCGGGATACCGCTCTACATATACCCGCTGCTGGTGCTGTTCGCGCTCACAGTCGCCTACCGCGGCAACATCCTGGCCTACACTGTGTACGTTGCCGCCCTCGTCTATGCCGCTAGGAGGCGGCCGCCGCACGGTGCCCGGCTGGGCTGCACCGCGGTGGCCGCCTTGGGGCTCACCGCGGCCCTGGGCCTCGCCGTGACGGGGAGGCTCGAGGCTGCCCTCGTCTCCACGCTGTTGGCCTCCGCGGCTGTGCTGGCGCCGTGGGCGCCCCTGGGCAGGCTTGGGCTGAAGCGGGGCCGGGAGGCTGACGTGGTTGACCGCCTGGCTCTGCTGGGCCTCGCCGCGATAGCGGCCGAGCTCCCCTACGGGATAGACCTCTCGATGCTAGCGGCCGACGCCGCGGTCTACGCCACTGTGGCGGTCCTCGGCTGGATGCTCACAGCCGCGGTCGCCGAGGCGGCGGCGAGGAGGCCCACCGTCGCCACGGTGGCCAACAGCCCGGTGCTGCGACATGCAGCCGGCTTTGCCCTGGTGCTGGCCGGGCTCCACGTCCTGGGCCTCGGCGTGGACCCGGGCCTGGTGCTACTGGCCTCCGCCACCGGGGCGGCCCTGCTCAACACCCTCGCCAGGCACCGGGCCAGGGCGGCGTCCAGGCTTCAGGGGAAGGAGCGGGTGCCGACGATCACATGGGACCACGACGCCTAGCCCCTCTGGGCCGCGTGGGCCCAGCCCGCCATCTCGCCCAGCATGTAGAGCCCCGCCACGAGCCCTGCGAGGGCCAGGAGTGGGGGCGCGAGGGCGCCGAGCGCGGCCAGGGCGCCCGAGGCGACCGCCAGTAGGAGCCTGGCGCTTCGCGGCAGCAGGCTTGGGGCGGGGCTGCGGCCCGCGAGCCCTGCTGCGAGGAGGAGCCCCGCCAGCAGCGCGGCCACAGGGCCGGGGAGGAGTGGGCTGGATCCGAGCGCGCTGCGGGCGAGGCCCGTGGCGAGGCCCGCTACCTGCAGCGCGGCCGTCGCGCCGAGGAGGGTGGCGTTGCTGGCGGCGAGGCGGCGGCAGCCGCGGCGTTGGGCGAAGAGGCAGGCGGCTGTGGTGAAGAGGGCTCCTGCCAGCGCCGAGCCTGCGGCCGCGCCCGAGACGGGGGCCGAGGCCGTGGCGGCGCCGAGGAGCGCGGAGCCCAGTATGCCCGCTACTGCCGCGTCGCGGGCCTCCAAGTGGCCGCCAGCCCTCCAATGCTAGCAGGTGAGCCTGCCGGCGTTGACGCGCAGCACCTGGCCTGTTATCGCCCTCGCGGTGTCGGGCATCGCGAGGAAGTATACTGCCTCCGCCACGTCCCTCGGCTGGATTATCATCCTGAGGGGGTGGAGCTCCTCGACCCTTTTCCTCTTCTCCGGCGTGTCTATGAAGCCCCTTACCATGTCCGTCTCGACGAAGCTCGGGGCGACCGCGTTCACCCTTATGCCGCGGGGCGCCAGCTCCACCGCGAGCCTCCTGGTTAGCCCTATGAGGCCGGCCTTGCTGGCCGCATAGGCGGCCGACGCCACCACGTTGCCCGTCTCCCCCGCTATGCTCGCCACGTTGACTATGCTGGCCCAGGGAGCGGCCTCGAGGAGAGGCAGGAAGGCCCGGGTGACGAGGAATGCGCCGGTCAGGTTGACGCGGATGACACGCTCCCAGTCCTCCAGGCTCGTCTCCTCCAGGGAGCCGAAGTGTATCACACCCGCGTTGTTGACCAGGACGTTCACCCAGCCCCAGGCCCCCCCGACCCTCGAGGCCACCTCCTCCACCATGCCAGGGTCGGAGACGTCGAGCCTACTGTAGCGGGCCTCGACACCCAGACCCTCAAGGACGCGGAGGGTCTCCTCGGCGCAGCCACGGCAGCCGCGGTAGGTGAACCAGACCGAGCACCCAGCTTCAGCGAACCTCTCCACAACAGCCCTACCAATACCACGGTCGCCGCCCGTCACAAACACCCTACAGACACGGCCGGAGCCAGCCACAGCCAACACCCCACCGGCGGGGAGAGAGGGGGGTGACACTAGAGAGGCTAGCCCCACATCACGGAGAGGGCAGAGCCCAGCACAGCCCCCGCGCCAAGGAGGGATTTACACAGCTCCCCCGGCACAACCCCAAGGGCATAGACGCCACCTACCCCTGGGGTCCCCGGAGGGAGGCCGCGAGGAGCCCCAGGGCGGCAAGGGATAGGCCCGCCAGCCTGCCCAGGAGGCAGACGTGGAACAGCGGGGACTGGGGCACAGCATCCGCGGCTAGAGGCACCACGAGGCGGCAGGCGAGAAAGATGAGACCGCCAGCACCCACAGCGGCGCCCAGGGCCCCAGAGAGGCGGACGGCCAGGAGGAGCAGGAGGAGCACCAGTGAAACTATGTAGGCCGCGCCGAAGATCCGCATCAGCCACAGCCACGCCAGCTCCCCGGGGCCCGGCCTCCCAGTCAGGGCGAGTGCTGCGGCTGCACCCGCAAACCTTGAGGCCGCGGCGGCCAGCCCGGCCACAGCCGCGGACAGGGCCCAGGACGCGACGAGGAGAGCGCCGGCGGCCAGGAGGAGCGAGGAGAGGATGCCTCCCACCGCCAGGGCCGCAGGGAGCCCGGCGGGGCCTGCGAGGCGGGGAGCCAGAAGGCTCCAGGCCAGCACCAGGATGATGGACAACGCGATGAGCGCAAGGCCCTTGCGTGCGGCGCCGACACACTGGCTCAAGGAGAGGAGCTGCCTCCTCACTGTCGAGGCCGTGTGCTGTAGGAGAGAGGCGGAGCCGCCTGGGGATGCGATAAAAACATGTCTGAGGCTGAGGCTACTCTAGCCTCTCGGCTATGTACTCGGCGAAGTGCACGACCTTTATGTCTAGGCCGTATAGCTTGGCGCCGCCCTCGATGCTGTGCATGCAGACTGGGCAGGCTGTTACCACCGTCTTGGCGCCGCTCTTCTTCACGTCGTCTATCTTCCTCTTGACGGCTATGCTCCATGCCTCCTGCGTCTTCAGTATGAACTCTTTCTCTTTCTCGCCGCTGAGCAGCATAGACGAGTCGACACCCATGAGCTTTGCCATCATTTCTATCATCTGCATGCTTAGGCAGCCTATGCCTCCTCCGCCGCCGCAGCAGTAGCTCTCGGCGCCATGGTGGGGGAGCAGGCGGAACCCACTGCTCGCGGCCCTCAGAGCCTCAACCGGCTCCTTGGTTACGCCCGCGCGGCGGCCTAGCTGGCAGGGGTCGTGCCATGTTACGGGGTCGTCAGTTCTGCGTAGCTTTATCCTGCCCTCCCTGAGCAGCTGCACCACCAGCTCTGTTATGTGGAGCACCTTGTAGCTAGGCCTCCTGCCGAGCACCTTCGGCAACTGGAACCGCATCCATGGGTAGACGAAGCCGCCGTCCAGTACCACCACGTTCTTCGGCCTAAGCTTCTCTATGCTCTCGTTGACGAAGCTCATTACCTCGCGGGCGCTGTCGCCGAAGCCAACCACTGCGCCTATCGGCGGGCGGAACGCCAGCGGCTCCTTGGGCAACGTCCAGTTCACTCCAGCCTTGTCGAGTATCCTCATGGCGCCTATGACCGCGCCGGGGTAGAACATCGCGTCAGCAAGGTTCACCATGAGGTAGTAGTCGGCGCCCTCCTTGTCGTAGGGCAGCGGCTTCCCGAGAGCCTGCTCCGCCTTAGCCATCACGTCCTGCCATATCTGGCGCAGCGCCGGTATATCCATGAAGACGCGTTTTCTCTCAGCAGCCTCGAACACCGCCATCAGCACGGGTATCCTGCCGGCCCGGGAGACGAGCGGCGCCAATAGGCCCTTGATCAGTGCGCCGCTGTCTATCCCGAACGGGCAGTTCACGTAGCAGGCGCCGCAGTTGGTGCAGCGGTAGACTAGCTCCACCAGCATGTCAAGGTGCTCGGCCTTGCTGGGCTTCTTCGCATTAAGCAGCGGGCCGAGCAGCTTGCCGAGTATCGTGGCCTCCTTTCTGTACATGTGGCGGGCGTGCTCTGCCTTCTCGACGGGCCCGTACTCCTCGCCCACCACGTAGTAGGGGCAGGCGGGGGCACAGGCGGCGCAGCCGACACAGTTCTCCAGGTAGTGCAGCTGGACTGCGTCTACCTTACCCAGTATCTCGGCTATCAGAGCATCAACTTTCGACTTGTCGAAGCCCTCCCAGTCTACCTTCGAGAGGCCCTCCTTTATCGCCTCAAGCACCTTGGGCGGAAGCTGTGTGGCCATCATCCGTCACCTCCAGGGTCCGGTGCATACACGTGGGCTAGACGAGGCCCTTCTGGAGCCTCACATCGTACCACTCGTGGAGCTTGCCGTACCAGTAGCCGAACACGAAGTGCCAGAACTTGCTGAACGGCGTTATAGCCAGCAGTATCTCGGCGCCAAGTATATGGAGTCCCAGCAGCGTGCGGTACTGGGCCACGTCGAGCGTTGTGCTGTCTGTCAGCGGGTGGTGCCTGGCCGCGGCGTAGCCGGTCACGAGTATGAACAGCAGCAGGCCCAGGCTGAAGTAGTCGCTCCACCTCACATGCTGCAAGCCGTGAGCCTGCTCCATCACCTTCACGCCAAGCTTGAAGGTCACGCCCAGTATCGCCAGCAGCGCTAGCAGGTCGCCGTTCAGTATCACCACCAGTGGCCCCCAGATGGTCTCTGTGAAGTGTGTCGACGCTGGGTATATCGGCGAGGTTATCTCGAGCGTACTTGTGGTCATGCTGAGGGGTATCCAGATACCCTTCTCCGCGATGAGCCGGTACGGCGGGAACCAGTACGCGAAGAACACCACGTGGTGCGCCAGAAGGAATATCAGCGGGATGACACCCAGCAGGTGCAGCGCCACCATGCCGGCAAGGAAGTCATAGGGCTTCGTCTTAATGCTGAATATTATAGGGTCAAGAAAGGTCCTTATCAGGCCCACGATGGCGGCGCCGGCGCCGCGGCGACGCGGCTCCGCCTTCACCACGCGCCGCCAGCGCAGCACCAGCTTCGACAGCCTATAGACCGAGCCGAAGACGAAGATAGCCAGGGCTACCCAGAAGAACCTGTAGACCGCGAAGCTGTAGATGTCGCCAGCGCTGCCGCCCAGAGGCTCAACCATCACCCTCCACCTCTCACCCAGCTATTCCCGCCAACACTACCATAACCATGCACACGCCGCGCCAGGGGCCCACATGGGCCACAGGGAGGGAAAACCCTCAGAGGGCCGCCCTCCGGGCCGAGGGCCCTCCCGGCGGGCTACTGCTTCTGGGCCTTCTTGGCCTCGAGGGCCTTCTTCTCAATCATCTTGTTGACGCCGTAGGCTATGGCAGCGCCTGCGACCGCGGCGGCGGCAGCAGCAGCAGCGGTGCTGGTGGTGCTCGGCGTTGTCGGGGCGTTAAGCGGCTTATAGAAGGGCTCGAATGCGTCAGTGAAGCCAGGCATCGTGCAGCCTATGCAGACGCCGCCGGCCCTAGTGGGGCCGCCGACGCCGTTAACCCAGCCGACCTTGTTCCAGGGACAGTTGCTTATCGGGCCCTTACAGCCTACGGCGAAGAGGCACTTGTAGTCGGGGTCGCCGGGGTTCTTCCTGAAGTCGCCGGCGGCGTAGCTGGCCGCCCTGGGGCACTGCTCGTGCACAGTGGGGCCGAAGATGTACTTGGGGCGCCAGTAGATGTCGAGCTCGGGCAGCGGCAGGAGGCCCTTCGCCCAGAGCACCAGGTTGGCTATGACGCGTAGCTGGCCGTTGCCGTTGGCGGGACAGCCGGGGACCGCCACGGCGGGGCGGCAGTTGGCCTCGCCGGGCGCCTTAGGGGTGCACTTGCCGTAGACGAAGTTGCGGAACGGGGCAGCCTCGTCGAGGAGGTCGACTAGGCCCTTGAAGCCGCGGACCTTGTCAGGGAAGAAGCCGACCGCGCCGGTGGGGCTGCTGCTGAGCTGCCCGGCCCACCTAGAGAAGAGGTCATAGCCCATCTTCTTCATGAAGTCGTTCTCGACGACCTTGTTGGCGACTAGGCCGCCGTAGGCGGCGCAGTTACCAACAGCTATGACTGCAGCCGCCCTGGGCAGGAGTCGGCGCATCCACTCGGTGCAGGTTATCGGCTTCCCGTCCTCATCGCCTATGTAGCAGAAGTAGTCAACCGTCTCGGGCACATCGATGCCCAACTTCTTGGCGAGCTTGCTGTCTATCGGGAAGCTGCCCTCAAGCACGAGCACGAACGGGTCGAGCTTACCCTCGCTAGCCAGCTTCAGTATGTCTATCGGGCTTGTGAGGAGTAGACCGACGTTGTAGCCGAGGTTGAGGAAGGTCTCAAGCACCTTCCGGAGCGGATCGTCCGGCGGCAGACTCTCCACGAACTTCCTCTGCTCCTCGAGGCTCGTCTCGGCAAGCTTCTTAGCGTACTCGGGTGTCTCCTCGCCCCAGCTAAGCATCAGAGTCTCATGGAAGAGGAGCTTCACCGTGCCGGGGCCGGCTATGTGGCTGCGCCCACCCAGCACGTCCACAAGGTCCGGGTTCGTCGCCTGTATCAGCGCCGTGCTGTTGCCGGCGCAGTCCTGCGCCTCGAACCATATTATGTTTATGCCGCCACTCTTCACCTCGGCTATAGCCTTCTTTATGAGCTCATCCCAGTTCAGCGACGCGAAGAAGGCTGTGGTGCCGGCCAGCTTCAGAAAATCACGGCGCGAGATCCGCGTCATAGCAGACCCACCCTTAAGTTATTCTCCGCTAGGAGAAATTTCCCTCAACGCATTATAAATGGTCAACGTACATTGAACCCGAACAACCCCGTCACGCCCGTGCAAGAACCAGAACCAGTAGGCCACGCATCACGCTCCACCGAGGACGAGTAACACCGAGGCACCCCTACGCTAGAGGACAAGAGACGCGGCCGTCGGCAAACCCCGCCACCCCACACCGCCCTGTCCCAGGGTACGGGCTTCGGGCCCCCGTAGGCCAGGTGCTCCTCACCCGGCCTCCAGCTGGGTTGTAATACCCGCAGCTGTGCCTAGGGAAGAGAGCAAGAAAAGCGCCTCTCTCCAAGCAATTTCCCGGGTGTTAGCCTAGCGCGGAAGAAACTAAAGCTAAAGATATCAAACGTCTAAGTCAACAATTATATCACCCATATTATTGTCATGCGCAACCGTATTGTGAATATACTACATGGTCTCTACGGTGCCAAGTTTTCCCGAGAAGAACGCGGGCCCCGATGCAGGCCGGCTAGGGCCAAAGCAGAGCCCCAGCAGCCGAGGATGACGTGGAAGCCATGGCCGGCGATAGGCCGCTGCTAGCGTTCTGCAACGCCTACACCACTATGCTCACCGTGGACGTGCTGCTGAGGGTCACGTCGAGGATGCTCGGCTAGACGAGGCTGACATCCTAGCCCGGCTCTGCATGGTGCTTGCCGCTACACCTGGAGACGAAGAAGGTGTGATGCCCCAGCGCCGGCCCTGGAGGGGGTGCAGCGAGCTCTGCATGGCCCCCTTCCTGAGCCTCGACGCCGACATCCTCGAGGAGGCGGGCTATAGAGTGGTCGTGGCCCCCGCCACCGTAGGCTGAAAATAGCCCAGGGAAGGTTTGTCCTACGCGATATACTACTGGTGGTACACAATGGCCAGCTCGTTGCGCGCGTTGAAGGAAGATAGGAGGCTGCCTCGGCCAATAACCCGGCCCGGGGGATGAACGCTACTCGGTTGTACCCCCGCCGCCCCCTCTCTTAGGCGTAACATAATCTCCGGGGGAGGCGCGGCCAGGCGTTGGCGGCTGAGCGGAGGAGGGCCCTCCTGGAGGCTATCCGGGAGGCGGCACGGGCCCTGGGCAGCCTGGAGCGGGGACTTGAGGAGGTCCGCGAGGAGATACTCCGTACCGTCGAGGAGGCGGCTGGGGTCCCGCTGCGGGCTGAGACGAGGATGCTGCGAAGCCTCTATGACCTTACCCCGCCCCCACAGCCGAGCCTGGAGGAGCTGCGCAGGCTTGTCGCGAGGAGCCTTGGCCTTGACGACCCCGGGCGGCTTGAGGAGTGGCTACGGGAGGGTCTCGGCGCTTCTCGCCCTAGCCCCGAACATGGCGGCGGGGGCGCTGGGGAGGAGGCTCATGGAGCTGGCGGCGTCGATGGACGGGGAGATACTGGGGAGGTGCCTGGTGAGGGAGGCCGACGTTGACGCCCTGGCGCTGCTCGACGAGGCCCGCGAGCTGGGCGTGAAGCACATCTACGTCGTGTCGCCGTGCAGCCGCATCAATGGCATAGAGGCTGAGGCCTATGAGCCGATGGGGGGTGCCGAGAGGGCTGCGGCCGACGGCCGGGCGACTGTGCTGCTGGTCCGCGAGCTCTGGATGAACCTGACTGGCAGCCTGGGCCCTGAGGACTGGGCTGCCGCGCTCCGCGTTCTCTCTCCGAGGCCCTTTCTCGTGATTCGTCTCGGCGAGGGAGGTTTCGAGAAGCTGCTGGACGCTGTGGGCGCCCTCTGTGGGGCCAGGAAGCCGGGAGGCTAGAGGACCATTATCGGGCTGGCTCTGCGCGGGTAGAGCCTCTGGAGCCTAATGGGGACGTCGCCTGCTTCCTCGCTCTCCCCGCTGGAGAGGAGGTGGGCTATGTGCTCGGCCCTCTCGCCCAGCACCTCCTTGGCCAGGCTTAGCCGCTGCTGTGGCGGCAGCTGGTCCAGGCTGCGGCCGTAGCGGCGGCGGGCGTGGAAGTCGAGTACTGCGTAGAGGCCGGGGCCCTGGCTGCGTAGGGCCGGGCCGAGTGTGGTTGAGCTACACAAGGCTGGGGACGCCCCACTCCGGGAGGTATTACTGGTGTGGCCTGGTTTCTAGCCTGGTACACATGGGGGCTCTCCTTGGCGGCGCTGGCGCCTATTAGCTGCCGTCTGCCCGCAGCGTGGCGGGGGAGCACTGGCGCCGTGACCGGCCGTGTCCTCGTCCTGGGTGTTGGGAACACGCTCCGCGGCGACGATGGGGCCGGCTACTGCCTCGCGAGGGCCCTCATGGAGTGTGGAGGCGTAGAGGGCGCGGATACGAGGGCCGTGCAGATGCTTAATCCGGGGCACTTCTCTCTCCTCGAGGGCTATGATTTCGTCGTGTTCGTGGACGCCTACGTGGACCCCGATATGCCCCCGGGCCGGGGCGTTGCTGTGCTGGAGCTTGACCCTTCCCGGCTCAGCCCCGAGGACGTGGCAGAGATAGTGCAGAACACCGACCCGCACGGCATGGACCCGATAAGGCTTCTCGTGTTCGCCTACGCGGCCGGAGTGTTCCGCGGCAGGGGCGTGCTGATCGGGGTGAGGCCGGAGAGAATCGAGTTCATGAAGGGCCTCAGCGGGGAGGTAATCGAGAGGCTCGTCAAGGCCCTTGAGGCGCTGGGCAGCGTGCTCCAGAGCAAGGGCGCCAGGCTCGTCGTGGACCCAGGCTGCGTCGCGGCCTGGCTCCGGGAGCGGTGCAGGAGCCCCCTCCTGGAGTAGCCGGTGGGGGGTTACACTGTTCAACCCCGACAGCGGCGGCCTAGGGGCCCCCTATGGGTGTAGGGGGCGTGGCGTCTCTGCCGGAGCTGCTTGAGAGGCTGGAGGGGCTCCGGAGGCGGAGGAGGGCCTACATACTGGCTCACAACTATACGCTGCCGGAGGTGCAGGACGCGGCGGACTACGTCGGGGACAGCCTCGAGATGGCGCTGCAGGCCGCCAGCGTCGACGCCGACGTCATAGTCGTCGCCGGCGTCAGGTTCATGGCGGAGGTGGCTAAGCTCCTCAACCCTGACCGGGTCGTGCTCCACCCGGAGCCCGCCGCGGGCTGCCCCCTGGCCGACAACGCGACAAGGGAGGCTGTGGAGCGTTTCAGGAGGGAGCACCCCGGGGCCCCGCTTCTTATGTACGTGAACTCGCCCGTGGAGGCTAAGGCGCTGGCCGACTACGTGGTTACGAGCGCCTCGGCGGTGGAGGCGGCGAGGAGGCTCGCCAGGGAGGGCTACGAGGCGCTCGGGCTCTCGCCTGACCGGAACCTCGCCAGCTGGGTGGGCGAGAACGTGGAGGCCAGGGTCGTGGCTGTGCCCCCGACCGGGTTCTGCCCCGTCCACGAGTACCTTGTCTCGCCCTACTACATCCGCCGAGCCCTCGAGGAGCACCCCGGCGCCAGGCTCCTGGTCCACCCCGAGGCTCCGCCCGCGTCGAGGAGGCTCGCCGACTACGTGGGTAGTACGAGCCAGATGCTCCGCTACATAGGGGAGACCGATCCGCGGGGGACGTACGTGCTGGGCACGGAGGAGGGCCTCGCTTACCGCGCGCGGAGGCTCTACCCCGAGGCCAGGGTTTACCCTGTCTCCCACCGCACCGTCTGCATAGACATGAAGAAGCTCACGCTGGACAAGATAGTGGAGAGCCTCGAGAAGCTTGAGCCCAAGGTGGAGATTCCACGCGTCACCGCAGAGAGGGCAAGGGAGGCGGTTATCCGGGGCTTCGAGCTCATAGGCAGGAAGCTCCAGGTCTAAGGGTGGCGCACAGCCGTGGCGCTCCACCTTTCGTTGGCGGAGAGGCTCCGTCTCTGGCTCCTAGAGGACGCCCCGTTCCGGGACGAGGCGGCCGCCCTCCTGGGCCTCAGCCGTGTCGGCGGCGTCCTCGAGGCGGTGGCCAAGACGCCGGGGGTGGCCGCGTGCACCGAGGAACTGGCGGCCGCCCTCCGCCTCCTAGGCTTCGAGGCGGAAGCTGTGGTGGCCGGTGGCTCGCCCGTGGAGCCCGGCGACGTGCTCCTAGCCATAAGGGGCCGCGGGGATGTGCTCTCGGCGCTCGAGCGTACCGTGCTGGACGTACTGGCCTACGCCTCCGGCATCGCCACGGCGACCAGGATGCTCGTAGAGGAGGCGAGGAGGGTAAACCCCCGTGTACGCGTGGCGGCCACGAGGAAGACTGTGCCCGGATTCAGACTCTGCGCGAAGGCTGCTTTCGAGCAGGGCGGCGGGGACCCCTACCGGTGGAGCCTTAGCGACGCCATCATAGTCAAGGATACACATGTCGAGCTCCTCGGGAGCTTCGATGAGGCACTTGGAAGGCTTCGGGGGAGGAGCCCCTACCGGGTAGTGGTTGTCGAAGCAAGGACCCCGCAGGAGGCGCTCCTCGCGGCAAGGGCAGGCGCCGACGCCGTACTCCTCGACAACATGGAGCCTAGAGAGGTGGAGGAGACGCTACGCCTCCTCGAGGAGGAGGGGCTCCGCGGCCACGTGACGGTAGAGGCGAGCGGCGGTATAGGCCCCGGCAACATAGCCGCCTACGCGGCCACTGGCGTCGACGTGGTTAGTACCAGCTATCCCTTCCGGCACCCCGCCCCCGTCGACATATCGGCAAGGGCGAGGAGGCTCAACCTAGCGTAGAGGAGGCCGCATTCAGTGAGGCTACGTGTCAGTGGTAGCCTAGAGTATCCATATGGCCTCATCAGCTAGCCGCCTGAGCAGCGCTATGGCCGAGAGGGCTGCGAGGAGGCTTGTCCTGGGGTTGGATGGGCTGGGCCGGTTCTCAACCCTCACGTAGAGCCTCGAGGCCTCCGCGTCGACATATACCTCGTGGATGTTCTGCTCGACACCGGGGTCCGCCACGACCTCGACTTCGGCCTCCCTGCCCGCCGCCAGGCTCAGCGCCGCGGCGACGTTCACGTTCGCGGGGAAGCGCTTCACTGCCTCCCCCGCGGGGCCGCGGTAGAGGGTGACGGGCCCAGGGGGCTCCTCGGGCAGGCCGAGGCTCCTCGGAGGCTTCCTGGTGACAAGCCTAACCCTCCTTATCTCGTCTAGCGAGAGCGCGTAGACGGCGTCGAGGCCAGCCAGGGCGCCGGAAGGCACGTATACGCGGCGCCCATGTCTACGCGCAGCCTCGGCCAGCCTACGGCGCAGCGCCTCATCCATCAACGCGCCGACGCTCAACGCGACCAGGTCTGCGCCAGCCTCCAGCACCCTAGGGCCATACTGTCTCACCGCCTCCTGGCTTGCCGCCTCAACCACAACATGGGGGCCCGTGGAGAGGAGCTCCTCGAGGCCCTCCACTATCCTGGGGCTCTGCCTCCGGAGCCTCGACGCAAGCACCCGGCAGCGCTTCGCTTCGACGTCGTAGAGCGCCACAAGGACCGCAGCACCAACGACACCCTCGTCTATAGCCTTTGCCAGGATGGTGCCGATATTGCCACAGCCAATGACAGCGACCCGAATCATGCCGCCAGGCCCCGGGGCGAGCCCCAGAGGAGCCGGCAGGGGGTAATGTGGAGAACCTCGCCCAAGGAGAGATTGCCGCACGAAGAGGCAGGGCGCCCCCCGGGCCTGGGTGTTGAGGGCTAGAGCATAACCCCCACGCCCCCGCCTAGTGGCGGCACGGGTGCATCCGGGCGTGGCTGCCATGCACTGTAGCCTCGGGGTTGACGAGGACCCTAGGGCGGCGCTTGAGAGGCTGGCCAGGTTCAGCAGGGTCGCTTCCCGGCTTCCGAGGCTCCCCCGTCTCGAGCCGAGAGCCATACGCACCATAATAGCCGGCATGATGAAGGACCTTGCTACGGTCTCTGCGCACCGCGGCAAGCTGGGCATCGACGAGAAGCTGTGGGCAAGGGTTACGGGCCGCTGTGGACGCCTCCTCAACGAGGTCGCACGGGCCGTGGCGACCCTGGAGGCGCTGATCGCAGCCGGGGCTCCTGGGCCCCACGTGGAGGCGCTGCGGGAAGTTGCACGTGTGCTGGCCGAGGACCCGTGCCTGGCAGAGCTCCGTGCGGTCGCAGAGAAAACTCTGGGGAGTGACCGCCGGGAGGGCTCCTAGCGCAGGGGCCTACTTCTTGGCTAGCCGTAGGAGCAGCCTGTGGAGCCTCGTGTCGCTCGTGAGCTCGGGGTGGAAGGCTAGCGCCACTATCTTCCCCTGCACCGCGGCCACGGTGTCGCCGCCAAGTGTCCCCATGGGCTCCGCGGCGCCCCAGAGCCTTGTGAAGGCGGGAGCGCGGATGAAGACGCCGCGGAAGGGCTTCTCCTCGAGCTCCGGCGCGAGCCCCGTGGGGTCCCGGAGCTTGACGAGGGCCTCGAAGCTCTCCCTCTGACGCCCATAGTAGTTCCTGGTCACCTCTACGTCCATCACGGCGAGGACCGGCTGCCCAGTGTCGCCCCTCACCCTGTCCCTAACCCTCTTCGCCAGGAGGACCGCGCCCGCACAGGTGCCGAGGACCGCCGCGCCCTCGTCGAGTATTAGGTGGCGGAGCTTCTCGAGCAGCCCGGTCCTCGCCATGAGCCGGCCTATGGTTGTGCTCTCGCCGCCGGGCAACACCACCGCGTCCACGTTGTCTAGGTGTTCGGGCCTCTTAGCGTAGACAGTCTCGACCCCTATGCCGGTGTCCTCGGAGGCCCTCCGCAGCATGTAGGCGTGCTCCGCTACCCCGCCCTGGTAGGCGACCAGCGCTACACGGACCATGGTCTCGGGGCACCTCCCATGTGGTATTGAGGCGCTTACTCGCCGCGGGCCTGGAGCAGCTCCTCGGGCCGGAGGGTTCTGACGTCTATCCCCATCATGCTCTTCTGCTCACTTATCATCTCCTGCGCCTCGGCCACAGCCTCAGGGTCGTCCCACATCGCCGTGGCGAGGACAATTGCCTCTGCTCTCTCGCGCGGATCGCTGCTCTTGAATATCCCGCTGCCGACGAAGACCCCGTCGGCGCCGAGCCACATCATGAGCGCGGCGTCGGCCGGGGTAGCTATCCCGCCTGCAGCGAAGTTCACCACGGGTAGGCGGCCAAGCCTGGCCACGAGCTCGACGAGCACCGTTGGGACGCCGTACTCGCGGGCCTTTCTGAGCCTCTCCTCGTGCGTCATGCCCCGCAGCGCACCGATCTCCCCCATTATGGTCTTCATGTGCCTAACGGCCTCGGCGACGTTGCCCGTCCCGGCCTCGCCCTTCGTGCGTATCATTGAGGCGCCCTCGGCTATCCTCCTCAGCGCCTCGCCCAGGCTCCTGGCGCCATTCACGAACGGAACCGTGAAGAGCCACTTGTTGATATGATGCTTCTCGTCAACCGGCGTAAGCACCTCGCTCTCGTCTATCATGTCGACCCCTATCTCCTCAAGCACCACCGCTTCGTAGTAGTGGCCTATCCTCACCTTCGCCATGACAGGTATCGTGACGGCATCCATCACGGCCTTTATGGCCGAGACGCTGGCCATCCTCGCGACGCCCCCCATGCGGCGCACATCGTAGGGCAGCCTGTCGAGAACCATCACCGCCACGGCCCCAGCGTCCTCGGCTATGCCGGCCTGCTCCTCGTTGGTAACATCCATGACGACGCCGCCCTTCTGGAACACGGGGAACCCATGCTTCACCTTGACGGTGCCACGGGCAGGCTCCAGTAGGCTACCCGGCGGAGGCGGCGGCAGAAAGGCGCCCTCCTCCCTCAGCCGGTCAGCCGCCTCAGCCAGCCGATAGAAGAACGACACTATCTCGTCGAACCCGACCTCAACCATGCCCCTAAGCCAAGGATAGGGTCTAGGCGGGAGCCCCGGCAACCCAGCCTACACCACACCATGCATAGAGGGGAGGAGCCGCACAGTCCTCCCCCCTCCTGGAGAGGGGGCGTACACCGTTCACCTATACAGATAAGCGTTTACAACGACAGATCCAGGCGTGGGGCCTGGGGAGGCCGTGCCACGCGTCCTGCTGCTCCGAGCATGGCTAGACACCTCCAGCCTGCCCGGCGGCCAAGGCTACTACTCGCCCCTGGAGGGGGGCTGCGCCACGCTAATCCCCATACCCGAGGAGCACATCAACCGTGGCGACTATCCCAGGGAGGCCCTCGACCCGCGGCACTACAGGAGCCCTTGCAGCGGCCGCAGCCTCGACAACTACATGCCCGTCGGGCGCGTCTGGCTCCTCCACAACGACCCGAGGCTGGACCTGGAGCCAGGCTTCTACACCGACTACTATGCGCCCCAGGGCAGGCTCCCCCGGAGCCCAGAGCGGAGCCTCCGGCCTGGCGACCTGCTCCTCTTCGCAGCCGGGCTCGCCCAATACCCCCAGGGCTTCTGGGAGAGGAGGCGGAGGCTCGCGGAGATACTACGCGCCTTCCGCGAGGCGAGAGAACGGGGCAGGCTCGGCGTCTACCTCATCGGCGGGCTTAGAGTGAAGAAGACCATAGACGTCTCGAGGACGGGCTGGGAGAGGGCGCTAGAGCTGGCGCCGGTGCTCCGCTACAGCCCCCACCTCTACCGCGATAGGGACCGCCCGGTGGCGGTAGTAGGGGAGCCGGTGGCCATCGGGGGGCCGGTGCCGCTCGCGAGGCCATCTGGGGGAAGGCTCTGCGGGGAGCCCTCCCCCTGGCTCATGGAGCTTCTCGGGCAGCAGGCTGCGGCTGCATTCCTTAGACAGAACTGTAGGCGTGCAAGGGTGGTGACGCTAGGCAGGGAGAAGCTGGCTGAGCTCGGGCTGGGCTAGGGCTCTCCCTGTGGGCCCGATGCCCGGGGAGAGGTAAAAATCGCGTCGTATGTGGGAGGGGCTAGGCGCGCTTCCTGTAGAGCGGCGCGGCGACCAGGGTCATGGTGTCCCTTATCTCGCGGAGCGCCCTGACATGCTTGGTCACTATCCTAGCGACCTCGTCGACGCTGGGCGCCTCCACTCTCACGACTAGGTCGTAGATGCCGGGCACGCTGAGCACCTCGGTGATACCCTCAACCTCTATTAGCTTCTTGGCGACCTCCTCCTCGCGGCCTGGCTCCACGTTAGCCAGCACGAGTGCTACTGCCTTTGGCTTTACCTTCTCTAGGTGCTCTAGGGCCTCGAAGGCTAGGTCGCTGGCGGTGACGACGCGGTAGCGCCTCTCAGCACCAGGCTCGACTGCGACTAGGCGTAGCACGTTGTTAGCCTCCATTATCTCTATGGCGGCGCGGGCGTCGATGGTCGGCGGTATCTTGATGACGGGGCCTTTGGCGTACTCGCCCACCTTGGCTGTCTTGGGGTCGGCGCCCTCCGCGAGGGCGCGGAGGAAGTCCCACTCGCGGAGCACCCTTAGGCTGCCGTCCTCCTCGCGGACGAAGACCTCGGTAACCCCGTTGTCGTCCATGGCCTTGGCGGCGGCCTCAAGGGTTAGGTCCTTCGGCACCACTACTATGTGGCGGGCTCTGGCCTCCACGGTGGCTATGCCGTAGGGTAGGAGCTTCCAGAGCTTGAATGCGATATGCCTCGCCTCGAGGTAGCCCACCATCTTGTTCCTGTAATCGACTACTGGGAGTACCCTTACCGCCTCCCTCTTCATCGCTCTGAGGGCCTCCTCGATGGTGTCGTCCTCTCTTATCACCACGGGGTCGGTGACTGCGTACTTGGCTATCTGCTCCTTGTCGATGTTTACGCCCTCAGCAACGTTCTTTATGAGCCTCCTTATGCTGTATATTAGCGATGGCCTTCTCTCCACGTCCAGCGTCACTACCGCCATGGTCTTGTTGGCTAGCATTACCTCTGCAGCCTTCCTTATAGGCAGGTCGGCCGCCGCTATTGGAAGGTGCTTGGTCTCCATCACGTCGCGGACCTGTATCTCGAACGGGGTCGCCATGGGTCCCACCCCCGGGCCCCGGTGTCCCGAGGGCGGGGAGGGTTTCCCTACACTACCCTGATTTTCCGTGTGTAGAATTCGTAAGCAGTTCTACATAAAGTTTTCGTAGAGGATTGAATCGGTCAACTCCCTTGGGCCGCCGCTGCAGGCAGCTCATCGCGAAGAACAGCCACAACTGAAACCCACGCCACGTCCACACAAATAGCCCCAGGGTGTCGGTGAGAGGCGCGCAGTTATGGCCGGAGAGGGGCCCAGGGCCGGCAGGCTCTGCGTGAAGAACTTCCGCGCGATAGGCGAGGCCTGCATAGGCCTGAAGCCCGTGACGCTGCTCGTGGGCCCTCCAGTGGGGAAGACTACTCTG
>Ga0256838_1000730_pt1 | contig 18075 bp, 22 predicted proteins | sample 4571419metaG_FD_185978 | JGI IMG/M metagenome (GOLD analysis project Ga0256838, IMG submission 185978) | Hydrothermal vent microbial communities from Guaymas Basin, Mexico - 4571-419 | ecosystem: Environmental > Aquatic > Marine > Hydrothermal vents | place: Mexico: Guaymas Basin | collected...
CTAAAAGTATGATGCCCATAGCTAAAAAAGTGCCATTGAGTGCTAGTGCTTTTAGTGTTAAAAACTTACCGATAAACCCTGCAAAAAGTGGGATGCCAAGAAGTGATAACATAGCTATAAGCATCACAACTTTTAAAAAGTTTGAGTTTAAGTGTTTTAGAACTTCTATATTGTAGGTGTTATACTTATAACCTATGCTACTTATACTTAAAAATATAATGGTTTTCGCAACAGAGTGAGCAAGAACTATATATAAAGCTCCTTGAATTGCATCTGTGTTTTGCATAGCAAATGCACTAAAGATTAATCCAACTTGACCTAATGATGAGTATGCAAAAAGTCTTTTTAGATTTGTTTGTTTTAGAGCTACTATCTCAGCTACTAACATACTTATAGCACCTAAGTAGATTAGAAAAACACTAAACTCTCCACTAGGTAAAAGTAGATAAAGTATATGAAAAAATACAAAAAGATAAGCTTTTACAACTATAGCACAAAAGAGAGTGTTTACAAGTGCTGATGAGCCTTCATAAACATCACTAACCCAAAAGTTAAGTGGGAAAATCTCTATCTTAAATCCAAAACCAACAAGTAGTAAGATAGAGATTAAAATCTTAACATTATAAGGTAGTGTCTCAAAACTAAGAGATATAACAGCTAAGTTTAATGAGCCTATATTTAAGTATATAAGAGCGATAGCAAATACTAAAAACACAGATGCGATAGCTCCAGTTAGTAAGTACTTTATACCAGCTTCAAGAGCTGATTGTGTTTTTTTGTAAGCACTAAGTATATAAGCAGATATACCAGCTATCTCAAAAAATACATAGATGTTAAATATATCGCTACTTAACACTAAACCGATAGAGGATGCTAAAAGCATATTTGTCAGTATAAAAAACTTTACCTCATTTTTATAAGGATTTGTTTTTCTGATACTTAGATAATAAAGTGAAAATAAAAGCATTAAAAATGTAAAAAGAGTTACAAAAAATAGCGATATTTTAGTTAAAACAAAAGATATTCCAAGAGGTGGAGCAATAGAGATAATCTCTATATATGGTTCGGCATTTATTAAAAGGCTGATAGATAGTAAAAATAAAAACAGTTGCATCGTAGTAGATACAAAAGCAGTTGTATTTTTACCAAACTTTGAAAAAAGTGGTGATATAAACCCAAAAAGTAAGGGTAGGGCTATAAATAGTGTTGAACTCATTTTTTTGTACCTTTAGTATATATTGACAAATAATATATTTTATTGTATACTTCCTTTACAATTTCCTTCGGGACTGCCCTCTTTTTTAAGAGGGAGAAACTATCATAAATCAAGTAAATCTCCTAATTTCTTTTTTAGTTTAAGAAAATCATTTTTGTTTATCATACCTATTTTTTGATCTAATCTTTTGACATCAAAAATTTTTGCTTGTATAAGTAATGCAGAACTTTGTTTATCCTCTAAAAATTTAAAGTTATAAAAATAACTACCATCTCTAATAGTAGTAGATAAAGGAACACCAAAAAATAATCTTTTGTTTAATTTTTTAACAACTAAAATAGGTCTTGAAAAATCTTGATTTTTACCATTTTGTTCAAAACCTATATTTTTTCCTAAATTTCCCCAGTAAATCTCTCTATCTTTAAAGTTTATTATTTTTTCTTTTTTATGTAGCTGTTTTTTTACTTCATTCCACTTATCAAAACTTTTATCTTCCATATTTTAGCCCTTTAGAGTTGTCATCTCATCTATATCAGTCTTACCAGTAAGTTTATAATACTCTATGGCAAAACTAACTCCAAGTGCTAAAACGGCCATACCTATAACTATGGCTGTTAGTATCATAGCTTGTGGGATTGGGTCGTTCATATTGTTAAAGTTTTGTTGTCCATCTGTTAAGATAGGAGCTAAAAAACTTTGTTTATAACTAAGCCCTATAAAAAGTAAAAATACAGAACTCTCCATAATCGCTATACTTATAAAAGTTTTTATGATGTGTTTTTGTGTTACAAGTCCAAAAAGTCCTACAAAAAATATACTCATAGAACCTATGATAATGATAACTTTGATAACTTCACTTTGGTTAAAAAACTCAAACATCTTCACACCTTTTTATAAGATTTTCAGAGATTACACTCATCTCACTACCAACTTTTATACCAACTATGATGTAGATGATAGGGATGATACCACCACTTAAAAGCATCCCCATATTTGATATATCATTTGGTAAAAAGTTTCCTAAAAATCTATCTAAAACTAAAAGACCAATAAGTCCGATGATAACATAAGAAGCCCCTGCAAATATCTCAAGTAAACTTACAACACTATGTGGCACTTCAAACTCATTAAAAGATATAAGTAGTAGCAAGATACCACTAGCGATGATAACCCCACCTTGAAACCCACCACCTGGGCTTAGATGACCATAAACCATCACATATATTCCAAATAACATTATGATAGGAAAAAGAAGTTTAGAAGCAGTTTGTAACATAAAGTTACTTTTTGCTTTTAAATCGCATTGTTTATTTTCATCTAGCATCAAGCCAAGACCTAATGAAGCTATAAATAAAACAGCAATCTCCCCTAAAGTATCAAACCCACGAAAATAAACTACAACAGTTGTTACAGCATTTGCTACACCCTCAGTTGCATTTAGTTTTAGAAGTTCATCTCCAGCAGTTTGTATGTTATTTGGAATATTGTGAAGTAGTATGTTTAGTATCGTTAAAATCAAACTAGCACTTAGTGCAAACCCACTTATAGTAGAAGTTGGTAAATCCCTTTTTAAACTCATCTTTTACCCTTTAAGTGTTTTAAAGCTATTAAAAATATAAGAGAACTTATACCAGAGCCTATAACAGCTTCAGTAAGAGCAACATCTGGTGCTTTAAATATAAAAAACAGTATAACACTACCAAGTCCAACACCCATAAAAAGTATGATAGCATTTGAGAGTTTTTTTTGTGTAACAGATGCAAAGGCTATGATGATTATACCTATAAATGTGCAAAGTATTAAAAAACCTATCATTTTGATGCCCTTGCTATAACAGATGAAGAAAGAGGGTTGGTTATAAGTATAAATATACCAATAAGTGCTAGTTTTAAAGACCAACTAGGCTCACTAAACATTGCACCAATAAGAACTAGTATAGTTCCTATGGTAGTTGTTTTTGTAGCTATATGTATGCGAGTAAAAGTATCAGGCATACGGATAAGTCCAACAGCACTAACTAAAAATGCTAAAACACCAAAAAGTATAAACATATAACCAATATACTCTAACATCTTATATCCCTTTTTCTATGTATCTTCCAAAGATAGTAGCACCTAAAAATCCGATAAGCCCAAAAACAAGTGCGATATCAAGATAAAACTCCCTTTGATAGTAAAGTGCTAAAACCACTAAAAGAGATACACTCATAATGCTTATAGCATCAAAGGCCACAACTCTATCGCTAAGAGTAGAACCTTTTAAAAATCTATAAAGCGATATAGATATGGAAAGTAAAAGGATTATAACAACTAATTCAAACATAGTAAAAAACTATATTCCCTCAGCTATCATAGCATCAGCTACTCTTTTAAATCCTGCTATATTTGCACCATCAACATAGTTACCCTCAACACCATAATCTTTGGCAGTTAGTGAAACTCTTTTACATATCTGTTGCATTGTAGTTTTTAGCATCTCATCAACTTTGTCAAATGTCCATTTACTCATAGCTGCATTTTGACTCATCTCAAACTCACTAACAGCAACACCACCAGCATTAGCTGCTTTTGCAGGTGCAAAACAGATTTTATTTTCTAAAAACATATCTATTGCTTCAGGAGTTGATGGCATATTTGCACCTTCTGTTACACTTTGACAACCATTTTTTAGAAGATTTTTAGCATCAACTTCTGTTAGCTCATTTTGTGTAGCACATGGAAATGCAGCATAACACTCTATCGACCAAACAGCATGACCACCCTCTGGATATTCACTAACTGGGATATATGTAGCTTCTGGATGATGATTTACATACTCTTCAAGTGATACTCTTTTGTTAAATTTTAAATCTTTTAAAAGTTCAAGATTAACACCACGAGCATCATATATAGTACCCTTAGAGTCTGTACAAGTAACAGGTAATGCACCTATATGATAAAGTTTTTCTATAGCATGAAGTGCAACATTACCAGCACCACTTACAGTACAAATTTTACCTTTTAAGTCTTCTCTTCCTTCCATATCTAACATAGTTTCAGTAAAGTAAACAGCACCATAACCAGTAGCTTCTGGTCTCATTAGTGAACCACCAAACATAAAAGGTTTACCAGTTAGTACACCCTCATAAGATGATGTTACTTTTTTATACTCTCCAAAAAGATAACCAATCTCTCTAGCACCAACACCGATGTCACCAGCTGGAACATCGATGCGAGGTCCTATGTATTTGTGAAGTTCAGTCATAAAAGCTGAACAAAACTTCATAATCTCCCAATCACTTTTACCTTTAGGGTTAAAATCACTTCCACCTTTAGCCCCACCGATAGGCAAACCAGTAAGTGAGTTTTTAAGGATTTGCTCAAAACCTAAAAATTTCAAAATCCCCTCATTTACAGTTGGATGAAAACGAAGCCCACCTTTGTATGGTCCTAGTGCATTGTTAAACTGAACTCTATAGCCTGTATTTACTTGAATATTTTGATTGTCATCTAACCAAGTTACTTTAAATTTGAATATTCTATCTGGAACAACAAGTCTTTCTAAGATAGCATTTTTTTTGTATTTTTCATCTGATTCTAAAAGTGGAGCTATAGAAGATATAACCTCCTCCATTGCTTGATAAAACACATTGTTCTCAGCACAACTACTATTTTCAAATTTTTTTATTTCATCTTCTGCGATACCCATAAAGTTTCCTTGTAATTATATATATTTGAAAATTATAACATAAAGATATATAATTTTATTATAATTTATGAATCTTTTGATTATAATTTGTTTATATTTGAAAAAATAAGGGGTATTTATGGAAAAAATTAGTTGTGATGTATTAGTGATAGGTGGTGGACCCGCAGGTGGGGTTAGTGCAGTTACTGCAAAAATGAACTATCCAGAAAAAGAGATACTTGTTATAAGAGAGTTTGAAAAACAGCTTGTTCCATGTGCTATACCTTATATATTTGGTAAGACTTTAGGTAGTACAGATAAAGATATAGGTTCTTGTAGTGCAGCTAAGGAGATGGGAATTTCAACACTTTTAGGGCAGGTTAAAGATATAGATTTTAAAGGTAAGATAGCTTTTACAGGTAATGAAGCCATACACTTTGATAAGTTGATTTTTGCAACTGGTTCTAAACCTTTTGTTCACGAATCTTTAAGACATTCACTTGCACTTGAGGGTGTATTTACAGTTCCTAAAAATAAAGAACTTATAGATAAAGCAAAAAATTATATAGAAGATAAAAAAGATATAGTTATTGTTGGAACTGGTTTTATAGGTATAGAGATGGCTATGGAATTGGCATCTGTGGGTAAAAATGTAACAGTTATAGGTGGTAGTAAACATATACTAAAAGGTGCTTTTGATGCAGAGATAGCTATTCAAGCAGAAGAGATTCTTTTAAATGCAGGTGTTACTTTTGTTGGTAGTGATAGAGTGTGTGAAATCATAGATAAAAATGGTGACAACATTGTAAATGCAGTTAAGCTAAAAAGTGGCAGGATTGTAGATGCACAAGTGGTTATCTTAGCAACTGGTTATAAACCAAATACTGAACTTGCTCGAAAAGTTGGACTATCTCTCGGTGCTTATGGTGGTATTTGGGTAGATGAGTATATGAGAACGGCAAATCACGATATATTTGCAGTTGGTGATTGTAGTTCAAGAAGAGCATTTATAACAAAAACAGCTTCAAAAGTTATGTTAGCTTCAACATCATCTGCTGAGGGTCGTGTGGCTGGTAGTTCACTTTATGGACTTAAGTATATGAAAGGTTTTAGTGGAACTATATCTATATTTTCAACTATGGTTGGAGATATAGCATTTTCATCTGCTGGTGTAACTGAAGATGAGGCGATAGCTTCTGGTATGGATGTTGTAGTTGGTAGTTTTAGTGGTATGAACAGACACCCTGCAACAATCCCTGATGCTCAAAAACAGTATGTTAAACTTATAGCTACAAGACATGGTGGACAAATCATAGGTGGTCAAGTAGTAGGTGGTAATGAAACAGGTGAGATGATAAATATCATCGGTCTTATGATAGAAACTTCTCAGAGTGTTTATCATATTATGTCGATGCAAGTAGCAACTCAACCTATGCTTACAGCAGCACCTACTAACTACCCGATAGTTATGGCAGCTATAATGGCTATAAAAAAGATAGAGGGATAAAAAATAAGTAAGAGAGTATAAACTTTCTTACTTTAGATTATAAAAGATATTATAACGGATAAGTGTTTTTTCTTTTGGTCTAGGGTATTTTTGATATGCATATTCTATAGTCTCTTTTGATGTGTCATCAAGCACAAAATAACCTGTCTTTTTTAAAAATTTAAAGTCAGATATATCTCCATTTGGGTATAGATAAAACTCTACTATATTGTTTTCATTTATATCCATTCTTGTTTTTATGTTTACACTTGCTACACGGTTTAGTACCTGTTGTGTTATTCGCCTCATAATCTCTTGATTGTCTAAAATATATTTTTGTTGAGATTGTGATAGTTTTTTAAATGTATCTCCATAAAGTTCTTTTATATTTTGATTTATATTATTTGAATTTATATTTGGTTGAGGTGTTTGTGTAAGTTCCTCTTGCGATTTGTCTTCATATAGCCATGACATAGGGTCTTTTTTTACTATCTCTTTTTTTATAGGTTCTAGTAATGGTTCTATAATGGGTTTTGTTTTTAATTTTGCTTTTTTAGCTTTTTTATGTTTTATATTTTTTTTAGGTAATTTTTTTACTTTTTTATAAACTTTCTTTTTACTTTTTTGTAATACTTTCTTTTTGCTTTTTTGTAATACTTTCTTATTTATATGTTTTTTAGTGATTTTTTTTACTATCTTTTTTTTGTTAATACTTTTTTTCTTTTCTAATCTAAACTCTTTTAGTGATATTTTTAATCTTTTTTCTTTTTTTTGAGGATGCTTTATAGGGTCTTTTTTTATATTTGAAAGTATAGTTACAAATATGATAAAAAGTAATATATGGATAAAAATAGCTACAATAAATGATAAAAAGTACCTACTCATATAAATCCTATAAAAATATGACAAATTGCAATATTTTTGCAATATTGTTATTTTTTTATTTATTATATTAAAATCAAAGTTATACAAAGGTTATAAGCTATGATTGAGAGATTTTATTTAAAAGATTATTTGACATTTGATGAAGTAGAGTTAAACTTAGAAGCAGGGCTTATAGTATTTACTGGACCTAGTGGTAGTGGTAAATCACTATTGATGAATTCTATACTTACCTCTCTTGGTATATCTAGTTGCGATGCTTCTTTATGTGAGTCTAGTGTTAGATGGGATTTGGATTGTGAAGAATTAGGTATTGAAAGTGAGAGTATAAATATATTTAAACATATCAAAAAAGGCAATTCAAGACATTTTTTAAACAACCAAAGCATCTCTAAAAAAACCATATCACAGATAGCCTCAAAATATTTAAGGCATCTTAGTTTAAAAGATTTTAGTGATTTTGAAAATACAAATTTACTCTCTATAATTGATGCTCGTATAAAATTGAAAAACAATAAACTAAAAAAGATTAAAAAAGATTATAAGAGAGTGTTTTTTGAGTTTAAAAATGTAAAAAAAGAGCTTATAAAGCTACAAGAACAAGAGAGAAAGATAGTTGAATTAAAAGAGTTTGCATCTTTTGAGATAAAAAAGATAGATGATATATCTCCAAAAATTTCAGAAGATGAGGAGCTTTTAGAGATAAAAAAAGAGTTATCAAAAAAAGAAAAAGTAACACAAAAAATAGCTCAAGCTAGTGCCATTTTTGAAAATGAATATTTAGTTTTCGATGCTTTAGAAGGGTTGGATTTGGATAGTTCTTTTTTTGATGATGCTATGAATAACCTTAGAGTTATCTTTGATAATGCATCTGATAGATTCAATGAACTAGAAGAGGTTGATATAGAGGATATTTTAAACCGTTTGGAGCAACTAAATGAGTTAAAAAGAAGATATGGAAGTATAGAAGAAGCACTACTTTATAAAGAAAAAAAGATACAAGAGTTAAAAGATTATGAAAATATAGAGATAAATAAGAACCAACTAAATGATAGATATGAGTATTTGGAAGTTGAAGTTTATAGGTTGGCTAAGGAGATAAGTAAGCTTAGGATAGATGAAATTTCATCTTTTAATGATGATTTAAATAGATATCTAAAAGAGTTGTATTTAAGAGATGCTAAGGTGTATCTCTCAGATAAAGAGTTAGATATAGATGGTTTGGATAAAATCACTTTAGAGCTTAGTCAAACAGCTTTACAAAAAGTAAGTACAGGTGAATTTAATAGACTTAGATTAGCTATATTGGCATTAAAATCGGAGATAATGCAAAGTAATGGTGGTGTTTTGATGTTAGATGAGATAGATGCAAACCTTAGTGGGGAAGAGTCTATGAGTGTTGCAAAAGTTCTTAGAGGATTGGCTTCTAATTTTCAGATTTTTGTTATTTCTCATCAACCACAATTAACATCTATGGCAAATCAGCACTTTTTAATAACAAAAGATGCTAAGATATCATCTGTAAAAGAATTAAACTTTGATGAAAGAGTAGATGAAATAGCTAGAATTGTTAGTGGAGAAAACATTTCAAAAGAGGCTAAAAAGTTTTCAAAAGAGTTATTGGAGGCAAATAAATGTGTTTAGTTGTATCTGTTGTGATGTTGGTTCTAAGTGTAAAGTTTTATCTTATACAAAACTTTATAGCATCTGCTGGTTCATTTTTAACAGCCTTATTGTTTATATGGCTTATGCTTAAAAATATACAAAGAGTTAAAAAGATAAAAAAAGAAAAAGAGAGTTAGATATGTTGATAGATACCCATACACACTTAGATGATGCAAGATATGATGAAGATTTAGATGATGTTTTAAATAGAGCAAAAGAAGCTGGAATAGATAAGTTTATCATCCCTGGAGCTGACCCTAAAACATTAAAAAAAGCAGTTGAGATAAGTGAAAAGTACGATGATATTTACTTTGCTGTTGGGGTACATCCTTATGATGCTATAAATTTTGAAACATTTAATTTTGAAGAGTATATAGAACATAAAAAATGTGTAGCTATTGGTGAGTGTGGTTTGGATTATTTTCGTCTTGATGGTAGCGATGAAGATAAGGCTTCTGAAAAAGCTTTACAAAAAAAGGTATTTATCACTCAGATAGAGTTAGCTAAAAAGTATAAAAAACCATTAATTATACATATAAGAGATGCTTCTGATGATTCTAAAAAAATTCTTTTAGATTGTAAAGCAAGTGAGGTTGGTGGAGTTTTACATTGTTTTAATGCAGATGAACAACTATTGTCTTTGGCAGAGAGTGGTTTTTACTTTGGTATAGGTGGGGTTTTGACATTTAAAAATGCTAAGAAGTTAGTAAATGTATTGCCAAAGATACCATTAGATAAACTTCTTATAGAAACAGATGCCCCATATCTTACACCAACACCACATAGGGGAGAGAGAAATGAGCCTTTATATACAACTTTAGTAGCAGATAAAGTAGCCAAAATATTAGATATAGATGTGCAAGAGGTGAAAAATATTACAACTAGTAATGCAAAAAGACTTTTTTTTAATGGTGTATAAAATAATTTAAATCTTAAATTAATATTTATTTATATATAATTAGCTCCCTAAAATTGAATTATAAAGTTGTATATTGAGATATTTTTTATTATTATTTTTACCTTTGCTTTTAAGTGCCAATTTGTATTATACATCAAACCATAACAAAGAGTTGTTGTTATTAGAATCTTTTGATATAAAACCATCTTTTATTTATGACCCTATTATGAATAAGATGAGAAGTGGAGATGGCAATAGCAAAAATAAGATTTTTTTCCGTGCTATGGAAGATGCTTATATATTTATACCTGCTATAAAAAATATCTTAGCTAAGTATAATGTTCCACAAGAGTTTTTGTATCTTGCTATGGCAGAGTCTAACTTTAGTACAAAGGCTTATTCATCTAAAAGAGCAACTGGTCTTTGGCAATTTATGCCATATACTGCTAAACTTTTCGGTCTTAAGATAGATGAATATGTAGATGAAAGAAAAGATTTTATAAAGTCAACAAAAGCAGCCTCTAAGTATCTATCTTCATTGCATAAGAGATTTGGCAAGTGGTATTTAGCAGCGATAGCTTATAATTGTGGTGGTGGAAGACTTAGTCGGGCTATACAAAAGGCTGGTACTGATGATTTGTCAGTGTTACTTGATCCTAGAAAAAAGTATCTACCAAAAGAGAGTAGATTTTATATAAGAAAGATAGTTGCTCTTGCACTTATGGGTAATGATGAACAATTTTTACTACATAGTGAGTATGAATACCTTTTAAATCGTGCAAATGCTTATTCTGTATCGACTGTAAAAGTTCCTAGTGGGGAATCACTAAAAAGGATAGCAAGTCTTATAAATATGCCTGTCAAAGAGTTAAAAAAATTAAATAGGCATTTAAAGTATGATTTTGTTCCACCTTATGCTAAAGAGTATGATTTATATATACCTTATATAAAACTATCTGAGTTTAAGCAAAATTATAAAAGTGAAGATATAAAAAATATATATAAAGTTCATATTGTTTCAAATGGGGATAATCTTTGGAATATAGGTAGAAAGTATAAAGTTCCATATAAGATTATTATGGGTTTTAACTCTTTAAAAACTCCTAGATTAAAGTTAAAACAGAAGTTAATTATCCCTATTGATAAAAAACATATAAAAAGATATATAAGTACAAAGTCTTACCATCTAGTAAAAAGGGGTGATTCTTTAAGGTCTATAGCTAAGGCTCACAAGGTTAGTATAAAGAGTATAAAAGCATACAATAATTTAAAAACAAACCTAATAAAAGTAGGTGATAGGTTAAAACTTTATGAATAAACTTTATTTAATATTACTTCTAATTGTAGGTATTGTCTTTTCTGGATGTGGTGGTTCTTCTACAGGTTATAGAAATTATTCAACACCTAAAAGAAGCACACATTATAACTCTTACAACTCTTATACTTCTTCAAAAGTATATAGAACAGTTTACTCGGCAAATAAAAGAGACTATAGTCCAGTTGTTGATTCTAAAACATACTCGCATCCTACCATGAGACCTTATGTTGTTCACGGTGTAAAATACTATCCGACTATGGTTAGTGTTGGAGATAAGTTTAGAGGAAATGCAAGTTGGTATGGTCCAGATTTTCATGGTAAACTTACTTCAAATGGTGAAAGATACAATATGTACGGTATGACAGCAGCTCATAAAACTTTACCTATGAATACGATAGTAAAAGTTACAAATCGTCGTAACGGTTTATCAACAGTTGTTCGTATAAATGACAGAGGTCCATTTGTATCTACTAGGATTATAGATTTATCAAAAGCAGCAGCAAGTAAGATAAATATGATAGGAACAGGAACAGCACCAGTAACTTTAGAGGTTTTAGGTTTTAGTGTCAAGGGTAAAAAGTATATCCCTACTGTAAAAGAGTTAAAAAAGAGACCTCAGAAAAAAGCACTTGGTTACTTTTCATTACAGATAGCATCTTTTTCAAATATTGATGGAGCATTAAGAACACAAAGAAGATATGATGGCACAGATGGATATAAGACGATTATAAAAGATGTTCAAGTTGGTAAAAATAGATTTTTTAAGGTTTTATTAACGGGCTTTAAGAGTGAACAAGAAGCAAGAGATTATAAAAACAGATGCCAATTTACAAATGCATTTATAGTTGGACAGTAAAGGAAAATAAAATGGTTACTAAACAAAGAAAAACAAAAGAAACTGATATATCTATATCGCTTAAGTTAGATGGTAGTGGAAAAAGTGCTATAGATAGTGGTGTTGGATTTTTAGACCATATGCTTGAGAGTTTTTCTAAACATTCTCTAATAGATTTAGATATAAAGTGTAAGGGTGATACCCATATAGATGACCATCATAGTGTAGAGGATATAGGTATTGTTCTTGGTTCACTTATAGCTGAAGCTTTATATCCTGTAAAAAATATGGAGAGATTTGGTAGTGCAAATATAGTTATGGATGAAGCTTGTGTTAGCTGTGATATAGATCTAAGCAATAGACCTTTTTTAGTTTATGAGATAGATATTGATGGTAAAGTTGGTAATTTTGATACAGAACTAGTTGAAGAGTTTTTTCGAGCATTTGTACTTAATTCTCGTATAACAGCTCATTTAGTTCAACTTAGAGGTAAAAATAAGCACCATATTATAGAAGCGACATTTAAAGCTATGGCAGTAGCCATAAGAAGAGCTACAACTAGAAATGATAAAGTTGGTATCCCTAGCACAAAAGATGTATTATGATAAAACTTATAGTGTTGGATGTTGATGGTTGTCTAACTGATGGTAAACTTCTATATTCATCAGATGGTATAGAGAGTAAGAGTTTTAATGTTAAAGATGGACTTGGTATATCTACTTGGAATAAGATAGGAAATCATAGTGCTATAATCACTGGTAAAGATTCTTCTATGGTACAAAGAAGAGCAAAAGAGTTGGGCATAGAGTATCTGTATCAAGGGATAAAAGATAAAGAAAGTGTTTTAAGAGATATCGTAAAATCCATTGGTATAACTTTTGATGAAGTTGCTGTTATAGGTGATGATTTAAATGATTATAATATGCTTAATCTTGTAACAGAGAGTTTTACTCCAAAAAATGGTGTTGAAGATATAAAAAATATTGTAAATACAGTTTTATCTAATAATGGTGGTGATGGGGCAGTTCGTGAAATGATAGAGATATTGATAGATAAAAATTCTCAAAAAGATATATTTTTATCTCAATGGATATAGATATACAAATATGAATATAAATTTATTTTTTATTTTTATTTTTATTAGTTTAATCTCTATATTTGTGTTTTTCAAACCTATGAAGCTACAAAATGGAGAATCTGTAGATGTTGCAAGTGTAGAAGTTTATAGATTTAACACACATGAACTGAGTACAAGTGGTTTAAATAGAATTATTCAAGGTTCAAAAGCTTTGATATATCAAGATATATATATAATCAAAGATGTTAATTACACAGATTCAACAAAAGATATGTTGTCTAATTTAACATCAAATAATGGTATTTATAAAAATAATGTTATAGATTTGGATGGTAATGTTGTTTATAAAAGAAGTGATGGATTAACTCTTAAATCCAATAAGTTAAGTTATAATGAAAAAACAAGTGTTTTAAAAACAGATGAGAATTATGTTATGTATAGAGGTAAAAATGAGATTAAGGGTAAATCATTTAGTTTAAATAATGAATTGGATAGATTTAATTCAAAAAATGTGCAGATAGTTTATGATACAGAAGGTAATATATGAAATATTTTATAGTTTTAATGATTTTAATAACATCTTTAATATCTCAAGAATTAAAGATAAAAGCAAATGAGTTTAGTTCAGATGAAAAAAAAGGTGTATCAACTTTTGTAGGAGAAGTTGATATACTTAGAAGTAGTGATAGACTACAAGCATCTAAAGTTACTGTTTATACAGATAAAAAGCATCAACCAACTAAGTTTATAGCAGTTGGTAATGTTGATTTTAAGATAAAAACTCAAGATGGTTCAAGATATGAGGGAAAAGCACAAAAAGTTATATATAATCCTGTAAAAAAAGAGTATTATTTTTATAAAAATGTATCGTTAAAACAATTAAATAGTAAGAAAGAGATAATAGGTGATGAAGTTGTTTTAAAAACAATAGATGGTCAAGCTTATGCTAAAGGTGCAAAGAAAGAACCAGTAATTATGATATTTGAAATAAAGGACAAATAATGGTAGAGATAGTTGAAGCAAAGTTTATAACTTCAGCACCAAATATAGCATCAGCCCCAGAGTCTGATGAACAAAATGAGGTTGTTTTTATGGCTCGTTCAAATGTAGGTAAAAGTTCACTTTTAAATGCACTTACAAACCATAAGGGTTTAGCAAAAGTTTCATCTTCACCAGGTAAAACCAGACTTATAAATTATTTTGATGTAACTATGATAGATAGAGATACTTCAAAAAAGATTTTAGCAAAATTTGTTGATTTACCAGGGTTCGGATATGCAAAAGTATCCAAATCTATAAAAAGTGATTGGGAAAAAAATCTTACAGATTATATCTCTCAAAGGGAGCAGATTAAGATTTTTATCCATCTTGTAGATTGTAGGCATCCTGATTTGGATATAGATATATCTGTTGCTGACTTTTTACTACAAACTTGTAGAGAAGATCAACAAATATTGCAAATCTTTACAAAGATAGATAAACTAAATCAAAAAGAGCAAAGTGCATTAAGAAAAGCTTTTCCAAAAGCATTGATGGTTTCAAGTGCAAAAAAAAGAGGAACACATAAAGTAAATAAAATTATTTATGATATCTTAAATGAGGAAGAGGATGCAAGTTAGTTATAGAAAAGCAACACTTAAAGATATATCTGATATGCAGTCTTTGATAGCCCCAGAGGTTGAATCTGGTGTTATTCTCGCTAGAAGTGATGATGAGTGTGCTACAAATATCCGTTCATATATCTTGGCATATATAGGTGATGAGCTTGTTGGATTTTGTGCTTTACATATACACACGGCTACTTTAGCAGAGATTCGTTCACTTATAGTAAAAGAGGATAAAAGAGGATATCACATAGGTAAAAATTTGGTTTTAAATTCTATAAAAGAAGCTAAAGCATTGGATTTAAAACAAGTTTTATGTTTGACATATAAACAGTCATTTTTTGAAAAACTAGGTTTTTTTGAAATACCAAAAGAATCACTACCCGAACATAAAATTTGGGCAGATTGTATTAAATGTAAACATTTTCCAGTATGCAACGAAGTATCTCTAATCAAAAAAATTTAGACCCATTTTTTTATGCACTTATATTTATAGTGTATATAGGTTTAGGTAGTATATATCTGTTCTTACCACCTCTTTTAGCAGTGTTATATGCACTTTTTTCTAAGTTTTTAACTGAGGATAATGTACTTTATCTTGGTATAGTATCTTTTTGTTTGGTTATATTTGAAGCTGAAAAAGGTTATTTGCTTTTTAGTAGTATTATATATTTTTTACTGATTTATAGATTTCTTATACCAAAACTAAAACAGGTTATAAGTTGTAAATCTTGTATGAGATTTTTAACTGTAATTAGTGTTTATGTTGGATATTACTTATTTTGTTTATTGTTATCACATGTTTTTTTATTTTCTCCTCCTGAGATAGATTATTATGTGATCTATTATATTGTTATAGAATTTTTGTTGGTGCATCTACTATGAAAGTAAAGTTTATAATATCTGTTTTTTCCATAATATGGTTAGCTATTATATCTAGGATATTTTTCTTATCTGTTCAATCAAATGGGTATTATGAAAAACTTTCTCAAAACAATACAATAAAAAAAGAAAAAATAGCTCCAGTTCGTGGAGAGATAGTCGATAGAAATAACAAACCAATAGCTATAAATAAACTAGGTTTTAAGATTCTTCTTCGACCACATTTAAGAAGTAAGAAAAATATAAAAATATTTAATGAAGAGGTAGATAATCTTTTAAAATTTTTTCCAAATTTAAGTAGAAAAAAAATTATAAAAAATTATAAAAAAGTTGACTCTTATTATAATCACGATTATATAAGTGTAGTTGATTTTATATCGTATAAAGATATGATACCTGTTTATTCCCAATTAAATCTAAGAAAAAACCTCCAAATAGTACAGTCTCCAAAAAGGTACTATCCTTATAAAGAGGTAGCTGCTCATCTTATAGGCTATGTTGCTCGTGCAAATAAAAAAGATATAAAAAAAGACAAGTTGTTAAAACTTATAGGTTATACGGGAAAGGCTGGGCTTGAGAACTATTATAATTCATATCTTCAAGGTCAAGCAGGATATAGAGAGATAAAAGTAAATGCAAGTAATGAAGAGATAGAAGAGCTATCTTATAAAAAACCTGTAGAAGATAGAAAACTAACTTTAACTATAGATATGGAGTTACAAAAATATATATCTTCTTTATTTGTTGGCAAAGCTGGTGCTGTTATAGTTATGAGGGTTGATGGAGCTATCCTTGCAGCTAGTAGTTTTCCTGAGTATGATATAAATACATTTGTAACAGGTATATCCTATAAGATGTGGAATAAGTTGTCAAACTCTCTTGATAAACCATTTACAAATAAAATAGTTCACGGTTTGTATCCCCCTGGTTCAACTATAAAAACAGGATTAGGTCTTATTTATATAACCACCTATATAAATCCATCTTACACTGTTTATTGTAATTCTAAAATGCCTTTAGGTAAGAGGGTTTTTAGATGCTGGAAAAAAACAGGACATAAAAAAACAGATATTGTAAAAGCTATAAGGGAGAGTTGTGATGATTATTTTTATAAAGGTAGTTTGCAAGTTGGTATAAAAACTATGAGTGAAGGGCTTATAAGGTATGGACTTGGTAAAGAAACAGGTGTTGATCTACCAAATGAATTTTTTGGGACAGTTCCATCAAGAGCTTGGAAAAGAAAAAAATATAATCGTCCTTGGTATATGGGTGAAACTGTAAATACCTCTATTGGTCAAGGGGATTTTTTAGTTACACCTTTGCAAATGGCACAATTTACAGCACTTATGGCCACTGGTAAATTACCAACACCACATTTTGCAAAAAAGATAGGGGATATTGAGTATAAACCTAAGATAAAAAATGTTCTAACTAAAAAAGAGTTAAGAAGATTACCAATTATACAAAAAGCTATGATGGAAGTGTGTAATTATAGTACAGGTACAGCTACACATTATCTAAAACTAAATCCAAAGATAAAAATAGCAGGTAAAACAGGTACAGCACAAGTTGTTGGGATATTACAAGATATAAAGAAAAGACAATTAGAGCATGAGATGGCTTACTACAGCCGTTCACATGCTTGGTTTACATCATATGGACCATATAAAAATCCACAGTATATTGTCTTAGCTATGGTTGAGCATGGTGGACATGGTGGGCATGCTGCTGGTGCTATTGTTTCTAAGATATACAATAAACTTTATAAGTTAGGGTATCTAAAACCTTAGATATCCAAAATTATATAGAATTTTGAATAAATAGGGCTAAGATTATTAGTAAAAATATTGCTCCAGCTTTGTTATAAGTTTTATTTGCAAGTATAAACAGAAGTGCTAGTGAAGCTGATACCATTATGATTAGGTCAAATCTAGCATTTTGAAGGTTTATCATAAGTGGATTTATGATAGATGAAGCACCTAAAACCATAGAAAAATTGGCTACATTTGAACCGATAATATTTCCTATACTCATCTCAGCATTACCTTTTTTTATGGCAACAACTGATACAACAAGTTCAGGTAATGATGTTCCTAGAGAGATTAAAAATATCCCTATTATCCATTCACTGATGCCAAAATCCCTTGCTATGTTTGAACCACTCTCAATAACAAAATTTGCACCACCTATAGTAAGTGTAAATCCTATACCTAAAAGTAGGGCAGTTTTTGACCAGTTGAATTTTTCTTTTGCCAAATCTTCATCTATCTCACCTTCTAAATCATCTTTGGCACTTGAAAATAAAAATATAATATAACTAGCCATTAAAAGTAAAAATAGCATACCGTCAAATCTTCCAATAGCACCATCTTGAATCATTATAAAAAAGATTATAACAGGTAAAACTACCCATGCACCATCTAATGCAAAAAGTTCCCTTTTAGGTTTCATATCTTTAGCTATAAAAAATACTATCCCTAAAACTAAAGTTATGTTAAATATAACACTACCAACAACATTGGCTATAGCCATATCACTTTTTCCA
>Ga0256838_1000733_pt1 | contig 18051 bp, 30 predicted proteins | sample 4571419metaG_FD_185978 | JGI IMG/M metagenome (GOLD analysis project Ga0256838, IMG submission 185978) | Hydrothermal vent microbial communities from Guaymas Basin, Mexico - 4571-419 | ecosystem: Environmental > Aquatic > Marine > Hydrothermal vents | place: Mexico: Guaymas Basin | collected...
ACCCATGCGTCTTGGTTCATGTGGGAGCCATCTACCGCCTTGGCTTTCCGCCCGAGGTAAACACGGACCTTCTTGGGCTCTTGCCCGCCCTTTTTCAACTCCGGCATTCCCGTCTCCAATTCTTGGTTTACTATCTGGTAGTGGAAAATATCCAAGAGCCAACCGGACCGGAGGAAGTAGGTATTGACTACATATATTATTTTCATAAGGACCTTGGTGGCAAAATCAAATTTGTCCGCCCCGGGTGGTAAAACAACGTTGTGAATGTAGAGGCGGACCTTCTTACCCTCCTTTGTGTCCATTATCTCAACGGTGGCGTCCGCCGGTAGGTCCTCCTTGAGTATCTTGCGGGACCACCCCCGCATATCTATCTCCTTCTCTATTGGTAGGGGACGCCCTTCCTGTAGAACGGGAATAATCACTTGCGTTGCGTGGAGACGGGTGGGGTGGGGGGCGTCTGATTGACCCCCAACAAATGTTTGAAACTCCCCCTTGGCAAGTTTTGATTTTGCTTTGGGTGTGGCGTGTAGGAGTTTTGGATATGCACGTATTACCTCAACCAATCCTTCCTTCTCCATCTTCTTTACGTAGTAAGTAAAGAGAGAGGGGGAGAGCCCCAACCTCTTCCTAATCTCCGGGAAGGGGGTGGGGGATTGTGCAAGTTCAATAATACGTTTGTATATCTCCGGGCGGTGGACCCTTTTGCCCATGCCGATATATGCATTTTCAAACTTTTAAATGTAATGTTTGAAATTCTGAACTTGAAAGTTTTAACATTATCCTCTTTATACCGTGGGGGGTATAATTATAACATGATTACCGGAACCATGGCGGGTGTGCTCAAAGTGTTGAAAGAATTGGGGGAGGACAACATTAACGCACTATCAAAGAAAATGGGACGCCCGTACCCCCTTATATACAACGCCGTGAAGAAGTTGTGGGACGCTGAACTTGTAACCGTTGAGAAGAGGGGGAGGTCCAAGATTGTAAGAATAACCCCCAAGGGCGTCCGGGTTCTTCATGCATATATGCGGTTACTGAAAGAATTGGGGGAGGGGCTTTAATCCTCCTCAATCCACGCTCGGAACCTCTTGCCGTACATTTCCCGGGCGGTTTTCTCCATCTTCTTAAGTAGCATTTCCGGGTTCATCAGAAACTCCACGGGCTTACGGTAGAAGAACGGGAGTTTATCCTTAATTATCTCCCAAAAGTTCCATAACTCGGGGTTGAGGATTAGGACCACGTGGACCTTGCCGTCCGGGGTCTCTTCATAGGTGTAGGTAAGAAGTAGTTGCTCCCCATTCTCAAGACGTTCCTTTAATCTCTTTAGGTCCTCAAGTTCTTTGGGGGTGAACTTCTCCATCAAACCCCTATCCCGCAATATTTTCTTCTCTATAGTGTCTAATGCGTCAACGTGGGTTTGCCACGTACTATATTCATAGTCCGCCCGTAGGAGGTACCGGCGGACGGGGGGAAGGTCCGTAAACTCAAAGTGGATTTTCACCATCAACACCTCCTTCAAATGCGTGGTAGTACTCCACAACATCGTGAACTTTTGATTGTAGGGTATAGGAGAGCATGGACATCTCAACCAAGAACGGTGAATCCGGCAGTCGTGTAAAATCGTGTATATTGAACGTCCCTTTGCTATCCAAAGTAAGAACAATGCACACAAACGCACGGGGTTCTTCCCCAGAGTCTGATATGCTACTTAACCAATCAATCAACTCCATCACGTCCGCCATATTTACCCCTCCGTTTCTCTAAACTCTGTAATGCCAAGACGCTTTAGGGATTTCCCAAGTTCCAACACCATGGCGTTAATCTCGGCAATGGTCTTTTTGTCAACGTTGGTGGGGTCAAGAAACAAGTCCGAATAGTCGGGAAGGTCGTGGTCGTAGTGTATTAGTTCCTTCCATAGTTCCAAAGCCGTGGCAACCACGTCCGCAAAAGTCCGGGGGTCCACGTTACCCTGAAGGGCTTGCTTGGTAAATTCCCGGTGCACCTCCCCGAGTTCATGCCACATTCTCAAGAGATTGGTAAGTTGGGGGTGGGTCCCCGCATAGTAGAGAGCCGGGTAGGTTTGTTGGTCCATCATGTTACCACCATGGCGTTTACCTCTTTAACAACGTGGGGGACCGCAATAGTTTGCTTGAGTTGGAGCACCTGCCCATAGATTTGTGTTAAATAATACCCCTCAACAAGTACCGCCACAAGTATAACCGCCACGCCAATCAGTAGCAAGGTGGTCCGTAGGTCCAAACTCTTGTTTGCCCGTATAACCTCGGCTTGCCGTGTTGCAACGTACCCGTCAAGTATTGCACCCACACGCTTGGGGTCTATAGTGTCCGAAGTAATGCCCTCAATCTTCATGGGACGAAGGTCCTCATAGGATAGGAATACCGTGGGAACTCCGTTAATCTTGTACACGTACTCCGGGTTTATTTTCTGGGCTTTCTCCAATATCTTCTTCCCGTCCGTGGGGTTTATTGGAATGGCAAAATCGTCTTCCCATATCCATATACCTTGCTTATATGGTACCACGTCCTTCCCTTTCTGGACAACGATAGGAACGGCACCGAACTTTTTACTCATAAGAACCGCCACACCGTGGGGGACACGCTTAACCTTGGATAGCAACCACGCCCATCTCCACGGGTGGCTCTTGAATGCCAAAATAACCGCAACAACACCGCCAAATATTAGCCCGTAAACCATGCCCACTATGAACAACACGCTCATGTGTATAACCCCCCTTGGTTCCCATAAAGGATTTGTTCCATAAGTACATCTTCGGGCGTCTTCTTCTTGCCCGTCATCTTCTGAATGAGTCCGCCGAATCCCGTGGGCTCGGGGACCCGAGGCATATTAAGACCGGCTTGGATAATACGTTCTAATGCTTTGTAGCCTCTGGTTATATCAATCCTCAAGATGAAGGACCAAAACGCTTTCTGGAAGATTTGATTGAAAATATCTGGGTGGTCCTTTGCCAAGTCAAACATGGCAACCAAATAATTGCCTTCCTCTTGGTAGAGAGCCAAAAGCCTGTCATCTCCGAAGTTACCAAGAAGAATGTGCTCATGAATTAGGTCCCCAAACCTTTTGACGTCCTTGGTCTCGTTCTTTAGGAGACGATATTGGTGAGAGAAGGGGTTATCTGGGTCCGGGGACCGCCTGAAAATCTCCCCAACCTTTACATCTTCCAAGAGTCCCATGCAATAACATTATAACACACGTGATATAAAACTATTTCCTCGGGCTCAAGGCATTCCACCACGCCATATATACCCCTATAGGTATTAGAGCAAGACCGAGGAATTGGGCAATGGACCACCCCGGGAAAATATCGGGAGTGGGGGAGTACGTGATAGTGTGAACCTCTTGGGTAATGAAACCGTTGGCGTCATAGGTGTAGGTAACGGTTTCTCCCGCCGGGATAATTGCGGGGTTTCCAATAATTAGCCAAAAACCGAGGAGCATAACAAGGACGCCTACCCACGCACCCGCAAAGGTACTTTTACCCCATAGGTGCAAGATGACGGGAATGCTCAGAATGGCAAGGTAGAACATTACGGCGTCCATCATTACCAATATAGTTGAGGTGGTATAAAAGTGATAGCCCCGCCCGGATTTGAACCGGGGTTTGCGGGTCCAAAACCCGCCGTGCTTGTCCGCTACACCACGGGGCTATTAAAAGGGTCGGACCCCGGGACCGCAATAGGGTCCACCGCCACAACGTGGCAAACGGTCCCGGGTCTTACCCTCATTCCCCAAGAAAAAATAGCATCACAAAAATAAAAAGGGAAAGGAAGGGGAGTTGGTCCCTCCGTCCGCTGTACCCTTGCCGTCTTTAGAAGAGCCACTTGAGGATAAACATCACACCCGCAACGGCAAGGAGCATGCCGAACAGTCCCATAATTGCCGTGGTTGCTGGGTCGGTAATGTTGGCGTCGGCTACTGCCTTGACAACGTTGGGAATAATCACTTGCACAAGTATCAGAAGTGCAATCATAACGCCGATAAGGGCACCGATAACCTGCACAACACCCTTCTTCTTTCTCCCAAACATCTTTCTCACCTCCGCTTCCTTTTACCTCCACGCTTCTTTTTCTTAACCATGGGTATCCCCGAGAAAAAGAGAAAAAAGGAAATATAAATAGGTTAACCCTTGCGGGACATTCTCTTAAGCCGTACTGCAAGGTACAAGGCGTTGAGCAAACCCGGGGGACGCTTTGAAGGGGGACGCCGTTTTAAGTCCTCTATTGCCTTCCTGATATATACAAGACGCAAGTCCCCATTCTTCGTGAATGCCTTGCCCCCATAAATCCGTTTTAGATATTCCCGGACACGTCCGGGGTGTTCAACCGCCTTTTGTATCCACTTTTTATTCCTCCTCTTCATCGGACCACCCGAAGAAATAGGCGTCCAAGTGATATAAATCCATTTTTGCCCACAACGAAAACAATACGTCTTTTTGTGATTTTGATATTTTTCTTTTCCCGCTCAATCTCCTTAAGCACGTTAAAGACGTCCTTCTTGGTAAGCCGGAACCGGCGGGGGAGTTCATCATAAAAAAGACGGCTATCATTTCCCTCTTTTGTCAATTGCTCCAAGAGTTTCATAAACTTCTTGTAAAGGTAGCCGTCCGCCAACTATCTCACCCCCAACCGGAGCAATGCAAACCCAAAGATTATACCAAGACCAAGGGCAATGAGTAGGTTGAGCCCGGGAATGAGGGTTGAGGCAAGTATAAAGGCGGGGATTATGAAAACCAAGGACGCCTCCAACCGTGCACGCATAAACACAGCCCAAACAACAAAAAAGAGTATCACAAGGAGCCCGGCATAAATGGGGCTACCCAAATAGTCAAGGAGGGTTTGGCTCATGAGGGTTTCCCAATCTATCATAGAGACCCACCCCGGACGAACTCAACGGCTCCAAGTATCAGTAGGAAGTTAAACCATGCTGTTACAAGGGTTTGTATTTCGGTTGGGAGAGTGGCTTGCCAAATGTAGGAAATCGGGAAGACGAATATATTGGCAAGGACCAATAGAACAAGAATTGGGAAAACGTAAGTAACAACATAACCTCCACCGAGGAGGAAAGCGGAAACCCCGGCAACACCCATGGACGCAAGGAACACGGGGTCCGTGAAAATGCCAAGGAGTTGGTTAATGATAAAGTCCCAACTATCTTGCCCCCCGGTCTTGGATAGGAGTGCAATAATTGGGGGTTGGTAGCCCATTAAGTAGAAGACCACCATGGTCCCAAAGAGTAACGTAAGGTAAACACGTAACTCCATCAATAGAATATAGTGAAAGTGGTATAAAAAGAATTCACAAGTAGGTCCGGAGGAATGAAACCGCAAGAACCACCACGGCGGTAAGAAGGAATATGTGCCACATGCTTATACCGAGTATTGACGCCGTGGGGTTGAGTGCGGTAAAGAATCCAAAGACAACCAACCCAAGTATTGCGGACCCGCCGGGTGAAACGGTTGCCGTGGCACCAACCACCATGGCGGTTATTATGGTGGCAAGTAGCACATAGGACCAAGAGGATAACCCTATCGGACCGGAGAAGAACGGCGGGTTGTGGATAGAGATAAGGGTAAGTGGCAAGTTGTACTCCGTGTTATCTCTCTTAAACCATGGAATTACAATATACCGTCCGGGCGTTGTCGGTGTAAACGTAATTTCACCACCGGAGGGGGAGCCCACAATAGTCTTGGTGTACACCAACGTGTTGGTGTCAAATAGGTTCTTATATATGTAAATCCCAAACTCCTGCAACCCGCTCTCTCCGTCCGTTATTGTGTACCTTATTGTAACGTTTGCGTCCGCATTAAATTCCGCTTCCAATGGCTCAATGGAATATTGGACATGGGAGAACACGGTGGTAAGGTCCACTTGGGTGGTTTCGGCGGACGGGCCCACACGCACATATAGGGTTCTAATGTTTGGGTCCGCAAACCAATCAAAGTACTTAACCGTATCCCCCGCCGTATTCTCTACCCTTACCTTGTAGTACTTGGCGGGACGGATAAAGATGGACGTGGACCCATCGGGGTTGCTCTTTGCTTCCGCTATGGACACCCAAGAGTTGTTAATGTACCCGAGGACCACAACCTTGTACGCCTCCAACGGGTTGTTGTATATATCGGTTGTGAAAATCGTGTAGAACACACCGGCGGACGGGTCCAACATGTAGGCGTACAGGGTCATATTCCAATCCCCACCAACGTAATAGGACCGGGAATAAGTCAATGAATCCGTTGAGGCGGTAACCGTAACACGGTAGGGTCCGAGTTTGAGGAGGTTTAAGTCCATGGTGGTTACGTTTGTCTCGGAGGCAACGAACTCTCCAAGTGCTTCATTCCACACCTCTATCTTCAAACTCTCAAGGCTTGAGAGGGGGAAGGCATTGCTCGGGTTATCCTCATCTTTCACCTCAATATGTAGGGTTATGTACTGAATCTCCACGGTGGTGTTTCTCTCAAAGGTTCGGGAGTGGTTTGCGTCATCTGTAAGCGTGAATATTGCGGTTATCGTCTTTGTTCCTATGTTGGAGTAGTAAATAACGGCGTGGTCCACGTACGGGGTAACGTTTCCGTCCGTGGTAGTGTTCCAATCGGTGCCGGTAATATTCAACCGGGGGTCGTAACGTATCCACACATTAAACTCTTGTAAGGCTCTTGGTGTGTTATTGTCGGCTTCAAGGTAGGGGTTCACATAAATCGGATATTGTGCGGTTGCCGTCTTGCACAATCCAACATCATCACAAACCTTAAGGGTTACGGTCCACGTTCCAACGGCATTAGCGTCCGCCGTTATCGTTGAGCCGGTTGTGGCGTTGAGTGTGAAACCGCCGTCCACATTCCACTCATAAGTAACGGTGCCATTGTCTTGGGCGGACCCGGTGAATGTTACCCTGTCCCCGAGTGTAAGTATATGCTCATTTACATCAATGGCAACGTTCTGCGGGTATTCATCAACATAGACTACTTGGCAATCAATAGCGTTAAACTCGTTGCCCAAATTGTCCACGCCCTCCGCATAGAAGCACACGTTATAATCCCCTACCGTGTCGTATGTTCGGGTAAGGGTTGCCGTGTTTATATCCGTGTTGCCCTCCTCTATTATCGTTCCGTTTTCTATCCATTTCCAATAAGTAACATTAACGCCTACTGCTGTAACGGTGGCGGTGTAGGTTACGTTTACTTCGTTCTTCCCGTTCTCTGGGTCTAATGCTAATTCCTCCGTAGTATTCGGAGAGTAGGAAACGGAAACCGCTAAACCGCTAAACGGCTGGTCAGAGAAGTGCAAACTCTCCGTTGTGCTGGTTACTCCCAATTCGCTGGCAGATACAGAAATTTGGAAGTCGGTTAGGTCGGTGCTGTTCGGGTTGCTAATATCTATCTTGTAGTAGTCGCCCATATCTGTAACGGTAACGGTAGGGTCTTGTTCGGCATATGCCCGCAGAAGCAACCCCCGTATATATGCCGTGCTGACGGAGTTGGGTCGCATGCCAATCCATTCAACCGCCGTGCCGTATGAATTTAGTTGTAGGTCTTGTGAGCCGAGTAGCGTGCCGTCCTCCGCATATATATCCACATGGAAGCCAGATGAAGTAATCCGCATAACCACCTTGTGCCATACGCCAGCGGGGTCGTAGTTGTCCACAATTACCGTTTTTGTGCCGTCTCCATCGTAGTAGTTATATATCTGCTCATGTGTGGAAGATAGGTTTATGTTGTCGCCTTGCCACACTTTTGTAGTCCCTAACGCCCCCACGGCATAGTAAAATTCCCCACCGTCTATTTTTGCCCAGAACTCAACCGTAATGGGCAAATCATAGGACTGTGGCAAGTGATACCAAGCATTATCGTATGTAGCCATACCGCTCCATGCAATTGCACCACCCACCACACTTACAGAGCCAGAGTCAAGTGTCCAATTGCTTGTGTCCGTGAGTGTGTCGTAATATATTACCGTCCCGCCCACACTTGGGCTATATCCCGCCTCCTGTCTTGCATAGATGGTAACGCTCCCGCCCGCTGGAATGCTGGGAACTTTGACCCACACCTTTGACGGGTTTCCGCTTGCGTCGGGTTCTATCCAATAATTGAGGTCAAGGGCAAACGCTGGACCAAGAAGAAGTAGGAAGATTGGAACCAAGTACGCAACCCTTACCCTTGCCACGCTACTCCCTCCGGGGCATTACATACCACAGGAACGACATTAAGAGCCCAACCAATATTAGGAAGGGAAAGAGCCGGAGCATGAAGGCGGTCCACTTGTCTCCTTGTTGCTCAAGGTCTGTGGCAACGGGGTCAATGTGGTTAACAACCGTTGGGAGCATGGCAACGTATATTATTAGTGCCACGAAGGTAAGAATGAGAACAATGAGGGTCATTTGCCCGGTTTTTGCTCCAACCCGGAATAGTGTTATATCCCTCATCATATATAACTACCTCCTCCTCCTTTTTTTACTTTTCTTTTTAGAACCGAACAAGTTGAGACCGCCGGACCGCCTCATTGGTCCCAACATTTCCGGTTTTCGTTTCATTCTCATTAACTCCTTCGTTGGTACCTTCATGAATAACGTTTTTTCCGCCATCTTCCAAATCCGTTTCGTTGGCTTGGGGTGTGTTGCCCTACCGAACCATATTTGGCTCTCCATCACGCTTATTATATCCGCCAAGAGGGACTTGCTAATCTTACCACGTGGCATTTTACCCTTGGGCATTGTTAACCGCAATTGCTTGAGTCTCTGGAATGCCATTTCTCTCCGGGCGGTGGGTCTTGTAAATAGTGGAGTGAAACGGAATTGGGGGCGTGGTCTCTCTGGTTCTATTGGTTGGATTGTTGGGATTATGCGGTCCCTTTCCCGTGGTGGTTCCCTTGGTGGGGGAGGTGGTGTTGGTGGTTCCTCATCTCTCCTTCTTGGTGGCTCCTCCGGTGGGGGTGGGGGAGTACCACCACCATTTCTTCTTATTGGTCTTATTACGGCCCTTGGCTTTGGGGGTCTCGGTTCCGGTGGGCGTGGCTCTGGTTCCCGCCCGGGCTCTGGAATTATTGGGGGAGACGGCTTTACGGGTTCTGGCATTCTTTCGGGCTCTGGCATGCGGTCCGGTATTATATCCTTCCTGGGTTTATCCCGCCTTGGCGGTGTAAACGTTGTGGGTCCTGTGGGGGACCGTGGTGGTCTCTCGGATATGCCGAACCTTCCGCCGGCTCCAATCGTGCCACTTACCCTGCCAATATCAAACACGGTGGCGGGAACCCGTCCGCTATAGTACTCCGGGCTCATATCAACAATGGGGAGTTTGCCCGTGGACCCCACAACCCCTGCTTTTCCGGTTGTTGCTTCTCCAACGCCAACAATTCCCGCCTTGTATATCTCAACCTCATAACGCTTGGTTGGGCTTACCACTTCACGGAGGAAGTCAAATATTCTGGAGCCTGTAGATGGACGTACCTTTGTGTATATCGTCCAACCCACTTTTTGGGGTTTGATTACTGTACCCGGGAACGTCTCCCCTGTTATTGTGCTCTTGAATTGTGCCGGAATTATCAACTGTCCCTCATAGTGCCATGGACCGGCTTGGGCTATGTTCTCAACGGGGACTTGAATGCGTCCGGCTTGGCGTCCCTGTATTATGCTCATGTTCTTGAGTATCACGTCCCCCTTTTGCGTTATTAGTGTACCGTAGGAGCCCGTTCCACGGAATTGTTTGCCCATCTTGTACAATATGCTTGGTGTGTTTACCTTACCCTCCACCACAACCATTTGAGGATTGGGACGCTTGAGTGTGAATAAAGACTTGAGAGACCAAGACAGTCTTTCCGCTCCCTTGCTAATGCCCGCATAAAATCCATAAGCCCGGGGTGTCCCGCCCTTATCCGGGGAGGAGATATAAAAGTGGAGCATATCGTACGCCTTGCGGAACCCTTTGGCTTGTTCGGGAAAACCACGGAGGATAAACGGCTTTTCGGACTTCAAATATTTAGCCATCTCCGGGCTTATGGTCATGTGGACGCCACGGACGGTTTTACCCTCCAAGGACTGCAACCTTGCAAGACTTGTGGGGACCGTGCTATCCTCCACGATATGGACACGCCCCATTTTCTCTATATACACCTCTTTACCTACCCCGCCCATCTTCGTTGGCTCGTAATACACTCTTATCTCCTTGGGCTTCAAGTAGGTGGACCGTCCCCACGTCTTGGACTTGACCCATGTTTTGACGTTGGAGGCGTGTGTTCCTATTGTTGAGTAGGCTTTACCGAGCCCATATATTCCAACGGCGGAACCAATGAGGTCCGCAAGTGGGGTAACGGTCCTTTGTTGTGCTCGTGCCATTTCCTGCACGTCTTGGATAAACTCCCGTTTTTTGCCGGTTGCTATGTGATAAACCGCCTCAAGGTTTTCCTTTTGTATTTCGGATATTCCCGCTCCCACTTTTCCCGCCGTGGCAAGCAATGAGCCAACACCAAGGGCGGTATATGTAACCGGGCGGACCGCTTGGCGGACACCCGTCAAAAATTCTTCCTTTGCTTCTTGCGGTTTGCCCGTTACCACCTTGGTAACGGAGGTGGCAACCTTCCCAAGAGCTTGGGCTTCGTTCACTATAGTGTCCGGCATGAATGCAAGACCACCCAAGAACGTTGCACCCGCCGAGGCAATTACACGCTTTCCGAAGTCCACAACGCTCTTAACTTGCCCGGGCGGTTTAACGGTCTTCTCAACTAATTGAGACGCTTTATAAGTCAAACCAACACCGTACTTGGGGAGTACTTGTTGCTCTTGCTGGATATATTGTTGTACGGGGGCTTTTTCCTTTTCTTCCTCCTTGAGTGTTGTGCCAACGCCGGGAATATCTATTCCCGTGGCTCTCTCAACGTTGGCAATGCCTTCATTAATTGCCCGCTCAACATGGGAGCCAACATGGGAGACATGCTTAACTATTTCGTGGAACACGGTGTGGGAAGAAGTCGTTGGCTTTGTTTCGGTCCCTTGCCGTATCGGTGCGGATTGAGTGGGAGGAACGGGTTTTGGGGTTGGCTTTGAGGGGGAGGGTTTCTTTTTGCTCTCCTCCTTTTTCTTACGTTCTTTGCTCAAGTCAGTGCCAACGCCGGGAATATCTATTCCCGTGGCTCTCTCAACGTTGGCAATGCCTTCATTAACCTTTTTGACGGCTGAAGAAATAGTAGAAGAAACGGTTTTGATTACGTTGTCCCACCAACCCATGATTGATTATTGTCTTTTGAGATATTTATATCATTATCATGTATTGTTCGGAGAACCTCTTGCATTGCCCTCTCCCGCTCTACCTCCCACATTGGTCTCATTGTGTTCTTGTCAATACGGGTTCCGTCCGCTGTAACCCACACGTGCACCACGCCACCTTCCAACGTTGCGGACCCGGGTCCGCACGCTTGGTTTATGTACTCAACAAGTCGGACGGCGTCCGAGTGTCCAATATTGTACGCCCAAACAATCAAAGCAACGGCAAGGAAGAAACGGGTCCAACTCTTCCATTCCTTCCGCACCATGTTCCAATCTATCTTCATAAGCCCACCTCCTTATTTTTTGTCGTAGGCGGTTTTTACCTCTTTTGGAGGAATGCCCTTCTTTATTTCATCTCTCAAGATATTCTCCACCCTTGCCTTCACAACACGGGCAAGGTTAATGGGAATGTTAAAGTCGTACTTTATGAGGTAAGGGTCCAAGATGGGGCGGTCCGGTCTGGAGCGTGGGGTTTGGTACGCCTTCCAATGCTTGCTCAAGTAGTCAATTATTTGGTTCACGGTCCACTCCTTCTTCTCCAAGTCCCCCTCCATATACTCTTTTGCTTTCTCTTCCGCTTGCTTCAATATTTTGTCCTTCCACGGGTGGGAGTGGATAATATAACGTTCTTCCAACTCCCGTGGGGGACGGTATAGGTATATACGGTTTATTATAACCTTGGGACCAAGGGACCCGTCCGGGTAGCGGTATATAATGCGGGGGTAGTAGAAATAAACGTCCCCGGACCGGCGGTTGTGTGCAAGTAAAGACGGGATTATTGTGGTCTTCTCCGTAGATGAACGGCGGAACTCCCAAAAGTGTTGGACCAACTTTCTTGCTTGGCTATCTATATATGTGAAGTCTTGAGTAACAAAGTGTAGAGCCGGACGGAGATAACCGGCAACCTGTAGGGCGGAACTTATTGCTTGGTTGCTCAAGTCGTACCATTGCCTTGCTGGAAGACCAACGCCCGCTTCGTCCCAAACCACATGAGCCCCAATTATTTCTTGTTTTCTAATTTTACGGAGTGCACGCATAAAATCCTTGGCATAATACACCACCCTCATTTCCAAGTCGTCCCAGAAAGTCCGGTCCAACATGGTTGCAACCGCAATGGTCCCAAGGGACTTGCCGGCTCGGTGGCGTCCAACTTCCACGCCAATCCACGATAGTCCAACGTGGTGGGTGGTATAGTATATGGTCCGGAGGTAAGCCCGGGTTACACTATCTGGAGTAAGACCGAAGTCAATCTTGAGCATCTCCCGGAGTGCCTCCACTCTCAAACACCTCCAACTTGGTAGTTGCCTCCCTTATCTTCCGGGCTTCCTCCTTGAGGTCCTCAATGGTGTTAACGTCCATAAGTATTGCTCCCTCCACGTCTTGCCCGATAATGGGGGAGTGCGTTGCCGTGAATACCAACCACGCATAAAGGTCTTGGGCATGTTTATAATACATATCTTTCAAACGTGCTTCCTTCTCGGTGGGGGAGAGGCTCTTGTTTTCCTTTATCTTCTTCTCTTTTGTCTCCACCTCGTCTAATATCTCCCCCACTTTCTTCTTTACGTCCGGTTGCATATACCGAAGCAAGAGGGGGACCATGTTACGGGTAACCTTCCAAAACCCTTGAGCGTCCCCCCGAACGTCCAAGTCGTTTGCTTTCTCAATCATCTCCAAAACCATCAGCCGGTATTTTTGTCTTGGGGTAAGGAAGAAAGTGCCACCCATGTTTCAAATATGTTTTTGTTGATTTTAAACTTTCACTTATTCCTCTTATATATTATAATTGGTTGGGGAAGAAAAACGTGTTTTGTAGAAGGAAAAGGGTCCATTCTACAAAATGAACCTTTTGTGGCAAGGGTTTTATACCCCCAAGGCTCCCTTATATAGGAGGTGGTATAATATGCCGGCGTACAAGAAGGCGGACCCTTCCCACATCGTTACCCGGGAAGAGGTTGAGAGAATGTTGGACGTTGCACGGGATAACCGGGAACGTGCACTAATATCATTCTTATACATATTCGGACCACGCCCATCGGAGGTTCTGGAGATAACAGGGGAGGACGTGGATATTCAACCAACCAAGGTAACGGTCCGAATCCCTACCAAGAAGATAAGGAAACAACAACACTTTGAGGTAGTGAGAAGGGAGATAACCGTAAGACGCCCGCACCCAAGGGACCGGGTGCTTGAAGAGTTTGTATATTATGCCCGCTTGGTTAAAGAGTCGGACCCCACCCAAAGATTGTTTGGGTTCCGGGACCGAACAAGTATAAACAAGATTGTGGAGAGGGTAAGCGTTGGGGCTCTTGGCTACTCCTTGGCACCGTACAACTTTAGGCACTCCCGTCTTACAAAGCTTGCAAGAGCCGGGGCAACGATTGACGAACTAATGTATTGGAAGGGTGCACGGTCCGTTAAGAGTGTGTCCCCGTACTTGCATGGACGTCCCATTGAGGTAGAGTTAAAAGAAATAGATAGGGATTAAGCAACCAAGACCTTCACAACCTCAAGAACCCCATAGGCAATAAGTACCCCGGGGGCAAACGGGAAGGGGGAGTTTATTGCTTCTCCCACATTCTTCTTCTTTGCAACCACCTCCGTCAACGTACCGAACACCGCCACGGACAACAATGCAAGAAGCCAAAACCAAAAGGCGGACAACCCACCAATTCCCAAGTACATCAAGACCGCCGTAAGAAGGTAGGTGTCCCCCTCCGCCCACACGGGTCCGTCAAACTTGCGGGGGAACAATATGTGGACCTTCTCCAAGACCCTCATAACCGCATATATGGGGAGTACCCCAAGGAATGCCTTGGGTATCCAAAACGGACCCTCAACCGCAACACGTGTAAGCACAATGGCAAGGGGGACGCCCATATCTATAAGGCGGTGTTTGTAGTCCTCCCATGCGGAATACAGGAGCCAAATGCCAACCACAACGTCCGCCCATATCATTGTGCACCCCCCTTAATGCCTCTTGCTATCAAATCCACGCCGAACCAAAGGAGATATATGGCAACAGCCATAAATACCGCTCCTTGTATTGCCCAATCAACGGGGTAGTTTAGGCATTTGGTGGCAAAGGCGGTGGTTCTTGCACTACTCAACACCAAAAAGTCCCCGAGTATTAGGTAGGCAAACCCCCGCCTCATCTTGGTGCGGTCCTTACTCATGAAGAGAACCAACCCCTCCATAAGACCAACTTCCCCCACCGTGAACGGAATAAACGCCGTGGTAGTAAGCCAAATAAAAGAGTGGGGGTTGTAAAGCCAAAGCACGTACCCCACAAAAGCAACAAGGAGCCCAATAATGGTGTACCAAGACCTCTTCATTCCACCACCCTCCTTATTGGCACGTTGTCTTCCCCAATATAGTCGTACCAAACAACCTTCCGCCCGGTCTTGTCCGCCCATTCCATCACAAACATATCCACGTCCATGTTTGGGTTGACCTTTAGGCGTTTCTTACGTATATGTGTTTCCTTCTTGTACATCCACACGGCGGGCATGCCACGGCTTGCTTTCTCAACTATGATTCTCCGGTCCATCTTTAGCAACTTCCGAAGTATATCAAAAATGGACTTGGGTTTCCTGTAGGGGTCTCCCTCCCTTGGCTTCACGGTGGCAAACCTCCAACCGTGCTTCTTCAACCGCTTCTTAGCACTCTTGGAGGGCTCCCGGGTAAGGGCACGGGCAACAATCACGGGTTCTTCCCAATACACCACAACGGTCTTTTTCATTTGTTCACCCCCTCAACAATGAATTCCAACCCTTCATTTTCCGCCGTGGATTGTAGGTATTCCACAATATCCGCAAGTATCTTTTTCCTCCGTTCACGGTCCACGTGGCGTACCGTAACAACAACACCACGGTCTCGGTTCAGTCCCACCACTCGGATAGATGGGACTACCCACTTCGGATTTTGCCCAACCACCAACTTTTTACCCATCGTTTTTCACCTCCTCTTCGTCGTCCGCTTCCCACTCATCTATTACACTCTTTAGCCAAAGAAGGAGTGGCTTGAGTTCCGTGACGTGCCCGGAAAGAACACGCTCATCACCGGCGTACATCTCAAATTCGCCCAAAGTGTCATCTACCTCAATCCTTAGGTAATACCTTCCCCACTCAATTTCGGCATATTTGCCCGTCCTCATTCTTTCACCCCCTTCTCAACGTACTCCCATGTTTTTGCCCCTTCCGTCCGCCGGTACACCTTCTTAACGCCAACAAGAATGGCGTCATCGGGGTGGAGGTCTAAGGTCTCAAGGACCTTGGGGGAAACAAATATGGCAACCCCCTCTCTACCCGTCTCCTTATCAATCATAACACGGAGGCGGGCACTCCATACCCCCATGCTTCTCTTCTCCTTAACAAACGTCTCTAAGAGGGTCTTGGATTGTCCCCATCTTGCACCTATGGAAATATATAGGTTTTCCACGGTCTTCTCCCAATTCTCTTGCCAATACTTGGGCAATTTGTCCTTGTTTGCCTGTAGTATTGTAAGGGCTTCTTGGAATGTTTGTTCCTTTGTTAATCCTTCCGCCCTCTTTTTAGCAACCCATTGAGATAGATTATAGGGGGCAAAAACCCGTTTCCAAGGGACCCGAGTCGGTGTTTTGTCCGTCATCTCTCTCCCCCCTCCATATCTTCAAGGTATCCCAAGAATCGGACACGAATAGGCATAAATCCATCAATTAAACACGCACGCAAAACTTTGGCTTCTAAGGTCTCAATGCTTGCCCGTACAGTCTTAACGGTGTAGTTCCGTATAGTGGCATGGTAACGGATTGGCTCATGTGTGTAGGGGTCCTTTTCCCACCGTGCACCAATTACCCGGAACACGGCGGTCTTTTTCTGTTGGGTTACCGTGCGGGCTCCCCACACTACTCCACCCATTCAACCACCCCTTCCAATGGGTCCTCCTTCACAATCTCAACAACACCGAGATGGGGGAGGTGGTGGATATGTGCGGGAGCAACGGACCGGAGAAACTCCCCCACCTTTCTGGTCTTCATTGTGTCCGCTATGTAATACCTTCGGGTTAAGCCCTTGGCAACACCCATAAACATCATTTACTCCTCCCCCCGTATCGTTATACGTACATTCTCCCCCACGTGTGTTGCTTTAAGGTCCTGCAATATCTCCTCCAATCTGCCCGGGCTTGCCGTTATTGTAACGGTTATGGTGGGGGTACCGCCGTCCGTCTGGAAAACCGCAGAGGCAACCGTATCCGAACCTGCCTTGGTTTGTTTTTCCACCGTGCTAATCCGCTTAACAACCAAACGCTTCTCAATCATTCAACCACCCCGTCAATCCAATCTCCGTAAATCTCCAAGGTCTTCTTTATGAATGCTTCCCGGAGTTTCTCATAATCCTCTTGCCCCTTGATAAGTACGGGCTCGGTCTCATAGACAACCACAACGCACGGGTCCGATAAAATAAGGTTTACATAAAACTGCACGTAGGCGTTGCCCACAGCATCACTAAAGGACCGGAACCCACGGAGAGCAAAACGAACCCCCTTTGGTTCTCTCCTTACAACCTTTGCAAGTTCCTCCCAACTAAATACCCTTATCTGCACCATGAGGAAACACCCCCTTGTCGTCATAATTATACCAACGGTGGTATAAAAAGGTATCGTAATGAGGATAATGCGTTTTATCATCGTAGTGTGGTAACTACCAAGAAATAGGTGGGGGTGGTGCCATTGGAATTGTTACAACTTGAAGTTCCTAAACACTCTTCGGTACTTGGCAATAACTTGGTCCTCTTTTTTCCCTATCTGTATTAGGCGGTTCAAATTGGTAAGGAACTCAATAACACGCTTGTCGTCTTTGTACCGTAGCACGTACCCCCTCCTACCAAAGACAACACCGGGAACTATTTCAACATATCTTCCGCTCCAAACCGGCTTCATTACACCACCCTCTTGGACCTCTTCCTCCTTGCCGGTCTAATGCTAAAGTCCAAGTTGGACTTGTAATTAAGCAAGTTTGGTGGGTTTCTATCTCCAAGGAGGTCCCAACCCGTGGGGTTTCTCCATGTGCCCTTTTGTGCGGACTTGTGTGCAAGTAAGAAGTTGGCAACAAGTTCACCAAATCCCTTCCTCTGAAGTGCTTTCTTCCTTGCGTCCTCCCGTGCCTTTCTCTTGAGAGCCAAAATATATGCCCGTCGGTACGCCTCTTGGTAAATGCGTTTTTCCTCTTCTTTCCTTGCCTTGTGCTCTTGGAGTCTGGCTTTTGCCTTCCCCATTAGACCGGCAAGGAAATCTTTGGCGTTGAACATGCCAACCACCAATAGAATATAGTGAAAGTGGTATATGAATGTTAACCTTTGGTCCTCTTCAATTCTTTCAACGCCCTGTTTTGCTCCTCAAGTAGTAGGTTGAGGCGGTGGAGTAGTTTGTTAAGGGTGTTGACACCAAGGTTTATTCCCTCCACGGCGGACAAGTGTACCTCCAACTCCTCCTTGAGTGTCTTGAGTACGGGGGCGGTATCCATGGCAAGGGTCCGCAAGGTGGGGGCAATTTCATCATGGACAACTTCGGGGAGAAGTGCCCATTTTTCTTCATGGGTGCGGTCATTTGTTTCCCGGTCCGGTATCCCCTTCTTTATGCTATCGGTCCCCACCTCAACCCATGCGTCTTGGTTCATGTGGGAGCCATCTACCGCCTTGGCTTTCCGCCCGAGGTAAACACGGACCTTCTTGGGCTCTTGCCCGCCCTTTTTCAACTCCGGCATTCCCGTCTCCAATTCTTGGT